>ERZ761603.286-NODE-286-length-43921-cov-14.060936_pt1 | contig 43921 bp, 41 predicted proteins | sample MGYA00511879_ERZ761603 | MGnify/ENA primary metagenome ERZ761603 (study PRJEB28899, sample SAMN02850040) | bioreactor sludge metagenome | biome: EBPR Sludge; feature: EBPR Bioreactor; material: flocular biomat | place: Australia: Thorneside Wastwater Treatment...
TCCTGCAGCTTGCGCGTAGCAAGGCGCGAGTTGTATGGCCGGGGCGCTGGCAAGGCGCCGCCCACGGCGCTGCGCTCGCCCGCGGCGATGTTGGTCTCGCCGCCCGCGATGGTGCTCACGAAGCCCAGAGCCTGATTGCTGCTGCCCCCGCCGATTACCCCCAGCGCGCCCGATGCAATATTGCCGTTGCCCCCGCCCACGAACGAGCGATCGCCGCTCGCGGTGTTGAAGTCGCCCCCGGAGACGGTGCTCACGAATCCGGTGGCGCTGTTCACGCTGCCCCCCGCCACGGTCGTGTAGCCGCCGCCCGATGCCGTGTTGTCCGTGCCGCCGCCGATGGTGGCGTACGGCCCCTGCGCCTGATTGCGATACCCGCCCGCCACCGTCGCGTACAACTGCGTGGTGGAGTTGAGCGCTCCCCCGCCGATGAACGACCGGCTGCCCGAGGCGCTCTGAAACTGCCCGCCCCCGATGGTCGCGTGCGCGGCCGAGGCCGTATTCAGTTCACCCCCGGCCACCACGCCGTACGTGGCACTAGCGACGTTGCCCAACCCGCCTGCGATGGCTGTGTACTGGGCCGAAGCACGATTCATCCGCCCGCCCGACACCGTGGCGTAGGGCTGATCCTCGCTGGTGCCAATGCCGTCTCCCGCGCGGTTGTCGCCGCCACCTCCGACCGTTCCCCACGCATCGAGCACGCGGTTGTTGAGGAGCGATGGGTCGCCCCCAGCCGCGGGGCCGCCCCCGCCGATGGTGCCGTACCGCGCCAGCGATTGGTTCCTCTCGCCGCCGCCGACGAAGGCGAAGTCCGCGAGTGCGCGGTTGAGGTAGCCGCCCGCGATGGTGGTCTGCGCCCCCTGCGACTGGTTGAAGGCACCCCCGCCGATCACCGAGTACTGGTTCGCGGTGAGAGGCCCGCCCGAGGCGCCCAGCACGTTGTTCGAGCCGCCCCCGATCGAGGCGAGGTGCCCCTCGACTCTGTTGCCCTGCCCGCCGCCGATGTTCGAGCCGCCCACCTGGGCCGAAATCGAGTTGCCGGAATGCCCGGCGACGATATTCGGGATGCCGATTGTGTTCTGGATGAGCAGGCCCCGCTGACCCGCCGCGCGCAACTGCACCGAGCCGGTCTCGCTGCCGATCCATCCGTTCGCCTGAACGTTGCCGAACGTGTTGGTGAAGCCCGACCAGGTGTTCGACTGATCGAGCCGTGGCACGTTCGGGCCGAGCACAGAATCGGGCAGTGAGCCGGTCAGGTTCCCCGCGTTGGTGAAGAACGACGGGTTGAGCCCGGCGAAAGTGTCGGCGTTGCTCGCGCGATCGGCGAGGATGCTGCGTGAGGCCGTTGGCGAGGAGGTGAGCGGCTGGTCGGGGGTCAGAACGATGAACCCGGAGCCGTCTCCGCAGTTCAGGCCCGTCTCTTCGCGCGCGGCAATGCGGATCGAAGCAACCAGGCCCGCGAACGCGGGGAACTCGCTGCCCGGATCGAGGAGGACCGTGAACCGGCCCGCCGCGATCGGGACGTTGTCAGCGCAGAGCGTGACCAGTTCGCTCTGGTCCGCTCTGAGCAGCGTGAAACGCAGATCGAACGCCCCATCCGCCGGTTGGCCCTGATGGATCAGTTCGCCCTGGTAGGTGAATGCTGTGGTTTGGGCGATTCCACCCGAGACAAGTCCGCAGAGCAAGACAGCCGCTCCGAAGCATGGGCGCAGATTCAAACGCATTTCGCTCTACCTCCTCTGGACGCCGCGAGACCAGTCCCGGGTGTCACGGTGTAGATGGTAGAAGGCACTCCCCGGTTGTGTTCAACATGTCATCGTGAGAGACGAGCAGGCAGAGACCTCGCGATGATGTGCAGATCGTGAGTCGGTGCGTTTACCTGCTCTTGAGCGACTCAGAGAAGACGTCCACCAGCCCGCTGTCCAAGCCGTATTTCGCGGCCTTTTCGATGGCCCTTTGCGCCGGTTCGTTTCTACCTTCCGCCTGCATCAGCGAGGCGACCAGCAGCCACGATGAGGCCGTGCCCAGTCTGTTGGCCTGGTGAACACACCGGGTCGTAAGGTCACGAAACTCTCGCTGCGAATAACCCAGCCCGGACAGATCAATAGGGATCGAGGCGAGAAGCGTGTCCAATCGGTACGCCGCCGCCATGACCGCCGAGGCGTCCTCCGGTTGCTTGTTCTCCACCAAAGCGATGGCGAGGAATCGGAGCGTATCGGGGCTGCTGCCGCGCTCGGCGATGTCGCGCCGAAAGGCCGCGATGGCCACGCGCGGTTGTTTCTCGGCGAGGGCCGCCTTGCCGACTTCGAGAGGGGTGGGCGGCTCTGCCGGCGCGGCGGGCTGCGCAACCGGTTGGGTTTGGACGGGTTCCGAGGACTTCCAGAGGCGAGGGTCATTGCCGTAGGTATTCGGGCCCATGGCGTATGGGTAGTAAGAACCCCAATAGGCACCCCAGGTGTTCGTCCATCCCCAGAGCGGAGAGATGCAGACCGGGGGAACGAAGGTGGGGCCGCAGATGTTCGTCACGCACGCGACAGGGCTTCCGATTCGGAAACCGATCTTCCATCGGTCATTCGTGAACATGCCGCCGACGGTCAGGCCGCTCCCGCCTGAGACCCAGCCGGTGTTGCCGCCCGGGAACGTGGGTGCCGGTAGTGGTGTAGGACAAACAGGGAACGACGGCGCAACAAACCTCGGGCCGCATGGCCATCCGGGGGAGATGGGTTGAAGACCACAGGTTGGTGGGAAGAGGTTGGCAGTTGAACCGGTCCCTCCGATGCCGGAAAAGTGATAACCCGGATTCGGTATGAACTGTCTTTGACGCACCAGCGGGTACGAGGGCACTGGCGCCGGGAGCGTCACGACCCCGCCCGGCATCGAGATCGGGCCGCACGTCTGTCCGAGACCGGTGCCGGCGAGAAGGAAGAGATTGGCCGCAAGGAACAAGGTGTGCCTGATCATCGTGCGCTCCGAATCAGCCCCACATGCGGGACGCCGTACCCATCCCTACGCGGATTGTTGGACGACCCGCCCCGTTGCGTGTTCCTGAACTGAATATTTTTTTCCTCACGCGGCCGGGTGTGCGGCCGAGAGTTTCGGTGACTCGGTGGTGCGGGGGGTGTATGCTGACGGGCCATGAGATTCCCCATCGTGTCGTTGTTGATCCCGTGCCTGGTGCTCCTCGGGTGCGGGGGCGTGTTCCGCGGCGGTGGCGGGGAGGCGCGGATGGTCTCGGTCGCGACGGGTGACGCCGTCTCGATGCGTCCGACCACGGCCGTGTACGCGAAAGGGTTTGATGCGAGTTCCGCTGATTTCTACATCAGCGACCTGCCGCCTGAGGTGTGGCGCAGCGGCGGAGACGTCTCGGATCATTCGGGGAGCATCCTGCACATGCACGTCTTCATTTCTCCCAAGGCTGGACGGACGCCGATCTCGAACCAGGCGTCAAGTTCAACGGCTCGCTGGCTGATCCTCTCTTCCGGGCGAGTCGGCGTGTACGGAGGCGGCGGATTCGCGCTGAAATCCGGCGATGTAGGCGACACGTCCCTCGGTGGGCGTATCACCGATGCATCGATGAGGTTGCTCCGTGCGAGCGAAGGCTTTGAAGACCGCCTGGGAGCGAGTCGGCTGAATGCATCTTTCACCGCACGCCACGACCCGGAAGAGTCCGCGCTGATCGCGAGGACGCTCGCAGCGCTGACGGCTCACAGCGGTGAGGTCAAGTAACCCGGGAGCGATAAGCGCGTGTCGATCAACGACATGCTCGTAACATCCCGGTAACTCGAAAAAGACAACCGGCCGTCCCTGCGGGGACGGCCGGCCGTTACGTTACTAGCCGTAAATCGGGTTGCGCTGCGCAACTCCGTCGAGTCGCGTCAGAAACGCAGCCCTCTAGAACAAGTCAACTTCACTGGATCACCTCCTTCTGGAAAGCCACTTCCCAGCCGTCACGGTTGGCACAACGCTCCGCCGCCGGGTACCTTCCCCGCAGGCCGTCGCCCGCGGCACATCGCCCGAAGAGCACGGTGCTCAACGGTCGTCGCGGCTTGGTGGGGCGGTCGTGCGGGTCTTCCCGCCGGGTCCGCTTCAATCCGCGATGAATTTCAATCGACAAACTATACGCGACAGCCACAAAAAAGGTTTCGAGGCTAAGGTGAAAAACCTGTCGCTAGCACCTTTGGGGGTACTTATCTGACTGACGGGGTAAAGATCAGCGTTTATGCGTTTGCTTTATATTCCTTGAATGCGCCTCTGGCAGTTTGCTCCTCCATGTATTTCTGAAACTCGCTCATCTTGAAACTGATGAAGCAGAAAGCATGGTGCAGAGCCAAGTACTCAAGGTCGGTGGGGTCTTTGCCCACGTCATTTCGCAGTCGGTTGAGTTCCGCGAGAATTGGTTCGGCTTTCATCGTCGGAGCGTATGGGTGATGCCGGAGAGGTGTAATCGAGAGTGGTCGGTACGCACGACCGGTGGTCCGCAAGTTAGGACTGCCAATTGGGCAGGCGCTTCTCCTGGAATACGAACACGGGCAGGATACAAACTGTTCGGCGAGGGCGATTCTTCAAGGAAAAGCATCAAGCCCAGCCATAAAAGTAATGAATTCTACTGGCACGGGGATTGCCCAACATAAATCTGCAAGAGTCATTTTCAGGAAATTTTGTAAAGTATTTGTCAAGTCATTACAGCCAGATTTCTGGTGTATCCACTTCAACCCTCGCCGCGACATCGGCGACACGATTCCGGAGTCACAGATTCATGCCCGCCAAAGAACTGACCTTCGACGTTGATGCCCGCCAGTCTCTCCTCGCCGGGGTCGAGAAACTCGCCCGCGCTGTGAAGGCCACGTTGGGGCCCAAGGGCCGTAACGCCGTGCTGGATAAGTCCTGGGGTGGCCCGACCGTCACCAAGGACGGCGTGAGCGTGGCGGAAGAAATCGAACTCCGCAACAAGGCGGAGAACATGGGCGCCCTGCTCGTGAAGGAAGCCGCCAGCAAGACCAGCGATCAGGCCGGGGATGGCACGACCACCGCCACGGTGCTCGCCGAGGCGCTCTTCCGCGAAGGTCTCCGCCATATCGCCGCGGGAGTGGACGCCAACGCCCTGATCCGCGGCATGAAGGCCGCGGTCGAGACAGCGGTGGCTGAGATCGCCGGGCTTTCGACCAAGGTCAAGGGCAAGGAGGACATCCAGAACGTCGCGTCCATCTCGGCGAACAACGATCCCGAGGTCGGCAAGATCATGGCCAACGCGTTCGACAAGGTCGGCAAGGACGGCGTGATCACCGTCGAAGAGGGGAAGAACATCGACACCATCGTTGATGTCGTCGAGGGCATGCAGTTCGACCGCGGTTTCCTCTCCCCGAACTTCGTCACCGACGCCGACGGCATGAAAGTCGTTCTCGACAAGTGCCTGGTGCTCGTCCACGAGGACAAAATCGAGAGCGTCTCCAAACTCGTGCCCCTGCTCGAGTCCGTGATGAAATCCAAGAAGCCCCTGCTCATCATCGCCGAGGACGTCACCGGCGAGGCGCTCGCCACGCTGGTGATCAACAAACTCCGCGGCACGCTCCAGGTGGCCGCCGTGAAGGCTCCGGGTTACGGCGACCGCCGCAAGGCCATGCTCGAGGACATCGCCGTGCTGACCGGCGCCACCGCGGTGATGAAGGACCTTGGCATCGAGCTCGACAAGGTGACGCTCGATCAACTCGGCATGGCCAAGCGGATCGAGATCGACGGCGAGAACACCACGATCATCGAGGGCGCGGGCGACACCAAGTCGATCCAGGCCCGCATCTCACAGATCCGCGCCGAGATCGAGAAGACCACCAGCGACTACGACCGCGAAAAACTCCAGGAGAGACTGGCGAAACTCGCCGGCGGCGTGGCGGTGGTGAAGGTCGGCGCGGCGAGCGAGGCCGAACTCAAGGAGAAGAAGGCACGCATCGAAGACGCCCTTCACGCGACCCGCGCCGCCGTGGCCGAGGGCATCGTTCCCGGCGGCGGCGTTTCATTCCTCCGCGCACGCAAGGCGCTGGAGAACATGAAGCAGTACAAGGCCGTGTTCGGAAAGAACGAGGATGCCACCAGCGATGAAGTCGGGCGCTACGCCTTCGATGTCGCGGCCGGGATTCGTACCGTCGTGACCGCGCTGGCCGTCCCGACCCACACCATCGCCGAGAACGCCGGTGCGAAGGGCAGCGTGGTGGTCAGCAAAGTGAGTGAGGGCAAAGGCAACTTCGGATACAACGCGCTGACCGAGGAGTACGGCGATCTGGTGTCGATGGGCGTCATCACTCCGGCCAAAGTAGACCGCATGGCATTGCAGAACGCCGCCAGCGTCGCCACCGTGCTGCTCGCCGCGGATTGTGTCGTGACATCCAAGCCTGAGCCGAAGGAGGCGGCCCCCGCCGGTGGTCCCGGCGGCGGCATGGGCGGCATGGGCGGCATGGGCGGCATGGGCGGCATGGGTGGCATGGGTGGCATGGGCGGCATGGGTGGCATGGGCTTCTAAGCACATGACGGTGCGCGGCGCGGAGCGTGCTCCGTTCAAGGGGTCGGCAGTGAGCAACGACGATGGAATCCATCCTGGAGTTCTTCAGTCACCTGGACTCGCGGCTCGACTTCGCCGCCGAGCACTGGGGCGCGTGGACCTACGCGGTGGTCTTTCTCATCATCTTCGCGGAGACGGGGCTGGTCATTGCCCCGTGGCTTCCCGGAGACTCGCTGCTCTTCGCGCTCGGCGCGATCTGCGCCCGCGGCATCCTGCAGCTCCCGAAGGTGATCGCGCTCCTCACCGTGGCCGCCTTTCTGGGCAACTACACGAACTTCCTTATCGGCAGGGCCTTGGCAATCCGATTCGGCGGGCAGCCGGGGATCGAAGCGGCCGGGGCATCCCTGGCGAAGCTCTTCGGCGGGAGGTTCGCCCGCTTTGTGAAGCCGGACCACCTGCGCAAGGCGGAGACGTTTTTCCGCAAATACGGGCTGTTCGCGGTGCTGGTGTGCCGATTCCTTCCGTTCCTTCGGACGCTGGTGCCCTTTGTCGCGGGCATGAGCGAAATGAGAGCGGGGCCGTTCCTCATCTGTTCCGCGATCGGCGGGCATCTGTGGGTGGTGGTCTGCTGCACGGTCGGCTATTACTTCTTCAACATCCCCTGGGTGAGGGACAACTTCGCCTTTGTCATCTTCAGTCTGTTCGCAATCGGGTTTGTGCCCATCGTCATCGGGTACGCCCGCAAAGTCTTGAACGGGAAGTCCGGCGGTCAACCGCCGCCCGGACCACCCGTTGTCGAGTTCAAGCCCGCATCACAGCCCCCGGGCGGTGAGGCGGAGCACAAGGTCAACTAAGGCGAACCATCGCCTTTCATTTTTCGGAGAACCGCACACATGGCCGTCAAACCACTCGAAGATCGCGTCCTCGTCAAGCCCGTTGAAGCAGAGTCCAAGACCGCTTCGGGCATCTACCTCCCCGAGTCCAGCAAGGAGAAGCCGGTCAAGGGCCGCGTTGTGTCGACCGGCCCCGGCAAGCGGCTGGACAACGGCAAGCGGGCCGAGATGTCCGTGAAGAACGGCGACACCGTGGTGTACGGCAAGTACGCCGGCACCGAGGTCGAGATCAAGGGCGAGAAGCACCTCATCCTGCGGGAGAGCGAACTCCTCGGCGTCATCGAAGGCTGATGCGGCGGTTCACAGAGTTCTCACACAACACACAGATTTGAACGAGGATACCACATCGAACGCCGCGGCGGAACAGGGGCCCGCCCGCACCGCTTCGCTGCCGAGTTCTCTGTGATTCGGAATACGAAGGACAATACCAATGGCAACCAAGCAGATCATGTTTCACGACGGCGCGCTTCTCGAAATGAAGAAGGGCGTCGATCGTCTGGCCGATGCCGTCAAATGCACGATGGGCCCCAGCGGCCGCCACGTCGTCATCGAGAAGTCCTACGGAGGACCGCAGATCACCAAGGACGGTGTGAGCGTCTCCAAGGAAGTCTCGCTCCCCGAGCCCTTCCAGGCGATGGGCGCGAAGATGGTGAACGAGGTCGCCAAGCGGACCGCCGACAAGGCCGGTGACGGCACCACCGCCGCCACCGTCCTCGCCCAGGCCATCTTCACCGCCGGGCTTCGCCACGTCACCGCCGGCGCGAATCCGGTCATGCTCCAGCGCGGCGTGAACAAGGCCGCCGAGGCCGCCGCCGCGGCGATCGACGACATGGCCGTCAAGTGCAAAGGGAAGGAAGATTACAGGAAGGTTGCCACCGTCTCCGCCAACCACGACGCTTCTGTGGGCGAGATCATCGCCGAGGCGATCAGCAAGGTCGGGGCCGACGGCGTGGTCGAGATCGAGGACGGCAAGACCGCCGTCACCACGCTCGATTATGTCGAGGGCATGCAGTTCGACAAGGGGTATCTCTCCCCGTACTTCATGACCGATCCGAAGACCGCCGAGTGCGTGCTCGAGGACGCCTACATCCTCATGTACGAGAAGAAGATCAGCAACCTGCCCGACCTGCTCCCCCTGCTGAACAAGGTCGTCACCACCGGCAAGCCCCTGCTGCTCATCGCCGAAGAGGTCGAGAACGAGGCGCTGGCCACGCTGGTGGTCAACCGATTGCGCGGCATGCTCAAGATCTGCGCCGTCAAGGCCCCGGGCTTCGGCGACCGCCGCAAGGCCATGCTCGGCGATATCGCCGTGCTGACCGGCGGCACCTTCATCAGCGAGGACCTGGGCCGCACGCTCGAGAGCGTCGAACTCGCCGAACTCGGCCGCGCCAAGAAGATCGTGGTGACGAAGGACGATACCACGATCATCGAGGGCGCCGGCAAGAAGGCCGACATCAACGCCCGCGCCGAGCAGATCCGCTCACAGCACGACAAGTCCACCAGCGACTACGACCGCGAGAAACTCATGGAGCGCCTCGCCAAACTCACCAGCGGGGTCGCCATGATCTCCGTCGGCGGGGCCACCGAGGTCGCGATGAAGGCCACCAAGGACCTCGTCGATGACGCCCTCAAGTCCACCCGCGCCGCGGCCAAGGACGGGTACGTCCCCGGCGGCGGTGTCGCGCTCCTCCGCACGCAGGAGGCGATCCGCGCCGCCCAGAAGAAGGCGAAGAACGAGGACGAGAAACTCGGCTTCGACATCGTGCTCGCCGCGGTCGAGGCGCCCATCAAGCAGATCGCCGAGAACGCCGGGTACGACGGCGATCTCGTGGTCGAGAATGTCAAGGAAGGCAAGGCCGGCAACCACGGCTTCAACGCCGCCACCGGCGAGTACACCGACCTGGTCAAGGCTGGGATCATCGATGCCGCGCTCGTCGCCAAGACGGCCCTCATCAACGCCGCCAGCGTGGCCGGGCTGATGCTCACCACCGATGTCCTCATCACCGAATTGAAGGACGAGAAGGCGGTCGTCGAGGGCGCGGTGGCCTGATCGCCTCCCTCCCCCGTGCGTTCCGACGCGGGGCGGCACGTAAGCTGCAATACATCAAGCCCGCGGGCGAGAGCACGCGGGCTTGTTTCCAAGCCGATCCGGCGTGCGTGACGCGACGAGGAGCGCCCCGCAACCGACCCGAGGTAACGGCGATCTCTAACTCCGAGTTCCCGGCTTATTGACCCCCCATGCCCACTACCCGTGACTACTACGAGATCCTGAGCGTCGAAAAGACCGCCGACGCCGAGGAGATCAAGCGCGCGTACCGGCGCATGGCGATGAAGTACCACCCCGACCGCAACCCGGGTGATGCCGAGGCCGAGCAGAAGTTCAAGGAGGCCGCGGAGGCGTACGAAGTCCTCGCCGATAGTGAGAAGCGCAAAGTCTACGACCAGTACGGTCACGAGGGTCTGCGCGGACGCGGGGCCGCGGCCCACGATTTCTCACGCATGGATGTCACGGACATCTTCTCGATGTTCAACGACATCTTCGGCGGGGGGCAGGGCGGGGGTCGCCGGGCCCAGGGGCGTGGCTTCGATCTCGAAACCGAGGTCACGCTCACGCTCGAGGATGTGTTCAAGGGCTGCGAGCGCGATGTCGAGTTCACGCGGATGGACGTGTGCGAGACCTGCACCGGCACGGGGGCCAAGGCGGGCAGCAAGCCCATCAAGTGCGCCACCTGCGGGGGGCAGGGCCGCGTGCAGCAGACCGGGCTGGGCGGCATGTTCCGCATGGTTGTGGCCTGCCCCGGTTGCGGCGGACGCGGGCAGGTCGTCAAGGAGTTCTGCGCCTCGTGCCGCGGCAAGGGGCGTACGCCCAAGAAGAGAACGCTCTCGGTCAAGATCCCCAAGGGCATCCAGGACGGGCAGGCCCTAGCGGTGACGGGCGAAGGCGAGCCGCCGCCGCCGGAGGTCTCACCCAACGGGCAGGGGCCGCGCGGCGACCTGCACGTCGTGGTTCGTGTGAAGCCGCACAGCCTCTATCAGCGTGAGGGGGATCACCTCGTCCTCGAAATGCCGGTGAGTTTTCCGCAGGCGGCGCTCGGGGCGGAGATCCAGGTGCCCACGCTCGACGGCGCCAAGCCCTTCACGATCCCGCGGGGCACCCAGCACGGGCAGGCCTTCCGCGTCGACGGCATGGGCCTGCCGAACCTGCGCACCGGGCGGAGGGGCGACCTGGGCATCATCGTGAAGATCGAGGTGCCGCGGAAACTCACCGCCAAGCAGGAGCAACTGCTGCGCGACTTCGCCGCGACGGAGGAAAAAATGGTCCTGCCCGAGAGCGAGAGTTTCTGGAAGAAGGTGAAGGATTTCCTGGGCGGGTGAAGCACGAACACGGCGGGTGGTGAGATGAACGCGAGAAAGCCAATCGAATGTGGTGGACACGGAGGAAACACATGAACAGCGACCCATCGGAGCATCCCACTCCGGCGGGCGAGGCGATGCCGCCGGATTCGGCGGAGATCGCGGCCCAGTCGGTGAGCGACGATATCTCGAACCTCCAGTCCAAACTGGAGGAAGCCAACTCCCGCGCGCTGCGGGCCATGGCCGATTTTCAGAACTACCAGCGGCGCGCGTTCATGAACGAGCAGCACGCCCGCACAGAGGGCGCGGCGAAAGTCGTTTCGGGTGTGGTGGGGGTGCTGGACCACTTCGACCTCGCCCTGGGACAGGACGCGGCGAAAGCATCGGCGGAGCAGATCATCGCGGGCGTCAGGGTGATTCGGGAGGAACTCCTGAAGGTCCTCAACCAGCACGGCGTCAGTCTGATCCGGCCCGAGCCGGGCGAGGAGTTCACCCCCGGCCGTCACGAGGCCATCATGCAGCAGAAGGCCGAGGGGGTCGCGCCGGGGCGGATCGTCGCGGTCTTTCAGCCGGGCTACGCGCTGGCCTGCCCCGGGACGCAGACCGGCGAGCGGGTCCTTCGCGCTGCGAAGGTGTCGGTCTCGCCGTAACGAGCGGTTCCTCCCGGCGTTTTGTTTGAGCGAGCCTCCAGTTCTGAAGTGAAACCATGCCCACCTACGAATACCGTTGCACCGCCTGCGACCATGAGTTCGAGCAGTTCCAGTCCATGAAGGACAAGGCGCTGCGAAAGTGCCCATCCTGCGGCAAGAACGCGCTGGAGCGGCTCATCGGGACCGGGGCCGCCGTCATCTTCAAAGGCTCGGGCTTCTACCAGACCGACTACCGCCCCGAGTCCTACAAAAAGGCGGCCGAGGCCGACAAGGCTCCGAGCGAGACCGCGGCGACCGCCACCGGCAAAGACGAGGCAAAGACAAACTCAAAGCCCGAAACCAACTCCGTGGCCAAGCCCGCCGCTGAACCCAAGGCCGCTGGTCAACCCGAGTCCAAGACCCCGGCGAAGAAGCCGGAAAAGAAGTCTCCTCTCAAGCCCGGCAGGTAGTCATGCACACGATCGCCCACGGCGTGGACATCGTCGAGGTCGCCCGCATCCGGTCGATGCTTAAGGCCCATCCACGCCGATTCGTCGCCCGTGTCTTCACGGAGCACGAATCCGCGCGCTCCGCGGGCCGCCGGCGCGCCGAGCATCTCGCCGCGAGGTTCGCCGCGAAGGAGGCCGTGATGAAGGCCCTGGGCACCGGGCTGACGGGGGGCATCGCCTGGACCGAGATCGAGGTGGTCACGCTCCCCAGCGGGGCACCCTCGCTGCGACTTTCGGGCCGCGCGGCGGAGGTCGCACAGGCTCTGGGCATCAGGGCGTGGCTGATCTCGCTCACCCATGTGGATTCACTGGCGATGGCGTCGGTGATTGGGTTGGGAAAGGTCCGACGATCGGCCTGAGTGGAGGTCAGCTCCCCTTCGACGGTTGTTTCTGCGCCTCCGACCTTGCCGCGAGGTGCGGGACGAACTCCTTGTCGTACCACTCCCGCCACGCCGGGATGTTGTACCCCAGGCGCTTGGTTGGTCTGCCCCATTCATCGGTGGTCCACTCGGTCAGGATCGTGTGGATGTCGGTGTGGTACTCGACGACGGCGGCGTCGATCACGCGGAGAATCACCCCCGTGTTGATGACAGAGAGTTGGGGATCGAAGGCCACCGCGAACGGGCCTACTACGGGCGTGAGGTCGCTGATGAAGGCGGTCTGCGTGCCCACCATGATCCACGCGAGCGCGGCATCGGGCGTGCCCGTCGCGCCCGCGCCCACCGTCTGTTGCAGCGGCTGGCCCGTGACCTGCGCGTTGATGAGCCATGGGATCACCTCGAGCAGGCCTACGCCGCGGGCTAATCGCGCCGCCGCGACCATGGATTCGTCCCTGCCCGAGCGCAGCCCCTCGTACACGACCAGTTTCACCTGGTGGCGGGGTGCCTTGTCCTTGCTGAGCCGTTCGTTCAGCCGTTCCATCGCGGCCCCGCGATAGCCCGCCTCCGGGTCCTGCACCGCGACCCAGGCCAGAGCCGCATCGCCCTCTTCCGACTGCGAGTCCCGGAACATATCGAGCACCGCGAGACGAACCTCAGCGTGCTCTCGCCTGAAGAGTTGGATCATCAGCGGGAAGAGGGCGGGGTCGGTGTACTCACGCAGTTTGAGGATCCCTTCCTGCCGCACCGCGGGGCTTTTTGATCCGCTGAAGTACTTGAAGCGGAGTTGCCGGAGCGCCCTCTCGTGATCCTTACGGGTCTTGACCTGCGCGGCGTGTTTCTTCGCCGCGGGGCTTTCGGGGTCGATCTTGAGGCGCTTCATCCACTCCGGCGCATCATCGTCAATGGACGGCGCATCCACAACCGTGGGTTGCGCCGATACGGTGAGCGGGGTTGGAGCGATGAACAGGCCGGTCAGGAGTGCGCAGCACCAGAGGCGGGCATGGAATGCGATGGGCATTTGGCGAAGTCTCCTGTCTGGTCCGATGCACAATCCTCGCCGGAGTTCCGTTCGGCGGGTCATACTTATACGGCTTTTCCTCCGCGAAGATGCGAAGAGCCGCACGGAAAATGTACGGTTGCTGACTTTACTCGCCCGCGGTGGTCATCACACGAGCCTCGGCCCCTATGGTGTTCTTCACCCGTTCCGCCTCGGGGCGGGTGGCGAACCTGCCGACGCGGACGGCAAAGAGTTGCTTTCCGGACTTGTCGGTCGTTTCCACGACGCGCGGCTCGCCGTAGGCCCGGAATCGGCTCAACTGTTTCTGTGCATTGGTATAACTGGAGAAGGCGCCGACCTGTACGGTGAACTGCGTCGGGCCGCCCGCGGCAGGGGGTTTGACGGTGGGGGGCGGGGTGCTCGCCGCGGCGAGACGGTCGCCGATCATCACCCGCAACCCCGCGTCCTTCAGGACCTTGGTCTGCGCCAGGCTCCACATGCCGCGGGCCTCGGTGGTTTGTCCGAGAGACTTGTACGCATCGCCCGAGTACATGAAGGCCCGGGCGGCATCGTCGCCTTCGAGTTTGCGACCCGCTCTCGCGAGGTAGTCCGCCGCTTCGGCGTATCTTCCTTGCTCCGATGCGAGCAGGCCCAGAGCAGCGCCCGCCTGACCCGCGATCTTCGGGTCGGCGTTGTCCTTCACCATGCCGAGATACTTCTCGGCGTCGCTGTCGCGGTTCAGGGCCTGGGCCGAGAGGCCCGCGATCAGCGCCGCCTGATCCTTGCGCGGGCCGCTGCCGAGGGTGGCCTGCTTGGAGGCGGACTCGTACGCCGCGGCGTAGCGGCCATTCTCGAAATCCTTGACGTAGTCGCTCTTGGTGTCCTGGGACGAAGAACAGCCGGAACCGCTCACCGCCATGATGAGCGCGGCGAAGAGAGAGACGAAACGGGCGAAGTGGTTCATGGTCTGCATCCTTGCATCAGCGGGGCGGCGCGCCCCGTCGGGCAAGGATACGCCGAGAACTAACTTCGGTTACCCGCCGCTTTGATTCGGCTGACCAGCCCCTGGTTCTTGACCTCGACGCCTTTGAGTGCGCTGGCGAGGGCGTCGCGGTTGGGGGCGTAATCCATCGCCACCGACATCGCGACCCACTCCTTGCGGACCAGTTCGTACAGGGCGTGGGTGAAACTCTGCATCCCTTCCTCATTCTTGCCCACGATCATGGGCAGGGCCTGGTCGTCCCCCTCGCGGATTTTCTCGCGGATCACCGAGTTGCCCAGCAGCACCTCGCACGCGGGCACCACGCCGAAGCCCGTCTCCGGCTGGGCGGGGAGCAGTCGCTGGGCCAGCACGCCCCGAAGCGTGTTGGAGAGCGCGTGCCTCAGGAACCCGTGCTCGTGGCTGGGGAAGAACTCGAGGATGCGGCTGAAAGCCTGCATCGTGTCGGCGGTGTGCATGGTGCTGAAGACCAGGTGGCCCGTCTCGGCGGCCTGCACCGCCGCGAGGACCGTCGCGTGGTCGCGCAACTCGCCGATGAAGATCACATCGGGATCTTCGCGCACTACGTACTTGAGCGCGGTGGAGAAGTCCTGCACGTCGATCCCCACTTCGCGCTGGCTGATGATCGACTTCTTCGGGATGAAGCGGTACTCCACCGGGTCCTCGACCGTGATGATGTTTTCGGCGCGGGTCAGGTTGATGTGCTCGATCATCGCGGCGAGGGTGCTGCTCTTGCCGCTGCCCGTCACTCCGACGACGACGATGAGACCCTCGCTGGTCTTCTCGATCAGGTCGCTGTACGCCTGCGGCACGTGCAGGTCGGCGTAACTGGGAATCTCGGCCTTCACCCGCCGGATCGCGGCGTGAGTGTGGCTCCCCGAGCGGTACATGTTCACGCGGAACCGGTCCCCGTCCTTGAGGTGCGTGGCGAAGTCCAGGTTGCCGGTGGTTTCATACTTTGGTCGCAGGACCTCAGGCACGATCGGATCGAGAAGGTGATCCGCCTCATCCTCGGTGATGGGGTCCGCGGCCATTTTCTTGAGCAGCCCGCCGATCCGGTAGACGGGAGGAATGCCGACCTTGATGTGAAGGTCGGAGGCTTCCAGTTTCTTCATCGCACCCAGCAGGCGGTGGATCGACATCGGGCCGGCTTCCATCGGATGCACCCCTTGTCTGTCGCCACGGGATCGGGCGGCCGGGCAGTATATGGCACGGTTGCGGCCTTCCGCTCGGCGCGGGCATCTGGAAGGAGCGAGCGGTTGTCGAGCTCACCATCCGCGGGTAGCGGGTCTTGCGAGCTCCCGGCTTCAAACTGAACTGAACTGTGCAACGGGCCGCCATCCAAGTGAGAAACGCCCGATGCTGTGCGGCCTTGCACTCGGCCGGATCTGTTCATTTGAAACCGAGGAAGCGAGAGACCGCTCGACGCGCCGCCTCAATCATCGTCATCGTGCTTCTTGCGCTTTTCCCCGCCGCCGTCCTCGCGCTCGCCGAGTTGCAGTGAGGTGCCGAGGAACGGGAGCGTCGTGGATTGCGTCGTGGGGTTGTAGTTCCGGACCAGCACGTACGCCCAGCCGCCGGCGATGATCAGGAAGAGAAGGGCGACGATCGGCCTGCCCGAGGTGATCGCGTCCGATGGTTCGGCGTGCTTTTTGCCGTGGATCATGCCGGCGGTGATGTTCTCGCGGTGACGGATGGTGTGGAACGCCACTCCCAGCACATGCACGATCACGACGGCGACGGCGGCCCACGCGAGGAACTCGTGGACTTCCTTGATCGCCTCGTTACCCCGGCCCATCATGAAGCCCGTGACGGCCAACGCGAGCACGAGTGCGAGCAACGCGAAGATCGCGGCCGCGGAGCCGGGATTGTGCCCGATGTGGCGTTTTCCGCCGCCGAACAGCGTGCCTTTCATGTATTCGACGACCGCGCCCGGCCCGAACATGAACGAGCCGAACCGGGCGTAGCGCGTTCCCACGAAGCCCCATACGATGCGGAGCACGACCATAAGGGCGATGGACAGACCGATGATCGCGTGGTAGGGAAAGAGCGGGCTGTGCTCACCCAGACCCAGCGAGATCATCGCCGCGGCGATGAATCCGGCCGAGAGCAGCCAGTGGAAGAGTCGTGTCGGCAGGTCCCAAACCAGGACTGAGTTCATGAATCGATCCTTGTCATTGCGAGTGGAGTCGGCGGTCGATATGTTCGTGACCGCGAGCGAGCGGATCACATCGGTATCCGGGAGAATCACGCCGATCGCGAGCTCGGTGTGCGGAGCCAGGCGAACCACACGAGCGAGATCAGCACGATCGGCCAGACGATCATCGCGAACGTGTTGAAGGATCTGGTGAACGTGAACCAGCCGAACTCCCAGGGAAGCATGTGCCCGCCCCAGATGCCCAGCCACCAGTGGCCCACCGTTTCGCTGAAGGCGATGCCCGAAAGAAACTTCGCACCTTCTCTGGCTGTGGAGTACATGTTTGCCTCCTTTCCTGCCCCCCCCCCCCCCCCCCCCCGGTGCGGGATCGTACCCTATTACGGACACAAAAGTCCATTTATGCTCTCGTACCACTTCGAGTCAGGAACGGGCGTGCCGAAAGGGCAACCTCGCGTGGTTGCAGTTGCCCGTAGATGTTCACTCGCAGTCTACTCGCCGGCGTCAATGAACTTCAGATACGTCGGGCGAACGTCGCGGCGACCAACAAGGCGGAATACTCGGACTCCCGTATCTTGGGAGATTGAACGAAACGTGGAGCATCTCCGAGATGGCAACGAAGACCACTGCGGTCGGCACATCGTTTAGGCGCGGGCAGAGCCCGTGATACGACCCTGAGCCGGATCGGTCATCGTCACACGTATCGATCCTTGTCGTTCACAAACCCGCCCCAACGCCATGCTTCGCGCTTCGTGTTCAACGATGTGTCATACCTGCCATGCTTCTACGATTGTCGCCATTCGTTGATGCGGGTTGTGATCGGTCTGCTGTTTGCTGAGACTGAGCCGGACATGAGTACTCTGGCGGGAACATGGAATCTACATCAACAGGCGTTGAACTTTCTGTAGATCATCAGTCACTGAAGTCCCTGTTGCAAAGCAGATCAGAAAGGTAGATGAAGGGGCACTCGAATTCACGAATCGGGCGACGATGTTCCCTGACATCGGATGTCCGTCCGATGCGGGTGAATTCGAGTCCTGGGCTCGTGTGAACTCTCGCACTATCAGAAAATGCCGAGCATGATTCAAACCTTCGCCGCATCGTGATACAGCACGCGCAGAAGGTCCGCGGGCATGGAGAAGCCTCGGAGCCGCGGCGCGGACATCGGGCCGTGCGCGGCGGGATCCACCATCATCAGATCGGGATCGGCGATGGGGCTTTCGCCCTCGTAGGCGGTCTCGAACATGAGTCGGAGGGCGGCGTAGCGGCTGGCGTAAAGCGTGAAGGCCGAGGCGGGGCTGTCGGCGAGGTCGCCCATCGGGTGTGCCGGCGCGCCCTGCTTTGGGCTGAGGTGTTCATCGGTGGTCACGATGTCACTGCCGAAGAGGATGCGGCCGCGCCAACGGGAGAAGAAGCGCAGCACACGCTCGCGCGGGTGCTTGCTCAGTTCGCGCACCACCCACTTGGTGGCGCTGGTGTCGAGCCGGAGGTTGGGGTGGCGCGCCATGAGTCCGTCGAGGAAGTCCAGGTCTTCGGCGTATCCCCCCATGTGGGCCGCGTACCACGTCGTGTCGCGGAATCGTTCAAGCATCACCTCCAGCCCGCGGTAGTGGTCGATTTTGCGGCCGTACACGGCGGCATCGGCGTACTTGGTGGCGAACCAGGTGTCCGGGTCGGCGATGTGGACCATGACGCTCATGCCCAGACGCTGCGCCTCTTCGACGTGACGCACACGCCAGGCCCCGTCGAACTCGACCATGTCGCGCCCCGCATCGCCGGGGAAGAACTCCCGCAGCCGGGGCGCGTTCCAGAGTTTGATCATGGTGGCGCCGTGATCGCCGTGGAACCTCCGGATGTCTTCGATGAATCCCTCCGTCATCGCCTTGGCGCGGTCCGGTGCTCGAAAGTCGGGGAAGGCGATAAACTCGACCATGTCGCCCAGGACTTTCCGAACCGCCGGTGCCTCGCAGAGTCTCACCATCGTGACCACCCGTTCGATGCCGAACAACCGGGCCACATCGCGCCAGATGACCGATGCATCGGTGCCGTTGACGTGGGTATGGAAGTCGGTGATGGGTGCGGGAGGCGGGCCCAACCGAGCGGCGACATCGGCGTAGTCCACGCCGAATCGATTGGCGGCGGTACAAGGCTTGGAACCCGAGGTGGTGAAGAATGAACCGGCATCCTGCATGACAGAGACTGTACAACCCGCGACTCTGCCGCGAACCGACCCCCACGCCCCCCGCCGGGCACGGATCGCCCTTGTTCACGACTGGTGCTGCGGGTTGCGCGGCGGTGAGCGTGTTCTGGATTCAATCGTGCGGGCGTTGTCGCCCAACCACGAGATCGCGGCGCTCTTCGTCATGTTCGATGACGGGAGGCCGCTGACGCCTGCGGTGGATTCGCTGCGGAGGGTCGTGTCGTGGGTAGGGAGGTTGCCGCTTGCGTCCACCAGATTGCGCCGGCACCTTTTTCCGTTGTACCCAGCGGCGGTGGAGGATCTTTCGAGACGCGTGGAGACGGAGCACGCTGGAAAGCCGTTCGATATCTTGATATCGACGAGTTCCGCGGCGGTCAAGGGGTTGCGCCCGCCGCGGGGCGTTCCACACCTCTGCTACTTGCACAGCCCGGCGAGGTACGTCTGGTCGCTGGGCGCGGACTATGAACGGGGGAGTCTGGTGCGGCGGGTCGGGCTTCGGCTCTTCCGCGAGCGGTTCAAACGGTGGGACGCGGCGACAGCGGCGAATGTCACGTGTTTTCTCGCGAACTCTTCGCATACCGCGGCGGAGGCGCAGCGCTGCTACGGGCGCGGGGCGAAGGTACTCTACCCGGCCGCACGAACCGAGTTCTATACACCCGGCGAATCAGGTGAGCGGGATGACTACTGGCTGGTTGTCGCGGCGCTGGAACCGTACAAACGGGTCGATCTCGCGGTTCGCGCGGCGAACGAAACGGGCAAGCGTCTGGTGGTGGTGGGGGATGGGACCGCGAGGAATGAATTGCGGGCAATCGCGGGGCCCACCGTCGAGTTCGCGGGTCGCATCGGGGACGGAGCGCTCCGAGAGCATTACCGGCGAGCGCGACTCCTGCTCTTTCCGCAAATCGAGGATTTCGGCATCGTGGCCGTGGAGGCACAGGCGTGCGGGTGCCCTGTTGTCGCTTTTCGTGCGGGAGGAGCGCTCAACACCGTCTCCGATGGAGTGACCGGGGTGCTCTTCACCGAACAATCGCCTTCTGCGATCCTGAACGCCGCTGCATCGTGCCCGGTACCGGAAGTGGCGGCGTGTCGGAGTTGGGTGGAACGCTTTTCGGAGAGCGCCTTCGCGTCGGAATTCCGGCGGCACATCAGCACCATGCTGAAGTAAACAACTATTGGCCGGATTCGCGGGCGGCAGTCTCGTGGCGCGCGGGACGTGCCGCGAGCACCCGGCCGATGAAGATCTCGCAATCACCTTCAAGGTCCAGATGGCGGACCACTTCACAATCCAGGAGAAGGCACCCACGCACAAGCAGTGGCGAGCCGGAGACCAACTTTTCCGTCGGCACACAATCGAAGGGGTCCGTATCGCGCGGGCGTCCGCTGTCGGCGAACTTCTTGAGGATCAGCCTGTCCCGGGTTTCAACCTGCGAAAGGCCAAAGGCGTGGCTGTCACGAACCAATGGACTGACCCAATGCCCCTTGGGAATGGCCACACACACCATCGGTGGAGTGAACGAACATGTCTGCACCGAGTTCACGATGATCCCCGTGCGTCTCCCATCGAACTGAGCAGCAAAGACATAGGAGCCGCCCGGAATCTGCCGGAGTGTTCGCTCTATCTCGCTGGTACGTGAGTCTTGCATTGAGTTCCCCCCATCCGTCTGGTTCACTCCGTTCTCAGCGCTTCATGTCGTTCGTGCAAAATCCAAACATAATGAGTTCGTGCTCCTACAGGTCCGCCATTGAACTTAGCACAACACACTGTGATCGATGGCTTCAATAAACACCAAACAAATACAGATTATCTACGCTTCATCCACCGAAAATGAACAAAGTGGGTTCATGTTGCTCTCAATAATGCCAAGACTTGACTTTTTTCGTTCAAAATGGTCTCGAAAGTGTCGAATGGTGTTGCATTGTGTCGAAAAGTGTGTAGACTTCCCAGGTCGGTTCGGATAGATGGGCTTGGGTGAGGTGTTTGGGTTAAGTGTGGGTGTAATGAGCACAGGTTGCGAGTCGGGAATAGAAAAGCCTGACCAACAACGTCGAAGAGCGAGCCGTGAACTTGGTCACGGTAAGCGGTTGAGAAGGACTGGGGATCGGACGGGTTCGAAAGCATGATCTTCACCGGGCATGCCGAACTGACGATCGACGCGAAGCAGCGGATGGCCATCCCGGCCAAGCATCGCGCCAGGCACAACGCGGAACGGGATGGGGCGGCTTGGTATTGCGTTCCGTGGGGTCGCCGCAAGTTGATGCTGTACACGGAGAAGCGGTTTGAAGAAATGGCGGAGCGGGGAGAGTTTACCCTGACTCCGGACGACGAGACAAGCGACCGAGCCTCAAACTTCTTCGGGATGTGCGAACGGCTGGAGCCGGACTCGGCGGGACGGATCATCATCCCGGCGGGGCACAAGAAGATCGCGGGGATCGGGGAGAGCGTGGTGGTGGTGGGGTGTGGCAAGTACCTTGAGGTGTGGGATCACGACGCCTGGGTGAACGGACTGGAAGAGCGGTTTGATTCTCTGAAGAAGGAGATCAACCAGTCGGGAACGAAGAGCAAACAACCGGGAACGCAGGACGCGAACCCGGAGCACACGAAGGGCCAATGACGGCCGATCCGTGTTAAGAATCGCTCGGAACAGACGGAAACGTTTTTTCCGAGCATTGCCCGAAAGGGCACAAGATTTGGTGACGTTGGCCGACAAAAGGCCCTCCGGCGATTTGTTCCTCGCTCGGCGGGCCATCCGGGGACCAAGAACGATTTTTGGACCACAGGTGTCGGCGCCATGGGCGGAGAACGATGCGGTGCAGGATGCGCCGCGAACGACCGACCCACCCCCGCGGGCCTCGCGCGTTGCGCGACCGCCGCGGCGGGAAGCGCCGACAACGCTCCTCCTCGGCGGCTAACCCACGTGCTCGGCGGACAGCCACGCCGCCGAGCGCTTTACTCGTACAAGCCACCACCCGGCGGCGGGGGCCATCCACCACCACCTTCCTACTCCCCTGTCGCCACACTCCGCCCAGCGCCACCGCGTTGGGCGGTGTCTTTTCAGGGGTGAGTCAGGTGACTCTTGTCTCCGGTACGATTCACCACCCTTCATGTCCATCGAACTTCCCGACATCGTCGCCGCCCGTGCCCGCATCGAGGGATCCGTGGTACGAACCCCGTGCGTCGAGTCGGAGGCGCTCTCCGCCCTCTGCGGGTGCACGGTCTTCACGAAACGCGAGTACATGCAGCACACGGGGAGTTTCAAGGAGCGTGGAGCGTGCAACGCGCTCATGCTCCTCACGCCGGAGGCGAAGAAGCGGGGCGTAGTCGCGGCCTCGGCGGGGAACCACGCCCTGGCGCTGGCTTTCCACGGTCGGCGGCTCGGGATTCCGGTGTCGGTGGTGATGCCGCGGTTTGCGCCCCTCATCAAGCAGACCCGCTGCCGCGGCTACGGGGCCGAGGTCATCACGAGCGGAGAGGATATCGGCGAAGCAAAAGTCCACGCCGATGAGTTGGTCGCCTCGCGCGGACTCACATATATCCATGGGTTCGATGGGCCCGAGGTCATCGCCGGTCAGGGGACCATCGGCATTGAACTCCTGGAACAGGTGAAGGATCTGGACGCGGTGGTCTGCCCCATCGGCGGGGCTGGGCTGATCGCCGGGGTAGCGCTGGCGATCAAGAGCCTGGCGCCACGTGTCAGCATCATCGGGATTGAGCCAGAGCACTGCCAGAGTTACGTCGAGTCCCTCCGAGCGGGCAGCGTGGTGGAAGCCCCGGTCAAACCAACATTGGCCGATGGTCTGGCCGTGCCGCGGATCGGGACTCAGGCGTTCGCGTTGGCAAGATCGCGCGTAGATGAGGTAGTGACCGTCACGGAAGAAGAAATCGCGCTGGCCATTCTCCGATTGGTGGAGTTAGTCAAAGGCGTGGTGGAAGGGGCGGGGGCGGCGCCGCTCGCGGCCCTCCTGTGCGGAAAACTGCCGGGCCTGCGAGGGAAACGCGTCGCCCTGGTGCTCTGCGGTGGGAACATTGATCCCGCGGTGCTCGGGCGCGTGATCGAGCACGGCCTGGTGGCCGATGGTCGCCTCACGCGTTTTCGTGCGCACATCTCCGACCGGCCCGGGGGCTTACAGGAGTTCGCCGCGGCGGTGGCGAGCGTGGGCGCGAGCATCCGCGAAGTAGACCATGAGCGGGCGTTCTCTTCGGCGGACATCAGCCGCGTTACGGTGCTGGCAACGGTCCAGACACGCGACCGGGCGCATATCGAGGAGTTGCATGGGGTGCTGGCGGCCCGCGGCATCCGTGTGACCGCGGCGGGGTAAGCCTGGCCGGTGCGATCTGCGGTCACGTACCGCCGCGGAGAGCGAGGCCGAACTCGCCGGGTTCAAAGAAGTGGACGGCATCGGCATCGAGGGTGAAAACCGCGGCGGAGCCGGCGGTGATCGTCGCGTTGGCGGAGATGCGTGCGACCAGGTGCGGGTGCTTCGGCGTACCGCATGAGACATCCATCGAGTCGCCGAGCGGTTCGACCACGCGCACGGGCAGGAGCCAGTCGCGCCCGTGGACTGGTTCGCCGCTGAGCTCGCGGAGCATCTGCGGGCGAAGGCCCAGGACAATGTTCTTGCCCGTGAACGGGGCGAATGCGGCGGAACGCGAAGCCGGGATGGAAAGGGTGTAGGGCGTTCCGTGCGGGTCGCTGGATCCTTCGATGAACGACAGACCACCACCGGTGGATTCGAGACGACCATCGAGAAAGTTCATGGGTGGGGTGCCGACGAAGCCGGCGACGAAACGGTTGGCGGGTCGGCGGTAAACTTCCAACGGCGGGCCGGATTGCTGGATCAGGCCCTTGCTCATGACCACGATCCGGTCGCCGAGCGTCATCGCCTCTTCCTGATCGTGCGTGACGTAGATCGTGGTGGTCTTGAGGCGCTGGTGCAGGGCCTTGAGTTCAGCGCGGGTGGTGACGCGGAGTTTGGCGTCGAGGTTCGAGAGGGGTTCATCGAACAGGAAGGCCTTCGGCTCTCGGACGATGGCGCGTCCGACCGCGACGCGCTGCCGCTGCCCGCCGGAGAGGGCCTTGGGTTTTCGGTCCAGGAGTTCCTCGATGCCCAGGGTCCGGGCCGCCTCGCGGACGCGCCGTTCGATCTCGGGTTTCGGCACCTTGCGCAGTGTCAGGGCGAAGGCCATGTTTTTGTACACCGTCATGTGGGGGTAGAGGGCGTAGTTCTGAAAGACCATGGCTATGTCGCGGTCCTTGGGGTGGACATCGTTCACGATGCGCCCGCCGATGGCGATGGTCCCCGCGGTGATTTCCTCCAGACCCGCGACCATCCGGAGCGTGGTGCTCTTGCCGCACCCCGACGGACCGACCAGGACGAGGAACTCCCCATCGCGGATGTCGAGGCTGAGGTCCTTGACCGCCTCGAAACCGTTGGGGTAAGACTTGCGTACGTTGGTAAGGGTGACCTGGGCCATTCGAGGCTCAGGGTAGCGATGAGACGGTCCGGCGACGTTCGCTCGCTCAGGCCCGTCGTCTCACCCCTCGGGGGTTGGGGAGGAAGGGGAGATTCCGACCCATCGGCATCGGTCCCGCCCATCAGGGCGGCGGCGCAACCGGCGCACGCCGTACGCGCTGTCGCTTCTTGATCGCGGCGGTGTGTTGCACGTCAGCGGGAAGTCAAACCTCCCGATGGAGTCATCGTGCAAGGAGGCACATGCGTTATGGGTCCCTCAGAAAAAACATTCAATCAAGTCAAGAACATCCTCGGTAAACTCGATCGCTCGATCGACCAACTGCGTCAGAAGCGCACGGCCCCGCCGACGCCGATGCACGCCGCCGCGGAGGCTCACCGCACGATTCCGATCTCCCAGCCCGCGCAGCCGGTGCGGCCGCCGAGCCAGTTCGGGCGCGCGACTCCGATCCCGCCGCCCATGTAAACGGTGGCGCATGGATGGCCCGACCGTCCCGGTCGGTGTCGGCATAAGCGAGCCGAGACGGCGAATTCGATCCCGTATTCGGATCGCAGTCAGGGGTTGACGTGTCCCCTGATCTCCTGCGACAAAAGAACAGTTTAGTCTTACTGGGTGAGATTCCTGTCGGTACCATGAGCGGCGGGGTCATTCGCGTTTACCGATCCCTTACGTGTCACTCCCATCCACGCAGGATTCTCATGTCGTACTGCCACCTGCCGGACGGCAAGTTCAACATCCGCATCGACCTGGTGCAACTGATGCGAGTGCCGGGAGCGGAGGTCACTCCCGACGGCTGCGTGGAGTACATGCAAGACCCGGAAGGCGATCCCGGGGAGTGCGGCGAGTGCTTTGCCGCCTCACCCGACACGACCGGGCCGGATGTGAACTTCGACGGCGCGGTGGATGAGTCGGATGTCATCTTCATCCTCGGTGCCTTCGCGGGAGGGACCGCGGGCGGCGACTACAACGGTCGATGTCGAGGATGTCGCGCAGTTCGTCAGTGATTACGCGGGGGTGACGCCGTGAGTCTCCGCGCACAGCATCGGGCCTCGGTCGTCGCCGGGTTCGCGTGGCTTGTCGCGATATCGTTCGCCCCCGCGCAGCCGATTGGCTTTTTCCCGTTTCCGCTTCGCGACGGCGCGTACGCAAACGGCTTTTCTGGTCTATCGGCCTACGGGCGACACGCGGGCGGAAACACGGCACTTTCGCGGGATGGGCGCGAGTCCTTTGTGTTCACGGCGTTCTCTGCACCGTCGGAAGTTCGCTATATCGTTCCACCGTTCACGACCTTCGACATGGGCGGGTGGGACATCGCCGATGACGGCATCGCCATGGCGGGATATCGGCCTCACCCGAATCGGGTGTATGACACAATCCCGCTGATCTTCTCCGCGCAGGACGGGCTGCGTGCGCTGAGCGTTCCCGGCCCCAACTAGTCCGCCGAGTTCGTCGGCATCAGCGGCGATGGCCAATCCGCCGTCGGTCACGCCCGCCGCGGCTCCGGCTTTGGTGAGATCCGCGATGCGTACAGATGGAGCCGAACCGCAGGTTGGCAGTTCATCCCGCCGCCGAGGCCGGACATCACGCAGTGGAGCGAAGCGGAAGCGACGAATCGCGACGGCTCGGTAGTCGTGGGTGCAACCCTCTCAGTCTTCGGGATCACGGGCGCGTTTCGGTGGACCGCATTGAGCGGGAGCCAGGAATTTGAAGCGCTTCCGGGATCCGGGTTTGGAATGACTCGCGCTTTCGGGGTGTCATCAAATGGGCGGCTCATCGTCGGCGATGGAGACGATCGCACCGGCAACTTGCACCCTGTATTATGGGTGCCGGGCGGCGTGCTGGATCTCGGCATCGCGGGCAACTACCAATCGGGACGAGCGAAAGACATGAGCGATGACGGCCAAAGTGCGGTCATCAACTTCACGAGCAACACAGGGCTGTACCCCGAGGCCGCGGGAATCTGGACCAGCGGAACGTGGCCGATGCTCGCCCACGAGTTCCTTGCTCTTCACGGCATCGGTGTTCCCGCGGGCATGTGGCTGACGCACTGCGAAGCCATCTCCGCCGATGGCCGCACTTTCGCCGGGAACGCGAGGTACCGGGACGCGACCGGGCGCGACGTGTGGACCGGGTGGGTGGCGACGGTGCCGGGTGCGATGGTGACGGTGGCCTTCTTCGGCCTGTTCATGGGACACCGAAGCCGCCCGTGAGCCGTTCGCGTCGCGCGACGGTGCGGGCGACCACCATCGCGGACCATCATCTTGATCGTCGCTGTGAACCGCCGAACACCTTGCGCCGTGCTCTTGCGGCACGCGCCGTTGCCGCGGATCGTAACAATGACACGCGGCACGCCTTCGACCCATCGGGGGCCTTCGTCCAGTGACACCACGCGCGGCCGGGCTGCTGCTTCCGTACCCTCTCTCAGCACATGGCGAGGAAACTCAGGAGGCACAGCAGCATGACGCGGCGGCGGGGTTCATTCAGAGCGAGGAGCAGTTTCATCGGGCACCTTTCTTTGGTTGTGCCAGACTGCATTCAACCGGCGTGCCAGAGGTCCGCGCTGGAGCCTGAGACCGAGAAAATCAGACCGTTGGACGCCGGACGACTCGATGCAGGGTTAGCGTGTACTGGCGTGTTGCGTCCGGGCAACATGTGGCGTTGTTTCCTTGCCACACTGTTTGGGTTGTTCAGCGTTGCGGCCGCGCAACCCGAGCCGGACTCACTGGCCCCTCCAAACCCTTCCGAAGCGATGCGGGCGTATCGCCTGGTCCATGACTGGGTTCGATCGTTGGACGTGCCGGACACGACACCGACCGGGCAGCCCATGATCCCAGGGGCGTGCGTGGTCCTTCGTTCGGCGGGGGGGATTGTCGGACGCGGCGCGGTTTTCGCGGATGACAACTCTGCCCTGCGGGCCGCTGCGAAGGGGGCTATTGAAGAAGCACGTGCTCGACTGCGACTTCCGAACGATGCGCTGGCCGCGGAACTAGCCTTGGCCGCGGCGGCGGAATGGTCCATCAGCCTCGAACTCGCCGGGCCGCTGATCCCGATCAAGCCCGTGACTTTTTCGGACTGCGACTTGGAACTTCAGCACGGTCTCGACGGGGTTGCGGCGCGGGTGGGGGGGATCGGCGGCACCCTCTCCGCGAACTTCCCCGGCTTGATGCTCGCGTTGGGCATGCCGCCCTCCGATGCACTGGCCGCGGCGATCTCGACCGCGGCCGGAAAGCCGAACATCGCGCTCAAAATGGACCCGAAAGGACAGCCCGGGCACATCGCCGAGGAACACCGGGCCATGTACTACCGATTTCGAACGACGCACTTGGCGCAAACGGTGCCGGGGGCGGAGCCTGTCTTCCTGTTCCGGGGCGGGCGGGTGGTGGATGTCCGCGAGATCACGATACCCATGCTGCGAAGGTTTGCGTTCGATCTGGCCGAGCGGCTCGCTGGTCGTCGGGGTGCCGACGGCGCGGCCACGAACCCTCTGACGGAGCCGTATTACTCGTGGCGAGGGCGGAGTGTGACATCGGCGGATGAGGTGCTCGATGAGATGTTGCGCCACTTTGCCTTGCTGCACTTTACGGCGCTGCGGGGCGAACCGGCTGAGCCGGAGCGGGCCGCTGAACTGCGGGCCGCGGCAGCCGCCGACGCGGCGGCATATGTTGAGCAGGTCTTTGCTTCGACAATGGACGAGGGGGCGAAACCACTTTCATCAGTTCACGCCGCGGCGATGGCGGTGCTCGCTGGTGCGGATATGGCGGCGGCAGAGTCCGGGGTGGTGTGGAAGGCGCTGCGCGCCCACGCCGCCTGGAACGAGGCGCTGGAGGGGTCGTTTGATGCGGAGGCGGGCTGGAGATCGAAGATCAGCGAAGCGCAGCGGGCGTTCATCGTGTATGGTCTCGCGTGCATGGTCAGTGAGCCGGGGTTGACTCCCGAAGAGCGCGAACGACGACAGGCTCGTGCGGAATCGGCATTGCGGACGGTGTATCGCGCGACGAAGGACGGGCTGCTCGTGAGCCATATGCCGTGGCTGGGGTGGGCGGAACTGCGGTTAGCGTCGGGGAAGAGCGCGGTGCCGGCCGCGGCGGCGCTGCGGGATATGCGGGATTTGGTGTGGAAGCACCAACTGACGATGGAGGACGTTGGGACGGATGGTCCTGACTTGGCGGGCGGCATCGTGTTTACGACGGGGGCGAATCCGTTGCCGACCTGGCAGTCAGCGCGGCCCATCGCGTTTCTCGCGAGGATCATGGGTGATGCACGATTGACGGACAAGCCCGAGCAACTGCGGGAAGTTTCGCGGATGACCTCTGCTCTGAGGTTTCTGCGTCAGTTGGCGGTGGATGATGCCGCGGCGTACGCGGCGGCGGATCCGCGGACCGCGATGTGGGGGGTGCGTGCCAGCGTGTGGGACCAGAGGCAGACGCCCGAGGCGACGGCGCTCACGCTCATCGCGGTATGCGATGCCCTGCGCTCGATGGATCGGATCGCCGCGGACCAACTGAAGAGTGAGCCATCACCTTCTCCGGAGTAGCGGGGGACGTCGATGAATCGGGAGTGGCGAGCCGGTTGGCGACGGGCTGTCCCTGATGAAACGATTGGTTGTGATGGACCCCCGACGATCCCCGACCATGCGAGCCGCTATCCTTGCCTTCGTCTACTCCCCGGAGGTACGCATGTCCCAACGATTCCAGACCATTCTTCTCTTCGGCGCGCCCGGCGCGGGCAAAGGCACCCAGGGCAAAATTCTCGGCTCCGTGCCGGGGTTCTATCACCTGTCCTGCGGAGAAGTCTTCCGCACGCTCGACATGTCGTCGCGTATCGGACGCACCTTCCAGGAGTATTCGAGCAAGGGCAAACTCGTCCCGGACGATGTGACCATCGAGATGTGGCACCAGAACATGCACGCCCGCACCGTTTTGAGTGACTACAAGCCCAAGGCCGATCTGCTGGTGCTCGACGGCATTCCGCGCAATGTGAACCAGGCCAAACTGCTCAAGAACCACCTCGACGTGCTCCAGATCATCCACCTGGTCTGCCCCAACAAGGAAGAGATGATCAAGCGACTTCGCCGGCGTGCCCTCAAGGAGAACCGCGTCGACGACGCCAAGGAGGAGGTCATCCGCAAGCGCTGGGAAGTCTACGAGCAGGAGACATTCCCCGTGCTCGATTACTACCCCAAGTCCATCATCCGGGAAGTGGACGCCACCGGCTCGCCGGCGCGCGTGCTGGAACACATTCTCGAATGGGTCGTCCCGATCCAGGAATCGCACTTCAACAACCCGATCACCGGTGAAAAAATCGATCATCCGGCTACACCCAACGGCGTGCATCCCGCGCCGGCGTTCTCGTCGCGCCGTGCAAAGGCCGGAACCAAGCGACCATCAAAGAAACGCTGAACAGCGCCAACACAGACCGCTTGTCCGCCATCAACGGAGTCAAACTCGACTCGTGCATTCGACACGGAACGTGACGGCACGAGACTCCGACATCGCCGCCGGCCTTCGTGGGTAACCGCTCGCTCAGTCGGGGGGGGGGGCACTGTTCGTCGGGCGGGTGCCACACTATCATTCACGAGTTGGAGAACACCAACTGAACCTATGTTGAGTCTGTTGCCGCACAACTTCCAATGTGTTGTGGCGATTGTCGTCGCCCTGTCAGAGGGTGCCGCACGCTCGCGTGACATCGTTCGATCCGCTCATCAGCTGTCACTGGATCCGCTCCACATGCCCGAGAGCACACCGCCGCCCGAGCTCGAAACGCTGCTCGTGGTCGGCCCTGTTCGTGCCGCGGCACTCGATGCCGAACTTTTCGACGCTGCGAAGCTCGTAACTTTCTATCACACGGCGACGGACGCCGAGGCCCCGGATGATGAACTGACTCGGAAACTTCAGTTGCCCGACTCGGACACATCCGACATCCCAAACTTGCTCGATGTGAGGGCAGCGCACACCGCCCGAGGTGGAGGGTCGATCGTGCTCTCGACCCAGTCGTCCACGCCATTCACGAACAGCAGCGACTGGCGGATCACCACAAGGCCCAACGTTGCCGGCAGTTCCGATGATTCCGCAACCAACGTGGTTGAAGAACTCAGGATCGGCGGCAAGACGCCGAGTATCTACCTGAGTCCTACATCCGGCGAACTTGTCTGGGGCATCGGGCCTTCCCTGCTCGTCCCTTCGGCATCGCCCGGCGGCGGGGTTGGCTCGGGTCAATGGGGCGGCGGCCCGAGCGGTGTCGTGCTCCAGCAGTCCGGCGGGTGGACATACGGTGCCCATGCGAATCACTTGTGGTCGGTCAGCGGGGAGGACACCTCGGCCGATTCGTATCAAACAAACGTGCAGCCGTTTGTGTCGTACACATTTCAATCAACCACCACCACGATCGACACAGAATCAACGTACAACTGGAGTGCACAGCAATGGTCATCGCCGCTCAACGTGACGCTGGGACGTGAAGTTCGTATCGGGGACCTTCCGCTGCGCGTGCGATTAGGAAGCCGCTACGTCGCTGATTCACCGAGGGAGGACGGAGAGTGGGGGTTGCGGTTCGCCGTGGAGTTATTGCCGTTTCGATAGGCGTGGCCCGTGGCACCACTCGGTGACGTAAGGTCATCCTGCCCATCAAAGATCGAAAGCCTCTCGCCCTGATCCCCGGCTTGGCGTTCAAGCGGCGTGCTACATGGGAGGAGCTGCCTTCAGCAGCGCATCGACCTGTTTGATGAGTTCCGGGTCGTTGGGCTTGACCCTCGACTCGAATCTCCCCACGACGTTCCCGCTTCGGTCCACAAGGTACTTGGTGAAGTTCCAACCCGGCTCGCCGCCGATCGGCGCTGGTTGTTTCGCCAGTTTGACGAAGAGCGGGGTTGCTTCCGGTCCTTTGACCGCGACTTTCGAGAAAAGCGGGAAGGTAACGCCGTAGGTCTCCGAGCACTCGGTCTTGATCTCGGCCTCGCTCTTGGGTTCCTGCCTGCCGAAATCGTTGGAAGGGAACGCAAGAACCACCAGCCCCGCGTCCTTCTTCGCCTTGTACAGTTCCTCCAGCCCGGTGTATTGCTTGGTGTACCCGCACTTGCTGGCGGTGTTCACGATCAGCACCACCTTGCCTTTATAGTCCTCCAACTTTTTGTCCACGCCGTCAATGTCCTTGGCCGTGAATCCGAGCACGTACGCATCGACTTTCTCCGGTGCCTGCACTCCCGGGGATGTCGCGGCGGGCGAGCCGTCCTTCTTGGTTGTATCCGTAGCGGCCGGTGGGACCTCGACTTTCGCCGGTTCGGGGGGCTTGGCGGGCGGTTCCGAGGCGGGGGCCTGTCCGAACGATGAAAACACACACGCGGACGATGCGAGGAGGACGAGCACTGTCTGTTTCATAACTGATCCGGCAGCGATCTCTCGCTGTCGCACCGAAGAACTGTACGCGACTCCGACACTACCCTCTCCGTGATTGATTCGTCTGCAACGTACAGTCCGATTCGCCGCCGCGGCCACCGAAGGTCCGATGGATAACGCCTTTGCGGGATGGCCCGCGGCCCTTCGGGGTGAAGCATGGTTCGAGGCGGTCATCACCTGCGGGGGCGAGATCGACCCTCGGGCCGGGTATCTTATCGACATCAAAGAGATCGACCGGGTGGTGCGTCAGACCCTTGTTCCAGCCGCGTTCACGATGCAATCGGCTGCCACGCCGAACCCGAACAGTGTGCTGCGGGAGTCGCTCGGACCGATGCAGGAGGCACTCCGCGGGCTGCTCCAGTCCGTTCGGTGGAAACTCACCCCGTACTACTCGTTGGAAATGACCATGCCGCACACCGATCGTGTTCTGATGCGTCAGCGCTTTGACTTCGCCGCGTCGCACCGACTCTTTGTCCCGGGGCTGTCCGATGCGGAGAACGCGGCGCTGTTCGGCAAATGCAGCCGCGTCAACGGGCACGGGCACAACTACCAGTTCGAGCCGTGCATCGAGGTTCCGCTCGATCAGGCCGGTCACAGCGAGTTTTCGCTCGCGAGGCTGGAATCACTCGTCGCCGGACTGCTGCTCGAACGCTTCGACCATACCCACCTGAACCTGGACTGTCCGGAGTTCTCACAGCCCGGCGGGCTGAACCCTACGGTGGAGAACATCGCACGAGTGTTTTACAAGATTCTCGCCCCGGCCGTCCGAAGCAACGGCGCCGGGCTGCGCAGCATGACCGTCTGGGAGACCGATCGAACGAGCGCGGAGTACGGCGAATGAACTTCCGAGTTGGTAGTTGGGGTTCGTGCGAACATCCGTACAGCGCAGCATGCCGATAAGAAACAGCCAAACGCGAGTGCGTCAAGGCTGCCGGTGTTCCGATTTCTCGATCCCGTGACCTACAGTGTGCTGTGGCTCTCGGCACGCTTCTGCTCCAGAACCGACTGATCAACCGCGCGCAACTCGACGCGGCGGTGGCCGAGCAGCGTGCCACGGGCGAGCGGCTCGACCGAGTGCTGGTTCGATTGGGGCACGTGACACGCGAGCAGGTGCTGGCGGCGGTGGGGGAACAGTTCCATATGCCCGTTGTGGAGTTGACGGGCATGTCTGTCGAACAGTCGGTCCTGGCGAGCCTGCCCGCGAAACTCGTCTTCCGTCAGCGCTGTGTGCCGATCCGTCGTGAGAACGGCACGCTGACGGTCGCCACCAGCGACCCCTACGAGATCAGCGTGCTCGACGAGCTCAAACTCCTGACCGGGTGCTCGATCGAACTCGCCCTCGCCGATGAAGAGGACCTCCAGCAGTTCATCCGCGCCAACTACGGCGTGGGCGGCGACACGCTCGATGCGCTCGCCGCCGAGAGCGGCGCGGCGGTCGAGGCCAAGCCCGCCGATGAAGCAGAGCAGGCGCAGGAAGCCTCGGTGATCCGGCTCGTGAACGATCTGCTCAGTGAAGCCGTCGCGGAGCGGGCCACCGATGTCCACGTCGAGCCGTACGAGCACGAACTGATCGTCCGTTACCGCATCGACGGAGTCCTGCAACGCGCCAACGTCCCATCGACGATCAACCGGTTCGCCGCCGCGATCATCAGCCGGCTGAAGATCATGGCCAACCTGAACATCGCCGAGAAGCGCCGGCCCCAGGACGGTCGGATCACGTTCCGCCACCGGCCCCAGTCGGGCGGACCGGTGCAGGAGTTCGACCTGCGAGTGAGCGTGATCCCCATGCTCTTCGGCGAGGGCGTGGTGCTGCGCGTCCTCAGCAAGACCGCCGTCCTCATGTCGCTCGACGAACTCGGCATGCCCGTCGCCGTGCGGGATCGCTGGGCCTCGCTCATCAACCGCCCGCACGGCATCCTCCTCGTCACCGGCCCAACCGGCTCGGGCAAGAGCACCACCCTTTACGCCTCGCTCAACCGGATCGTCTCCGACGCGGTGAAGGTCATCACCGTCGAGGACCCGGTGGAGTACCACGTGCAGGGCGTGAACCAGATCCAGGTGAATCACAAGGTCGGGCTGGACTTCGCCACGGGGCTGCGTTCGATCCTGCGGCACGACCCCGATGTGGTGATGATCGGCGAGATCCGTGACAAGGAGACAGCCGAGGTCGCGGTGCAATCTTCTCTCACCGGGCACCTGGTCTTTTCCACGTTGCACACCAACGACAGCGCCGGTGCGGTGACCCGCCTGCTGGACATGGGCGTCGAGCCGTTCCTTGTATCATCGTCTCTCGAAGGTGTCATGGCCCAGCGGCTGGTCCGTCGCGTGTGCGAAGTCTGTGCTTCCACGTACACGCCGGATCCGGCGGATCTGCCGGAACCACTGCGTGGCTGCGGTCCGCTGCGCCGAGGAGCGGGGTGCCGCGCCTGCCGCAGCACAGGCTACCGGGGCCGCCTGGGCGTGTATGAACTGTTGCACGTGAGCGATGGGGTGCGGCACCTCGTCACCGAACGGGCGAGCAGCCGCGCCGTGGCGGCCCGGGCCAGTACGGATGGCGACCTTTCCACACTTCTTGACGACGGTTTCACCAAGGTGCGGGAGGGCCGCACGACGGTCGAAGAAGTCCTCAGCGCGCTCGCGGAGTAGGCCGCCGAGTGATCCCTGAGCCGTTCCCATCTCCGGCCCGATTCCTCATCATCCGTCCCAGCGCGATGGGAGATGTGGCCCGGACTGTTCCGGCGCTCGTCTCGCTGCGGGCCGCCTTCCCAAGCGCCCAGATCGACTGGGTGGTTGATGCGGGCCTCGAAGCGATCATCGATGAGCACCCCGCGCTGTCGCGGGCTGTTCCATTCCCGAAGCGGACCATCAAGGCCTCGCTTCGCCGATGTAACATCGGCCCCTTGAAGCGTTTCCTCGGCGACCTTCGCGAAGCACGCTACGACGCGGTCTTTGATCTGCAGGGGCTGGCCCGAAGCGCCGTCATCGCCGTCGGGTGCGGGGCCAAGACCCGGTACGGACTGCGCGATGCGAGGGAGTTCGCTCACCTCGCCTACTCGCACACCGCCGAGGCCGATCCGGAGATGCACACGGTGGATCGGATGCTCGCCGTGATCGCCGCGGCGGGCGTTTCGCCGATCCGCGACATGCGGCTGTACACCAGCCCCCGTGCTCGCGCCTGGCTGACGACCCAGGATTGGTCGGCCGCGCCGTACGCCGTCCTCGCACCCACGAGCCGCTGGCGATCGAAACAGTGGCCCGCGGATCGGTTCGCCGGCGTCGCGGAACACCTGATCGGTGCCGGGATGCGCGTGGTCTTTGTTGGAGCACGGGGCGAGGAGGACCAGGCCGGCCCGGTGTTGGCGCTCTGCGGGCGAGATCAAAGGGCCGTGAACATGATCGGCCGAACGAGTGTGGCCGAACTCATGGGGATCATCGAGCGTGCCGCCCTGATCGTCGCCAACGACTCGGCGGCACTTCACATCTCGGTGGGGCTTGATCGGCCGCTCATCGCGCTCTTCGGACCGACGAGGGTCCATCGGGTGGGACCATACGGACGCGGTGCGGACGTGATCCAGCACCTCAGGCCCGGCGATTTCATGCGGCACAAGGACCCATCAAGCGCTGTGATGATGGAACGGATCACGCTGCGAGAGGTGATCGAGATGGCGGAGCGCAGGCTGACAGGGTCCGGCACGGAACATCGGGACGAACCTCCCTCGGCACAGACCGGGAACGGTTGACTTTGTGCCCTGACGCTTTCGTTCAGCCGTTTTTTCGCTCGAACTCCCGCATGAAATCGGCGAGTGCTTTGCACCCATCCACGGGCATCGCGTTGTAAAGGCTCGCCCGCATGCCCCCGGTTGATCGATGGCCTTTGAGTTGGTCCATCCCGGCCTTGAAGGCCTCGGCGATGAACTTCGTATCCAGCTCTTCGCTCGGGCATCGGAAGGTGATGTTCATCAGACTGCGGCTGTCCTTGCGGGCATGGCCCTTGTAGAACGCGCTGCGGTCCAGCACGTCGTAGATGAGGTTCGCCTTGTCCACATTGTGCTTGTGCATCGCCGCCAGGCCGCCCTGCTTCTGGATCCACTTGAACACCAGCCCGCTCATGTAGATCGCAAAGACCGGGGGCGTGTTGTGGCGGCTTTCGTCCTTGGCCTGCACGCTGTACTGGAGCATCAGGGGCAGTTCGCGGGGCTTCTTCGCCAGCAGGTCATCGCGGATCAGCACCACCGTGCACCCCGCGATGCCCACATTCTTCTGGGCGCCCGCGTAGACGATGCCGAAGTCGGCGACGTTGAACGGCCGGCTGTACATGTCGCTGCACATGTCGATGACGATCGGTGCCCCGTTGGGAACCTTCGGGACACGGATCGAGCCGTCGGTGTTGCGCCACTGCGTGCCGTAGATGGTGTTGTTGCTGCACATGTGCACGTACGCGGCCTTGCCGGACCATGCGATCTCGGCATCCGAGGGGCAGAAAGTGTGCTTGTGCGGTCGTCCGTTCCACGCTTCGTGGATGGTGCCGTACATCTTGGCGTGCTCGTAGGACTTCTCGGCCCAGTAACCGGTGGTGAGGTAGTCCGCCGTCTCGTGCTGGGCCAGAATGTTCGCGGGGACCATGAAGTTCTGGGTCGTCGCCCCGCCGGTCAGGAACAGCACATGGTAGTTCGCGGGCACGTTCCCCACCGCGCGACAGTCCTCCACGGCCTCGGCCAGAATCTTGTCGAAGGTCTTGGCCCGATGGCTGTGCTCCATGATCCCGATCCCGCTGCCGCGGCAGTTCCACAGGTCTTCCTGTGCCTGGCGGATCACTTCTTCAGGCAGCACGCCGGGGCCGGCGGAGAAGTTGTACATGCGGCCGGATCGGGTGTTCGTGGCGGGCATCGCGGCGGGAGCGGTGGCGGTGGTCATGGTGCCACATGGTATCGCCCGCCGAAGCAACGCGGCACACGGACGCCCCTCCTCGGCACCGACCCGTCCTGCTCGGTTACTCGAGTTCGGACCCATCAAACGCCTCGGGAACCAGCCTTCGGGCTCGTTCCCGCAGCAGGGCGGCGACCTGCACATCCGAATCGAGCGTCAACGCCTGTTTGGCTATTTTTTCGCACTGTTCGGTGCTGATGCCCCGGATGAACCGCTTGAGCGTCGGGATCGCCGAAGCCGAGACGCTCAGTGTGCGGACCCCGAAGCCGATCAGGAGCATCGCGTATTCCGGCTCCGCCGCGGCCTCGCCGCAGCACGATACAGGGGAGTTGTGGCGCCTGGCAGCGCGCGCTACATCGCGGATCAGGCGGATCACGGCGGGGTGGTTGGGCGTGTACAAGTTCGCCACCCGCTCGTTGATCCGATCCACCGCGAGGGTGTACTGCACGAGGTCGTTGGTGCCGATGGAGAAAAAATCGGACTCGCGTGCAAAGGTGTCGGCCTGGATGGCGGCGCTGGGCACCTCGACCATCATGCCCATCTTGATGGATCGGTCGAAGGGAAGCCCCTCCTCCTCGAGTTCCTCCATCGTGTCGTTCACCAGGAACTTCGCCTGACGCAGTTCGGTGATCGATGAGATCAAGGGGAACATGATCTTGATCGGTCCCAGCGCGCTGGCCCGAAGCAGCGCCCGCAACTGCTTCTTGAACATCGGCTGGTTCTTCAGGCAATAGCGGATGCTGCGGCATCCGAGGAAGGGGTTGCGCTCGGGGATCTCCTCTTGCGCCTGGGTGTACTTGTCCGCCCCGAGGTCCATTGTGCGGATGACCAGTTCCTTGCCGCCGCTGAGTTGCACGCACCGCTGGTAGGCGCGGTAATGATCCCCCTCCGTCGGTTCGCTCTTGCCCGTCAGGTAGAGATACTCCGTTCGGTACAAACCCACGCCCTCGCCGCCCGCGCCGAAGACTCGTTCAACCTCATCCGGCAACTCGATGTTGCCAAGCAGCGCTACCGCCTCGCCGTCGGTGGTCAGGCTCGGCAGGTCGCGCAGTTCGGTCAGCGTCACCTGCCTGGCTCGGCGCACGGTGATCGCTCGCTCGTACTGCGCGATAGTCTCCGGCGTCGGGTGAAGGATCACCACCCCGTGGTCGCCGTCGAGGATGATCCGGTCCCCGTCATCGGCATCGCGCAGGAGCGTGCGGCACCCCACCACCGCGGGGATCTCGAGCGCCTTGGCGATGATCGCCGTGTGGCTCGTCATGCCGCCCAGGTCGGTGGCGAACCCGACGATCCGGCTGCGGTCGAAGCCCGCCGTCTGGCTCGGGGTCAGGTCCCGGGCCACGATCACGGTGCCCTTGTCCGCCTGCTCGGCGCGGCTGGCGCGGCTGCCGCCCATCAGGGCCGCCAGGAGCCGCGTGGTCAGGTCCTCGATGTCGTTGACCTTGGTTGCAAAGACAGGGTCCTTCGCGCTTCGGAACTGACCCGCCAATCTGTCCAGAACGTGCGACGCCGCGTACTCCGCTGTGACCAGGTCGTTCTCGATCATCGCTCGAACCTGCTTGAGCAGAGTCGGGTCGCTGAGCATCCCGATATGGAACGAGAAGATCTTGGCCGCCTCTTTGCCCATCTCTTTCTCGGCCTGCGTGTGAACCCGGGTGATCTCGGCGATCGACGCCTTCACGGCGCTGTCGAATCGGGCGTTTTCGCCCCTGACCTCCGCGGGTTCGATGGACCGTGGCATCACGCGCCGCAACTCATCGTCGATGACGAGGACGCGCCCGATGACGATGCCCCCGGAGACCGGCAGACCCTTGACGAACTGCTGGTGTTCGGACGGCGGAGGGGATGGCGTTCGGTGCGGCATGGAAGGGATCAAGCGTAGCGGTTGGATCAGCCGACAGGCCGGATAGTCCCCCGGGAGGATGCGGGCCGGACGCCGAGATACAGTCCGCGTCTCGAACGCCGCCCGCACTACTCAGGAGTGTCTCTCATGCCGTTTGTACCCAAGGTTCTCGCGCTGTCCGGCAGCACACGCGAGCATTCGTTCAACAAAAAACTCGTCCGCATCGCCATGGCGGGGGTCACCGCCGCGGGAGGAGAGGCGACGTTCCTTGACCTGCGCGACCTCCAACTGCCTGTCTTCGACGAAGACCTGGAGAAAGGCGGCCCGCACGCCGGCGTCAAGCGTCTCAAGGAGGTCATGAGAGCGCACCACGGCCTGCTCATCGCCTCGCCCGAGTACAACAGTTCCATCTCAGCCGTCCTCAAGAACGCGATCGATTGGGCCAGCCGGCCCGAGCCGGGTGAGCCGCCACTTTCCTGCTTCAACGACAAAGTCGCGGCGCTGATGGCCTGCTCGCCCGGCGCGCTCGGGGGCCTGCGAGGGCTGGTGCACCTGCGGTCCATCCTCGGGAATATCAACGTGATCGTCCTTCCCCAGCAAGTCGCCGTCGGCAAGGTCCATGAGGCGATGGATGCTTCGGGTCAACTGACCGATCCGAAACAGCGGGCGAGCGTTGAGCAACTGGGCGCGAAGGTCGCCGGCACGATCCGCAAACTGCACGCCTAACACCCGGGAGGCCCGCCGTGGGAGCGCAGTTCAGTCTGGCGCAGATGCTCGGCAAAATCGCGCCGATGATCGATCTCGTCGATGTCGGTGCGATGAGCGTGGAGGGTGCACAGTGCGACTACGCGCCTCTCCTCAAGACCGGCCTCTGCCGAGTGGTTGGCTTCGAGCCGGTGCAGTCCGAGTGCGACAAGCTCAACGCCCGCAAGCAGAAGAACCACCGCTACCTGCCCTACTTCATCGGCGATGGGACCGAGCGGCGCTTTCACCTGACCAACTTTGTTCCCACCTCGAGCCTGTTCGAGCCGGATGCGGCCCTGCTCAGCCGATTCAACAATCTTGAAGAACTCTGCCGGGTGGTCGAGTCATCTCCGGTCAAGACCACACGCCTCGACGACATCACCGAGATCACGGGTATCGACTTCCTGAAAATCGACATTCAAGGAGCGGAACTCGATGCGTTCCGCGGCGGCACGAGGCTGCTCGCCGGCGCGGTGGTGATCTGCACCGAGGTCGAGTTCATCCCGCTTTACAAGGGGCAACCGGTCTTTGCGGACATCGATTCCGAACTGCGGCGGCAAGGGTTCCTGCTGCATATGTTCGCCGATTCGATCTCGGGCCGTGCCTTCAAGCCTCTGATGGGACCTCGCGGCATCAACGAGCGGCTGAATCAGGTGCTCTGGACGGACGCCGTCTATGTCCGCAACTTCATGACATTCGACGCGCTCAGCCCCGAGCAACTCCTCAAGCTGGCCATCATCCTTCACGACCTGTACCACTCGGCCGACCTGGCGAATCTGGCGCTTCAGTCCTACGACCGCGTCACTGGTAAGGACGTATGGAAGGCGTACATGACCCGTCTCACGGGCCGGAACCCGGGCGAAATGCCGGTATTCCTGTGACAGCCGCGAATCCGCCGCGCCGAAGTCGCCGAACACCGATCGCCATGACGGAGTATGTCCTTCGATCAGACATCTGGCTTCAGCAGCCCCCTGAACTTGTATTTCCATTCTTTGCACAAGCCACGAACCTCGGTGCGATCACCCCTCCGTGGCTTCACTTCCGTATCCTGACTCCCCTCCCGATCCGGATGGCGAAGGGCACGCTGATCGAGTATCGCATTCGACTACACGGCGTGCCGATGCGGTGGCGGACACTCATCAGCGACTGGAATCCGCCGCACCTCTTTGTGGATGAACAGATCCGCGGCCCGTACAGATTATGGCACCACACCCACACCTTTACGGCCGAAGCCGGTGGCACCAAGTGCACGGATGTCGTCCGCTACGCGGCACCGGGTGGGCGGGTTGTACACGATTGGTTCGTCCGCCCTCGACTCGACGCGATCTTCGCGTACCGGCGAGAAGCGATCCTGCGTCGGCTCGGCGGTCAGGGAGTCCCTTCCGTCGCCAGCGGGAATGATGCGATGAACGATTCACACTCCGCGCCCGCCTCGGTGATGAGCAGTCGGAGTTTGGCCATCGCCGCGTCCGCGGCCCCCGGCGTCGAATAAGCCGGTGGGGGGGAATCCCGTACACCGCGGCGGTGCCGAAGGTACAGGGAATCGTCCTTGAGCGAGACCAGCACCGGCCCCATGGCTTTCTGTCCCTCTTCGAGCGCCTTGATCAGCCGGTCCGCCCTGGCCCGGATGTCCTCCAGTTCGCGGCGAGACTGCTCGCGTAGTTTGGCGTCCGCGAAATCTCTGGATTCACGCCTCCACTCCTCGAAAATCTGATCACAGTTGTCCTTCACGTTCTTCACGCGGTTGGCGGACTGGGTCACACGGGAGTCGCAGCGAGCGATCACATGGCGTGATTCCTTGTACGGACCTTCGGTTTCCCGTGATTCCACGAGGCCGCGCATCTTGGGCTGCGCCGCTTCCAACTCGACGAGCGCATCGGCCTGCGCCTTCTTCGCCGCCTCCACGCTGCGGGTGAGAGTCTTGAACCGATTCCGCCAGAACGGCTCATAGACTCCGGAATGCGGCGTGGTGCACCCGCCGCCCGGCAACCCGCACCAGAGCACGGGCAGGAGAGTAAGAAGGCCGACGATACGTCCCGTCCTTCTCACTTCCCGCCTTTCAACAGTCGTTCGAGGTAGTGGATATCCACCCCGCCGCGGCGGAAGTCGGTGTTCTCGATCAAGCGTTGATGCAGCGGTATCGTTGTGTGGATCGGTCCCACCTTGAACTCTCGCAGCGCCCGCGCCGCCCGCGCCAAGGCGGCCTCGCGTGTATCGGCGTGCACGATCAGTTTGGCGATCATGCTGTCGTAGTTGGGTGGAACCACGTACCCCGGGACTACGTGCGAGTCGATCCGCACGCCCGGCCCGCCCGGGGGCTGCCAGGTGTCGATCCTCCCGGCGCTGGGACGGAAGTTGTGGTCCGGGTCCTCCGCGTTGATGCGGCACTCGATCGCGTGCCCGCGGATCTGCACGTCGCTCTGCCTGAACGGGATGCGCTCCCCCGCCGCGATGAGGATCGACATCCGCACGATATCAACGCCGGTGATGAGTTCCGTCACCGGGTGCTCGACCTGCACCCGGGTGTTCACCTCGAGCATGTAGAACTCGCCCGTGGCGTCGAGCAGGAACTCGCACGTCGCGGCCCCGGCGTACTTGGCGTTGCGGATCATCTTCGCCGCGGACTCGCAGACCTTTCGGAAACGGTCGCGGTCGATGTGAGGGGCGGGGGCCTCCTCAATTACTTTCTGGTGACGCCGCTGCAACGAGCAATCCCGCTCCCAGAGATAGACGGCCTCCCCGTGCTTGTCGCCCAGCAACTGGATCTCGACATGCCGGGCGTGCTCCAGGTACTTCTCAATGAACACCGCGCCATTCCCGAAGGCCGCCAGGGCCTCCTGGCTCGCCACCCGAAGCATGGATCGGAGCGTGGCCTCGTTGTGGCAGACTTTCATGCCGCGGCCACCGCCGCCGGCCGAGGCCTTGATGATGACCGGGTACCCGATCTCGCGGGCCACCCGGACGGCCTCGTCCTCGTCCTCGATGGCGTCTTCCGAGCCCGGGAAGACCGGCACTCCCGCCGCCCGGGCCGTCTTCTTGCAGTCCACCTTGTCCCCCAGCATCTGCATCGCCTCTGGGCTGGGGCCGATGAACTCGATCTTGCAATCGCGGCACGCCGCGGAAAAATCCGGACGCTCGCTCAGGAACCCGTACCCGGGGTGGATGGCATCCACATCGGCCACTTCCGCCGCGGCGATCAGTCGGGCGATGTTGAGGTACGACTCCTTCGCCGGGCCCGGCCCGATACAGATCGCCCGGTCGGCGAGTTTCAGGTACGGAGCGTCCTTGTCGGCGGTCGAGTAGACGCAGACTGTTTCGATGCCAAGTTCCTGGCATGCGCGCATGATGCGCAGGGCGATCTCGCCCCGATTGGCGATGAGAACTCTCTTGAACATGCGGGTTCCTTGCGAACTAGCGGAGGGAGAACAACTTGTGCCCGAACTCGACCGCCTGCCCGCTCTTGACGAGCATCGACTCGATGGTTCCCGATTTTTCCGCCTTGATCTCGTTGAAGACCTTCATCGCTTCGATGATGCAGACCACCGTGTCGGGTGTTACCGCCTGCCCGGGCTTGACGAACGGGGCCGCATCCGGGTTCGGGGATGAGTAAAAAGTGCCCACCATCGGCGATTCGATGAACGACCCCGCCGCGGGCGCTGCCGCCGGTGGGGGTACCGAAGGGGCGGAGGCCGCCATCACGGGAGCGACCGCCGCGGGCGGCGGGGATGCCACTTGGACAACAGGTCCGACAGTTCCACCGCGTTTGAGTATGACTGTCTCTTTATCCCCCTTGAGCTCGAGTTCCGTCAGATCATTGGCCTTCATCAGGCCGACGAGTTCCTTGAGTTTGGCGATATCCATCATTTCGTAGCGACTCCCGGTCGAACCGCCCCGAGGGCGATCGATCATCCGTATTGATGCGGCACACACTAGGCGGGCTTCGGGCGGGACGATGTAAAGCCATGGAGGATGCCTTCATGACTCACCAGATGCTGTGAAGTGACTGATTACGCCTCAGTTACTCGGCAAGTGAGAAGTCCGAATTCAGCTACTGATTTGGCGATTTGTTGTGGAATTGTTCCAAAATGAACTGCCTGCCGCGCATCTCCCGAATCGAAACAAACTGAGGCGAATAAAAGTTGAAATTACTTTGAAATCGTTCTTGGAATAAACCCCCCCGGTCGTCATACTACAAAGACCGTCGGATACGTTCCATCTGCTCCAAGCCAGTACATCGAGCGACTGTGGAGTTCCGTTCATCACGTGGAGGTTCTATGACATCGTCGAGACTTATCGTTGGTCGTCTGATCGCGTCCGCCGGTATCGCCGTGGCAATTTTGTCCGTCGGATTCGGTGCGACTTCCACATTCGCGTCAAACCCTGTCAGTTCAGAGTTCACCTATCAAGGCAAACTTACGGACGGAGGCGTACCGGTCATCAATGCCTGTGATTTTCGCTTCGCGCTGTACGATGCGCCGGCCGGAGGCACGCAGATCGGTTCGACGCTCGCCCTGAATAACACCGCACCAATGAGCGGTTTGCTCACCGTTGGTCTTGACTTCGGTTTTACGCCATTCGCGGGAGAGGCACGCTGGCTCGAGGTGCGTGTTCGTAATCCTGCAGGGATCGGCGGTTCATTTGTAACCTTGTTGCCGCGGCAAGCAATTACCGCGACGCCTTACGCGATGTACGCATTGAACGGCAACCCTGGGCCTGCAGGCCCGCAAGGCCCCGCAGGTGCGGATGGACCAATGGGCCCCGCCGGACCCGCTGGCCCACAAGGCCCCGCGGGCGCGAACGGCGCTGACGGAGCGGATGGCCCGATGGGACCGATGGGCCCGCAAGGACCGGCGGGCGCGAACGGCGCTGACGGCGCGGAAGGCCCGATGGGCCCGATGAGATCGGAAGAGCGTCGTGTAGGGAAAGAGTGTAGATCTCGGTGG
>ERZ761603.287-NODE-287-length-43876-cov-44.402752_pt1 | contig 43876 bp, 39 predicted proteins | sample MGYA00511879_ERZ761603 | MGnify/ENA primary metagenome ERZ761603 (study PRJEB28899, sample SAMN02850040) | bioreactor sludge metagenome | biome: EBPR Sludge; feature: EBPR Bioreactor; material: flocular biomat | place: Australia: Thorneside Wastwater Treatment...
ATATCCCGATGGAATCCCTTGGGGGCTTTTACAGAAAAGAAGTTGCGCTGCCAAGGCGGCAAGCCGCGGAGACCGCTGCGCTGTAACCAGATGGTCTATTTGGATGTCACTTGCAATTGTTTCCAAAAGCTTATAGTGTGCCGTTTGGTACCCATGGTCATAAGGTGTGGTTCTGTCGCAGGACTCCGGATGCCTGCTTAGTTGCGTAGACCAACAGCAAGAAAGGACTGTCATGAGCACCGTCAAAGTCGTTGAGAGGGTTGATCCCCGCGAAATCCGTCGTAGGCTGGGTTTGAACCAGCAGCAGTTCTGGTCAAAGATCGGCGTGACGCAGAGCGGTGGTTCGCGCTACGAAAGCGGCCGCAACATGCCCAAGCCAGTGCGTGAGTTGCTGCGCCTCGTGCATGTCGAGCAGATCGATATCCAGCGCCTCAAGCGGGAAGACTTCGAGGTGGTCGAATACCTCAAGGCCGAAGACCCGGAACTTTTCAAGACGCTCAAGAAAGCTGCCAGGAGCAAGTTGAAGAAGGCTGCCGTCTAGGCGTGTCAGGTTTCCTGTACCGCATGTCTGCGCTGGCAGTAATCATCCTCGCCAGGATGAAGGGATGGAAGTGGCCGTTCCGCGGGGCTTTGCGATGTCCCGCGCGAGGACGCCTCGCTCGGTAAGCCGGAAGTTCGCCAGGGGAGTCTGCGTGGCGTGGCGCCCGTCATCATGCGGGCAGTCACCGGTTCGATGCCACCGACGTCATTGATGCCGTGACCGGCGAGGGGCCGACAGCTCAGTCGATGGCCAGCATTTCCCTTGCATGCTGGCGAGTGAGCGGCGTGATCTCGATGCCGCCGAGCATGCGGGCGATTTCTTCTATACGTGCGTCGACGTCGAGCACCGCGACGCGGCTGCGCAGTTCTCCTGCTTCGGTATTCTTGCTGACCTGCCATTGCCAGTTGGCACGCGCGGCCACCTGTGGCAGGTGGGTGACGCAAAGAACCTGTCTCTGCCTCCCCAGTTCGCGCAACAGCCGCCCAACGACCTCGGCAACACCACCGCCTATGCCGACGTCGACCTCGTCAAAGATCAGCGTCGGCACGCTCGCCGCTTGACTCGTCACCACCTGGATGGCCAGGCTGATGCGTGAAATTTCGCCACCTGAAGCCACCTTCGCCAAGGGCCGTGGCGCATTGCCGGCCAGTCCGGCGACGCGAAACTCGACCTGTTCCAGGCCACCGGCGTTCCCTGCTTCGACCGGCAGCAGGGCGACTTCGAAGCGGCCGCCGCCCAGTGCCAGTTGTTGCATGACCTGGCTGACTTCTCTGCCCAGTTGCTCGGCTGCTACCGCTCGTTTGCCTGACAGCACTTGGGCAAGCTGCTGATATTCTTCACGCGTCGTGGCGGCGCGCGCCGCCAGAGTGTCGAGGTCGGCCGCTTCACCGAGCAGTGACAGCCTCGCCTGCCAGCGGTCCAGCAGGTCCGGCAATTCGCCGGGTGCGCAGCGAAACTTTCGTGCGCATGCGAGAACTGCTTCTATACGGCGCTCGACTTCCCCCAAGCGACGCGGCTCCAGGTCGACACGGTTGGCATAGCGACGCAGTGCCGAGATGGCTTCGCCGAGTTCGGCCTGGGCCGACTGGAGCAGTTTGGCGACCTCCAGGAGCGCGGGATCGTATTCGGACAGGTTGTCCAGGCGACTGGCCACCGAGGCGACCCGTGTGTCGCAGGCAGCCTCACCCTCGGCCAGCACCTGCAGGGCGAATTGGGCCCCCTCGACCAGGCTGGCCGCGTGTGCCAGGCGCTTGTGTTCCTCGTTCAAGGCCTGCCATTGGTCGTTGGAGAAAGCGAGTGCCTGCAACTCGCGAACCTGCCAGTCCAGTTGCTCCCGCTCGGATGCCAGGGCCTCGACTCCGTCGCTGGCCGCTTCGAGCGCCTCTTTGGCAGCTCGCCATTTGCGCCAGGCGGCAGCCACCTCGGCCAGCAGCGGCTCCAGCCGCGCATGTCCATCAAGCAGCACGCGTTGCGCTTCGCTGCGTAGCAGCGATTGGTGAGCGTGCTGGCCGTGAATGTCGATCAGCGATTCAGCTATCTCGCGCAACTGCTGCACGGTTACCGGCGATCCGTTGAGATAGGCGCGCGAGCGGCCATTGCTGTCCACCACACGCCGCAGCAACAGGGTTCCCTGGCTGTCGAGATCGTGCTCCTGCAACCAGGTGGCGGCAGCCAGCGAATCCGACAGGTCAAATTCGGCGCTTACTTCCGCACGCTCGCAAGCGGCCCGAATCAGCCCGCTATCGGCGCGCTCGCCGAGCGCGAATGCCAGAGCGTCGACGAGGATCGATTTGCCGGCGCCGGTTTCTCCGGTCAGCGTGCCGAACCCCGTCTGAAATTCGAGTTCCAGCCGGTCGACCAGGACAAAGTCGCGAATCGTCAAGCGCCAGAGCATCTGATTCTCGTCGCCCGGATGATCTAGTGTTCCTTGGGCCGCTCGCTCCAGTGCAGTTTCTGGCGGAGCATGGCAAAGTAGCTGTAGGCCGGCGGATGCAGCAGGGAGATCGAGTACTCCGAGCGGCGGATGCGAACGACATCGCCGTTGTGCAGATCGACCGTTACCTGACCATCGAAATGGGCGCGTGAGTCGGTTGCATGAACAATGCGGATCTCGATCTCGTTGCGGTCACCGACCAGGATCGGCCGGTTGGTTAGCGCGTGCGGGCAAAGTGGCACCAGCGCGATGGCTGACACCTGCGGATGAAGGATCGGCCCGTTGGCCGACAGTGCGTAGGCGGTCGAACCGGTCGAGGTGGCAACGATCAGTCCGTCCGAGCGCAGATGATAGATGAACTCGCCGTCGATGAAGAGTTCGAACTCGATCATCCGTCCGATCGCACCCTTGTCCACCACCACGTCGTTGAGCGCGAGATTGGAAACCACGCTGCGCTCGGCACGGACCACCTCGGCGTCGAGCAGCATGCGTGTCTCGGAGACGAACTTGCCGTCCAGCAGGTCATCCATGCAGGCCAGCATGTCGGTCCGCGCGATGTCGGTCATGAAGCCGAGACGGCCCTGGTTTACGCCAACCAGAGGTACGCGGTAACGGGCCAGTTGGCGCGCCGCATTGAGCATCGTGCCGTCGCCACCGACGACGATCGCCAGATCGGCGTGCGCTCCCAGCCAGGGGAAGCTGCCACTTGCCCAGCTCCCGAGGGCAAGATGCGAGACGACGTTGCTCGCCGTATCCTCCTCGAGCAGGACGGTAATGCCACGCTCATGGAGGTAACGGGCGAGCAGGCGAATTGATTCGGCAATCTCGGGACTGTGGTACTTTCCAACCAGCGCGATCGTCCGGGGTGGTGGCGCACAGTCAGCCGAAGCTTGCAGAAAGGCATTATTCATGGGGGCGAATTAAACCACAATTCGGCTTCCGTCCGCGGTACCCCGTGTGTCGAGGTTTTTTTGTAGAATCGGAGCCATGCTCGACGAACGCGCCAGAATGCTGCTCAAGACACTGATCGAACGTTACATTGCGGAAGGTCAGCCGGTCGGCTCGCGCGCCTTGTCACGTTATTCGGGTCTCGACCTGTCGGCCGCGACGGTACGTAACGTCATGGCGGACCTCGAGGATATCGGCCTCATCGCCAGCCCGCATACCTCTGCCGGGCGAGTGCCGACGGCGCGCGGCTACCGTTTGTTCGTAGACAGTCTGTTGACGGTCAAGCCACTCGACAGGGAAAAGCTTGACGCCATCGAGGGTCAGTTGCTGCCCATGCAGCCGCGCCAGTTGATCAGCAACGCCTCGCATCTGCTCTCCGGGCTGACGCATTTTGCGGGGATCGTCATGACACCGCGTCGTTTGACGCCGCGCATTCGTCAGATCGAATTCGTCAGTCTTTCCGAGCGACGGGTCCTGTTGATCCTGGTCACAGCCGATGGCGACGTGCAGAACCGCTTGCTGTTCACCTCGCGCGCTTACACGCCCTCGGAACTGGTAACCGCCACCAACTACCTGAATCAGCATTTCGTCGGTCACGACTTCGAGCACATCCACGGACAGGTCCGCGAGGAACTGCAGGAATTGCGTGGTGACCTGCAGGCACTGATGTCGGCCGCACTCGCTGCCGGGGATGAAGCGATGCGCGGACCCACCGAACGTTATGTCATCTCGGGTGAGCGCAACCTCCTGGAGGTCGAGGAATTTTCTTCCAACATGAAGCGCTTGCGCGAGTTGTTCGACCTCTTCGAGCAACGTACCGCCCTGATGCAATTGCTTGATCTCTCGCAGCGTGCCGACGGGGTGCAGATCTTCATCGGCGGCGAATCGGGACTGGCACCGCTCGATGAATGCAGTGTCGTCACCGCTCCCTACGAGGTTGACGGCCAGGTGGTTGGTTCGGTCGGCGTCATTGGCCCGACACGGATGGCCTACGAACGGGTCATCCCGATCGTCGATATCACCGCCAAACTGTTGTCTTCCGCGCTGACCTATCAGGCCAATTGCTGATGTCCCGCTACCTCGCCGAACCGGCCTACCGCCACGGTTCGCCGGCACAGACTGCCGTTCTGATGATCAACCTGGGAACACCGGAAGCGCCGACCAGGCAGGCCGTGCGGCGCTACCTCGGAGAGTTCCTGGCCGACCCGCGCGTGGTCGAGATTCCGCGGCTGCTGTGGTGGCTGATCCTCAACGGGATCATTCTGAACACCCGGCCACGGCGTTCGGCCGAGAAGTATGCGGCGGTGTGGACGCCCGACGGATCGCCGCTGAAGGTTCATGTCGAGCGCCAGACCAAGCTCCTGCGCGGCTTTCTGGGTCAGGCCGGGCATCAGGTAGTGGTCGACTACGCGATGCGTTACGGTCAGCCGTCGATTCCGGCTGTCTTGTCGCGGCTCAAGGCCGAGGGTTGTACGCGCATTCTTCTGCTGCCCCTTTATCCTCAGTACGCGGCCAGCACGACGGCCACCGCACTCGACGCCGCCGCTTCGTGGCTGCGTGGTGTGCGTAATCAGCCCGAGATGCGTTGTGTCAGGAGTTTTGCCGACCATCCGGGCTACATTGCAGCGCTGGCCGCCATCGTGCGCGAGCACTGGGCCAGCTACGGTCTGCCGTCGGGTTCCTATCGCCTGGTGATGAGTTTTCACGGACTGCCGCACTACACCCTGGAGCGCGGCGATCCCTATCACTGTGAGTGTCACAAGACCGGCCGGTTGCTCGCCGAGGCGCTCGGTCTCGGTCAGGAGCAGTACCTGGTCTGTTTCCAGTCGCGTTTTGGCCGCACCGAGTGGTTGCAGCCCTACACCGCGCCAACCCTTCGGGCGCTGGGGAAAAAGGGGATGCAGCGCGTGGACGTGATCTGCCCAGGGTTTACCGCTGATTGTCTCGAAACTCTGGAAGAGATCGCCATCGAAGGCAAGGCCGAGTTTCTGCAGGCCGGTGGCAAGGAATATTGCTACCTTCCCTGTCTCAACGAACGTGACGACTGGATCAGCGCCCTGGCCGAGTTGGCCGCCAGCCACCTGCAGGGCTGGCCGACGCAGATCGCCACCGATCCGGGAAGCCTGCAACTCAGCGCCCTGCGTGCACGCGCCTTGGGCGCGACGTTCTGAACGATCGATCGGCGACGGCCACTGCCACGCCAGCCGGAGCAAAAAAGCGGCGCTGGTAATTTCGGCGCCGCTTTTTTGCTCCAACTGTCCGGGTGCTTTCCCGGCCCAGGCGCGGGCCGGACAATCCAGGAGTTCTCAGTCCATCGCTTCGTAGAGCGGCAGGGTCAGGAATTCCGGGTATTCCGGCGTCAGCGACATCCTGTCGAAGATGACCGCCGCCTGGTCATAGCTTGCGGTGTCTTCACCCTGGGCGCTGACCGTCGCCTTGACCTTGACCAGTTCCTCGGCAATCATCCCGCGCACCATTTCGGCGGTGACCTTGCGGCCGTCGTCGAGCACGCCTTTTGGCGAAACGACCCACTGCCAGACCTGTGAGCGCGAGATCTCGGCCGTGGCAGCGTCTTCCATCAGGTTGTGGATCGGCACGCAGCCGTTACCGGCCAGCCAGCTGCCGAGGTAATGAATGCCGACGTTGATGTTGTTGCGCAGCCCGGCCTCGGTAATCGGCTGCGATGGCTGGAAGTTGAGGAAGTCGGCTGCCGTGAAGGTTTCGTCGCGCTGCTTGTCCCATTGATTGGGGCGCTCGCCGAGCACCTTCTGGAACTCTTCGCCGGCGATCGCGACCAGCCCCGGGTGGGCAACCCAGCCCCCATCGAAACCATCGTTGGCATCGCGCGTCTTGTCGTGACGGATACCGGCCAGAGCCTTTTCGTTGGCCACCGGGTCGTTCTTGATCGGGATCAGCGCACTCATGCCACCCATTGCCGGCGCGCCGCGCTTGTGGCAGACCTTGACCAGTTGCAGGGCGTAGCTACGCATGAAGGGGACCTCCATGGTGATGGCGCCGCGGTTGGCGAGGCAGAAATCGGCATTTTTCTTGAACTTCTTGATGCACGAAAAAATGTAGTCCCAGCGCCCGGCATTGAGGCCGGCGGAGTGCTCGCGCAGTTCGTACAGGATCTCCTCCATTTCGAAGGTGGCGAGAATCGTTTCGACCAGGACGGTTGCCTTGATCGTTCCGCGGGGCAGACCGACGTGCTCCTGCGCCATGATGAAAATGTCGTTCCACAGGCGGGCTTCGAGGTGCGACTCCATTTTCGGCAGGTAGTAGTAGGGGCCGGCGCCACGCGCAAGCTGTTCCTTGGCGTTGTGGAAGAAGACCAGGGCGAAGTCGAAGATGCCGCCGGAGACCCGCTGGCCGTCCACGGTGACATGCTTTTCGTCAAGGTGCCAGCCGCGCGGACGGATCTGCAGGGTGGCAATCTTGTCGTTCAGCGTGTATTCCTTGCCGGCTTCGTTGATGAATGACAACTGGCGACGGATGGCCTTGAAGAGGTTGACCTGACCCTGGATCTGATTGTCCCATTTCGGGCTGTTGGAGTCCTCGAAGTCCGTCATGTAGGAGTCGGCACCGGAGTTGTAGGCGTTGATGATCATCTTGGCTTCGACCGGGCCGGTGATCTCGGTACGGCGGCGCTCCAGCGCCTTGGGCAGCGGCGAGATCTTCCACTCGCCTTCCCGAATGTGCCTGGTTTCAGCGAGGAAGCCGGGCATTTCGCCGGCGTCGATGCGCGCCTGCCGGGTGACGCGCGCCTGCAGCAGTTCCTGACGGCGCCCTTCGAAGGCGCGATGGAGTTTGGCCACCAGTGCCAGCGCGTCAGGGGTGAGGATGGTTGCGTAACCAGCTTTGATCGGGGCGTTGATTTGCATTCCGGGAGGCAGATCGAGGCTCATGCGGGGACTCCTGTCGATGGGTTATGATGCAGTGCAAGAATTCTATTGCACTCGTCAGAGAAAGATAAGGGCGAATAGAATCAAAGTATCTTTTACTTTTAGTATCGAATTGAAGACATGGACCACATCAAGCAGATTCAGGCCTTCGTCAATTCGGCAACCCGGGGCAGCCTCTCGGCAGCCGCTCGGGCCGAGGCGGTCACTCCGGCGGTGATCGGGCGGCGCCTCGACGCGCTGGAGGCGCGTCTGGGGGTCAAGTTGCTGCTGCGCACGACGCGCAAGCTGTCGCTGACTTTTGAGGGGCAGGCTTTTCTCGAAGATTGCCAGCGGATACTCAACGATCTGGCGAATGCCGAAGCAGCCGTTTCACTGGGGGGCATCCGCGCCAGCGGTCACCTCAGGGTGTCGGCGCCGGCCGGTTTTGGACGCCGGCATGTGGCGCCCCAGGTGGCTGCCTTCATGGAGGCCAATCCCGAGGTTACGGTGCGACTCGACCTCACCGACCGGCTGGTCGATCTGCTCAATGAAGGGGTCGACTGTGCGGTACGGATCGGCGAAATGGCCGATTCCAGTCTGGCAAGCAGCAAGCTCGGCGAAATGCGGCGACTGGTGGTCGCCAGTCCCTCCTATCTGGGGTGCCACGGCGAGCCAGTGACACCCGATCAGCTTTCGGCACACAACTGTCTCTCGCTTGGTCAGCAGCGCGGCTGGGCACTGCGCCAGATGCCCGGGGGTGAGGTGGCAAACCGCAAGGTGGCAGGTAGCTTCGAGTGCAACGATGGTGCCGTTCTGCACGAATGGGCGTTGGCCGGCAAGGGCCTGGCATGGCGTTCGATGTGGGAAGTGGGGGACGACTTGCGCGGCGGTGCGCTGGTGTCGCTGCTCGACGAATATGCCGCGCCGCCGGTGGGTATCTACGCCGTGTTCCCGCAGCGCCGGCATCTGCCCTTGCGCGTGCGTCTGTTCATCGATCAGCTCAAGACTGCTTTTGGTGATCCCCAGTACTGGGAAAGGGGCAGTTGAGGGGACTCGTCCGCCGGCGCGTGGTCGACGACAGCCGCTTCGCGTGCCTGGATCATCTGTTCGAGGTGGTCGTGGCTGCCTTCCGGGCGGCTCGCAGAAGAGCTTTTCTGGCCTTCTCTGCGCGGATGTGGGCCAGGGCCTGCGCCTTGTTGCACTCCTTGCAGTAGGAATGAAGCCCGTCCGAGCTGCGCGAGTTCTTGTGAAAATCCAGCACCGACTTTTCCTGTTTGCATTTGACGCAGATTTTTGTGTCCATCGGGTTAACCGCATAGCATGGGAAGGGTTGGCCAGCCGTCTGCCACTCGGCGGTGGGGGCCGACATGTTGGGAGAAGGCGAGGACGTACTGCTGCACTTCGGGCGAGGCTGTCCACCGGCAGGCTGCGACCACTGGTCGGTACGGCGCGCAAGCTTGGCCGAAAACCGGGAACGGCCTGACAAGCAGGAAAGAAAGAAAATTGACCATGAATAGAAATTAAATATGATTCATGAATCATTAAAATTAATTGTTTTGGCGCTCGCTACTCCCTGCCGTGATCATCGGATGCCTGCGCACCAGTCAGGAAACCTTCCCCAGGCGAGCAGACCTGTCCGACACGAGTCACCGGGTTGCCCGAGAGACTTGCCTATACTGCTTATTAATCAATGTGCTCGGTGCCATTTTCGAGGCGCTCCGAGATGCTCTGCGGCTTTGCACAGGCAGAACGCGGGGTGATTTCTGCGCAAGGCCTCGGAGTTACGGTCTGCGCGTGGCTGCTCGCCAAAGCTCCGGGTTCAGTCCCCAAAGAGTAAGCAAGGACCATGCCTATATATAAATACATTTTATTGATCAGGCGTTTACACTGCGCTGCCTGGCTTGGCGGGCGATCGGTCGGCCGCTGGTGTAAAGAATCCTGACAGGCCGGCAGGCGCACCGTGCGCCTGCCGGCCTGTCGCAGCATATCCTGCGGGCGCCATGATGGCGCCGCCTGTTCCTGCAAAGGCGTACTCAGCCAGCGTTGGGGTTGAGCAGGCGATCGATGTCTACGCTGTCGATCTGTTCCGGCTGCATGAATCTGCGCGCGTAATCGAGATAGGCGCCGGAGCGCAGGAAAAGGGCGAACAGTTCCGGATCGATGTGTTGTTCCTGTTGCATGCGGGACATGATGGTGAGGGCTTCGTGCAGCGTCTTGCCCTTCTTGTACGGTCGATCGATCGCGGTCAAGGCTTCGAAGATGTCGGCAATGGCCATCATGCGCGCGAGTGGGCTCATCTCCTCGCAGCGCAGCCGGCGCGGGTAGCCGCTGCCATCCATTTTTTCGTGGTGTCCGCCGGCGATTTCCGGCACCTGCCGGAGATGCTTGGGGAAAGGCAGTTGCGAGAGCATGATCAAGGTCTGCACGATGTGCTCATTGATCTTGTAGCGCTCCTCCTCCGACAGGGTGCCGCGCGCAACCGAGAGGTTGTACAGTTCGCCGCGGTTGTAGAGCTGTGTGGGGACAGTCATCCGGAACCCCCAGCGGTTGTCCTCGGGTATGCGATCCTGCGCCCGCCGCGGGAAGATATGCTCCGGCTTGTCGGCCAGCACCGTTTCGACGACCGGCAGTGCGGGCGCCGGTGTTTGCGCCTTGCGCAGCTTCTCCTCCGGCGAGATGCCGATCCGGTCATCCAGGGTGCGCAACCAGGTCCTGCGGGCAATCGACTGCAAACGGGCGATCCGTTCTGCCGCCATGAATTCGCCACCCTCGTTGCAACTCGCCACAAAGGCGAAGTCGTCGTCGATCTGCCGCCACTCGGCAGTCAGACGGGTGTGCGCCGTGTCCTCGCTTTCACCGCCAGCAATTGCCCGCCAGCAGCCAATCTCGGCGTCGCGCTTGAGCACCTCGAAGCGCATGCGCACCTCGTGGATGCGATCGTTGATGGTTTCCAGCTTGGTCGCCTTGTCCACCACGTATTCGGGTGTGGTGACCTTCCCGCAGTCATGCAGCCAGGCGGCGACATGCAGCGCTTCCCAGTCCTCCTCGGTCAGTGCGAAGTCCCTGTAAGGACCGCTGGTCGCAGCACAGGCAGCGCCGGCAAGCAGTTTCGTGAGCTCGGGAACGCGCGCGCAGTGGCCGCCGGTGTAGGGGCTCTTGGCGTCGATCGCGGCTGCGATCAACCGGATGAAGGCCTCGAACAGGTCCTTCTGGGCCTTGATCAGCGCCTTGCTTTCGAGTGATATGGCGGCCGATGCCGACAGCGCCTTGACGAAGCTCAGGTGGCTGGCGTCGGTTGCCGTATCGCCGAGCAGGATCATGCTGCCGACCAGTTCGGTGTTGCGATTGAGCAGCGGCACGGCGATCGCATACGTCGCCTGGGCCTGGCCGATGCTGTTCAGACCCAGGCAGGCGATATCCTCCGGCTGCAAGCGGTCGGCCAGGGCGACCTGGTCGGCCAGCGCGGCGCCGAGCAGAGGTCCGCCATGCCGGAGGTCCAGCGCAGGCAGTTCACCGACCACGGACGCTGCGGAATCGCTGAGCACTGCCGCCGGTTTCAGCGCATTGCCCTCGACCAGGTAGAGCACGCCGGCACGTCCTCCGGAAGCGGTGAGGGTGTCGGCCAGCAGGCGCGGCAGCAGGCGATCGAAATTCTGCTCGGCGGCAACTGCCTGAGTGATGTCGAGGAAGCGGTGGATCGTGCGCTTCATGCCTTCCATGGTTACCGCCAGTTCGGCGACTTCCTTGACCGAAGACCGGACGGCGATCGGCCGCGAGAACTCGAAGTGGCGGATTGCCTCGGCCTCATCGGCCAGGTTGCCCAATGAGCGGGAAACCCCATGCGCCAGCAACCAGGTCAGGGGGGCGGTCACCAGCAATACCACCAGGGTGGCGATCGCCGAGTGCCGGATGAGCTGTCTGGCTCCGGCCATCAGCTCGCTTTCCGGGATGGCGGTGACGAGGTAGAGCGGCGGTACGCCCTCGAGCATCAGGCGATTGATCGAGACGCGCCATTTGTCGCCCACGACCTGCACGGCGAGCCTCTCCGTCTGCTTGTCCGGCATGTCGCGCAGCGTTTGCACGAGCGGTACGAGCACTGGCGCCCCGAGTTCGTCGAGTCTTGCCAGGGATGGCTTGCCGCTGGCTTCGGGGAACCTCGGAACCATTTTGTCGGGGTGTTCATAGGCCAGTACATGGCCCTCCGAGTTGACCAGGACCAGTTCGCTGTGCGGCGTGATCTTTTGCCTGGCGAGTATCTCGCCGAGACTGTGCAACAGGATGTCGGCGCCGACCACGGTGCTTCCGTTGCCGGTGCGGTTGGCCAGCGTGGTGCCGACCCTGCGGCTGGTGAAGAAGAGGTAGGGCGCTGTCTTGATCTGCTGTGACGATGCCATGGCCTGGGTGAACCAGGGCCGCTGCCGCGGGTCGAAGGCCCTTACGTAGTCCGGGCGATCGTCCTGGCGCAGGATTTTCAGGTTGTCATCCAGGTAAATGAAGCGTCCACGGGGCGTGTCCCGGTTGCGTTCGATGCTCTGCACGACATAGTGCGCCCCGCTGGGCGCTCTGGCCGCCTCGATTTCGCTGCCGTGACCGATCCGGCCGAGCAGGAAGAAGTCGCCGTTGCCGTAGCCGACATACATCGAAGACAGTGCCGCCGAACTGTCGAGTGCCTGGCGCACGAATTCCAGGCTGTCGAGTCGTTGCTCAAGGGTGGTCGCCTCGGTCACTCGCTGCAGACTGAGCAGACGGGTGGCCACCTCGGCCGGCTCGATGATCCGACGCATTTCGAGCAGGGCGGCACGGCTGATGCGTTCGGTCAGGTCGCCCGCCGAGGTTTCCAGCAAGGCGACGCTCAGACGATAGCCAATGGCTCCGAGTACTCCACCGACGACAAGGATCAGCGCCAGGAAGAGGGTCGAGATGTGAATGTGCAGAGGGTAGGGGCGTTGCATGGGCCTGATCTCGTGGCTTCAGATGCGAAACGACATGAAAGCGGTTCGTGTGGCGCAATGCTCCACCTGGCGACACCTGCCACGGTATGGGAACGAAGCCTTGCCTTGACCGTGGTGGTTGCATCACCGACACTTCGCCCGACAGCACGAAAGCGTTACGATACGCCACTTTGCCGGAACGAGACATGCCCGATCCCACTGCAGAGCACTCGAGCAAGTGGCTGGATTTCGAAAGCAAGATCATTGCCCCAGAGCAATTGGCCGGCCGCGTTGCTGTCGTGCCGCGCCCCCTGGTTTTTACCAACGGTTGCTTTGACATCCTGCACCGTGGGCATGTCAGTCTTCTCGCCGAGGCGCGTGCTCTCGGCGCCGCGCTGGTCGTCGCCCTCAATTCCGATGACTCGGTCAGGCGTCTGGGCAAGGGTGATGACCGGCCGGTAAACACGCTGGCCGATCGTCTGGCAATCATCGCCGCGCTGCAGGCAGTGACGGTGGTCACCTGGTTCGAGGAAGACACGCCGTTGCAACGAATCCTGGATTGCCGGCCGGATGTGCTGGTGAAGGGCGGGGACTGGCCGGTCGGGCGCATCGTCGGCAACCGGGAAGTCGGCGGCTGGGGTGGCAAGGTGCTGTCCCTGCCCTTCATCCATCAGACATCGACGACCGGCTTGCTGGAAAAGATTCGCCGGTTGTAGCGCTGGTCGGGAGGCTGGCAGATCGGTTCCGCCGGGGTTTCTGGAATGCCGGCCGCCTTAGCCGCCGAGTACCGCCTTCAGCGAGGCGACATCTTCAGCCGACTCGGCGAGCAGCGTGTTCAGTGCCTCGGCGTCGAAGAACTGGCAGCTGGTGGTCGGATCGGGCAACCCGGCGAGCGCCGGGTTGCGCCATCCGTGCCTGATCCCGGCCAGCCGGTTGGCGACGAAGATCAGGTCGGACAGCGTCTTCAGGCTGTCCACCTTGCGTTCCACTTCATGTTCCTGAACGACGAGCAGCAGTTCTTCGGGTAGCCCCATGGCGGCCAGCAAGGCGTGTCCGATCTGGTCGTGCCAGTGCACCAGCAATTGCTCCAGCTCAGCAGTATCGGTGACCAGTTCAGGAAAATTGACCGCCCGCGACATCAGATAGAAGACACCGATGTCATGGACCAGGCCGGCGAACAAGGCTTCGTCGGGATTGACCTGGGTCAGGCGACGGGCCAGCACACGCGACAGGGCGGCGACGTGAACCGTGTGTTCCCAGAGTCGGCGCGAGAAGGCCTCGAATGGCGCCATCTTCTTCGAATTGAGCAGTTGCTCCATGGCGACGGCAAAGGAGAGCGTTCGCACGGATTCCATGCCGACACGTGAAATCGCACTGTTGAGGTCGACGATGGTTCGTCCGCTGCGGTTCATTGCCACCGAGTTGGCCAGGCGGATGATCTTGGTGCTCATCAAAGGCTCGGCACCGATCAGCGTGCCCAGCTGGTCGATCGCCAGATTCGGGTTTTTCAGTGCCGTGCGCACCTGGAAGGTGATGTCGAGGAAAGTCGGGAATGAAACCACCTCGCCCGACAGATCGCGTGCGATGTCCTCCAGGATGCTGAAGCTCGACTGATTGGTCATGCGTGCCTTGGCTCCACACGTGTTTTCCGGTTGCCGCCGCTGGCGGCTTGATCGACGCCCGCAATGAACCGGCAAGGGACCGGGTTCTGCCTGCCAGCGAGCGCTGGTGGTGGTCGTTGTGCGCACCACTTGGGCGATCATCGGTGTTCGGCTGTTGCTGGCGGGACGGCGGGGGATTCCCTATTTGCGTTGCAGCAGGTCTTTCAGATTGGCGAAGGGCTGGGCGGTTGCCGGTGCGGGACTGGTCGAGCCCGGAGAGCCGATCCCGGCCTGACGTGCGGCGGCGGCATCCAGCTGTCTGGCATGTTCGTTATCGTGGCAGTAGAGGCATAGAAGCTCCCAGTTGCTGCCATCGCCGGGGTTGTCGTCGTGATTGTGATTGCGGTGATGGACGGTGAGTTCGCGCAGGTTGACGTGGGTGAACTCGCGACCGCAGCGACCACAGATCCAGGGATAGATCTTCAGCGCCTGTTCACGATAGCCCGTCTCGCGGGTCATGCGGTTGCGGACGGCATTGGCGATCAGGCGATCCGTTTGGGCGGTCTTGTCGTTGGTCATTGGGAACTCCTGCGTGAAAGAGGCAGCATGGCTGGGGTGTTGGCCGGATGCGCCCGTGGTCAGACATGAAGCGCGACCAGCGGGATGCGCATCTCGTTGACACTGGTGCCGCCATGCACGCCGAGCATGGCGAAACGCCGCTCGCCGGGCAGCCAATCCTTGATCGTCCAGTTGTCCTTCATCACCAGGGTGTAGTCGCCGACTCGGGACGCCAGTCGCGGATGATAGGGCGGCGGGCCAAACCAGCCGGCGGCGATCAGGCGTTCACTGGGGTAGAGGTGAGCGGCGCGCGCCAGATGGCCGCGTACGTAGGCTTCAAATGCCGGTCGGTCCGGCGCTGCGACGTAGCAGTAGGCGACCCGGCGTTCGCCGCACAGGGGCCGTTGCAGCAGGCCGGCGAGCCGCGGATGATCGTCGAGACAGATGACCCGCCGCGGTGGCGAATCGATGAAACCGTGGTCGGCGGTAACCAGCAGCCAGGTGTTGCTGCCGCGTACCTGGTGCAGCAGTTTGCCGAAGCCGGCGTCCAGGTCGGCCAGCGTTTGCTGCGCCTGCCGGCTGTCGGTCCCGTAGTGGTGCGAGTAGCTGTCGAGATCGGGATAGTAGGCATAGATGTAGCGCGGCCGGGCCGTCTCCTGCAACAGCCCGGTCAGGCCGGCGAACATTTCAGGCAGGGAGGCGTAAGCAACGCTCTGTGCTCCGCGCGAGTGCCAGGTATTGAAGGGGCTGCCGGCAATGCTGCGCGGTGCCATCACCCAGGATTCGCGCGTCAGCCTCTGGAAGAGCGACGGATGGGTGAACAACTGTGGCGGCAGTTGTTCCGGCAGCCGCCGTGGCGGTCCGAGCCGGGGTGTCAGCGGCAGGATGGACAGTGTCTGATCGATCTCGTCCAGGTGCATGTGCCAACCGGTCAGTCCGTGTTGTGCCGGCGCGAGGCCGCTCATCACCGTACCGATGGCGCTTGCCGTGGTTGACGGGAAGACCGAAGTCATGATGCCGGCCAGGTGGCGCTGCAGATGCGGACTGCGGCCGTGCCTGGTCAGCGTTCGCAGTCCGAGCCCGTCGATGACCAGCAGTAGCACATGTCTTGCTCGGGCGAGGGTTGTAGCGCTCAGGCCGGACAGTTGCGGATAGTGACTGTCGCTGCTGCCGCAGGCGGTGGCGATGCTCTGCATCAGATTGACCAGGCTGCCGCCTGCGTAGTCAGGAAGTGGCGTCGCGCTCATGATGCAGCCATTCTACGCCAAGCGATCGCCGGCAGTGAGGTCGCGCTGCTGTCGGCCGTACGGCACTGGCCGGCGGAGCGGCTCGTGCCGGCCGGGTGGCGGTGGATTGCGCCGGGTGCCGCGAGCGCTGCTCAGCGGCCACTCGTCCGGTATTGACTTGTGCCGACGACCGCTGGATGGCGGCCGCTGGCGAGCGGGCTGGAATCCTGGCCTCTCCTGACGAAGCGAACCTGGCCGTTGCCGTCCACGCTGCGCTGTAGCCGACCCGCCTGCTCGAGCCGATTGAGGTGGGCGATCGCTTCACCCATGGCGAACATCGTCTGATGCGTGTCGAGTTCCCTGGGGAACAGCGTGGCCAGCAAGTCGGCCGCGCTGCGTGGTTCGGCGCAGTGCTCCTCGAGCAGCAACAGGCGCTCCTCGTGATGGGCGTGCAGCGCATCGACGCGGCACGCGATGCCGTAAAACGGCAACCCGTGTGAGGGCAGGACGAGGGTGGCCGGGGGCATCTCGCGATAGCGGTCGATCGACTGCAGGTAATCGGTCAGCGAGTCGGCATGCGGGGTGACGGCGAACACACTGATGTTGGTCGAGATGGTCGGCAGCAGCATGTCACCCGAAATCAGCACGCCGAGGTCCGGGCTGTAGAGCGCTGCGTGTTCGGGCGAGTGTCCGAAGCCGATGCGTACCTGCCAGCGATGGCCGCCGATCGACAGTTCGTCGCCGGGGAACAGTCGATGATAGTGCTCCGGCAGGCTCGGCACGCCGCGCTTGTAGGTGCCGCTGCGGCGTTCGAGCGCGGCACAGCGCTCGACATCGAGGCCGTGCGCGCGGAACTGGCGGAGCATCGGCGGATTGCCGTGTCCGCCCACCTCATGCCACACCGCATGTGCCGTCAGGTACTCGCCCAGCGTCATGAATACCGGCGCGCCGGTGCGCTGCTGCAGCCAGGCAGCCAGACCGATATGGTCGGGGTGGAAATGGGTGACGACGATGCGCAAAATTCGTCCGCCGCGCGCGCTTGCCGGTAGACGGTCGAGGATGGTCCGCCAGCACTCCTTGACCGTGTCGAGCGCGAAACCGGTATCGATTATCGTCCAGCCGCCTTCGTCTTCGAGCAGCCAGAGGTTGATGTGGTTCAGGGCGAACGGCAGCGGCATGCGCAACCAATGGACACCCGGAGAAACCTCGAAGGTGTCTCCGGCCGCGGGGGGAGTGGCGAACGGGTAGTCGGGCAGCATCGGGGAGCGGATTGTAAAAACCTCTGGAATCTATAAACTGGCCTGCCTGGACGCTGGCAGTAGGCAGCCGCAAGGGCGTCCCATTCTACACGCGATCCCGAGCCGAACAGCCCTGTGGTGGACCAGCCAACAACTTTCAGCATTTCCGATCTGGCGCGAGAGTTCAACATCACGCCACGAACGATCCGTTTCTACGAGGATCAGGGCCTGCTCGCGCCACAGCGCGAAGGGCGAACACGTATCTTCACCCGACGTGACCGTACCCGCCTGAAACTCGCCTTGCGCGGCAAACGCCTCGGCTTCAGCCTGGCCGAGATCGCCTATCTGATCGGCATGTACGATACGGCACGCGACCAGAATACCCAGCTGACCGAGTTTCTGGCCGGTCTGACGCAACGCAAGGTGGCGCTGCAGCAGCAGCGCGAAGACATCGAAGCCCTGCTGCAGGAGGTGTCTGCTTTCGAGGAGCAGTGCCGCGAACTGCTGCTGACGCGCGCGGCAGACGAAGCGGCAGGCGTCGGTCGGACGGCGTGAGCAGTTTCCAGGAAAACAGTTGACGTTTACGTCAACGTCAATTTAAATGGCGACCATGCACAAGACCCAGGACCCCCACTTCGCTGAGCGCGTCCGCGCCAGTTTCGCACGCCAGCCGGCAATGACCCTGATCGGCGCCAGCATGCCGGTAATCGAGCCGGGTTACACCGAGATTCACCTGCCACACAAACCGGAAATCACCCAGCAGCACGGTTACATCCATGGAGGTGTGGTCGGGATGATTGCCGATTCGGCGGCGGGGTACGCCGCCAGCACGCTGACCGGCCACGAAACCAGCGTGTTGACGGTCGAATACAAGCTCAACCTGCTGGCGCCCGCCGAAGGGCAGTTGCTGATCGCCGAGGGCTCGGTGGTCCGCTACGGAAGGACACTGATCGTCACCAGGGCCGAGGTATTTGCCGTCAAGCACGGCAGGAAGATGCTTTGTGCGTTGATGCAGCAGACGATCATCGCCGTGCACGGCAAGCAAGAACAACCCGCCAAACCCTGATCGAGGAGCGAGAGAGATGGAATATCCGAGCCTGAGCTTTGCCCATGGCGAAACCGTCGACATGTTGCGTGCCAGTGTGCGTGCCTTTGCCGCCAACCAGATTGCGCCGCGTGCCGAGGCGATCGATCGCGACAACCGGTTTCCCGCCGACCTGTGGAGAAAGCTCGGCGAGATGGGCTTGCTCGGCATCACCGCCGAGGAGGAATACGGCGGCAGCGGGCTCGGCTACCTGGCGCATATTGTCGCCATGGAGGAAATCTCGCGTGCTTCGGCGAGCGTCGCCCTGTCGTACGGGGCACATTCCAACCTGTGCGTCAATCAGATTCGCCGCAACGGCACGGCGGGTCAGAAAGAGCGTTACCTGCCGAAGCTGATCTCCGGCGAGCATGTCGGAGCCCTTGCGATGTCTGAAGCCAATGCCGGATCGGACGTGGTCAGCATGAAGCTGCGCGCTGATCGGCGGGATGACCGTTTCATCCTGAATGGCGGCAAGATGTGGATCACCAATGGCGGCGACGCCGACACGCTGGTGGTTTACGCCAAGACCGACATCGATGCCGGTCCGCGTGGAATCAGTGCCTTCATCGTCGAAAAGGGAATGAAGGGATTTTCCTGCGGCTCCAAGCTGGACAAGCTCGGCATGCGCGGATCGAACACCTACCCGCTCTTCTTCGACGACTGCGAGGTGCCCGAGGAGAACCTGCTTGGCCAGTTGAACGGCGGCGTGCGCGTGCTGATGAGCGGCCTGGACTACGAGCGCGCGGTGTTGGCCGGCGGTCCGCTGGGCATCATGGCGGCGGTGATGGACCTGGTGCTGCCCTACGTGCATGACCGCAAGCAGTTCGGTCAGTCGATCGGCGAATTCCAGCTGATGCAGGGCAAGATCGCCGACCTGTATACCACCTTCAATGTCTGCCGCGCCTACGTCTACGCGGTCGGTCAGGCCTGCGATCGCGGCGAAACGACACGCAAGGACGCTGCCGGCGCAATCCTTTACGCGGCAGAGAAGGCGACCTGGATGGCCGGCGAGGCGATCCAGACCCTCGGTGGCAACGGTTACATCAACGAATATCCGACCGGGCGGCTGTGGCGCGACGCCAAGCTCTATGAGATCGGTGCCGGTACTTCGGAAATCCGCCGCATGCTGATCGGTCGAGAATTGTTTGCCGAGACGCTGTAGCGTACCATGGCCGGTCGGGCGCTTCGCTCGACCAGGCACGGCAGCGCGGCGCTTGCCGCTGCCCGTCGCCTGCCAGCCTTGTCCAATCCAATCTCGTCCCTGCCCTGAATGCTCATGACCAGCACCTTGCGAATCCTGACCGCCGAAGACAGCACCGCGATCGAGAACGTGCGCCAGTTCTTCCGCAATTACGCTGCCTGGCTCGGTGTCGATCTATCGTTCCAGGATTTCGAACAGGAGATGGCCTCGCTGCCCGGGGCCTACTCGGCGCCTGAAGGCCGTCTCTTCTACGCCGAACGCAATGGCCAGCCGGCCGGTTGTGTCGGCCTGCGCCCCTTCTCGGCTGGTCTGGCAGAAATGAAGCGGCTCTATGTCGAACCGCGGCATCGCGGTTATGAAATCGGTCGCGATCTGACGCTGGCGACGATTCGTGCGGCCAAGGAGCTCGGCTACCGCAAGCTGCTCCTCGACACGCTGCCGGCGATGCGCGTGGCGGTCAAACTGTACCGCGAAATGGGCTTCACGGAAACACCGGCCTACTACCAGACGCCGCTCGAAGGCACCATGTTCCTGGCCCTTGACCTCGAAAACTGGTCGGAAGAGGAGGTCGCCAACGAGCACCTCTTCCACCTGTTCGACTTCAATCGCGCCTGGTCGAGCCGCATGCAGGAAATGGATCCGCGGTACTTCCTCAAGCTGTCACAACTGCAGGCACCGCAATATCTGTGGATCGGCTGCTCGGACTCACGGGTGCCGGCCAACGAGATCGTCGGCCTGCTGCCGGGTGAGTTGTTCGTGCACCGCAATGTGGCCAACGTCGTCGTGCATACCGATCTCAACTGTCTGTCGGTGATCCAGTTCGCAATCGATGTCCTGAAGGTCAGACACGTCATGGTTGTCGGCCATTATGGCTGTGGTGGCGTCAAGGCGGCGCTCAACCGTGACCGGGCAGGACTGGTCGATATCTGGTTGCGGCATGTGCGCGACGTCCACGACAAGCATCTGGCGCTGGTCGACGCCCTGCCGGCCGAGCGACAGCACGACTGTCTGTGCGAGCTCAATGTGCTTGAGCAGGTGGCCAATGTCTGCCAGACCTGTGTCGTGCAGGACGCCTGGCAGCGCGGCCAGCCGGTCACCGTGCATGGCTGGATCTATGGTCTGAAGGACGGGCTGATGCGTGATCTGGGCTTCACGGTGCACCAGAGTGAGGACTTGCTGCCCAAGTACATTGCTGCCCTCGATGCGCTGCAGATCTGAACGCGTTATGCCTTTGAAGCCCGTCATGCCCCTCCGCGCACTACCGCTTTTCCGACGGTGCGCTGCCGGTGCTGTCTGGCGCGTGGCGGGTGGAGGGTGAGTACAGGCGTCCACCGGCTGGCCGTCACGGGGGCCACCTACGGCAAACTGGTCGCCACCGCGATCATCTGGGGAGCCACCTGGATTGCCGGGCGCGTTGCGGTCAGTCAGGCTGCCCCGCTGGCCGTGGCAAGCTGGCGCTTCCTGCTGGCCGCGCTGGTGCTCGGCGCTCTGATGGTGATCCGCGAAGGCTGGCGGAACTGGACGCCCAGGGAGTGGCTGACGCTCACCGCCCTCGGCGCCACCGGCATCTTCCTCTACAACCTGTGTTTCCTCTATGGGCTGAAGGTGATCGAGGCCGGTCGCGGGGCGCTGGTCGTCGCGCTGACGCCAGCCGTCGTAGCGGCGAGCGATTGGCTGTTCTGCGGCGCCACCATGTCGCCGACCAAGGCCCTCGGGATCGGGCTGGCGATGTTCGGTTGTCTGCTCGTCGTCACCAACGGAGATCCGCGCTTGCTGATCTCCGGTCAGATCGGTCTCGGTGAATGGCTGATCATCGGCTGCAGCCTGCTGTGGGCGATCTACACTTTCGTTGGCCGGCGCGGCACGCGCTCTCTGTCTCCCTTGGCGATGACCTTCGGTGCCAGCCTCACCGGCTGGCTGATGCTCACCGGCGCGGCGCTCTGGCAAGGCTCGCTCTTCGCTCTGGCGGAGACCACCTGGCGTGGCTGGATTGCGATCGTCTTCCTGGGACTGTTCGGCACCGCACTGGCCTTCACCTGGTACGCTGAAGCCGTGCAGCGAATCGGTGCGACCCGCTCGGCGGCATTCATCAATCTGGTTCCGGTGAGCGCCGTCATCCTCGGCGCGCTGCTGCTCGACGAGCGTCTCGGTCTCGCGGTGCTGGCTGGCGGCACGCTGGTCATCACCGGAGTTGTCATCACCAATTACGCCGGCGCACGCCTCGCCGCCGGCATTGTCAGCAAGGAGAAAACCGCATGATCCTGACACAGGAACAGGAAATGATCCGCGACTCGCTGCGTGATTTCGCGCAGGAGCGCCTGGCGCCTTTCGCCGCCGAATGGGATCGCCATCACACCTTTCCGTCCGCCGCCCTGCGTGAGCTCGGCGAACTCGGCGCGCTCGGCATGGTGGTCCCCGAACAGTGGGGCGGGGCCGGCATGGACTATATGTCGCTGGTGCTGGTGATCGAGGAAATTGCCGCCGGCGATGGCGCCACCTCGACCATCGTCAGCGTACAGAACTCGCTGGCCTGCGGCATCACCATGAAATATGGCAGTGACGAGCAGAAGGAAAACTGGCTCAAACCGCTGGCACGCGGCGAGATGCTCGGCTGTTTCTGCCTCACCGAGCCGCATACCGGCTCGGACGCGGCGGCGATCAGCACCCGGGCCGACCGCGACGGCGATCATTTCATCCTCAACGGCGTCAAGCAGTTCATCACCACCGGCAAGTATGCGCAGGTGGCGATCGTCTTCGCCGTCACCGACAAGGCGGCCGGCAAGAAGGGCATATCCTGTTTTCTGGTGCCGACCGATACTCCCGGCTATGTCGTCGCCCGCATCGAGGAGAAAATGGGCCAGCGCGCTTCGGATACCGCACAGATCCTGTTCGAGAACTGCCGGATCCCGGCTTCCTGCCTGCTCGGTCGGGAGGGCGACGGTTACCGGATCGCCCTGTCGAATCTCGAAGCCGGCCGCATCGGCATTGCCGCCCAGTCGGTCGGCATGGCCCGTGCCGCCTTCGAAGCGGCGGTGCAGTACGCCAGGGAGCGCGAGACCTTCGGCAAACCGATCATCGAGCATCAGGCGGTCAGCTTCCGTCTGGCCGACATGGCCACCCAGATCGACGCCGCCCGCCTGATGGTCTGGCGCGCCGCGACCTTCAAGGATGCTGGCAAACCCTGCCTGAAGGAAGCTTCGATGGCCAAGATGTACGCCTCCGAAATGGCCGAACGGGTATGCTCCGACGCCATCCAGATTCTCGGCGGCTACGGTTACGTCAGCGATTTCCCGGTCGAACGGATCTATCGCGACGTGCGCGTCTGCCAGATTTACGAGGGCGCCAACGACATCCAGCGGCTGGTGATCGGTCGCGCGGTGGCCGGCGACTAGCATGAACCGTCACGTTCTGCGTCCCGAGTACAGCGTTGCGGCGCTCAATGCACGCGCTCCCGGACACCTGCCGGGCTGGTTCGGCATCGAAGTGCTCGGCGTCGAGCCGGGCCGGCTGAATTCCCGCTTGTCCATCCGTCCCGAAATGCTGGCGCCGAACGGCTTCCTGCACGCGGCGACGGTTGTCGCGCTCGCCGACACCAGTGCCGGTTATGCCACCTTTGCCCACCTGCCGGTCGGGGCTGTAGGTTTCACGACGGTCGAGTTGAAGACCAACTTTCTGGGTACGCTGACCAGGGGCGTCCTGCTCTGTGCAGCGACCGCCGTGCATAGCGGTCGCACGACGCAGGTCTGGGATGCCGAGGTGAGCAGCGAGGACGGCCGGCGCCTGGCCTTGTTTCGTTGTACGCAGATGATACTGTGGCCGCTGCCCATTCCCGGCGCGGGCAGTACCGACAGGAGTGGGCAAGTGATGCGGAATTCAACGGAAGAGGAGAGGGATGGCTGAGGCTTATTTTCCCTTGCCGACGAACCTGCCCATTCCGCTGGACGATGGTGCTGCAGCACACCTGCCCGACCGCTCGTTGCCGGAAATCGACCTGCCGGGTACCGATGGTTCGATGGTGAACCTGGGCCGTCTGCGCGGACTCTGGGTGATCTATGTCTATCCGATGACGGGTAGACCCGATGTGCCGCTGCCCGATGGCTGGGACGACATCCCTGGCGCGCGCGGCTGCACCCCGCAGTCGTGCAGCTTTCGCGACCATTTTGCCGAACTGGGCGCGCTCGGCGCAGGGGTCTTCGGCCTGAGTGCCCAGACCGTCGAATATCAGCGCGAAGCGCGAGACCGGCTGCGCCTGCCCTATGAACTGCTCAGCGACGCCAGCTTGCGCCTCGAGTGCGCGCTCGGTTTGCCGACTTTTGAAGTGGCGGGAATGCGCCTCTTCAAACGACTGACGCTGATCACCGAGAGCGGTCGCATCAGAAAGGTCTTCTATCCGGTGTTTCCGCCGGATCGCAATGCCGAGGAGGTTCTTCTCTGGCTGCGCGGGGCTGTGTCTGCGTCCCGGACCGCGCACCAGTGACGGTGCTGCCGGACCTCAGGCGCGCGGGGCTCAGCATCCCGGCGGTCAGGCCGAACGCCGCCACCTGTGACGGGAGCGGCAGGCCGCGGGCCAGGGCGGCACAACTGGCACCCATCGCCGGCGAAGTCTGGATGCCGTAGCCGCCCTGCGCCGCCGACCAGAAGAAACCGGGGTGCAACGGATCGAAGCCGCCGACCAGGTCGCCGTCGGTGACAAAGGAGCGCAAGCCGGCCCAGGTGTGGGTCGGGCGGTGGATGGTCAGGGTGGTCATTTCCGTCAGTCGGTGGATGCCGGTCGCGATATCGAGTTCCTCGGGCTGCACGTCCTGCGGCTCGACCGGGTCGGCATTGGCTGGCGAACCAAGCAGCAGACCGGCCTCCGGCTTGAAGTACCAGTCTTCGGCCAGGCCGATTGCCAGCGGCCAGTGCGTCGTGTCCAGCCCGACCGGCGGCGGAAAGAGAAAAACTGAGCGGCGGCGAGGTTGCAAGCCGATTGGCGTGATGCCGGCCAGTTGCGCGATGCGGTCTGCCCAGGCGCCTGCCGCGTTGACCACGGTCGGCGCACGGTACTCGGCACCCCCGGCGCCTACCCGCCAGCCGCCATCGATCCGCTGCAGCGCTGTCACCTCGGCGTTGCAGACCAGCCTGCCGCCCTGCCGGCGCAGGCCGCGCAGATAGCCCTGATGCAGCGCATCGACGTCGAGATCGGCGGCGCTGGAGTCATGGATCGCGCCGATCACTCTTTCCTTGCGCAGGACGGGCAGCATGGCGCATGCTTGGTCGCGGCCGAGCAGATGGATCTGGTTGCCCCCGGCGCGCAAGGCCAGCCAGGTCTGTTGCAGCAGTTCCTCCTGTCCATGGGTGGCAACGAGCAAGGCGCCACGTGGCGTCAGCAGCGCCTGCCCGGCAAAGCCCTGCGCCGGGGTATCGAGGAAGGCGCGGCTGGCCATGGTGAGCGCGCGCACCTGGGGGGTGCCGTAGCTCTCGGCGAACATGGCGGCCGATCGCCCGGTCGAGTGATAGCCGGGTTGCGCCTCGCGTTCGAGCACGATGACGCGACCATGCGTGGCGAGGTGCCAGGCGATGGAAGCACCGGCAATGCCGCCGCCGATAACCAGGAAGTCGGCTTCTGCGGGCAGCAACTAGCGGGTCCCCGATAGAGCCTGTCGGGTGAGCGCCGACAAGGCGATGCGCTGATTTCCGGCAGGGTCGAAATTGGCCGGATCGAGCCAGCGGGCGAAAGCCGCGGCCAAGGCTGGCCACTCGCCATTGATCGCCGCATACCAGGCGGTGTTCCGATTGCGGCCCTTGACCACGCCGGCTTGCCGGAAAATTCCTTCGAATGACAGGCCCAGGCGCAGCGCGGCGGCGCGCGACGGGGCATTGAGCGAATCGCACTTCCATTCGTAGCGCCGATAACCCAGTTCGAAGGCATGTTTCATCATCAGGTACATCGCCTCGGTGGCAGCCGGCGTACGCTGCAGACGAGGTGAGAAATTGAGATGGCCGACCTCGATCGAGCCGCTGGCCGGGACGATGCGCAGGTAGCTGGCGACGCCGAGCGCCGCCCCGGAGGTGCGCTCGATGATTGCGTAGAACAGGGGATCGCGACTGCGGCAGCTCGTCTCGATCCATTCCCGATACTCCGCATACCCGGTGAATGGGCCATACGGCAGATAGGTCCAGTTACGGTCGTCGCTGTTGGCCGCATGCAGGCTGGCGGCGTGCCGTTCGGCGTCGAGTGGCTCGAGGCTGGCAAAGCGCCCCACCAGTACTTGCCCGGGTGGCTGCGCCGGTGTCTGCCAGCCGGTAAGCAACTCGCCAACCGGCTGTCCGGGGAAGGTCAGCGAAGACACGCCTTGCCTGCCTCAGTTGGCGGGCCTGGCCAGCGGTGCCGTGAGCGGTGCTTCCCTGATCGGCAGATTGCAGAAGGCTGCCGCCGCCGCCAGAACCATGTCGGCATACCACATCCAGGAGTAGTCGCCGAAGCGGGTCAGCGCAATGCCGCCAAGGTAGGCGCCGAAGAAGGCGCCGATCTGGTGCGCCAGCAGGCTCACGCCGAACAAGGTGCCAAGGTAGCGCACGCCGAACAGCTTGCCGACGATGGCTGCCGTCGGTGGCACGGTCGCCAGCCAGGTGAAGCCGAGGCCGGCGGCAAAAACGTAGAAGGTCAGCTCGGTCTTCGGAGCCAGCAGGTAGAGCAGGATCATCAGTGCCCGCGAAGCATACATCCAGAAGAGCACGTACTTGCTGCGATAGCGCGTGACGCACGAACCAGCGTAGAGGCTGCCGACGATGTTGGACAGGCCGATGATTGCCAGCGCCCAGCTCGCCACGGTGCTGGGCAGCCCGCACAGGTCGACCTCGCCCGGCAGATGGGTAACGAGGAAGGCGATGTGGAAACCGCAGGTGAAAAATCCGAGATTGAGGAAGTGGTAGCTGCGGTCGGTCATCGCGCCCTGAAAACTCTGCCAGAGGCTCGTTTCCACATTGTCCCGCGCTGCGGGAGGCTCGACCGGGCTGGCCAGTACGCGAACCAGTGGCAAGGCGCCGAGGGTCATAACGGCCAGCGACCACATCGCACCGATCCAGCCGAGCAGTTGAATCAGCGACTGCAGAAGCGGGGCGAAAACGAACTGGCCGAAGGAGCCACCGGCATTGATCACCCCGGAAGCGGTACCGCGTGCCTCGAGTGGCAGTCGCTGGCTCGAAGCGCCGATCAGCACGGAGAAGCTGCCGGCCCCGGAGCCGATTGCCGAGAGCAGGCCGAGCGAAACGATCAGTCCCCAGGTGCTGCTCATGAATGGCGTCAACGCACTGCCGAGAGCCAGCAGCAACAGCCCGCCGATCAGCACGCGACCGGGTCCGTAGCGGTCGGCGGCAGCGCCGGCCAGCGGCTGGACGGCACCCCAGGTAAACTGTCCGATGGCCAGAGCCAGGCTGATCGACGCCACGCCGAGGCCGGTGCTGGTGTTCAGCGGTGAGACAAAAAGGCCCAGCGATTGCCTTGCTCCCATGGTCACCATCAGGATACCGGCGGCCGACAGGGTGACGGCCCACAGGGCAGGAGTGTTGAGTGTTCGGAACATCGAGTGGCGGGCAATCGGCGAGAGTATGCAGAACCCGAATTGTAGGCCCAGTTGCTTGCGGGCAGGCCGAAAAGCGCTGCGACCAGGCGAAATTCGCCGCTCCGGCGGGGGCGCACGAGGCCCGGCCGAAACTTGTGCCAGGCTTGCGCGGCAGCGGACGCAATCGAAAGCATTGCCCGAAGGAGTCCAGGCGACTTGGGCGTGGGCCGTCCGATCCTGCTGCCGCCCGTCGTTGGCGCAGGTCACGCGAAGATTCCGCATGGCTTGCGCATTGTCGGGCTATGGGCCATTCGTGGCATTTTCCGTGCCACCCAGCTCGCCGGATCGCGTCCCAGCAGACGCCTGCCGTCACCACCAGGGCTCTCGATTGCACCCCATCGCTGGTGCACCGCGGGAAGCGCCGGCCGGCGATGCTAGAATGTCTGGCCTGAGCCAATTTTTTGCCGAGCGAACGAGAGCCAACAGCCATGAGTTATGAACTGATTGCCGGGGTCGACCTCGGTTCCAACAGTTTTCGCGTGCAGGTCGGGCGAATCGTTGGCGACCAGATCCACACCCTCGACATGCTGCGCGAGACGGTGCGGCTCGGCTCCGGTTTGACCCGCGAGAAACTGCTCGATCATGCTTCGCAACAGCGCGCCATCGAAGCCCTGCGCCGTTTTGGCGAGCGTTTGCGCGGTTTTGCGCCGGAAGCCGTGCGGGCGGTGACGACCGACGCCATGCGGGTGGCGAGAAATGCGCCGCAGGTCCTGCTGCAGGCCGAAGCGGTTCTCGGGTTTCCGATCGAAATCATCGGCGGCCGGGAGGAGGCACGCCTGATTTTCATCGGCGCGGCGAACGCCCTGCCGGCTGCCACTCACCGTCGACTGGTAGTCGATGTCGGCGGCGGGTCGACGGAGTTCATCGTCGGCCACGACACCGAACCGCTGCTCATGGAGTCGCTGTTCATGGGCGGCATCAGTTACCGGCAGCGCTTCTTTCCGGAGGGCAAGGTGGACAAGAAGCGCTTCTACGCTGCAGAGGTCTCGGCGGCGCGTGAGATCGAAGCGATCGTTGCCGACTACCAGCGCCTGGGATGGGAAGAGGCCGTCGGTTCGTCCGGTTCGGCGCAGGAGATTACCACCATTCTCGAAACGAACGATCTGAATCCGGAGGGGGTCAGCGGCATCAGTCGTCAGGGGCTGGCCAGACTGCGGCAACTGCTCATTCGCGCAGGGTCGGCCGAGGCCTTGAACCTGCAGGGAATGCGCAGCGACCGCTACATGATCCTGCCCGGCGCCATTGCCATCATGTCGGCAGTGTTCTCGGAACTGGGCATCGAGTGCATGACCTATTCCGACGGCGCACTGCCTCTGGGCGTGCTTTACGACCTGCTCGGACGATTCGAGCAGCACGATACGCGCGACGCCACCGTCGCCCAGTTCATGCAGCGCTACCAGGTTGACGAGACGCAGGTGCGGCGTGTCGAACGGACGGCGCTGCTTCTTCTCGGCCAACTGCTCAAGCTCGACGCGCCGGAGCATGAAAACGATGTGCACTTTCTGCGCTGGGCGGTCTCCCTGCACGAGATTGGCGTGTCGGTGGCGCACACCGAGTTTCACAAGCACGGCGCTTACATCCTGGGTCACGCCGACATGCCCGGTTTTTCGAAGCGGGATCAGGCACGCCTCGCCCTGCTCGTGCTCGGACAGCGCGGCAAACTGCAAAAGCTGGCAGCGATGCCGGCCGGGGACCCGAACTGGCGCCTGCTCTTCTGTCTTCGCCTGGCGGCACTCCTGCATCGTGCGCGCGACGATTGTCCGCTACCAGAGCTGTCGGTCCGCGAATCGCCGGTCGGTTTCGAGCTCAACCTGCCGATCGGCTGGCCCGCTGCCAATCCGATGACCGCTGCCGCGCTGTCGGACGAAACCCTGTTCTGGCGTCGCATCGGCATCAAGATGAAGTTCAGGCGGGTGCCGGACGAGAAAACCGTGCAGCTGGAGCTTTTGCAGAAATCCTAGTCGGAGAATCGCAATGCCGGCATGCACACAGGGCATGACGAACTGACGATCGACCGGGCGTGCGCAGGTCAGCGACCAAGGCAACCCGGTGGCGGTGCAACTCCACCAAAGGCCAGTGAGACGACCATGACCGGGATCATCATCGAGTTGATCGAACGCGACGGCACGGCACAAGTCCTGCTGTCCGGTGACTGGACCCTGGCCACCATGTCAGGGTCGATCGCCGAGCTGGAGCGGCGTCTGCGCCAACTGGCTGCGCGAGACCCGGCATGGGAGCTGCGATCGATCGTGCGCCTGGACAGCGCCGGCGGGACGCTGCTCTGGCGCTGCTGGGGACGGCGGTGGCCGGCTTCGCTGACGGCATCCGAGGCACATCGCCTGCTGCTCGAACGCTGCGCGGCGGTTCGCTCCGAACCTGAAGTGCCGCCGCCGATTGATCGGCTGGCCTGGCTCGGTGCGCTGGGCCGCTTATCGCTGGTCGCCGCCAGTCACCTGGGGGAAATCGTCGCGCTGATCGGCCAACTGATACTGGACCTGGCGCACCTCTGCCGGCATCCGCGCGAGATTCCGTGGCGCGAGTTTTCGGCCAACCTCTACAAGAGCGGTGCGCAGGCCCTGCCGGTGACCGCCCTGATCGGCTTTCTGATCGGCATCGTCCTCTCCTACCTGTCGGCGCTGCAATTGAAGACTTTCGGCGCCGATGTCTTCATCGTCAATCTGCTCGGCATCAGTATCGTGCGCGAACTGGGTCCGGTGCTGGTCGCCGTGCTGGTCGCCGGACGCTCCGGTTCGGCGATGACCGCCCAGATCGGCGTCATGCGCGTGACCGAGGAGATCGATGCCCTGGCCACCATGGGTGTGTCCCGCAGCCAGCGCCTATTGCTGCCCAAGGTGCTGGCGCTGGCCGTTGCCATGCCCTTGCTGGTCATCTGGTGCTCGGCCGCCGGCATCCTCGGCGGCATGGTCGCGGCCAAACTGCAGATGGGCTTGTCCTATGGTTTCTTCATCGACGCCCTGCCGCGTGTGGTGCCGGTCGCCAATGTCTGGATCGGCTTGAGCAAGGGGCTGGTCTTCGGCTTTCTGATCGCACTCATCGCCTGCCACTGCGGACTGCGCGTCAGACCCAACACCGAAAGTCTGTCGGCGCTGACCACCAGTTCGGTGGTGAGCTCGATCACCGTGGCCATTCTGGTTGACGCGGTTTTCGCGGTGCTGACCCGTAACCTCGGTTTGCCCTGATGAGCGCGCCGCAACCGCCAGCGATTGAAATTCGCGGGCTATGCACGCAGTTCGACGATGTCGTGATTCACCGCGATATCGATCTCGACATCGAAGCCGGACAGATGCTCGGCCTGGTCGGTGGCTCCGGCAGCGGCAAGACGACCTTGCTGCGCGAGATCGTCGGTCTGCTGGCGCCAAACCGGGGCACGGTCAGACTGTTTGGTGAGTCGGTGCTCGACGCCGACCCGGAGCGCCGGCGCATGCTCCGCCGCCGCTTCGGCATGCTCTTTCAACAGGGAGCCCTCTTCTCGGCACTCTCGGTGTTCGACAACATTGCTTTTCCCTTGCGGGAACTGCACACTCTCGACGAGGGGATGATCGCCGACTTGGTGCTGCTCAAGCTCGGCATGGTGGAACTGGAAGCCCGTCACGCTCGCCTGATGCCCGCCGAGCTGTCGGGCGGCATGGTCAAGCGTGTGGCGCTCGCTCGTGCCTTGTCGCTGGAGCCCGAACTCCTGGTACTCGACGAACCCACCGCCGGACTCGACCCCGACCGTAGCGAAAACTTTGTCAACTTGCTGAAAATGCTGCAAAAAGAACTCGGTTTCACGGTGGTGATGGTGACGCACGATCCCGAGACGCTTGCCGGGCTGGCTACGCGTCTGGCGGTACTCGCCGATCAACGACTGATCGCCTGCGGCACTGCCGCCGAAGTCGCGGCGGTCGACCATCCCTTCATCCACAATTTTTTCAGCTCCGGACGTGCTGCGGCGGCGATCAGACAGGGGGGCGGCTAGCCATGGAAAATCGCGCACATGCCCTGGTCGCAGGGGTGTTTACGCTGCTCCTTGGTGCAGCAGCGGTGTTCTCGATCTGGTGGTTCGGAGGGAAGCACGAGGCGACCAAGGAATACGCGGTGGTGACGCGCAACAACGTTACTGGCCTCAGCCTGCAGGGGCAGGTGCGTTATCGCGGCATCCGGGTGGGCAAGGTGGAGGCGATCGAGCTGGAACCCGATGACGTACGAAACATCCTGATCCGGATCAGCATCGATCGCAACGTGCCGGTCACCCGGGGCACCACGGCAAAACTCGGCTATCAGGGGGTGACCGGCATCGCCCACATCCTGCTGGAAGACAGTGGCTCCGATCCGACGCCATTGCGCACGACCGACGGCGACCTGGGGCGCATTGTGATGCAATCTTCGCTGATCGAGGAGCTGTCGGAGGTTGGCGGGGCGACGTTGCGCCAGGCCCGCGACTTCCTGGCCAAGGCAAACCTGGTGCTCGACGACGACAACCGGAAGCATCTGGGGAAAATTCTCGCCAACCTCGAAGCAACCACCGCCAACAGCAACGAGGTCGCCGTGCAGTTGCGCAAGCTCCTGGCGACCGAGAATCTCCACCTGTTGAACGGCACGCTGCTGCGCGCCGAGCAGGTGGCCGGCGAGGCCGGCCACCTGCTGGCCGAATCCCGTCGTCTGGTGGTCGGCCTGCAGCCGGTGGGCGACAAACTGGGTCAGTTGATCGGCGATCCCTCGACAGGAGGGATCGCCACCCTGGTAGACCGCTTGAATGAAGTGAGTGGCGAGTTGTCGGCCAACTCGCGCCAGCTCAACCGGGTGCTGCAAATGCTCGAGGAATCGCCGCAGAGTCTCATCTTCGGTCCGCCACAGCATGCCCCCGGACCGGGTGAAGCCGGTTTCGTCACACCGCTCGATGGGACATCCCGATGAACAGGCTACTTGCCGTTCTTGGTGGCTGCCTGCTCGTCGCCTGCACCGGCGGCCTGCGCAAGCAACCGGCCGCCGAGGCCTATGATCTGGGCTTGCCGGCCGAGCGCCTGGCCGGCGACGGCCGCTGGTCGACAGTGGCACTCGAAATCCGCGCACCGTACTGGTTTGACTCGCTGGGCATCGAGTATCGCCTGCTCTACGAAAACCCGCTCAAACTGCGCAGCTATGCGGCCAGTCGCTGGGCGGGGGCGCCAAGCCAGTTGCTGGCGCAGCGCTTGCGGCAGCAACTGGGATTCGTCAGCGTCAGCGGAAGAACGGCGGGAGCCTGCCTGTTGCGCATCGAGTTGCAGGAGTTCTCGCAGGTATTCGCCACACCACAGCAGAGCCGCGCGGTGCTGCACGGCCAGGCCAGCCTGCTCGACGCCAGGCAGCAGATGGTCGGCGAGCGATTGATCGCCGTCGAGTCGGCGGCAACGACCGCCGACGCTCGCGGTGCGGTCACGGCGCTGGCTGCGGCGAGCTCCGAGTTCGGACAGCAGTTGGCCGCCTGGTTGAATGATCTTGAGAAACGTGGCAGGCTGAAACACTGCAGCCCGACGGCTGTGGAAAGCAAATGACACTCATACACTCATTGCCCGAGAGGAGAAGCTGGGGATGCCGAACATTTACCAAGTAGGTCTCGACAAGAACACGGCCAATTACACGCCACTGACGCCGCTGACCTTCCTAGCGCGCAGCGCTTACGTCTATCCGGAGCGCACCGCAGTGATTCACGGACAGCGTCGTTACACCTGGCTGCAGACCTTCACTCGTTCGCGGCGACTCGCTTCGGCATTGGCGGCGCATGGGATTGGCGAGGGCGATACCGTCGCGGCGATGCTCAACAATACGCCGGAGATGATCGAGTGCCACTTCGGCGTGCCGGTGACCGGCGCCGTGCTCAATACGCTCAACACCCGCCTTGATGCCGAAACGATTGCCTTCATGCTCGAGCACGGAGAGGCCAAGGTGCTGATCACCGATCGCGAGTACTCGCTCACCGTGCGCAAGGCGCTGGCTGCCATCCAGCGCCAGATCCTGGTCATCGACGTCGATGACCCCGAGTACAGCGGCCCCGGCACCCGGCTTGGAACACAGGAGTACGAGCGGTTCATCGCCGGCGGCAGCCCCGACTTTCCCTGGCGCGGACCGTCCGACGAATGGGATGCGATTTCTCTCAACTACACCTCGGGCACCACCGGCAATCCCAAGGGGGTGGTCTATCATCATCGTGGCGCCTACCTCAATTCGATGTCGAACATTGTCAGCTGGGGCATGCCGCCACACTCGGTTTACCTGTGGACCCTGCCGATGTTCCACTGCAACGGCTGGTGCTTTGTCTGGACCATGGCCGCCAACGCCGGTACCAACGTCTGCCTGCGCCGAGTAGACCCGAAGTTGATCTTCGAGGCCATCCGCGAGCACGGCGTGACGCACTACTGTGGCGCACCGATCGTGCACAGCCTGATGGCCAACGCTCCGGACGAACTGCGCAGCGGGATCACCCAGAAGGTTTGCGGTCTGATCGCCGCGGCGCCGCCGCCGGCAGCAGTGATCGAGGCGATGGCCAACATCGGGGTCGACCTGACGCACGTCTACGGCTTGACCGAGACCTACGGTCCGGCGGCGGTGTGCGCCAAGCACAGCGACTGGAGCGCGCGGCCGCTGGCCGAACAGGTCGATCTGAATGGCCGCCAGGGCGTACGCTATCACGCCCAGGAGGCGATCACCGTGCTCGACCCGACGAACCTGGAGCAGGTGCCGTGGGACCGCGAAACAATGGGCGAGATCATGTTCCGCGGCAACCTGGTGATGAAGGGCTACCTCAAGAACCAGAAAGCAACCGAGGAGTCCTTCGCCGGCGGCTGGTACCATACCGGCGACTTGGCGGTGATGCACGCGGACGGCTACGTCAAGATCAAGGATCGTTCCAAGGACGTGATCATTTCGGGTGGTGAAAACATATCGTCGATCGAGGTCGAGGATGTGCTCTACAAGCACCCGGCGGTGATTGCCGCAGCCGTGGTCGCCACGCCTGACGTCACCTGGGGTGAAGTCCCCTGTGCCTTCCTGGAATTGCGCGAGGGTGCGACGGTGAGCGAGCAGGAGGTGATCGAGTTCTGCCGGCAGCACATGGCGCGCTTCAAGGTTCCCAAGCGGGTGATCATCTGCACGTTGCCAAAAACCTCGACCGGCAAGATCCAGAAATACGTCCTGCGCGAGCAGGCGAAATCGTCTGCGGCGATCGAATAGGCTTGGCCGCCACCTGGCCGACCACGTCAGACGGGCGGCCAGGCCAACCGGCGGCGGCCCGAACCGTCCGCGATCACCTGTGACCTGAGGAGAAAGAGATGAGCACATCGAGCCCGGATGATCCCTATGTCCTGCGTACGGACCGCGACGGCATCACAACCCTGACGCTGAATCGGGCCAGTCAGTTCAACGCCCTGTCGTTGGCCATGATCGGCGTGCTGCAGGAACAACTGGATGCGATCTCCACTGATCCTGCCGTGCGCGTCGTGGTCATCGCCGGCGCCGGCAAGGCGTTTTGTGCCGGCCACGACCTCAAGGAGATGCGCGCCAACCATCACAAGTCCTTCATGCAGGACCTGTTCCAACGCTGCGGCCGGATGATGATGACGCTGACCCGGATGCCGCAACCGGTGATCGCCCGCGTGCACGGCATCGCCACGGCCGCCGGATGTCAGTTGGTGTCGACGTGCGACCTGGCTGTGGCGGTCGAGAGCGCGCGCTTTGCGACCTCGGGGATCAATGTCGGGCTATTCTGCGCTACCCCCGCGGTCGGGCTGTCGCGCAACCTGGGGCGCAAGCAGGCCCTTGAAATGTTGCTCACCGGTGATTTCATCGATGCACAAACTGCACTGCAGCAAGGGTTGGTCAACCGGGTGGTCGCCAGCGCGGCACTCGACGCCGAAGTCGACCAACTCGCCCGTTCGATCCTTGCCAAGTCGTCGGTAGCCATCGGGATGGGCAAGCAGATGTTCTACCGTCAGCTCGAGATGGGGCTGGAAGCCGCCTACCAGTATGCCTCCGAGGTGATGGCCTGCAACATGATGACCGAGGATGCCGGTGAGGGGATCGATGCTTTCATCGGCAAGCGGCAGGCCGAGTGGAAGGGGCGTTAGATCTGTCCCGATCGTCCTCGGCGGGGTGATCGCCGGCATCGCCTGGGCCAATCCGGCGCCAGCCTCAGGACCTCGTGTCGGCAGGGCGACGACGGGGCGGCTCCTCCTCAGATCGCCACGATTCGGTCGTGGCCGCCTGCCTCGGCCTCGTGTAGCGCCTGGGTGGCTCGTTTGATCAGGTCATCGGTCGATCGGTCGGCGCCGCACGCCTCGCTGGCCCCGATGCTGACCGTGAACTGGACGGTGCCGTTCTCGGTCGGAATCGCGATCGCGGCGACTGCCGAGCGCACCCGTTCGGCCAGCAGGAGGGCTTCGCGAAGATCGGTCTCGGGCAGCAGGATGGCGAATTCCCCACCACCCAGCCGGCCAAGCAGATCCCGCTGGCGCAGACAGCGGGTCGCTGCGCGGGCAAAGGCGATCAGTGCCTGATCGCCGACCACATGCCCGTAGCCATCGTTGATCCGCTTGAAGAAGTCGATGTCGAACAGCAGCACGGTCAACGGCAATTCCTGACGCTGCGCATCCGCCAGTTCACCGGCCAGGGTGTCGACGAAATGTGGTCGGCTGCTGACGCCGGTCAGCCGGTCGGTCGCCGCGAGCTGCACCAGTTGCTCGTCGCGATGCGCCAGCACGCGCAGCAGCCGCAGGGAGCGCCAGGCGACCAGGGCCAGCGGCACGGTCACTCCGAGCGCCAGCAGAACGATCCACAAGGTCTGTCGCCGCCATGCGCTCAGTGCCTCCGGGTAGTCCTGCTGGACGATGACGAGCAATGGGAAGTCCGACATCGACGAGTAGCTGACCAGTTCGCCGACCCGTTCCCCACCCGAGTCATCGAGTACGACGAAGGCCTTGGGCTGCAACGCCAGATCGCGCGGTAACGGTTGTCCCGGCATCGACCGGGAAGGCCCCACAGGTTCAGGGGCGCGTGCGAGCAACGTGCCGTCGCTTCGGAGCAAGGCAATGGTGCCGCCCGGCTGGAGGCGTTGCGCTTCGTAGGTCCGGCGCAGCGTCTCCAGGTCGACCACTGCAAGCAACATGCGAATGCCGTGCATAGGCGTTTGCAATGGCCGCCCGACGGGCAGAGTCTGCCCGTCGCCCGAGCGATCGCGCCGGGGCGTACCGATCAACAACCCGGCGCTCGGCAGCGCACCGCTGAAAGACTCCGCAGCCGCCAGATGGGTCAGCCGTCCGGCAGCTTCGCCGGCGACCTGCAATAGCTGGCCGTCGGTCGCCAATAGCTGGATTTCGATGGATTCGCCGGTCCGCGCGCGAAAACTCTCGATCAGCTTGCGGAACGCCGGGTCACTGCCGGGGTCGCGCTTGGGATTGGCTTGCAGCCAGTGCTCGCAGCTGACGAGAAAGGTGTCGAGCAGGCGAAATTGCTGGCGTGTCTGTTCCTCGACGGCGGCCGTCATCTGCTGCAGGATGCGGCCGGTGGCCGCGATGCTTGCGTCGCGGGCCGCCACGGACGAGACGATGACCACTGCCCAGAGCGCACCAAGCAGCAACAGGGTCAGCACGATGACCGTGCGCGGCCTGGCCCATTCGTCGAGATGTCTGATGGTTTCTCTCACCCTGCTGTCCGCCTCTGGAGCCGATCGATGGCGTGTATTCTAGCAGTCTGCCGCCAGCCGCCGCGGCGTCCGGGGATGGCCAGGGCCAGCCGTTCAGCCTGGCTCGTGGCAGGGTCCGGCGCCCGCCTGCTCGAGGCTCTCGTCGCCACCATCGACAACCACGACCTCTGCGTCAATCGCCCCCGAGAAGAACTCGATGGCCGTGCGGGCCACCTGCACGGTGTCGTAGTAGGCGTAGGCACCGGCACCAAGTGCTCCGAAGACTGGCAGCCAGCGCGCCACGCCCCGGCCGACCATGCGCTGTGCGATGTGCAGGGCAATCTTCACAGCCACCGCCTGGACTTCCGGACGGCTGGCACGCTGTACGACGAAGCGCTTGCCCGCCCTGGCCACCAGCTCCCGGACGAGTTGCGGGTCGGTGTGCCGGAAAAGGCAGTAGAGCATCTCTTCCCGACCCAGACCGGCAACTCTCCCGTAACCGGCGGCAATGTCGGCGACCATTTGTGTCTGTAGCCTCCACAAGGCGCGCAGCTCGGGGAGCAGGGTCAGCCAGCCGAGCGGGCCAGGTGGAAGGGTCAGGCTGCCGGCGGTTGCCGCCGCCTGCCTGGCCGCTGCCCGGGCCAGCGCCTGGGCATGAGGTTCAGGGCTTGCCCTGGCATGTTCGGTGGTCACCGGGGGCTGTCCGACGTAATCGAGAACAGCCTCGGCGATTCTCTGGCTGACCCGCAGGTCTGAACTGCGTCTGGCAAAGCGCTGGGCTGACATGGCGTAGGTCCTGCAACGGTTGAGTGATGGGGGGAGCGATCGGCACTCGGGTTGCTATCGTGCGTCATTCCGCCAAACGGCGCCAGACGCTGGCCAGCCACGGTTGCTGCGCGCGCGGCAACCCGGCAGGACGATAGTAGTGTTCGAGTTTTGCAAAGCCGGCAGCGGTGAGCAATCGACACCAGGTTGCAAGATTGTAGTAGGCCGCGTAGCGCTCGTCGTTCCAGCCCTCCTGATCGTCGCCGTGCGGGTTCGAGCAAAACAGAACACCGTCCGGCTTGAGGGTGGCATGGAGTTGGCGCAGAACGCGCGGCAACTCCCGGCTCGGAATGTGAAACAGCGAGGCGTTGGCAAAGATTCCGTCGAAATGTCCGCTCGGGAGGTCGAGCCTGAGGAAATCCTGCTGCCAGACCGCACAACCGCTGTCGGCACGGGCCATTTCGACGAAGCGCCGCGCACCGTCGAGCCCGATCGCCCGATGCCCGAGGCGCGTCAAGGCCTTCAGATCGCGTCCTGGGCCGCAACCGAGATCAAGCAGCGTGAACGGTGGCCGCCCTCCGATGTGGCGCAGCAGCGCGGCGATGTTCTGGCTGACGTCATGCTGGCTTGTCCCGGCACGGAAGTCCTCGGCATGCTGTTCGTAATGCGCCAGTGTTCGGGTGCTGATCTGTTCGAGTTCTGCTGAATCCGGCGGCATGTGTCCTCCCCGGTGAATGACTCGCAGTCCCTGTCAGGGTTGCGCTCCCGCCGATGGTAAACCAATGCGCGCCAAGCATCACGGTCGATCAGCGGAGGCCGTGACCCGAGGCTGGACAAAGGCTGGCAAATGTGCGAGTCTCGCCCACCATGCATATTTGGGCTTGTGCTATTGATCCCCTGATCCGGACACGCTGCTCCGGATCGTCCCCATGATTGGCATAGTCCGCCAGGTGGGCTCCGCTCTCCCAGCACATGTTCGATAACCCCTTGCCGGGTCGTCGGCAGACTCGCCGCCAGCGCCGGATGAGGGAGTCCGAGATGCGTGTCGCTACCCAGTTGCAGCGCATCGTCGTTCGCATCGTCTGGGCCGGAATCGCGGTGCTGGCCCTGATTGCCATCGGCACCGTCGGTTTCTACCAGATCGCCGAAGACAACGGCGACTGGTCAGACGCCTTGTACATGACGCTGATCACCATCTCGACGGTGGGCTATGGCGAGATTGTCCCGCTTCTTTCCCCGAGTGATCGAATTTTTGCCGGCTCCATCGCCATTTCCGGGCTTGGCGCGCTGACCTTCCTGTTCACCAGCCTGTCAGTGTTCTTTCTCGAAAAGGACCTCGACCATTCCCTGCGGAGACGACGAATGGAGAAACGTATCCAGAGACTGCGCCAGCATTTCATCATCTGCGGCTTCGGGCGTGTCGGTCGCAGCGTCGGTGGTGAGCTGCAGAATACCGGGCGCCATTTCGTTGCCATCGATGTCGAGGATGCGCGTTTCGAGGACAATCTCGATAAGTTTCCCGGTCTGCTCTACCTGCAGGGCGATGCTTCGGACGATGATCTCCTGGAAGCGGCCGACATCGCCGATGCCCGAGGCCTGTTCGCGGTCACCGGTGACGATTCGAGAAATCTGATGATCATCATCACGGCCCGGCAGCTCAACCCGGATCTGCGCATCGTGGCACGCGCCCAGGAGTCGAGGAACGTCGAGAAGATGCGCAAGGTGGGCGCCGATGCAGTCATCTCGCCGGATTTCACCGGTGGCATCCGCCTGGCATCGGCCATGGTAAGACCGCATGTGGTCAGCTTCCTCGACGAGATGATCCGCTCGGACAAGAACGTGCGGCTCGAAGAAGTACGGGTTCCGGCCGGGTTCCCCACCACGCGGGTCGGCGATCTGCGCCTGCGCAGTCCGGACTACATCCTGTTGGCGGTGCGTGAGGAGGATGGCGCCTGGGTGTTCAATCCCAAGGTCGACGATCTGGTGAATCCTGGCAGCACGATCATCGCACTGTCCAATCCATCAGGACGCGCCCAGCTCAAGGCACACTTGATCGAAGTGATGGGCTAGCGACGCTCGAAATGTCCAGGACTGGTCGGGTGACTGCCCGGTGTCCGGCTGGCCGCGCGCAATCGCCAGAGCAGCCAAGCGTAGAGGGTCAGGTTGACGGCGATCACTGCCGCGGCGAGCGCCAGTTGCATGCCACGCGTGAAACCAGCGGGATAGATCAGCGGCAGCAGATGGTGCGCGATGAAGCTGCCCTGGTAGCCGGTTTCACCTGCCGCTTGCCGCAGTTCGTTCTCGACAGGCGTCAGCGGACATATCCATCCGGTCAGCTCGATCAGAACGCCCCAACACGCAGCCGGAAGGTGGAGCACCGCCAGCCTTGGCCAGCGCAGCACGAGCAGACCTCCGGCACCGACAAAAGCGATGAATAGAAAGTGGGCGAGAACCACTCCGTCGGCAAGCAGTCGATAGATCATCACGATTCTGCCGGCTGCCGGTCAAGCCAGCGCCTGGCGAGTTTACCAGACGACAAGTGGCTGCCTGGCAGCCGGGCCGGCCGAGTACGGCTGGCGTGACATCCGGCAAAAAGGTGGTCGGCCACCGGAGCTCTCTCGGGCATGCCGTCCAAGCGTGCTGTCCCGGGCACCCGCCAGATCGCGCGATCAATCGACGCCCGGTCCGGCCCGATCGCGAAGGTTGCACACTCCTCCTCGGACGGGTGCCCACCTGCTTGTGGCATCATGGCTGGGGGTCAGGCTTGCCAGCGGCTGAGCGGCAGCGTGACGCGCGTACAGGCGCCGCCCGGTGCGTCCTGCCGGTTGAACAGCTCGACCTTGCCACCGAAGCGCTCAACGGTCGCGTTGGTGAGAAACAGGCCGATGCCCATGCCGCGCGGCCGATCGAGTGCATCGTGCTTGGTACTGAAAAACGCTTCGCCGAGGCGCTTTGCGGTGTTGCCGTCCAGCCCGGGGCCACGGTCGAGGATCTCGATGCGGCATGTCTCGTCATCCCAGCCGGCGGAGAAGCAGATGGTCTCCGCCTGAGCCCCATTGGCGTCGGCCGCGTTGTCGAGCAGGTTAAGGAGCGCCTGCTCGAGCGTTCGGTCGGCCACGATCGAGGGCGCTGGTTGCTCACCCTGCAAGGTCACGCTGAGTCTCGCATGTGGGCGAATGATCTGCCACTCGTCGAGCAGGTGGTGCAGGTAAGCGTCGAGTGCCAGAGAGCGCATGCTTTCTTCCCTACGCTGGCCGGTCGAGGCAAGAATTTGCGAGATCGTCTGCTTGCAGCGCTCGACCTGTTCGCGCAGCAAGAGCAGATCCTCCTTGAGTTCGACGTTGTCACCATGATTCAGCTCGAGTTCGCGGATCACCACCGCCATTGTCCCGAGCGGCGTCCCGAGCTGATGCGCAGCGCCGGTGGCAAGAGTGCCCAGCGAGAGGATCTGCTCGTTGCGCAGCGCGTCCTCGCGCGTCGCCGCGAGCTCACGCTCACGCTCCTTCAGGGCAGCCGCCATGCGCGTCAGGAAGAAGGCCACTACACCAACACTGATCAGAAAGTTCAGCCACATGCCCAGCACATGCAGGGCAAAGCCGCTGCCGTGCGCGGCATGCTCGCCTGCCCCGCCGGTAGCACGGGCGAGCAACTCGTCGAACTGGGCAAGATCACCCTGTGGCGGCGGCAGTGGCAGCTTCCAGAACATCAGGAAAGTGTAGGCGAGCAGGGTGATTCCCGCCATCGCCCAGGCGTGGCGTGCCGGCAGCATCGCTGCGGCCAGCGTAGGCGGCAACAGGAACAACGAGACGAATGGATTGGCCGACCCGCCGGCGAAGTAGAGCAGCAGCACAAGGATTCCGACATCCAATGCCAGATGTCCGAAAATCTCGTTCTCGCCGATCGGCCAGCCTTGGTCGAGCCGCCATTGACTAACCAGATTGGCTGCGGCGAGCAGACCGATGATCGCCGTCATCGGCACCACCTCGAGCGGAATCTTCAGCCATGCCACCGCGAGCACCAGAACCACAGCTTGCGCCAGCACCTCGACCCGGCGCAGCGTGATCAGACGTCGTAGCGGGTTTTCCCCACCCGGCTGGAAAGCCGACCCCCGGGCTTGATTGTTGTGAAACATGAGTTGGCACCACACTTTCCTGCAGTCGGAACGGTGGATTCTACGCTCGGCAGATGAGCGCGGCCATGTCGGCTGTTTGATGTAGTGCGCTGCTGCCGCCAGCCCTGTAGCTTGACAATGGGGGTCCCGGCGAGTAGATTCAAAGCCTTGCCCGGGTTTGCTCAGGGGCTGCGCCGATTTGACACGAACAGATTGCGGGCGCGTTAAAAATTCCGCTAAAGCGAGGCCTAGAAAACAACCCGTCGAGCTTTGCGCCGACGGGTTTTTGTTTTTACCGAAATGATTTGCCAGAAAGAAGACCAAGGGAAACGCATGCAGCCTGACCGCACCGCCGAGCTGAAAGCCAGCCTGGAACGACAGATCCTGGTCCTTGACGGGGCAATGGGCACGATGATCCAGCGCCATGGGCTGCAGGAGGCCGATTACCGCGGCACCCGTTTCGCAGCGCATCCGCACGACCTCAAGGGCAATAACGATCTGTTGCTGCTGACCCGCCCGGACCTCATCCGGGCGATCCATGCGGAATACCTGGCGGCCGGCGCCGACATCCTCGAAACCAACACCTTCAATTCGACCAGGGTTTCGCAGGCCGACTACCACCTCGAAAGCCTGGTGCATGAGCTGAACCATGCCGGAGCCCAACTGGCGCGGGCAGTCTGTGACGAGTTTACAGCCCGCGACCCGGCAAGGCCGCGCTATGTCGCCGGAGTGCTCGGGCCGACCTCGCGGACGGCGTCGCTCTCGCCCGACGTGAACGACCCGGGCTACCGCAACACTTCCTTCGAAGAACTGGTCGACGCCTACGGCGAGGCGATCCGGGGGCTTTGTGAAGGAGGTGCCGACCTCCTGTTGGTCGAAACCGTTTTCGACACACTGAACGCGAAAGCGGCCCTGTTCGCCATCGAGCAGTACTTTGAGCAGACCGGCCGGCGCTGGCCGGTGATGATTTCCGGCACGATCACCGACGCCTCGGGGCGGACACTGTCGGGGCAGACTGCCGAGGCCTTCTGGAACTCGCTCAACCACATCCGCCCGTTTAGCTTCGGTCTCAACTGCGCGCTGGGGGCTCCCGAACTACGCCAGTACGTCAAGGAACTTTCCCGGATCTGCGATTGCTTCGTCTCGGCGCACCCGAATGCCGGTCTGCCGAATGCTTTTGGCGGCTATGACGAAACACCGGAGCAACTCGCTGCGGAAGTCGGCGACTGGGCGAGACAGGGTTTTGTCAATATAGTCGGCGGCTGCTGCGGCACCTCACCGGCACACATTGTGGCCATCGCCAGCCAGGTGGCCGGCATCCGCCCGCGGCGCATCCCGCTGCTCGAGAAAAAGCTCCGGCTGTCCGGCCTCGAGCCATTCAACGTCGGCCAGGATTCGCTCTTCGTCAATGTCGGCGAGCGCGCCAATGTCACCGGTTCGCGTGCCTTCGCGCGGATGATTCTCGAAGGACGCTTCGACGACGCGCTGGCAGTCGCCCGACAGCAGGTGGAAAACGGCGCCCAGGTGATCGACATCAACATGGACGAGGCGATGCTCGATTCACAGGCAGCGATGGACCGCTTCCTGAAACTGATCGCCAGCGAACCGGATATCGCGCGTGTGCCGATCATGCTCGACTCGTCGAAATGGGAAGTCATCGAGGCCGGCCTCAAGTGTATCCAGGGCAAGGGCATCGTCAACTCGATCTCGATGAAGGAAGGCGAGGCCGCCTTTCTGCGCCAGGCCAGACTGGCTCGCCGTTATGGCGCAGCGGTGGTGGTCATGGCCTTTGACGAAGCGGGCCAGGCCGATACCTTGACGCGCAAGATCGAGATTTGCGCGCGCGCCTACCGCCTGCTGACCGAGCAGGCGGCCTTTCCGGCCGAGGACATCATCTTCGACCCGAACATCTTTGCCATCGCCACCGGCATTGAAGAGCACAACAACTTCGCCGTCGACTTCATCGAGGCCTGCGCCTGGATACGCGCCAACCTGCCGGGGGCGCAGATCTCGGGCGGCGTTTCCAACGTCTCCTTCTCCTTCCGCGGCAACGATCCGGTACGCGAGGCGATCCACACCGTCTTCCTCTACCACGCGATCAGGGCGGGACTGTCGATGGGCATCGTCAACGCCGGCATGCTCGGTGTCTACGATGAGCTGGACCCCCTGCTGCGGGAAAAGGTCGAAGATGTCGTGCTCAACCGTCGCCCCGACGCCGGTGAGGCGCTGGTCGAGTTCGCGCAGACGGTCAGGCAAGGCAAGGCAAGGGAGAGCGCTCCCGATCTCGCATGGCGTGAACTGCCGGTGGACGAACGCCTGACCCATGCGCTGGTCAAGGGCATCACCGATTTCGTCGTGGCCGACACGGAAGAATGCCGCGCCGCGCTGGCAGTGGCCGGCAAGCCTCCCTTGGCGGTCATCGAAGGCCCGCTGATGAACGGCATGAATGTCGTTGGCGATCTCTTCGGCGCCGGCAAGATGTTCCTGCCGCAGGTAGTCAAGTCGGCACGCGTGATGAAGCAGGCGGTGGCGCACCTGATTCCGTTCATCGAGGCGGAAAAGCTGCGCACCGGCGTCAGCAGCAAGGGCCGGATCGTCA
>ERZ761603.293-NODE-293-length-43000-cov-43.938060_pt1 | contig 43000 bp, 28 predicted proteins | sample MGYA00511879_ERZ761603 | MGnify/ENA primary metagenome ERZ761603 (study PRJEB28899, sample SAMN02850040) | bioreactor sludge metagenome | biome: EBPR Sludge; feature: EBPR Bioreactor; material: flocular biomat | place: Australia: Thorneside Wastwater Treatment...
CGGGCATGAGCGCCGCCCCGGCTGGCGCGGGAGGGCGGGCCATCCGCATCGTGACCGGGGCGGCGATCCCCAAGGGCGCGGACGCCGTGCTGCGGCGGGAGGATGTCGTGGAGCACGGCGCGGGGTTGGCAGCAGACGGCGAGTGCATCACCTCGATCTCGCTCGCGCCGAGCGTGGCCACAAGACGCGGAGTGCGCGTCGGCGACAACATCCGGCGTCGCGGCGAGAACGCCCGCGCGGGAGAGACGGTGCTGACGGCGGGAACCGTGCTCACCGCGGCTGCGCTCGGCACGCTCGCGGCGGTCGGGTGCGTGCGGCCGCGCGTGCATCCGCGCGTGCGTGTGGCGGTCATCACCACGGGCGATGAACTCGTGTCCTCGCAGGCGACGCCCGGCCCATACCAGATCCGCAACAGCAATGCTGCGGTCATCCGCGCTGTGCTCGGGTCGCACGCGTGGATCGAGCTCGTCACGCGCCCGGACGGCACGGTCATGCACGCGGGCGATGAGGGAGGTGCGCTGGACGCGGCGCTCAAAGCCGCCATCGGGCACGCCGATGCCGTTGTGCTCACCGGCGGCGTCTCGATGGGGCACCGCGACCCGGTGCGGGCGGCGGTGGAACGCAGCGCCGCGGTTGCGGGCCAGGGCGGGGCGGAGATCGTCTTTCACGGCCTGCCGCAGCGACCCGGCAAGCCCATACTCGGCGCGCTGGTGCGACGCGCGGGCGGCGTGAGCTCTGGCGTGCGCGTCCCCGTCTTCGGCCTCCCCGGCAACCCGATCTCGGCGATGGTCACCTGCACGCGGATCGTCCTCCCAGTCCTTTCCGCGCTCGCGGGCGCGGCGGCGGATCGAGCGCCGGTCGTGGGCGTGCCGCGGCTCGTGCGGCTCGCCAACCCCGACGGCAAGACGCTCGAACTATGGTGGCACCGGCTGGTGCGGATCAACGCTGTTGGCGGGGCGAGCGAGGTGGAGTTGATCGACGGACGCGGCTCGGGGGACGTCATCGCGGGCGGGCGCAGCGATGGGTTCATCGAGGTGCCTCCGACGACTGCCTCGCACTGCACCGCGTCCGCACGGGCCACGCCCGCGCTCGTACCCTTCTATCCGTGGCCGACGTAGCGGGCATGTGCGACGACAGCGGCCCGGACTTGCTGGGGTCGAGCCCGGCGAACCCTTCCGGCCGCGCTCCCGGCGCTACTTTTTGCGACATTCGCACTCGAAGACGTCCTCGATCGGCTTACCGAAGACTCGGGCGATCCGGAAAGCCACCTCCAGCGACGGAAAGTACTTGGATGCTTCGATGGCGTTGATGGTCTGACGGCTGACCCCGACGCGATCGGCGAGGTCTTGCTGGGTCATCTCGCCTGCGTTAAAGCGCAGGGTGCGGATCGTGTTCCTCATGACGATCTTCTCGATGGCCATGCTCACACTCCCCTGCGGTAGTGTGCAATTCGCAAGACGCAGCCCAATACCTCGGAGAGCGCCAGTGAGAGCAGCAGCAGATTCGCCGTCCAGACGTTCTCGACGTTCAAGACCATACAGGTGACCGCGCCGAGCACGCCAGCGGCGACGACCCAGCCCGAGTTGTATTCGGATCGCCAGACGATCAATCGATCCCGCTCGTCTGGCGGCTCTTGCTTGCCCATGAGCGAGACGAGGGCGTACGCAATGATGAGAAAGACCACCATGGCCGCCACTGCGACCATAAACACGGCCGCGAACGCGGGCATGGCTCGCACGCCCGAAGCCAGCATTCGCCCGGCGACAACGAAGTAGGCTCCCAACCCGAGGACCATGCCGACCAACTGGACCCAGGTACTCTTTTCTTCGAATGATGCGCTCGTCATGTCTACTCCCTTGGTGTCTGGTGCGTGTCGTGCTGTCTTGACACTGTGTAAAACATACACGACAACTTGACGATGTCAAGTGTAGTTTACACTTTGGCGAGGCGCACCACTCGCGCCGACGGCCGTGGGTGCCGGGCGTGGACTCAACGCCGGCAAATTCCGGCTTCGACGTCCGCTCACGCCTCGTCCCGCGCCCGTACCCTTCTATCGGTGGCCGACGTAGCGGGCACGGATGCGCCGTGCCTGTGCCGACACGTCCCTCACTCGCGCCGCGGCGCCCACGCAGAGACAGGATTTATCGATGACGAACCACCCAGGATCACCCGCGACTGTCCCGCTCTCCCACGTCGCGCCCGACGGCACCGCGCGGATGGTGGATGTGGGCGACAAGCCGGTGACCGCGCGATCCGCGACCGCCGAGGGATTCGTCCGCATCTCGCCCGACCTCGCGCGGGCCATCCGAGAGAACATGGTCAAGAAGGGCTCGGTGCTGGAGGTCGCCCGCCTGGCCGGGATCCTCGCCGCCAAGCGCACCGACGAACTCATCCCGCTCTGCCACACGCTGCCGCTGGAGGCGGTGGATGTGCAGGCGAGCCTCGACGAGGGCCGCGTGCGCGTGACCGCGACGGTCCGCACGCAATCGCGCACGGGCGTCGAGATGGAGGCCCTCACCGCCGTGAGCGTCGCGTGCCTGACCGTCATCGACATGGGCAAGGCGATCGACAAGAGCATGGTGATCGATGGCGTGCGGGTGCTGGAGAAGCACGGAGGGCGCAGCGGTTCGTACACAGCCGACGCCGCTTTGCCCAGGGACCGCCCATGAGCGGCGCGGTGCAACCAATCCGAGTTGCCGTCCTCACCGTCAGCGACCGCTGCTCGCGCGGCGAGGCGGTGGACACCTCCGGCCCGGGCTTGTGCGAGATGCTGCGGTCGCGGCTGGACGCGGTGATCGTCGCGACGCGCTGCCTCCCGGATGAGATCGACGCCCTCGCCGCGTGCTTCGTCGAGTGGAGCCGCGCCGAGGCCGGGATCGACCTCGTGCTGAGCACCGGCGGCACGGGCCTTGCCCCGCGCGACGTGACGCCCGAGGCGGCCAAGCGCGTCTTCGAGCGCGAGCACAGCGGCCTGATGGAACTCGCCCGCCTGCGCTGCATGAGCAAGACACCGCGTACGTTCCTCTCCCGCGGCGTGGCGGGCACCATTGGACGCACGCTCATCCTCACGCTCCCGGGCTCCGTGCGCGGCTCCAGTGAGAATCTCGAAGCTCTGCTGGACATCCTGCCGCACGCGGTCGAGACGCTCCGCGGCGAAGTGCAGGACGATGGGCGCCCCGACGCCGCCGCCGTCACCGGGAAGGTCATCCGTCATGGGCGGTGAGCACCATCCCTTGTCGCCCGAGTTCCTCGCGAGCGTTCAGCCGATCGTGCTCGTCGGCGGCAAGAGCCGGCGTTTCGGACGCGACAAACTCCGCGAGCCGTGGGGAGAGGGGGGCATGGTCCTCGTTCAGCGCCCAATCGAGGCTCTGCGTTCGATCTTCGGCCCCCGCGTCAAACTCGTGGGCGAGTGCGATCCAAGCATCCTTCCGCTCTCCGACGGCATCATCCCGGACAAGCACCCGGGTGTCGGCCCCATGGGCGGGATCGTTTCGGCGCTTCTGCATTGGGGCGGGCCGGTCTTCGTTTTGGCGGGCGACATGCCGAGCTTTGCGGCGAGCGACGGATGGAACATTCTGTATGCCGCTGAACAGCGACGTGATTGCCTGGCGGTGTTGGCCGCAACCGATCGGCCCCATCCGTGCGCTGGGTTCTACCTTGCCGCGGCGTTGCCGGTCCTCTCCGATTGCCTCGCACGAGGAGACTACCGACTTGCCAAGGCGATACCGGAGCGGGCGACTCTGATGGTGCCTGTCGCCGCGGGTTCGGTCACGAACCTGAACGCGCCTGCGTGATCGGCTGACGTGCCTAGGTCGGAGACACGGACGGCCAAACTCGAGAACTGAGGCGCATCAACGTACCACTTAGGCGACGAAACAGGCCGATCGGTACGACCCGCTCGTGAAAGGCTCGCGGACCGCGCCGGATGAGCGGTTGCTGTCGCAGTATGCGTGCTGAGGGCTTCGCCGAAAGCAGTCCCGCCGCATCGGGAAACCATCATCCCCCGATGCCCAAGCCGACGCCCGAACCGAGACTCTGGAAGCACATCGCCGCCGTGCTGGACGAGATGAACGATCGATCTCTGCGTGGCCTGGTGCATGATCTTTATAAGCTGCCCCCGGAGAATCGCGCGTTCCTGGCGGCCTGGATTGGCGGCGAGGATGCGTCGGTTGAACTGGTCGACGGGTACAAGGCCAAGATCACGGCCCAGTTCGTATCGCGTGGAGCGCCAAGGCTCAACGGCGGCTGCGATCTGGCGCTGTGCCGGCGCCTCATCAAGGAGTATCGCCGCGTCACCACGGCACCCAAGATACTCGGCGGGTTCGACATCCGCGGCACGATCGACCTTGGTCTGCACTACATCGAGGTCGGCACGAACTACGTGAACGAGATCGGCTGGGACGAGGAGCGGCCGTACAACAGCATGGGTGCGGTGGCCGCGGAGACCTCGAAGCTGTGCCAGGACAAGAGCGGGCAGAAGTGGGCCGGTGTGTTCCTGCCGCGAGTCAGGGCCGTTGCCAAGGTGCGCGCAACATTGGTTATGGGTTCGGCGATGACCTCGCCGACATGGTTGCGGCTTTCGAGGAGACCGCCGCCGCGTTCGTGGCGAAGCGAGCGAAGCGATCGTGGTGAGTGCTGCTGCGCGGCGACGGAGCACCTACGCCGCCAATCGGTAGTAGTACTTCAGCACGCCGCCGAGTTGGGTTCGGCAGCGGACCGCCACCGGGTGATCCGCCAATTGCAGCGGGGGAGGCCGGCCCACGGGGGTGCGGAATTTGATCGCCGAATGCGGGCGCTCCCGGTTGTAGTGCTCAAGGAACTCGGCGATCAGGTGATCGAAATGCTGCGTGCCCAGCACGATGAACCGGTCGAGGCACTCGTCCTGCACGGTCTGAATGAACCGCTCGATATGGGCGTTGAGGTTCGGAGCACGGTGCGGCAGGCGCACCGGCGTGATGTCGTGGGCCCGCAGGGCTTCGTCGAACGGTCGCCCGAACTTTGTATCGCTGTCTCGGGTGAGCACGCGGCACTCGGTTGCGCCGTCTCCGGCCGCGACCTTGAACAGCGGAACCTGCGCCGCGACCCACGCGGCGTCCGGGTGCTCTGTGCACGCCGAGGCGACGGCCCGACGCGTGGCGACGTTCACGAAGACGAGCATGTACGCGTCGCGGAAACCCCATTTCGTGACGATCCGGTGCCGCAGGAAGTCGCACGCCCAAAGGGTCTTGGCGTGGGACTTGATGAACTGGTCCCAGGTCGCCTCGCCGCGCTCCGGACCGGTCGGCAGCCCTGCATCCTTTAAGATGTTGACGACCGTGCTGCGGGAGACCTTGACGCCGAGTTTCTTGAGTTCGCCGAGGATGCGGGTGTAACCCCAGCCGGTCTCCTTCGCCAGTCTGAGCACCAGCCGACGGATCTGCTCGGGCGACTTTGGCCGTCCCGGCTTCCGCCCGGTCTTCTTTCTGGGCCGGCGATTGTCGGCCTCCCGGATCCACCGCAGAGATGTCTGCGGACTGACGATCGAAACCAGCGCCTTGAGGGCCGACCCGAGGGGCTTGGCCAGGCGGACCAGCCGCGACCGCTCCCCGGGCGTGACCCGGACAGGCCCGTCGATCTTCGCGCGGAGGACCTCGTTCTCGGCTTTCAGGTATTGAATCTGGCGGCGCAGGTCGCCCTGGGAAGACCCGGCAAGGACATCAAACAGGCGGCGGAAGAGGTTCGGCATGTCCGAATCGTCTGGGTCCCGGGTGGGGCAGGGGGCAGAGTGCGAAATCGTGAGATTCTGAGACTCGGCCCCGGCCGCCCCACAATTCCAAGCCATTCCGCTACCCTGAACCAGTCTCACCCCTCACCCTCGTGAGACTTCTGGGCGGGGCTGGAGTATTTGTACCCCGCTGGCGGCCCCGAAAACGCGGTTTCCGCCGATCCCCGTTAACGACCCGTGCCGATCGCACACCCATCGAGCCACCCCGAGAGTGGTCCGCCAACCCTCCGAAACGGTCTTGTACAGGGAGGGCCGCGGCTGATGAGCCGCGGAGGCCGCCGCGCCCAGTGGCTCCGCGACCACCTGGGGATGCTTCAATGGGGCCGCGGCTGATGAGCCGCGGAGGCATGAAGACCGCAATCAAGATTCTCAACACACTTCGCTTCAATGGGGCCGCGGCTGATGAGCCGCGGAGGCGGATCGGCTGCGGCGGCAGCACGCAGTTGACGAAGCTTCAATGGGGCCGCGGCTGATGAGCCGCGGAGGCCCGAACATCCGCATCAAGAAGCCGGAAACTCCGTCGCTTCAATGGGGCCGCGGCTGATGAGCCGCGGAGGCCCGAACATCCGCATCAAGAAGCCGGAAACTCCGTCGCTTCAATGGGGCCGCGGCTGATGAGCCGCGGAGGCCTTGATTCGTCGTACGCACCTTCACGCACCGCGACAGCTTCAATGGGGCCGCGGCTGATGAGCCGCGGAGGCCCCAAGACGATCTCGCACGACCTCAAAGCCGTCCGCTTCAATGGGGCCGCGGCTGATGAGCCGCGGAGGCCTTCCGCCAGTTCTCACGCTCGGCAATCTGCGAGAGCTTCAATGGGGCCGCGGCTGATGAGCCGCGGAGGCCGGTTTTCTCCGATCGATGATGAGATGGAGCTGGAGCTTCAATGGGGCCGCGGCTGATGAGCCGCGGAGGCGGCGCTCAAGCGGGCCGGGTACACAGAGCGAGACCTGCTTCAATGGGGCCGCGGCTGATGAGCCGCGGAGGCACGCCAACGCCCTCATCCTGCTCCAAGTCCAGAACGCTTCAATGGGGCCGCGGCTGATGAGCCGCGGAGGCTGCCGCACTTGCAAGTGCATGATTTTCATTCACTTGCAGATGTTCACACGAGCGTGGCGTGAGAAAGTCCAGGCCACACACTCTAGACGCGGTCGCGGGATGGTGTTTCATGCTTGTTTTCTCTGCGAAAACTTGCCCGCGAGCGTGGCCCGGCCCCCTCCGCACCACCATCGCACTCGCGTTGGGTTTGTGAGGAGGGGCGGAGCCGATGATCTGGATGCTAGGCGAGACAGTGTAACCTGAAACGGGCTCAGCACACAACGCCGGCCCCCTTTCCCACCCCACGCGGCCGGGCGCGCCCAGTATGAACTTGTCAAAGAGCGATCGTGGGCCCCGATCAGACGGCCATGGCGGGTGTGAAGTTTGGGGTTTTGCCGACCAGGATACGGCGACAGCGGAAGACGGCGTTGATGCCCCGGGCCGACAATGCACGGTGGTCGATGGATTCGGGTTGGAGGTCGGCGAGAGCCAGAAGAGAGGCGATCACGTTGGTGCCGACGGGGATGCTCCAGAGGGGCCAGGTCCAGCGGGTGTCATCGGCGCGGGTGCCGGAGAAGCCGAGGGTGGTGAGTTTGTTGCCCGCCGCGAGGGATTGGAAGAAGGGGAAGCTCTCGATGGCGAGGCGATTGGCTCCGAGCATGCCGCCGCGCTTTTTGCGATCGGGGTCGCCGCTGGGCGTGCTCCATTGATGGGCGTGGCGGCGGTCTTCGCTGGGTTCGATGTGGAGCGACTGGTTCTCGAGGGGGTCGGCGTAGTCCCAAGGCTGAAAGAGGGTCCGCCGGAGGTGTTCGCCTTTGCAGAGATTCATCACGCTCTTCAGATTGCCCCAGAAGTAGTCGCGGCGTGCGGTCTGGAGTTGGCTGGTGGCATCCGGGGCAAGGTCGGACGTCATCGCGGAGAGCCAGTCAAGTGCGTCTCGGTCTTCCGCGGAGGTCTTTGCGGCGCGCTCGGTGAAGAGCGTCCTTATGCTGGCAGAAGCACCTGCGTGATCGCTGGAATCGTAATCGTCGTTGGCACTTTCTACTTGGGGATCCTTGCCCTTCTTCGCTTTCCTCTTGCCCCTTGTGTCACCACTCTTCCCGTCCTTGTTCATGAAGGCGATCGGGTGCTTCGCGGCGTCGGGGTGGAGCGACTGTACCAGCGTGTCGATCACGCCTTGCTGTGTCATCGGTTGGCACGCATGCACGCTTGGCGTCCAAACGCCGCCTTCGACCGTCCAGGACAACGCGAGGGCTTGGTCGGAGCAGACGCGGCTGAGCGTGCGTAGCGTTCCCAGCGCCGCCAGGAACGCCAGCGGGTTGCTGCCGTCGAGGCCCGAGAGCGGCAAGCCGCCTTGGTTGCTGGTGGATTGGTTCACGACACCATCTCCTGTGCGGCGGCCGCAGCCGAAGCACGGCCATCGGATGTGGTCTCCCCCGTCTCACGCGGTTCACTGCACGCCCAATCGGCCAGCCGGAGGAGGGCTTCGAGGTACGGCAAGCCCCACCAGCCGTAGCGACGTGTGAGCATCCAGAACCGCTCGGCGACGCCGCTGTCCACGCGCTCGAGACCGTGGCCGCTGAGAGAGGAGTCGGGGGTGAACTGCAGCGAGTAACCGTTATGCTGATACGCGAACGGCACGGGTTTGGGATCTTCGATAATCGGCGCGAACGGGCGACAATGCCCGTGGTGGGTCGCGATGAGGTGGAGGATCAGGTCGCGCTGGTCCGGGTCGAGATCGGCGGGCAGCACGCCTTCACGCTCGGCGCACTCGGCGAGCCGGACGGAAGCCAGTTCGTGCCGGGCGTCGGAGGGATAACCCGCCTGGTCTCTGGACGCGGCCAGCTCGCGGCGGGAAGTGAAGGGGACAATAGACTTTGCGTACAACGTGCCGCACATTTCGGCACGCCGAGCGTTCCCGCCGTGCAGCCACGCTTGGAATCGCGGGTCGGCCTTACCGACGTCGTGAAAGAGCCCGGCAAGGGCGAATGCCGCGGAATGTGCCGAGAGGCCGCACCGCTCGGAGTTTGCCTTGGCAAGGCCAGAGACATCGCGGCCATGACGATCGAGCGGATAGGGACGGTCTGAAGAGGACTCGCAAGATTCCTCGGGCTCGACGAATGTGGGGTCGAACTGGTGAAGGCGGCGCGTGCCGATCAGGACGATACCGCCCAGCGGATGCCGCTTCATCGTGCGATGCCGTCTGGAACCGAGATCGTCGAGGGCGCGGCGAAGCGATTCGACGGGGGCTGTCTCCAGTTGCTTCTTCAAAGCAGCGAGGGCTTCATCAACCGTCGCGGCGGTGTCGTCGGCGTCGATCGTTTCCGGATCGAGCATGTCGAAAGAGGCATGCAGGGCGGGGTACAGGTCGTGCCGCAGCCGCAGGATGGCCTTGTCGCGCGACGTCTGAAACGCCTCGTCGCCCGCATCGGTGATGCATGGCGTGCCGCGGGGGTCGGCGGGGAAGTCGCCTAGGAGCGCCGCCGCACTTCGCTGATCGTCGCTCGTGATCGGAATGACATACGTGTCGAACGGCGTGATGGCCGCGGTCGAGTCGATCACGCCCGTTTCACGGGAATCTGGGCCACGCCACCGCAGCGTGCGACGAGTCGCGTGCGCGGATCTTTCTTGTGAATCCTCATGCTCATCCGAGATCCGCTCGCCCTCAACATCACCTGATCGCTCGTCGGGGCTTTGTAGGGCGAGCCAGCGTCTGAAATCGCGGAGCCTCACCGAGAGCGCTTCCGACGAAGACGGCGGGCAGAGCGAGACAATCTCGGCCCATTGGTCGGCGTCGTCTCCCAGATCCGCCCGGAAGACCACCTGAACCTCCGGCTCGCCGCGTTGAGGGCCGTGCAGGAAGTACGCCGGGCCGGGGTCGGGTACCGGCCGCGGCGAGGTCTGGCACCACATGTCGAGATGCGCGGGGAGGAGAACGGCGGCGTCAGGGGCGGGGGCGATGAGTGCAGCGAGGTCGTCGGGCGTCATGCTCTTGGTCAGCGTTTCCATCGCCTCGACGCCGAAGTCGATGACTCTGGCTGCAGATGCGGAAGCCGGCGTGCCGCTCGCGGCTGCCTTCTTGCCCCGTGCTCCCTTGCTCTTTCGTTTGCCCTCGCCCGATTCGGCCGCTGCCACAACTTGCTCGACAGGTACGTCCTTGGCTCGCTCTGTGAGCCACTGCCAAGTCTTCGCGAGGCTGTTGCCATAGACCGGGTCGGCGTGGGCATCGTCCTTCGCGGGTTCGGTCTGATCCGCACGAACCACGATCACGGCCCCGGCCTTGTCTCGCGCAGCGACGCGGTTGAGCCGACCGAAGCGCTGCCTAAGGGCGTCGAGGCTGGCGCACTCGGTGACGAGGGCGTGGAAGTCGAGATCAGCGCCGACCTCGATGGTCTGCGTGGCGACGACGAACGTGGGCCTATCAATGGCCTTGGGTGAGTTCGAGAGCATCGGCTGGAGTTTCTCCATGATCGCGTCACGGTCAACCGGGCGCATGCGGCCGGTGAGGAGGATGATGTCCGGGGCCTTGGCCCGCGCTTCGGCCTCCATTGCCTGTCGCTTCTCCGTGTCCGGCTCGGCCCTGGCGGCATCGAGCGCCTTCTGAAGCGGAGCGCGAAGCAGTTCGGCGACTTTCCTTGCGGTCGCGACACGGTTGACGATCACTCCGATAGCCTGCGTATCCCCAGCCTGGAGCCGCTTGGTCTGTGCCACCAGTTCCGTGACGAGCTCGTCGCGCCACTTTGCACCCTTAGCCTTGGCCGCGACGACCAAACCAGCACGCTTGCTAGCAACGATGCGCCTGCCAAGGACTGGGTGCTTGCGGTCATCCGTCCCGAGTCGTTCGATGTCCGCTGCCGGAACGTCCGCGCCAGGGGTCGCCGTCATCGTCACGAAGTGGAACGGGAGGGGAATCCGGCCTTCAGGCTTGCTCGTCCACTCACGGTACTTCCGCACAAGCGTCATCGTCTGGTCGAACGGCCGGGCGCAGTGCGCCTCGTCCAGTAGGATGAGCGCATCATTCCCAACGAGCGCCGCGTGCATCGGCTTGGACGAGTCGGAGACGCCGTAGCCGCGGAAGAGCAGCCGGCTGCCGACCTGATCGACGGTGGACGTGATGACCGTCGGCTGGAGAGGCGAGCGAACCCAGGCAGAATCGCGGTACATGCCACCGCGGAGGGCGTAGGCGTCGAGCGGGCGATCATGGTTCGCACCCACCAGGCGTAACGCGGCGGCGACGCGATGAAGCACGCCTTCGTTGGCATCGGCGAGCTTCTCGGCTAACTCCTCGGCGTGGTCGTACGCCTGATCCACGACAACGCGCCGGTCGACAACGAAGAAGATGCGTCGTGGAGCCGTGCGTCTCTCTGGTGGGAGCGCCGCCTGACACGCCAGGGCGAACACCGCGATGTCGATACAGGCGGTCTTGCCCGCGGCGGTGGGAAGGGCGATGCAGCGCGGCCAGGCGCTCGACGCGCTCCGCCCGCCACACACCCGTTCGGCCAGCCTCTGCTGCCAGGGGAACGGCTCACGACCATCGTGGATAGCCCCGAAGAACGCGCCGAAATCGTCGGGCCCGAGTGCGGTCATGCCACACCCCCTTGGCGTTCCGAGGAACGCTCATTCGGCAGCGGCCTGCACAACCCGTACCCACGGTAGCGCCCCGCACCCAGCAGCACCGGGCCGACGACGGGTGTATCGAAACGGATGACCGCGTGCGTCTGGCGTTTCTGCGTCCCATCCTTCCGGAGCATCCGGGGCATGTGCCCGGATGCAGGCGCCCCGGAGAAGAGCGGCGCGGGCCGGGCCACGACCTCGATTGGCCGTGGCAGGCCGATCCGCACACACGCGTCGGCGATCATGGCCTCGACCTCACGCCAATACACCGCCTGCTTGTCGGCCCAGACGCGCGGGGGGTCGCTCTCGTTCCATGTTTCCTTCGGGTGGCGGTCGAAGACGATCGGCGTGACCGTCGCCCACGCCGTTGCGCCGGCATTGTCCCCGTGCGTGCGCCCGGTCCAAACCTCGGGCCTAAGCGCGACGCGAGGGTCTTCGTCCGCAAGTTCCACGCGCCACACGCCCGCACGCCCCATCGTCAGGTCGAGTTGCCGCGGCGTTCCCGCGATGTGCTCCTTGTTCGCTTTTTCGTCCTCAGGTGTGTAAAACAACACGGGGTTCAGCGTTTTCTGTTCCTCGGGGCTCACTCTCCCTCCCCCCGGCACCACGATCGCCACGCCCAGCAGGTGTCCGCGCGCGTGCTCGTGCCCGACGTCGGCCAACGGGATGAACGCGAGATGCGGCTCCTGGGATGGCTTGCCGTCGGGTGGGGGGGTGGGGGCGTGCCCGCTGATCCACGAGTGAGGCGGTTGGACGGGACAACGGCTCATGACGGCGCCACGCAACGCCTCCGTCAGTCGCAGCGTGCTCTCCAGGCCAAGACGCGGGCCTTCGATGCGGCGGAGGATGAGGAGGTTGGGGTCGAAGGCCGAGTGGGCGCGAGACTTGTCGGGTTCGTTCTTTCCCGGAGGATCGCCGTATCCCTGCCAGAGCGATGCGCTGGGACGCAGGCCCGCCTTGTGTCTCGATTCCAGGTGTTCCAATCGTGAGGCGCTGGAGACTCGCAGCCGGTGCTTCGCGGCGACGCCGTCAACAGGAATAAGCGTCGCCGGCGGGGGCTCTGACTCGACCCACATCTGCACCAGCGACGCGGAGTGACCGATGGACGTGACCTTCGCGCTCAGCAATGCGAGCGCGTTCTGGTGCCGCGCGGGAGCCTCCGCATCCCAGATCAGATGGACGCGCGGCATACCGTCGGCGGCGTCATCAGCAACGTGCGGGATGGCAACGGGGAACGAACGCGACTGTCGGCTCCGGAACTCGGGCATCAGCGCGAGCCCGGCGTCCTTGGCCTTGTCGAGCGAGGCTACCTTGTCAATGGCCGCAAGCCGTTTCGATTCGTCGCCCCGGCGAGCGATCTCCGTGTCGTTCACCGGCACGTAGCTCGTCACGATCTCTCGTTGCTCGTAATCGCCGACGGCCATCGCCGGCGCCGGCAGCGACTGGAGCCATTCCAGCGCCGTGCGTTCCTCCACTCCACCTTCGGTCTCGAAGTGCGCCGCCGCGAGGGCCATAAAGACGCGATCCGGGTGCGGCGGCCACTCGGCCCGCTCGCGGTCTGAGGGGTGCGTCGCCATCGCCCAGCCGTTGAGGTAGCGGATGCCCAGGGCGAACATCAGCCTTCGCCTCCTTCGTCGCCGCCAACGGTCGCCGCGGAGAGGTCCTGGCTCTTCTTGACCAGTTCCACGAGTTCCGGCGAGGGCGTGAGGATGAGTTCCTCGTCCATCCACGGGAGCCCGGCGTCCTTCGCGGCCTTGACGGCATCCCGAAGCAGCGCGATCGCTCCATCGCTTGTGAGCGTGAATCGCTTGGGTTGCTCGCTCGGAGGGCCCAGGAGTTCCCACTCGAAGCCCGTCGTCGGCACAAGGAGGCAGCGCGAACGCAGGTCGCACCCCTGCTCTCGGGTCAACGTCGCCGCGCAGAGGGCCAGCGCCGCCAGCGCGGTGCGGGCGGCGTCATCCACCTTCCGGTCGGAGGGCTTGCCCGTACCCGCGCCGTTGAGCGGGGGGAAGCGGAGCCTTCGGAGCGCCGGGAGTGAGACGACCGTGGTCTGTAGGGCCTTGTCGAGCGTGACGCCGCCATTGGCGACCTTGAAGGGAATGTTGCTGTGGTTGATTTCAGACGGCCTTAGTGTGTCTTTGCTCTTGCCGTCTCCAGCGAGCTTCCACCGCTTTCCATCCATCACGACAGCCGCGCTCTGCTTGATACCCAGCGGATCAATCCTGTACCCCATGCGCTCCGTGTCACGAATAGCCGCCAACCCCACGATTTCCGAGACAATCGTCCGCGAGAACTTCGCGCGGAGCCCGCCCGGCTTTTCGGGCGAACCCCACATGCCGAAGACCAGCGCTGTCGGACACAACTCAAAGATGGCCGTTGCCTGCCGGATGTTGGCCGCACCCCATACGGCCGCGTGCTTGGACTCGGAGAACCGCTTTCCGTCGGCCAGTTCGCTATCTCGAAGGATCGCGTCAGCCAAGCGATGCGGTGCCTCCAGGCTGGTGATGCGCGGCACCGGGCGCTCAAGCTTGGCCTTGCCGAAGTCCACCGTGATCACCGGCAGCGAGATCCGCTTCGCCTCCCACGCCTCCAGCAGCGCCAGTTCCATCCGGTTTGCCTGCGACTGCACCGAGTCGAGCAGCACGCAGTCCACGGGCTCCGCTTGGCCCGGCAGCCGCCGCTTCTCCATCGCGTACTTCCCGCCCTCGTACGTCGGCGGGAACACCTTGTCCCCCGCTCCGCCCGCAGGTTGGTATTCGGTAACGCAGCGGAACGCCGCGGCGGTGGGCGGGCGACCATCGCATCCGCTCACGGCAACGCGAAGGGTGTTCAAGTCAAGCGGGACAGTCCTGGATTCGGTCGTGGACGCCATGAATAGGCTCCTTGGATCATAATGGGATCAGGCGGGCAACCGGCTGGAACGAAGCACGCCCCACACGGGCGAACGCCACTCTCCCCCCTCCCGCGTTGCATCCTAACACGTTCCTCGCTTACATACTACTTCCACGCCAGCCGCCGTTCTGAGACTCGGAATACGCGATGCTCGGCAGAATGGGTGCTAACGAGAGTCCGCACTTTCATACTGGTCACGACGATGACTCAATCGACGGTCTCCATTGGCTGCTGCATGCATGTCGTCATTGGGCGACGATCCCAGCCAAGGATTCCACCCCTTTCATCATTCATCTGGACGCCCACCGTTGGTAGTTCCGAACCACACCGAGGAGCCGCTGCCGGCAGGGCACTCATCACGGTGAACTCTCGGCCGCAACCGACGGCGGAGGCCCCATGTACGCGCGATGCTCACAGACCGAATGCGCACGCTCTGTATCGCACAGTTCTCGAACAAGGTAACCGCTGGCTGGTCGGTAGACCAGCTGTGTTGTCCGCCAGGACACTCAGTGGCGTCCCCTAGGCTTTCTGCGTGGCGAACCAGATCCCCTCACCAGCCTCCGCCGAATGGCACGAGCGCCTTCGCGGGCTCGCGGCGTTGCTGCCGCTGTTTGACGGGCCGGGGTCGGAGCCCGACGCCGCGATCAACGCACTGAACGAGCCTGCGTACCGGCTCGGATGGGTGTTGGCCGAGTTCGACTGGTCGGAGTGGGCCCACGGACCAGAGTACAAGACGCTCGTGGCGAATCCCGCGAACGTCGCCTCGGCCGATCCATTGACCTTGGCTCGGCTGCTCACGGCCCACTTTCGGCAAGACCGTTTCTGCGAGGGACATCTGCTTGGGGCGTTTGAGAGCGGGCATCTGGCGGCCATCGTGCGTCGGGCGGGTGAACTGGTCGGTGGTCGCACGAAGCCGTCTCGTTCGGCGCGGAGGGGCTCGGGACCGACGCCGCTGTACGCCCGCTACGTTGGTATCGACTATTCCGGGGCTCAGACGCCGAACTCTGGGCTTTCCGGGTTGCGGGTCTCCATGGCCGAGCGGCATGGAGAGCCGGTCGAGGTGCGGCCGGTGCGGGGGGCCAAGAAGCACTGGACCCGCCGCGGCATCGCGGAGTGGCTCGTCGGTCGGCTGGCGGAGGAGGAGCCCGCCATTGTCGGCATCGACCACGGGTTCTCGTTCCCGCTCGCGTACTTCGATCGGCACGGCTTGCCGCGTGACTGGCCCGCGTTTCTCGACGACTTCTGCCGCCACTGGCCGACCGACGATGAGGACACCTCCGTGCAGCTCGTCCGGGAGGGCGCGGTGGGGAACGGATCGGCCCGCGCGGGCGACGCGAAATGGCGGCGCATCACCGAAGTTCGAGCCGGCGGGGCCAAGTCGGTCTTTCACTTTGACGTGCAGGGGTCGGTCGCCAAGTCGACGCACGCGGGCTTGCCGTGGCTGAGATACATCCGTCAGCGGCTCCCCGGCCGCGTGCACTTCTGGCCGTTCGACGGCTGGACGCCGCCCGCGGGACGGTCGGTCGTCGCCGAGGTGTACCCGTCGCTGTGGAGCCGATCGTTCCCGAGAGCCGACCGCACGCCCGACCAGCACGACGCGTGGAGCGTGGCCGAGTGGCTGCGGCGGGCGGATCTCGACGGTGTCCTCGCCTCATCGCTGACTCCCCCACTGACGGCAGAGGAGCGGGAGATCGCATTGATGGAAGGGTGGATCCTGGGGCTCGGGTAGTCGGCCGATTCTGCGTGTGAGACGCGCGTTGAGCCCGAGACGCCGACGGGGATGTCGACTCGACCGACAGATGGGAGTGGACGATCTACGACCCGAGGTGGCGGCGCATGGCGACGTACATGGTCGCGGGCGGCAGCACCTTCGGCGGAGCGGCGGACAGCGACCCGAAGGAACGCTTTGTCCATCACGCCGCGGGGCGGAGCGGCGGCGGCTCGTACGTCGACAGCGTGATCCTGCGCGATCGGGACCAGACAAATGGCAACAACGGCGCCGCCGACGGCACGCTTGAGCAGCGTGTATACTTCGGGCAGAGCACGGGCGGGGGGCGGGCCGACGTGAGTGTGCTGATGACGAGCAGCGGCCGAATCCTGGAGCGGGTGACGTACTCGGCGTACGGCGTGGCGACGCGGCACCCGGCGGCGGACTTCAACCGCGACGGGTTCGTGGACTTCTTCGACGACGCCGACTTCGACGATTGTTATGTCGGCAACGGCTGCCCGGCGGGCCAGACGGCGGACCTGGACCTCGATGGGTTCGTGGACCTGTTCGACTACGACCATTGGGACCTGAACTTCGCCGAGCAGGCGAGCACCTCGCGCGGCGTGCTGAGCCAGAGCAGCGGCAGCGCGGCCGTGAACCGGATCGGGTACGCGGGGTACTGGTTTGAGCCGAGCACGCAGCAGTACCTGGTGCGTCACCGCGAGTACGACCCCAACGTCGGGGCGTGGGACGAGCGGGATCCGATGGGATATGTGGACGGCAGCGATCTGTACATGTATGTGATGAACATGCCGCTCACAGGAATTGACCCGATGGGTTTGTGGTGCTTAGGCATGTCATGCCCGAACATCCCGAGTCTGCAACCATCAGTACCCGGCTACGACTACCCGCTTGACAGTGGCAGTCCAATCGACGGGATCTGGTCCAAACCGTTGCGAATCAGCACGCCACCCCGAACCAATCCCGAAAGCACGGCGCCTGGCGGTCCAACTTCACCGGGTGGCGCACCAGGCTTCATTACTGAACTTCAAGGGTCAGGTGGCGCTGATTGCTTTTTCGGCCCAGTCAGAATGTCGATGAGGGTCGAACGCTCACAAGGAGCGTGCATTTGCACGGGTAGTAACGGCTCGATCTGCGTAAGGCCTTATGTACGAACACGTGTCTGTGTCGAGCTGGGCATGGGATTTGGTGCGGGCTGCAAGTACAAGCTGTCCGGAAACATCGCTTCGGAGCCCGTCGGCTTATGCCCTCAAGGTAATGGAGAGCGACCCGATGCTTTCGATCTGTGCGTGAAGTGCGGCATCGGCGGGGCTTTTGGATCGGCCGAGTGCAGAGCGTGTGTCAGGATTCCAAGCGGAATCACGAGATTCGGCTGCAGTCTGAAAGCGAGCGTGGGCGGGGCCTCTGGTGGCTGCTCCGTTTCGGCCGAGTCGTGCTACACATGGGTGAGGTACGTTGGCAACGAGAACTGCGGTTGCATATATGAAATGTAGTATCAACCATGGAGAGCGAAACGAATAGCCGATCGCACTGGCTGACTTGCCTAGTTCTTCTACTTATCGCCGTTGCGATACCTATCTATACAAACTGGTCACGACGAAATCTAACGCCGGTCACGGCTACTGTTGTAGATTACTCAGCCGTAGTGGCTCCGTCGAACGGTATGATATCGCCGCATTTGGAAGCGCATCTGCTTATCGAGTATGTCTTTGACGGACGACTGCGCCGCAGTGAGCACGCGCCTGAGATATACTTCACTGCGTTCAAGACCAAGAAAGCGGCGTTCGATCAGCTCGCCTCAGATTTTCCGAAGGGGACACAATTAGTGGTATATGTGGATGCGCTGTCTCAGAGAACATTTGCCGCCAAAGGGATGTCAGACTTGGAGACAATGCTTATGTTTACAGCAATTGGTTGTTCCGTCTTTTTCGCAGTCTTGGCCTTGCGAGCCGATTGATAGCCCGTGGTGACCCATCGTTCAGCCGAGGGCGGAGCTCTCGCCTGGCCGCCCGCACAGATCCATCATCGGGAGTGCCCGCGGGGCGGCCGCGCAGCCCTCGCGGTCCGAAGGTGTCGAACTCGATGCTGGGGCGAGGCTTGCAGACGATCGAGAGATGCTCTCGCGGCACTGCGGGACGAGCGGAACTGCCCGCCGAGGCGTACTCGGCACCGGAAACATGTGCTGGGCACTGGCTCCGGCTCGGCCTTGCCCTCGATCGGCCGGTTGCCGAAGCCCTGCTGGTTGCGTTCGAGGTGATCGTGCTCGGCGCATTCCTCGATCATCCGTCGCACATGCCGGTCGCCGATCGGGAGCACAATGCTGAGGTCGCGACCGCACTGTCGCCGACGGCACCCTTGAGCAGCGTGTATACTTCGGGCAGAACACGGGCGGGGGGCGGGCCGACGTGAGTGTGCTGATGACGAGCAGCGGCCGAATCCTGGAGCGGGTGACGTACTCGGCGTACGGCGTGGCGACGCGGCACCCGGCGGCGGACTTCAACCGCGACGGGTTCGTGGACTTCTTCGACGACGCCGACTTCGACGATTGTTATGTCGGCAACGGCTGCCCGGCGGGCCAGACGGCGGACCTGGACCTCGATGGGTTCGTGGACCTGTTCGACTACGACCATTGGGACCTGAACTTCGCCGAGCAGGCGAGCACCTCGCGCGGCGTGCTGAGCCAGAGCAGCGGCAGCGCGGCCGTGAACCGGATCGGGTACGCGGGGTACTGGTTTGAGCCGAGCACGCAGCAGTACCTGGTGCGTCACCGCGAGTACGACCCCAACGTCGGGGCGTGGGACGAGCGGGATCCGATGGGATATGTGGACGGCAGCGATCTGTACATGTATGTGCAGAACAGACCAATTGCTCAGGTCGACAGCTCTGGAACACAAAGCCAATTTTGCATAGATAGATCTGGCGAGTGTGATGCAGGCACAGATATTTCGCCGCACCGATATCCTCTCTTTTCTCCGCACTGGAATTACTCACCGGGGCCGGGAGCTACAATTATCGTGCAACAGAGCACGGGCACGCCGTTCCGATGGAGTGACTGCCAGACATTTGCGCCTCCCACGCCGTGTGCAAATGGCTACGAACTTATCCCAGGAACCCCACCTCCGACCACGAACGGATGCGGCTCTGCATGGTGGCAGACTGCCCCCGCGGTGCCGCTATGCGATAGTCTCATGCTCCCGATGTTCGCAACAGAAAGTCGATGCTGCACGGTTCACGACATTTGTTACAGCATATGCGGCGCTGATAAAGCACTTTGCGACAGCATGTTTTTTTCGTGTTTGTCGGACATGTGTAACACATTCTACTCAGGGTGGATTTGGAGAATAAAGAGAGCTCACTGCAACTGGTGCGCAAATCAATTCTATCGAATCGTGCGTGATCTCGGCTACACTCCGTTTTGTAAAGCACAGTCATCACGCTGTCGTTGCAGGCCATAGTGGATGTATTCACCACCTAGTAAGCCACCAATGATCGACTTCATTGTATTTGTGCTCACGGTGCCGGCATGGCTCATCTCCAACTGGCTATCCCACCAAGTCGTCCTCCTTGCGCCTCTCGCGGGGCAGTTTTGCAAAAACTGCGGGTATTCCTTGAGTGGCCTGAGTAGCGAGTCCCCCTGCCCAGAGTGCGAGTCTAGTCTACGCGCGGGACATCCGCTCGCTGACGCCTCGGCACTACTTGGGATGAATTTAATAGTGTTTTTTATGTGCTCATGCATTCTGTTAGTTGCGATATTACATCTTGGCCGTTTCGGTACTCCTTTCATCATGTATTGGATCATCGCAATGTCTCCGCTTGTACTGCTATACACACAAAGAGTCTCACCGACCGAATCAGTATTTGTTACTACATGTGCTATTTGCGCGGGTTGCCTAACCATATATTGTTCACTGAGCAATGCTATTGCTTCTCATAGTGCCTTGGGGTACGCACTAACTGAATTGTGTGTCCCATTTGCTGGTTGGCTGTACTCTGGTTATGGGTATCTATTTGGTTGGCTTTGCTTATGGGTGAAGCGCCTACTATATAGGTGGCGGTCTTGAGTTCGCGCAGCGGCATGATCAACGGCACCCTTGAGCAGCGTGTATACTTCGGGCAGAACACGGGCGGGGGGCGGGCCGACGTGAGTGTGCTGATGACGAGCAGCGGCCGAATCCTGGAGCGGGTGACGTACTCGGCGTACGGCGTGGCGACGCGGCACCCGGCGGCGGACTTCAACCGCGACGGGTTCGTGGACTTCTTCGACGACGCCGACTTCGACGATTGTTATGTCGGCAACGGCTGCCCGGCGGGCCAGACGGCGGACCTGGACCTCGATGGGTTCGTGGACCTGTTCGACTACGACCATTGGGACCTGAACTTCGCCGAGCAGGCGAGCACCTCGCGCGGCGTGCTGAGCCAGAGCAGCGGCAGCGCGGCCGTGAACCGGATCGGGTACGCGGGGTACTGGTTTGAGCCGAGCACGCAGCAGTACCTGGTGCGTCACCGCGAGTACGACCCCAACGTCGGGGCGTGGGACGAGCGGGATCCGATGGGGTACCACGACGGGGCGCATCCGTACGAGTACGTGAAAGGCTCGCCTGTTGCAGCGAACGACTCAACAGGCTTGATTGCATCAATGGCTCACTGCTTTCTTTTCGGAGCGGCCTTCCCAGCCCCGCCAGGTCCCATTTGCGCCGCGTACGGTCCGTGCGAACACTATAAGTGCAGCAATGCCACGTGCTTCTGCACTTGCGCCGGCAACTCTCCGTGGTCTAACTGTGTTCGATCCTGTCTTCACTGCTACTACGACAATGGCGGAAACCCCGATGAGGCCCATCGTGTCTGTTACATAGGATGCCTGCTGAACGATCCAACGGGCATGGATCCAATTCTCTTGACCACTTGTGCCGCAACCTACTGGCATTTCCAGATGACTAATTGCCCTCTGGAATTCGCTGCATGCGCGACGAGACGTGGAGTTATCCCATTCATAATTGACATCTTGCCTCGCGTACTTCCTCGCCCCATCGGACTGTGATCTCGCATGCGCTCCATGTCTACTCACATTTGTCCACTCTGTGGTTATGAATCTCGATCCGACACGACATGCCCTGAGTGTGGCTTGAACATATACGAAGCCAATCGCCGGGTGATTGTACGTTCTCACATCAATGCTATTTTGGCGGTTGTATTTTGGCTTGTGGTTCCGGCTGGCTGCTTACTTGTCTACATGCTATACGCTCCGTCCCACATGAAGTCTTCAATACGGTTTATCGGTTTGATCACGGTTGCTCTGTCCTTTATGATAGCGTTACTTAGATATAACGTCGTTCGCGACAAGCCAGTTCGGCATTCAGTTACAATTGATGTTTCACTTGCTTTGATCTATGGACTTATCGTAAGCGTGGGTTTGTACTCGGCCATACCGATCACGCTCGTCTTGCCAGTCATAGGTGCGCCCGTATGGTTGATCGCTCAACTCAGTATTACAGTTGGCTACCCGTGTGCGGCAGCCTTTTACTATTGCAGATTGAAGCCATGACAATCGGCCGATGCATAAGAAGACTTGCTGTGACTGATGAGTGAACACCCCTGATGGGCATAGACACCGCGGTGGCTTGCCCGAGTTCCACATCCGGACGGGATTCCGATCGGGTTCTCGCCGCCGCGTCTGTGTGAAGCGTGCATTTCCGGGCACGCGGACCCGTTTGGGCGAGAGAATGCGCTCGGGACGGTCTTGGACAGAGAGGGGTCTTGGACAGGGAGCCACCTACCCCGGAGGCTGCTCGCCACGGTGGGATGGATCAACCGGCTCGCGTGGGCCGCTGACGGAGTGTGTGTCGTTGGCGTGATCGAGGGGCGGCGTGTCCGGGGTGCGACGTCGTGCGAAGAGACGGTCGAGCATCAGGTGGGCGACCGGCGTGACAAGCAACGTCAGGATCAGCGAGAGCATCTGCCCGCCGATGACAACGACGGCGATGGCCCGTCGTTCCTCGGCCCCGGGGCCCGTGCCCAGGGCGAGCGGCAGCATGCCCCCGACGAGCGCGAGCGTGGTCATCAGGATCGGTCGGAGTCGGTCTCGGCTTCCCCGGACGACGGCATCCTCGATCGGGACGCCCTTGGCGCGGAGCTGGTTGATGTGATCGACCTGGAGGATCGAGTTCTTCTTGACGATGCCGAAGAGCACGAGAATGCCGAGCGCGGAGTAGAGGTTCAGCGACTCATTCATCAGCCAGAGCGACGCGAAAGCGAACGGCACGGAAAGCGGGAGCGAAAGCAGGATCGTGAAGGGGTGGAGATAGCTCTCGTAGTTCGCGGCGAGGATCATGTACATGAAGACGATCGACAGCGCGAAGGCGATGAGGAACTCGCCGAAGGTTCTTTCGAGCTCCCGCCCGCGTCCCAGGGTGCGGACGCTGTACTCGGGAGGCATGCCGAGCTTGTCGATCTCGGTTCGGATGGCGGCGAGTCGGTCGGCGAGGGCGTAGCCGGGCCCCACGGAACTGCGCAGGTTGGCGGCTCGCTGGCGGTCGAGCCGATCGACGCGCGCGGCGCTGATCGACTCCTCGACGCTGGCGAGCGTTCGCAGCTCGACCACGCGGCCCGGACTGGCGGGCGCCGGGATGAGCAGCCTCGGCAGCTCGCCCGGCTCGGTGCGGTCCTGTGATCGCAGGCGGAGCTGAACGTCGTAGTCCTCGTTGGTCGCCTCGTCGCGGAAGCGTGAGACCTCGTCCTCGCCGCCGACGAGCAGACGCAGCGCGGTGCCGATGTCGCGCGGCGACACGCCGAGGTCGGCCGCACGGTCGCGATCGATGTTCACTCTCAATTCGGGCGTATTGAGCTTGAGCGTCGTATCCGGATCGGGCAGCCCGCCAAGTTCGCGGGCACGCAGCCGGAGCGTCTCGGTGTAGTCGGCGAGACGTTCGAGCTCCGGGCCGCGGATGGCGATGTCGATGTCGAAGTTGCCGCCGCCGATGTTGAAGGCCGCGAAGGGGCGGATCGAGACGCGGACGTCCGGCAGGCCACGCACCTCCCGGCGGAGCTGCTGCATCACATCGGCCTGCGTGTAGTTGCCCTCAAAGGCGCGGAGGGGAGTGCCGTTGAGCGTCTCTCGCCAGAGGCGTGAGAAGGAGAAATAGCGTTGACTGTGCGGGACAATTCGGACGTAGATCTCGCCGCGATTGACCTGGTTGAGGAACGAGCCGCCGATGGACGACAGCGTCGTGATGACGGCGGGGTGCTTGCGGATCCTGTCCTCGACCTCCCGGGCGGCCTCGTCGAAGGCGGCGAAGCTGACACCCTCCGGGCCGCTGATGTTGACATTGAACTCGGCCTCGTCGATGTCGCTGGGAAGGTAATCCTGCCTGAGCACGCCGTAGAGTGGAACGGCGGACGCGGTGACGAGGGCGGCGACGACAAGCGTGCTGATGCGATGGCGAACGCAAAGCCGCAGCGCTCTCTCATAGACACGATCGAGCCTCGCGTAGAAGCCCGACCTTGACGCGGGCGCCTTGTCCGAGTGCCTCGCGCCGCGGAGCATCCTGGATGCCATCATGGGCGTCAGGGTGAAGGAGACCAGCAGAGACACGAGCACGGCAACGGCGGCCGTGACGCCGAACTGGAAGAGAAATCTCCCGGAAATCGACGACATGAACGAGACAGGGACGAAGATCACGACGAGCGAGAGCGTCGTCGCGAGCACGGCAAGGGCGATCTCCTCGGTGCCTCGCTTGGCGGCCTCCATGGGGGGCAGGCCTTGCTCCTCGACGAGCTTGTAGATGTTCTCGAGCACGACGATGGCATCATCAATCACGATGCCCACCATGAGCACAAGGGCGAGCATGGTGACGCTGTTGAGCGTGAAGTCGAGGGCCCACATGACGCCGAACGTCGACACAACGGAGGCCGGGATCGCGACGGCCGCGATGAGCGTCGACCGCCAGGATCTCATGAAGGCGAGCACAACGAGGGACGCGAGAATCGACCCCAGGACGAGGTGCACCTCGATCTCGTGGAGCGCGGCGTAGATGTACTGCGACTGGTCGCGGATGATCTCGAGCTTCGAGCCCGCGGGGATGAGCTCCTGGAGAGCGGCGATCTCGTACCGGACCCCCTCGATCACGGCGACCGTGTTCGCGCCGGACTGGCGGCGGATCTCGATGCTGACGGCGGGGACACCATTGAGCCGCGAACTTGATCGTTGCTCGCGGGTTGAGTCGAGCGCGATGCCGACGTCGCGGACGCGGATCGGGGTGCGGTTCACCGTGGTGATGATGATGTCGTTGAACTCGTCGGCGGACTTGAGGCGTCCCAGCGTTCGCAGGACCTGCTCCCGCTGATCACCCGTGACGTTGCCGCCGGGCACATCCGCGTTCTGGCGAACGATCGCGTCGCGGACGGCGGTGATCGGGACTCCGAGGGCGGCGAGCCGCTCGGCATCCACATCGACGTTGATGGTCCGCTCGAGTCCGCCGACGATCGAGACCTGGCCGACTCCCGCCGATCGCTCGATGCGGGGGCGAACGACCTTGTCCGCGATCTCGGTCAGTTCGCGGATGCTCAGTTCGCCGCTGAGCGCAACTGTCAGAATGGGCGACGAGTCATTGTCGAACTTGGAGACGACCGGCGGCTCGGCGTCATCGGGAAGCCGGCGGAGCACCGTCGCGACACGGTCGCGGACGTCCTGTGCGGCGGCCTCGATGTCACGATTCAGGCTGAACGTCGCGAGAATGATCGATTGCCCCTGGCCCGAGATCGATCGAAGCTCCTCGATTCCTTCGATCGTGTTGACCGCTTCCTCGATGATCTGCGAGACCTGCGTCTCCACCTCTTCAGGAGAGGCTCCGGGGAGCGAGGTGCGGACATTGACGGTTGGAAGGTCAACCGATGGCAGTCGATCCACGCCGAGCTTCGTGAACGCGACCGAGCCGGCCACGACCATCGCCGCGATGAGCATGACGGCGAAGACGGGGCGACGGATGCAGACTTCGGCGAGTCCCTTCATGGGTCATCCTGCTGGCGGACGGGGAGCGGGCGTGGACATGGGTCGATCCAGGAACGGTGAATCCGGCACTTCGGCATCGTCGCGGACGTCGGGCAGCGGGGCGTCGAGCAGGTCCACGCTCAACAGCCCGCACGCGCGGCGCAACGCGATCGAGGCGGCCTTGGTCGTGAACTCCTCGCTGGCGGCCTCAAGCTCGGCGGCGAGCAACTGGTCCTGCGCCGTCACAAGCTCCAGATTGGTGCCCAAGCCCGCCTCGTAGGCTGCGGCGGCAAGCTCCAGTGCGTCGCGGGCCGACCGAACCTGCGTGCGGAGTTCGGCCGCCCTCTCCTCGGACGACCGAACCTGAAGCAGCGCCGTCTCCACGTCGCGCTGCGCCTCGCGAACGCGGAGGCGAAAGTCGAGAACTCGCTGGCGAAACACGGACCACGCGGCGCGGATGTCCGCCTCGATCCTCCCGGCGGAGAGCAGCGGGAGGCGGAGCTGGATCAGCGAAGCGATCGATGCCGCCGTGTCGTCGGGGCCGCGTGCAAGAAAGTAGTTGACGTTGAGGGAGATGGATGGCGCGTATTGCCCGATCGCAGCGTCGACGAGGGCCCGGGCGGCCTCGGCATCCGCGCGGGCGGCCTGAATGTCCTGGCGATGTCGCTCCGCCAGGGCAATCAACTCCGGAAGCTCTCGATGGCTCATCGGAGTGTCGTACCCGTCCGAAAGAACCGCGGCACGCAGATTCGTGTTCGTGAGAAGAGACAGCGCCGCCCGTGCTTCGGCGGCCTGACGCGTCGCGGTGATGAGCTGGGTGCGTGTCCTTGAGACCAACGCCTCGTTCTGTGCGACATCGAGCGGGCGCGCAAAGCCGACCTGATTGCGGGCACGCGCGTCTTCGAGTCGCTCGGCCTGAGCCGCGACCGACGACTCCAGCACACGCACCAGCCGCTCCGCGCGAAGCGTCTCGTAGTACGAAGTCGCCGTCTGCAGAAGCAGAGCCTCGCGGAGATCGAGAACCAGCCATCGGCGAGCCTCGGACGTGGCGTCCGCTGCGTCGACGTTGCGAAGGTCTGACAGCCCGGTGAGCAGCCGATACTGCCCGCTCACGCCCAGAGATGACTGCACGATCGAATCACCGCCGGTGTTCTCGCGAAGCGCGAGATCGGAGAAGAGATCAAGCGTCGGCAGCAGCGAGGCGGCCGCCCGCTGCCGATCGGCGAGCGCCTGCACGTAGTCCTCGCCTCTGGACGCCAATCGTTCGTTGAACGCCGCCGTACGCCGCATCGCCTCGACGAGCGACACCGGAGCATCCGGCTGAGAAGTATCGGGAGGGACGAGAGGATCCGTGATCGCCCGGTAGACGTTGACGTCGGCCTGCTGATCGCTCGCGCAACCCGCCAGCGCTGCCGCCCCCGCGAGCAACAGGACCGTCCCTGTTCGGCACGCGATCCGCGTGAGCCGTGTGCCTCTGGAAGTCATGGGCGGGTCCCTCCACCGATGCCGCCCTTGAGAATGTGCATCAGATGATCCGAGAGCAACTCGCGAGTCATTCCGGCGGGCGGATACAAGAACGCACCACGGATGGAGGAGAGCAGATACTGGGCAGTCAGCTCGGGGCATGGGTCAACCAGTTCGCCGGAGGCCACCCCTCGCTCGATGACCGCCTGAATCCTCTCGGTGACTTTCCTTCGAATCGCCTGCAAGTCTGGGTCTTCCGGCGTCAGGTTTCCGCCCCGCATGATGCGGTACACGCCCGGGAACGCGAACGCGAAGTCGAGCAGGGCATGAACGACCACCCGCAACTCGTCCCAACACCGGCCTCGGCACGCGGGAAGGTCGAGATCGAGCCTCTCCATGACCGCGGCAAAGCCCCGTCGGATGATCGCGAGATAGACCTCTTCCTTGCTGGACCAGTACAGGTAGATCGTGCCCTTGCCGACCTGCGCCAGCGAGGCGATGTCCTCCAGCCGAACCTCGTGGAAAGGTCTGGCGGCGAAAAGGGCCGCGGCGGCGTCGAGAATCTCGTCAGCCCTGGTCGGCCGAGGTTTGGTCACCCATTGACTCCTACGAGCAATACTGACTGGTCAGTACTGTAGCCGCCTCCTATGGTTTCGCGTGCGAGGGGCTCCTGAGATGCCACGAATGCAAACGTCCTCCATACTTTCTTCAGGCCCGATCGGACGGGGGCTTGTGGCGCTCGCGATCTCGGCGGCGGCTCTTACGGGATGCAAGCGATCGCCCTCCGGCGGACCGGGAGGCCCAACGACCCCCGCCGCAGAACCTCGCCCCGTATCGCTCGTCGGCGTGACGATCCGACCCGTGGAACGAACGATCGAGATCACGGGCACGCTCTTTGGCGAAGAGGAAGTCACGATCGCGGCCGAGGTCGCGGGTCGTGTAGTGGAAGTAGCCGCAGACCTGGGCGACGCCGTGGAGCACGGCTCCCTGTTGGCAAGGATCGATTCAACGGACTACGCGTTGGCGGTGGAAGAGCAGCGATCAGTGCTGCTCACGACGTTGGCGCAGATCGGGCTGGACTCTCTGCCGAGCGATGACGTTGATCTGGACGCGCTGCCGATCGTGGCTCGTGCGCGAGCGCAGGCGGACAACGCTCGGGCGAAGCTCGATCGCGCTCGCAAGCTCTACGAGCGGACGCCGCCGCTGATATCCGAGCAGGACTTCGCGGACATCCAGACTCAGTACGAAGTCGCGACGACCACGGTGAGCGTCGAGCGACTGAACGCAAAGTCGCTCGTTGCCGAAGCAAGAGCAAGGGCTTCGTCGCTCCGTCAGGCCGAGCAGAAACTCTCGGATACGCGGGTCATCGCTCCCGCCGAGAAGCCGCTGACCTATCGGGTCGCCGCGAGGCTGGTTTCGACGGGTGAAGTGGTCAACCCCGGCCAGGCGATGTTCAGGCTGGTGGCGAGCGAACGCGTCAAGTTCCGAGGGCAGGTACCCGAGCGATACCTTCGCGACATCTCGGCGGGGGCCTCCGCCGAACTGATGTCTTCCGCGTTTCCCGGGACGTTTGCAGCCACGGTGGCTCGTATCTCCCCTGCGATCGATATCCAGACGCGATCGTTCGAAGTCGAAGTCGAGGCCGCGAATCCGCAAGGGCTGCTCAAGCCCGGAAGTTTCATGATCGCGCGGATGAGCTCGGGGACAAAGACGGATGCGGTGTTCGTGCCCGAGTCGGCGGTGCTTCAGTTTGCCGGCGTGCAGCGCGTGTTCAGCGTGCGCGACGGCAAGGTCGTGGAGCATCGCTCACGATTCGGCAAGGCCGAATCGGGCATGCGCGAGGTTCTTGACGAGCTCAAGGATGTGCAGGCGGTGATCGATCGCCCGCAGGGCCTCAGCGCGGGTTTGGCGGTACGCATCACAGAGGCAGCCGCCCGCTGAACGAGGGGTTCCGTGGCTGCGGCACACTCATTCTGTGGTGCCGAGCGGAAAGCGGCTGGCAGGTCTTCATCCCTCCATCCGGCAGAACGGATATAGCCTAACATAGGCCATGCCCTCACGCTTCCTCGACAGACTGTCTCGCGGCCTGGTCGTCTTTGACGGCGGCATGGGCACGCAGATCCACAAGGTCAACCTCTCCATCGATCACGATTACTGCGGGTGCGAGAACTGCACGGACATCCTCGCCAAGACGAGGCCCGACGTGATCCAGGCGATCCACGAGCGGTACCTGGAGGCCGGGGCTGACGTCGTGGAGACCGACTCGTTCGGCGCATCGAAGCTTGTGCTGGCGGAGTTTGGCATCGCGGAGCGGACGTACGAGCTGGCTCGCGCGGCCGCGGAGGTTGGTCGGGCGGCGGCGGACAAGCACTCCACACGTGAGAAGCCTCGCTTTGTTGCAGGATCGATGGGTCCGGGCACAAAGTTGATCACGCTGGGGAACACCGACTGGGCGACGATGCTGGACTCGTACCGCGAGTGCGCCCGCGGGCTGATCGACGGCGGGGCCGACCTCTTCATCATCGAGACGTGCCAGGACCTTCTTCAGGTCAAGTGCGCGATCAACGCGGTGCTGGCGGCGCTCGAAGAGAAGGGCAAGACGCCCCTCGACATCCCGATCATGGCGAGCGTGACGATCGAGAGCACAGGGACGATGCTGCTGGGCTCATCGATCGAGGCCGCGGCGACGGCTCTGGCGTCATACCCGATTCTGTCTCTTGGGCTGAATTGCGCCACAGGCCCGACGGAGATGTCGGAGCACGTGCACTGGCTCGGGAAGCACTGGCGTTCGAGCGGGCCTGGGCGGTCGCTGTCGGTGATGCCCAACGCGGGGCTTCCGATTCTCAACGAGGGTCGGACGGAGTATCCGCTCCAGCCGCAGCCGTTCGTCGAGGCGATGCAAAAGTTCATCGAGCAGGACGGCGTGAACATCGTCGGCGGGTGCTGCGGCACGACTCCCGACCACATCAGCCTGCTGTCTCGCTGCGTCGATGAAGTGGCCCGGAAAGGGCGCAGCTCCCCCACCACCGTCGCGGTTTCGGGCACCATTCCCAAGGGGGCGACGTCGCTTTACAGCGTGACGGACTACCGCCAGGACAACTCGTTCCTGATCGTGGGCGAGCGCATGAACGCATCGGGCTCGCGGGCGTTCAAAAAGCTGCTGGAGGCGGAGGACTGGGATTCGATCGTCTCGCTCGCGAAGGAGCAGCTCCGCGAGGGGGCGCACGTGCTGGACCTGAACGTCGACTACGCCGGGCGTGACAACGCCCGCGACATGGCGGAGATCGTCAAGCGCGTGGTCCGCCAGGTCGACGCGCCGCTGATGCTCGACTCGACGCAGATCCGCACCATCGAGGCCGGTCTGCGACACGCGGGCGGCAAGTGCATCATCAACTCGGCTAACTTCGAAGACGGCGAGCACAAGTTCGACGAGATCCTGTCGCTCGCGAAGACCTTCGGGGCCGCCGTCGTGATCGGGTCGATCGACGAAGACAAGCAGGCCTCGATGGCCCGCACGGCGGACCGGAAGTTCTTGATCGCCGAGCGCGGCCTGCGCCGGGCGGTCGAGAAGTTCGGCATGGATCCGGCCGACATCCTCTTCGATCCGCTCGTCCTGCCGATCTCGACGGGCATGGAGTCCGACCGCCGCTCGGCGCTCGAGCTGGTGGACGGCATCCGCCGGATCAGCACGGCATTCCCGGAGTGCCAGACCGTCGTCGGGCTGTCGAACGTGTCGTTCGGGCTCAATCCGGCGGCCCGGCTCGTGCTGAACTCGGCGTTCCTGCACGAGCTGCGCGAGGCCGGGCTCACCGGCGCGATCGTGCACGCGGGCAAGATCCTGCCACGCAACCGCATCCCGGACGATCAGTGGGCCGCCGCGGTCGATCTGATCTACGACCGGCGAGAGAAGGGCGACCCGCTCGCCGCGTTCATCGACCTGTTCAAGGACGCGACCACCGCGACGGCGAAGAAGGAAACAAAGAACCTCACGATCGAGGAGCGCCTCCGGGCACACATCATCGACGGCGAGAAGCAGGGGCTCAAGGAGTCTCTCGACGCCGCCCTCGAACGCTACAAACCCCTCGACATCATCAACGATCACCTGCTGGACGGGATGAAGACGGTGGGCGACCTGTTCGGCTCCGGTCGGATGCAGCTCCCGTTCGTGCTCCAGTCCGCCGAAGTGATGAAAATGGCCGTCGCGCAGCTCGAGCCCCTGATGGAACGTGCCTCGGGCAGCACCAAGGGCACGCTGGTCCTCGCGACGGTCAAGGGCGACGTGCACGACATCGGCAAGAACCTTGTCGACATCATCCTCACGAACAACGGGTACACCGTCATCAACATCGGCATCAAGCAGACGCTCGCCCAGATCATGGCGGCGTACCACCAGCACAAGCCTGATGCGGTCGGGCTGTCCGGCCTGCTGGTCAAGTCCGTCAACGTGATGGAAGAGAACATCGACGAGCTCAACCAGGGCACCGAACGCCCTCGCCTCATTCTCGGCGGCGCGGCGCTCACCCGGCACTACTGCGAGGGACACCTTCGCCCCAAGTACAAGGGCGAGTGCTACTACGGCAAGGACGCCTTCGACGGGCTCCGCATCATGGACCTGATCACCTCCGGCAAGACTGACGCGCTCGCCGCCGAAATCGAGGAACGCCAGGGCAAGCGATCCAAGGCCGAAGAAACGATCCTCGCCTCCCGCGCGGCGAAGCTGGCCACGGCCAACACCCCGGGCAGCGAGCCGGCGGCGGCCTCCCCGACAGAGATTGTTCGGTCGGATGTGTCGACGAGCGTGCCCGTTCCGACGCCGCCCTTCTGGGGGTCCCGTGTCGTTGAGGATGGCGCTCTGAACTTGGACGACATCTACCCGTTCATCAACCCCGTCGCGCTCTTCCGGGGCCAGTGGGGCTTCAAAAAGGGCGCCCTCTCTGATGCCGAGTACGACGCGATGATCGAGGACAAGGTGCTCCCGATCTTCGAGCGACTCAAAGCCCGCTGCAAGGCCGAGCGAATCCTCCAGCCCCGAGTGGTCTATGGGTATTTCCCCGTGAATGCCGTGGGCAACGACCTCATCGTCTACGCACCGCCCGCGAGTTCCCCCGGTCAGCCGCTCTCGCCCGGCAGCCTGCGCGAACTGCTCCGATTCACGTTCCCCCGCCAGCCCGACAAGAAGCGTCTGTGCATCTCGGACTTCTTCAAGCCCGCCGCGTCCGGACAGGTCGACGTGCTCGGCTTGCACTGCGTCACCATGGGTTCCAAAGCCTCCGAGGCCGCCAAGTCGCTCTACGCGAAGAACGAGTACCAGGAGTACCTCTACCTGCACGGCATGGGCGTCGAGACGGCCGAGGCACTCGCCGAGTTCTGGCACAAGCGGATGAGGCAGGAGCTCGGCATCGCCAACGACGATTCGCCCCGCATCAAAGACCTCTTCACGCAGCATTATCGGGGAAGCCGCTATTCGTTCGGCTACCCGGCCTGCCCCGACATGTCCGACCAGGACAAGCTCTTTGCCCTGCTGGACCCGGCCCGCATCGGCTGCCATCTCACCGAGAATCACCAGATCGACCCCGAGCAGTCGACCAGCGCGATCATCGTCCACCACCCCGAGGCCAAGTACTTCAACGTGTAGGGCTTCACCCGCAACTCTCTCGTCACCAGACCTTTCCACGGGCGGCGACCCGACCAACAATGACGCGTGCCGGAGGATCCCGCACAACCCTTCGAACGTCCGGTGCCGCCCCAGGTCGGCCCCGTTCTTCTGTTCACCGCCTTCGAGCCCAGCGGCGATGAGCACGCGTCGATCGTCATCGCCGAACTGAAGCGAAGGCACCCGGACCTTCCCGTCTTCGCCTGGGGCGGTCCGAAGATGAGCGCGGCCGGCGCAACCCTGGTCGAGCGCACCATCGACTCGGCCGTCATCGGAGTCCCGGGCCTCAAAAAGATCCGCGAGCACCTGAAGGTGATGGCCAGAATCGACCGCTGGATGAAGAAGCACCAGGTCGCGGTGCACATTCCGGTCGACTCACCAGGGGCAAACGACCCGATCTGCGACATTTCTCGCCGGCGCGGCGCCCGCGTTGTTCACCTGGTCGCCCCGCAGGTCTGGGCGTGGGGACGCTGGCGTGCCCGAAAGCTCCGGCGACGCACAGATCTGCTGCTCTGCCTCTTCGACTTCGAGGTGCGGTTCTTCGAGCGTCGCGGGATCCCGGCCCGATACATCGGCCACCCGTTCTTTGATGTCCCGCTTGATCTGCAGTCGCTCGACGAGCAGGCGGCCCACTTCCCCCGGGGCCCCATCCGCCTCGCCATGTTCCCCGGGTCGAGGCCCGACGAACTTTCGAAGCACTTCCCGCTCACCCTCGAGACCTATCGCCTGCTCAAGGCCCGCTACGCCGATCTGGTCGGCGTGGTCGCCGCGGCCCACCCCGAGGCCGAGCGGGTTCTCCGCGACATCGCCGCCCGGCAGGGTGGTTGGCCCGATTCGGTGCGCATCGTGACCGGACAGACCAACGCCGTCGTCCGCTGGTGCGATCTCGCGCTGGTCAAGAGCGGGACGATCACCCTGCAGGTCGCCCGGCAGGCCAAGCCGATGGTCGTCTTCTACCGCAAGGCCAACCCACTGCTCTATCTCCTCATCAAGACAGTTCTGGCGACCAAGCACTTCAGCCTTCCCAACATTCTCGCCCGACGGGAGATCATCCCCGAGTTCGTGCCGCACTTCGGAGGCCCGGATCGGCTCGTCCGCGAGCTCGATCGCCTTATCGCCTCGCCGGAAGCGATGGAACAGCAGCGGAACGACCTCCGCCAGCTTCTTGCACCGATGCTGACCGGCAAGGCAGCCCTTCGCGCCGCCGATGCGATCGAAGAGTTCGCAGGACTCTCGCCACGCGCGACGACCCCTATCTGAACCAGGCCACCAGCATCGGCCCCACGAACGTCAGGAACGTCGTGAGCAGCACGATGCTGATCAGATTCAGCACAAGCCCCACTCGGACCATCGAACGGATCGGAACCCGCCCCGTCGCGTACGCCAGCGCGTTCGGCGGCGTCCCCATCGGCATCATGAACGCCAGGCTTGCCGCCATCGCCACGGGAATCATCAGCAGCAGCGGGTCAACGCCAAGGCCCTTCGCCCCCGCCGCCGCGATGGGCAGGAATGTCGTCGCGATCGCGGTGTTGCTCGCAACCTCGGTCGCAAAGGTCACGATCGCCGCCACCGTCAGGATGATCAGGAACAGCGGCAGCCCGTCCAGCATCCCAACCAGCGAGCCGATCGCCGTGTTCACTCCCGTCGTGCTCAACGCCTGCGCGAGCGACAGCCCGCCGCCAAAGAGCACCAGCACGCCCCACTGAATCGTCGATGCTGTCGGCCAATCCAGCACGCGCGTTCCCCGCCCGTCCCTCGCCGGCAGAATAAAGAGCGCAAGAGCCGCCGCAACCGCAACGCCGGCCTCGCTCACCGCCCGGTCGACGCCGGTCCACGAACGAATCCACCCGTTCACCGCGTCAGTAAACACCCACATGAACCCCGCGGCGACCAACACCCCCACCACCGCTCGCTCGGGCCACGTCCACGAACCCAGCTCACGCAGCTCCTGCGTCACGTGCTCCTTGACCGTGGGTCCGCTCTCGAACCGGAAGGGGAACATCCACACCAGCACCGCCCAACACATCGGGATGTACAACGCCACGATCGGAATCCCGACCAACGCAAACTGCCCGAACGTCAGCCGCTCCCCCGTGATCCGCTCGACCGTGGACTGCAGCACCAGGTTGGGAGCGGTCCCGAAAAGTGTCCCGACCCCGCCGATCGTCGCCGCGTACGCGATGCCCAGCACCATGCAGAAGCCGAAGTTGTCGAGCCCTTCCGCACGCTCGGTCGAGCCCTCACGCGGACGCGCCCTTTCCGACTCAATAAGCCTCACCAGCGACATCCCGATGGGGAGCATCATCACCGTCGTCGAAGTGTTGTTCACCCACATGCTGACCAGCGCCGCCGCGATCATCGCACCGAGAACCAGGAACCGAGGGCCGAACGCGAACCGGGAAAGCACGATCAACGCCACTCGCCGCGGAACCCCCCACCGTTCCATCGCCGCCCCGAGCATCATCCCGCCCATGAAGAAGAAAATCGTCGGATCCCCGTACGGGGCAGCCGCCGCCTGCACGCTCGACACCCCGAACGCCGGCAGCAAGATCAGCGGCAGCAGGCTCGTCGCCTCAAGCGGCACCGCCTCGGTCACCCACCAGACCGCCATCAGCACCCCGACCGCGCACGCCGCTCGACCCGCGTCGCTCAGACCCGACACCACCTTTCCTGCTTCGTCCTTCTGCTCAACAGGGAGCAACGCCCACACCAGCGCCGCCAGCACGGGGCCCAGCACCAACCACACCCAATTCCACCTCGATCGTCCGTGGCTCATCGCTCAATGCCCCCCCGCCGCGGCGCTCTGAGGCCCCATCCGCCCCATCATGCTCACCGCCACAGCCGCGAAGATCAGCAGCATCGCCACCAGATCGTTCCAGGTCGGACGCTCTTTCGCCACGGTAATCGTGAACACCGTGAACACGGCCAGCGTGATCGCCTCCTGCATGATCTTGAGCTGAGGCAGCGTGAAGGGCCCCCCGTGGTCCACGTGTCCCATCCGATTCGCCGGCACCTGCAGGATGTACTCCGGCAATGCGATCAGCCACGACACCAGGATCGCCGCCGCGAGTGTCCAGGCCTTCTGCTTCACGTGGTAATACCACGCGAACGTCATGAATGCGTTCGACAACACGAGCAGCCCGACCGTCCAAACCCACACAGGCACACCATTCGGCATGCCGCGAGGATACCGGACCCTCGCCCGCATGCCCACTTTCCCTTGGCGTCCGAATTGGGCCGATGTAGACTCCGCAGCGTGGCCCCCAGACTTCTCAACCTCCGCACCGCCGCCGCAGCGTCCCTCTGCGCCGCAGCGTCCACCCGCGCCGGCCCCGGGCCCGACGTGGTTATCGCCGACATCTTCGAGACCACTCGCTGGGGCACACGCGACGGCTTCACCGCCTACACCCTCGGCAACTACTCCTGCAACCTCGGAACCAGCCCCGCCAATTGGTACCGCGACACCCCGAACCATCCCGTCTTCGGACAGGCCATCTACCGGCTGAAGGATGGCCGATTCGAGCAAGTCGGGCAGGGTTTCGTCAAGCACGCCTTTGCCGTCAGCAGCTTCAATTACTGCGGCACCTGCCAGTTCCCTCCCAACCCCAACCAGCAACTCGGCGTCAACTGCGCCGACGCGTACACCGCCTCCCTTAACGGCGATTACGTTCGCCTGGGCCCCAAAAGCCAGGTCAACCCCTTCTCTGGCTCCATCACGTTCCCGATCAACCTGACCGGCTACCCCACCCCTGACGCGCCTATCGGCCGCAGGATCCAGGTCGCCAACATCGACCTCGACCCGGCGCTCAATCCCGGCGCACGCTACTTCGTCGAGATGCACATCATCGCCGCCGATGACGCGGCCGCGGGCAACGCCCTCAACAACGCATCATTCCGCGAGGTTTCCGTCGGAAATGCCCCATTCTCCCTCTCGCTCATCCCCGGACGACCGACACGCGTGGGGCTCTCCGCCATCGACGCCTGGCCCGAGATCGACCCTTCCGTGGTCCTCTCTTCCGCCGACATTCCGGGCGAAGGACGGCTCAAGCTCGCCTCCAAAGCCACCGACCTTGGCAACGGACTTTGGCGCTACACGTACGCCCTGTACAACTTGAACTCCCAACGCGCCGCCGCCAGCCTGTCGATCCCCATCTCCCTGTGCGCACCAACGCCGACCACCGAGCAAAGGTTGCCCCGCTGGCACAGCGGCGAGCCCTATGCCAATACCCCCTGGTCGGCGTCGATCATCGGCTCCCGCTTCGTCTGGCAGACAGAGGACGCCTCGGCGAACCCCAACGCCTCGGCCGTGCGCTGGGGCACCCTCGCCCGATTCGAACTCGTGACGTCCACTCCACCCGTCCGGAGAACCACCACAATAGGGTTCTTTGAGCCCGGCGAGACGGAAGATGCCCACTTTGAGGCATTGGTCCCCAGCGGCTCTGCTGACATGGATGGTGACGGATTCTCGGACTTCTTCGACTTTGACGCGTTCGTCGCCGCCTTTGAGGTTGGTGCCCCCGAAGCGGACTTCGCCCCCGACGGCTTCATCGACTTCTTCGATTTCGACGCGTACGTAACTGCCTTTGAGCAAGGCTGTTAGTGTCCAGTTCGTATCAACGCCGCGCGGCAAATCTGCTCTTGTGCCGCGAATTCGGACACATTGATCTTGACCCTCCTCTCCTTGCGGTCCATACTGCGATGGTGCGGCAGGTCGCCCGGGGAGCGTTCAGCCAATGGACAATCCCATGAGTTTGGGCGGAACCGCGCAGACCGGGGCGGCCAACGGCTGTCTGCACCACGGGTTACTCGTCAGTTCGTGCGCCCCTCGTGGGGCGCACCAGAGAGGGTTGAGGTCGGCCACAAACCGTCCTCGAGGAGATAGGAGATCATGATGAACAAGACACTTTCGATCATCGGGCTGCTGGCCTTTGCTGGTGCGGCGAGCGCACAGACGGGCAGCGCGAACGACATGTACGTCTTCGGCGACGGCTCGAGCCAGGTGTACCAGGTGACTCTGGCGGGCGCGGAAGTCACGAACGCCCGGACGGGCTCTCACTTCGCCCTGTCGGCGGACACGCTGGGCATCAGCCCCTACCGCGCGACGTGGGGCGGCGTGAACAACAACTTCTTCATCGGCGGCTTCGGCGGCCTGACGGAGATCGACGGGAACACCGGCGCGTTCGTCAAGCAGATCGGTTCCGGCGGCGCGCTGGACGTCCAGATCTCCCAGACCGGCACCACGCTCTACCGCGGCGACGGCCTGGGCGTCGGCGAATACGACATCAACACCGGCGCCCGCATCCGCACCCTGACGACCGGCGTCGGCGCGCAGGGCAACACGCTCATGAAGGCCCGCGGCAACTCGCTGTACGTCTCCGGCTGGAACAGCAACGTCGTGATCAAGGTCGACCAGACGACCGGCGCTCAGGACATGTCCTTCGGCACCGTCACGATGCCCTTCATGTGCCAGGCGCTCGAGACCGACTCCTTCGGCAACCTCTACGCCTCCGCCCTCTACGAGGGTGGCGCGGTCTCCGGCGTCTGGAAGTATGACCCGGCCAGCGGCACCTGGAGCATGTTCGCCCGCGCCAGCGACGCGCCCAACGGCACCGGCAACTACCCCTACGGCCCGCACGGCTTTACGTTCGGTCCCGACGGCAACCTCTACGTCGCGCACGCTTCGGGCGGCGTCGAGAAGTACAACGGGATCACCGGCGCGTACGTCGGGCAGGTCTGGTTCGTCAACGACAAGCTGACGGACGTGCAGTTCAAGCCGGTTCCGGCTCCGGGCGCTTTCGCCCTGCTGGGTCTGGCCGGCGTCGCCGGTCTGCGTCGCCGCCGCTGAGCACATGACGTGAATCGTCGGGCCTTGTGCCCCGCGATCTCGCTAGACTGAAATGCACCGAGGCCCGGGTTGAACCCCGGGCCTCGGTTGTTTTTGACGATGCCGATGCCCGATTTGTTCCGAACGGTTCTCCCGTCGAGCCCCGCGGCTCAGGGCTTGGCGTAGTCGCTCATCGGGAGGCACGAGCAGACGAGATTACGATCGCCGTAGGCGTTGTCGACGCGTCCGACGAAGGGCCAGAACTTCGAGTCGCGCAGCCACTTGGCCGGGTAGGCCGCCTGTTCCCGCGTGTAGGCGTGATTCCAGGTGTCGCTGCACACCGCGGCGACGGTGTGGGGGGCGTGCTTGAGGGGGTTGTCGGCCCTGTCCATGCGGCCTTCCTCGATCGCCCGGATTTCCTCGCGGATGAGGATCATGGCGTCGCAGAATCGATCGAGTTCGGCCTTGGGCTCGCTCTCGGTGGGCTCGATCATGAGGGTGCCGGGAACGGGGAAGGACATCGTCGGCGCGTGGAACCCGTAATCCATCAGTCGCTTGGCGATGTCGTCGACCTTGATGCCGGCGGCCTTCTCGAAGTCACGGCAATCGAGGATGAACTCGTGGGCGCATGTGCCGTTCTTGCCCGTGTACAGCACCTTGTAGTGTCCCTTGAGGCGGGCGGCCATGTAGTTGGCGTTAAGGATGGCGACCTGTGTGGCCTTGCGAAGCCCGGCGGCGCCCATGAGGGCGATGTACACCCAGGAAATCAGCAGGATCGTTGCGGAGCCGAACGGGGCGGCGGAGACTGGCCCGGAGGCTCGGCCGCCGGCAATGGTCGGGTTGCCCTGGGTGCGGGCGTCCCACGGCGAGAGCACGGGGTGCCCCGAGAGGAACGGGGCGAGGTGAGCGGCGACGCCGATGGGGCCCATGCCCGGCCCGCCGCCGCCGTGCGGAATGCAGAAGGTCTTGTGGAGGTTCAGGTGGCAGACGTCGGCGCCGATGAGCCCCGGGCTGGTCAACCCGACCTGGGCGTTCATGTTGGCGCCGTCCATATAGACCTGGCCGCCGGCGTCGTGGACGATGCGGGCGATATCGCGGATGGCTTCCTCGAAAACGCCGTGGGTGCTGGGGTAGGTGACCATCAGGGCGGCGAGGTTGTCGCGGTGCTCGTTGGCGCGGGCGCGGAGGTCATCGATATCGATGTTCCCGTTGGCGTCGCACGCGACGGGGACGACTTCCATGCCGGCGATGACGGCGGAAGCAGGGTTGGTGCCGTGGGCGCTGGTGGGGATGAGGCAGATGTTCCGGTGAGTGTCGCCGCGGGAGTGGTGGTAGGCGCGGATGGCGAGCAGGCCGGCGTATTCACCCTGGCTGCCGGCGTTGGGCTGAAGACTGACCGCCGCGAACCCGGTGACCTCGGCGAGCCAACGCTCGAGATCGCTGAAGATCCGGGCGTACCCCTTCCACTGCTGCGCGGGGGCGAAGGGGTGGAGCTTGCCGAACTGAGGCCAGGTGACGGGGATCATCTCGACCGTCGCGTTGAGCTTCATGGTGCACGAGCCCAGCGGGATCATGCTGTGGGCGAGCGAAAGGTCGCGTCCCTGAAGCTTGAAGATGTAGCGGAGCATCTCGTGCTCCGAGTGGTGGGTGTTAAAGACCGGGTGGGTGAGGTACGCCGAGGTGCGAGCGAAGGTCGCGGGGATGAACCCGTCCTTCGCGGCGCCCGGCTTGGCACCGAAGATGGCGGCGAGTGCGGCGAGGTCTTCCTTGGTCGTGGCCTCGTCGATGGAGATGCCCAGCGTCCCATCGCCGAAGTCCCGCAGGTTGATCGCGGCGGCCGCGGCGGCGGCGAGCACGGTCGCGGCGCCGTTCTTGGGACGAACGCGGATCGTGTCAAAGGCCGAGGTGTTCAGAACGGCGTGACCCGCGGCGGCGAGGCCGGCAGCGAGAGAGGCCGTCATCGCGTGAACCCGAGCGGCGATTGCCCGTAGGCCGTTTGGCCCGTGGTAGCAGGCGTACATCCCCGCCATGATGGCGAGAAGGGCCTGTGCGGTGCAGATGTTGCTGGTGGCCTTCTCGCGGCGGATGTGCTGCTCACGGGTCTGGATCGCCATGCGGAACGCGACGTTGCCGTGGCTGTCCTTTGAGACGCCGATGATTCGACCCGGCATCTTGCGAACGTACTGCTCGCTCGTGGAGATAAAGGCGGCGTGGGGCCCGCCGAAGCCCATCGGCACGCCGAACCGCTGCGCCGATCCGACCGCGATATCCGCCCCCCACTCTCCCGGAGGGGTGAGGAGGGTCAAGGCCAGAAGATCCGTGGCCGCCACGACCAGAGCCCCCGCGGCGTGGGCGGCCTCGGTCAGGGCGCGGTAGTCGGCGATCTCGCCGGTGGTGTTCGGATACTGCACCAGAAGCCCGCACACGCCCTCAAAGGGGAGATTGGCCGCGGGACGAACCACGCGGAGCTCGATGCCCATCGACTCGGCACGCGTGCGACAGACCGCGATCGTCTGCGGATGGCAGTCCTCGGCGACGAGGAACACCTTCCGGTCCGAGCCGCCCACGGCGAAGCACATCGCCATTGCCTCGGCGGCGGCCGTGCCCTCGTCGAGCAGCGAGGCGCCGGCGAGCGGCAGCCCGGTCAGATCGGCGACCATGGTCTGGAAATTGAGGAGGGCTTCGAGGCGTCCCTGGGCGATCTCGGCCTGATAGGGGGTGTACTGCGTGTACCAGCCCGGGTTTTCCAGGATGTTCCGGAGGATCACGCCCGGAGTGATCGTGTCGTAGTAGCCCATGCCGATGTAGGACTTGGCGATGGTGTTCTGGTCGGCGATGGTCCGCAGCAGGCCGAGCACCTCGTGCTCCCCGAGAGTCCGATCGGTGGGCAGCCCTTCGAGGTGCATGAGCCCCTGGCGGCGGATCCCCGCGGGGACCGTGGCGTCGGTCAGGGCTTCAAGCGAGGCGTACCCGGCGACGCGGAGCATCTCCAGCAGCTCGTGCTCGCGCGGGCCGAGATGCCGGTGGACAAACGTGTCCGATGGGTTCAGATCCACCGAATGACGGGTGCCCGGGGCGTGAACAGGAGCGGTCGTCGTGGCGGTCATACACACCTTGGAACAGGGGGTTATGGATGTCGCCGGAGGGGGAGTGACAGCACTTCTGCCCGGCGTTGGGCAAGCGTAGGGAGACCCGGCCGCCCCCTGCAAATCTGCCCCCATGACTTCCGGCGGAAAGGGGGTTCAGATGCAGAAAGCCGGGTTGGTGTACGGTACACCGCGACGGCGCTGCCGCGCCCCATCCCAAGGAGTTCTCATGTTCTCACTGCGCTCTCAAAGAATGCCCCGCCTGATGCTCGCTCTGGCGGGCTTTGCCCTGTCGACGGCCACTCTCTCACTGACCGCGGGCCCCGCACTGGCCGGCCCGACCGCGGCGGCGGTGGATGCGAAGTACACCCCGGCAGACGAAGAGGCTCGCAAGGCCATCGAGGCGGTGTATCGCCAGCACCTGGTGACGCTGGCGGATCCGTGGTTCGAAGGGCGGGCCCCGGGAACACGCGGCAACGCCGACGCGGCCGACTATCTCGAGTTCTATTTCAGGCGGTACGGGTTGTCGCCGGCGTTCCCTGAAGAGACAGCGTCCGGCGAGCAACCCAAAGCGTTCGCCTCGTACCGGCAGGAGATGACGCCGGCGCGGCTGCGGACGGGGCAGTTGGTCGTCGAGTCGCAGAAGCTGACCGTCGCGGGCACCACGCTCGCGCCGAACACGGACTTTGGAGCGCTCGGGCTTTCCGGGAGCGCGGCGGCGGCGGGCCCGCTGGTCTTTGTCGGCTACGGCATCGAGTCGGGGCGTGACGGATACAAGGGCTTCCCGGACGGGACAGACCTCAAGGGCAAAATCGCCCTGGTCCTGCGGTTTGAGCCGATGAAGGAAGACGGCACAAGCAAGTGGTCCGACCGCGGTTGGTCGCCCTCGTCGGGGCTGGCGGCCAAGCTGGCGGCGGTGTCGTCGAGAGGAGCGGCGGGGATCATCGTCGTCAATGCGCCGGGAGCGAAAGACCCGCGGATGGGCCGACTGGCCACGATCAACGAGACGCGGCAGGGGACCGCTCAATCGATCCCCGTGGTGATGGTTTCCGAAGCGGCGGCCGAGTCGATGGTCAAGGCGGCGGACGCGCAGGGTCGCTCGCTGGCCGATCTTCGCAAGCTGGCCGACGATCAAGGCATCGTGGTCGACCTGCCGCGGGCGACGGTCGATCTGGACGTCAAGATGAAGACGGAGCGGACGACCTCGCCCAACGTCGCGGGGATTCTCAAGGGCAAGGGCGCACTGGCGGATGAGTACATCGTCATCGGGGCCCACTACGACCATGTCGGGTACGGCGAGTTCGGGTCCATGTCCGGCGAGACCGGGAAGATTCACCCCGGCGCCGACGACAACGCCTCGGGCACGTCGAGCGTGCTGGTGTTGGCCAAGAAACTGGCGGAGCACTATGCCACGCTGCCCGCGGACGCGAACATGCGTTCGATCCTGTTCATGGGCTTTACGGCGGAAGAGTCCGGGCTTGAGGGTTCGCGGCATTACACGCGGAACATGATCGCGCCCAAGGAGAAGCACTTCCTGATGATCAACCTCGACATGGTGGGTCGCCTGCGCGATGACCCGCCGATGGAGGTCTCGGGCTTGGGCTCGGCCGGCGGGCTGGCGGATTGGGCGAAGCCATTCTTTGACAACGCCGGTTTCAACATCCTGCCGAAGGTGACGGCTTCGCAGTTCGACGGGCGCAGCGACCAGGCGAGCTTCCACGCGGTGGGCATCCCGAACATGTTCTTCTTCACCGGGCTGCACACGGACTATCACCGCCCGATCGACACGGCTGACAAGATCAACATCGAAGGGGCGGCGAAGATCGTGGACCTCGCGGGTCGGATGGCGATCGACGCCGCCGCTCGCACCGAGCCCTTCCCCTTCGGGAAGGCGGGGCAACCTCCGGCGGAAGAAGCGCCCAAGCCGGCGGAGCCCGCGGCGGCCCGCCCAGCGCC
>ERZ761603.295-NODE-295-length-42610-cov-41.244366_pt1 | contig 42610 bp, 36 predicted proteins | sample MGYA00511879_ERZ761603 | MGnify/ENA primary metagenome ERZ761603 (study PRJEB28899, sample SAMN02850040) | bioreactor sludge metagenome | biome: EBPR Sludge; feature: EBPR Bioreactor; material: flocular biomat | place: Australia: Thorneside Wastwater Treatment...
GACGAGTGGGTTCCTGGCTGGCTCGCCGGGCGCCAAGATCGTCGGCAAGTCCTTCATCGCCGACAGGATGCCGCCGATATCGGACAGCGCGTCCAGCCGTTTGGCGTTCTCACGCCGACGGCTCATCGCGCCCTGTTCATGCGAAGGACATCTGCCTTGCCCACTCGCTGCAAAGCTTCCGGAAAGACCGGCTGCGTGCGAAGGCCTGCTGCAGATCCATGCGAGCCGAAAAAGCCGGCTGGTCGGTTGTTTCCCCATAACTGCCGCCGCACATGTGCGCCGTGATCCACCCCTTGGCATTGCGCGGACCTTCGGCATCAATCGCTTCAGCAGGCTTGAATGCGAAACCGCGTTGGCCATCGAGCGATTCAGCTGCGGCGATGAACCAGGCCTCGTATTCCTTGTTGGCCAGTACGACCGACACCCGACGGTGCGGAACGTATGCAGTTGCTCGCTCGAGAATCTGTTTCCCCAACTCAGCCGGACAGTCATCATCGGCGTCGAGCAGCACGAGAATCCAACCGTTTTCGCCACACTTGGCGGCTGCCAGCAGCAAGTGCCGGCGGAACTCATCTCGCCGATTCAGGAATCGATCCCGATGAACGCGAATCGGTGGCAGCGCCTGCAAATGGACATCCGGAGTACGCTAGGCGTTGATCCGTCGCAGCAGAATCGGCAGCGCGGCCACCTCGCCCGCACCCTCGACGATCTCGGCGACCGCGATCACGGCTCGACCTCGCCAAACAGATCGGCCTGTTCCTGTGCCTGGGCAGCAAGCACTGCCCGATCTGGCGCCAGTTGATTCAGGCGCAGGAGTTCTCCAGCCGAAAAAAGCTGGTCGCGCATGGCCATGCGCGCTGCTTCGTCCAGCGGTGCGATGCGCGTCTCGCCGCCCTCTGAAACCACCGCCAGCAAGGCGTCGGCACTCAAGGACAGATCGTCGAGCAGGTCCGGGCTGTGACTCGTGACGATGACCTGGGTGTCTTGCGAGGCGCGCGCAAGCGCCTCGCGCAAGGCCGCGCTGGCGGCCGGGTGCAGCGCCGTCTCGGGCTTCGCTATACCCACCAGTGATGACGCATAATCCCGGTTTCCCTGGAACAGCGCGGTCAACACGCCGAGCGCTCGCAGCGTACCGTCAGACATGTTCTGCGCCGGGAATCGCCGCGGATGTTTTGCTCCAGCCATGTCCTGGCGGAACTCCAGGGTTTCCATCGGCCCGATCGGCTTGCGCTCGACGCCGTGAACCATCGGCGCAACCGTCTGAAGGTATTCCTGGATGATCTCCAGCCTATCGGCGGCGACCCGTTCCAGATGCCCGATCACACTTGCGATGTTTTCGCCCACGGGCTTGAGCAGGCGGCCCTCCTGCGGCTTCTGCAACTCGCGCATCAACTTTGGATTCAGGTTTTAGAAGCCCATCGCCGTCAGGGCATCGAACACGGGGCGAAACACTGCCATGCCCGATGCGGCCACCAGAGCCAGACGATCGGCGGTTACCGCTGGAAAGGTTCCCTCGCTGCTCGCCTTGAGGTTACCGCGCTCGATACGGAAAAACGGACCCCTGCCGACACCGCCAAGCACGCACTCCTCGAATTGCACCTCGTAGCCTCGGCCGGCCAGCGCGCCGATCTTGAAGGTGTAGTGGCCGGCTTGCCCGTTCGCCAACGCGAACTCGAGCCGAATGCCGAAGTTCGTCGGATGACCACTGGAGCGCCGCCGCACCTCGTTCAATCCGCCACGTTCGTTCAGGGCGTTGTGGAGAGAACCGTCCAGAGCATCCCGCACGAGGTGCAGAGCGTCCAGGAAATTGCTCTTGCCCGATCCATTGGCACCCACCAGATAGGTGAGCGGGTTGAGGCGGACGTCGCAGTAACCAGTGCTCTTGTAGTTGCGCAGAACCACACGCGTGAGAAAAACCGGATCAATCATTCCCTTGCCTCGTCAAGTTCAGTACGGGTTGAAGCTTCGCTGCGCTCGGCTGATGCCACCCCTTGCTCTCCCGGTTCAGCACATTGAGGCTGATAATGTATCGGACAGGGTTTCCAGCCTCCTGCTTATCCCACGCCGGTGACTCATCGCCCACCTTCCGCAACCAGCCGGCGACGGCAACCCGCCCTGCTTGCCGACCAGCGGCAAGCAGGGCATCAATCTGGAGGCCGTAGGCATGATCTTTTGTCGAGACCCGGGCGTAGCCTATCTTCACGTCCGCCCCTACAGTAGCGCCAAGCCGTGTCCAGCCCCAGGTCGCGCGGTTGCACACCCGAAATTCGTGTCTCATCTGGTCTGATGTGGTCAGAAGAGTGGAATTTTGGCAACTCACCAGATAACAACACGCACTGCAAGCCATTGATTGCGAGCGCAATTGATCGTTAGAGCCTCTTTCTTTTCCTGAGCGTGAGAAAACAAATAGCGGATAGACGCGCTTTACGAACGGCATGGGGTGAGAACCTCGACCGTTCTTCCGTCACGTCGCCATTGCTCCACGAGCCCGGCGAGAAGACCTGACGAGTCGACGTGGCCCAGCACAATGCGGCTGGCGTGGCTGGCAATCCAGTGGTTGCGCTTCGTCGCAATCGCCTCCGACAAGCGCTGGCTGGCTGGGGCCATACTTACAACAACGGCGAGGCCATCGTTCAGGGCGGTGTGCCATGGCAAGGGCAGACGAGCATTGTCCAGAGCTCGCGCCAGCACGATCACCACCGGAGATTTCGCGGCCAGGACAAGCTCCAGGACTGATCGTTCCAGTGCAGATTGGAAGCCGCCGATCAGCGGCGTTTTCTTGCGGGCCTGCTCCACAGCCCAGTCCATCGTGGTCCGGATGGCGCTTCCGGGACATTTTCGAGAGGCGAAGAAGGCGGTCAGGCTGTGCGCGATCAATGTCTGCTCACCGATCCCGGGCACTCCATCTTCCAGCAACCAAGAGGTAAACAACGTTTCAGACATCGTATTGAATTATTTGGCAAATCAATCTTCCGCAGGTTTGTTATCCATACCTTCGGATAACAAATCCGGTTCCTCGACGGGCTTCCTGTAGGCCATGTTGCGTTTGGCCCGGTCTGGCAGGGGGACCAGCAAACCCTGTTCCCGCCAGGCAGCCAGCATCTTGGATGCCTTGAGCGTATCCACTCGGGCGATGCGGCAGAGGTCGGCATTGGCAATCGAACGGTGCCGGTCGAGCCAATCGTTCACCTCATCCCATACGCTGGGACGTTCCAGATTCAACAGCGTCACGGTCACGCTTTCCACCGCAGCCCCAGTGTTCTGGCGGTACTGCGGTGGGTAGAGTTTGGCGGCGGCCATTTCGGCAAACATCATCTTGACACCCTCGCCGGCGTCGATGTTCGGAGCTACCGGAAACTCCCGGAGGTTCTGAGCCAGCAACGGGTTGCGCGCTTTCGACCCGGCGCGAGCGATGTTGGCTTCAGTGATATGACCGGGAAAAACACCGGGGCTTTCCACTTCGATACGGTCGTCGAGGATGCGGATGAAGATGTCGCGATTGAGGCGGTAGTCACGATGGATGACCGCATTGACAATGGCTTCTTTCACCACACGCTCCGGGTAGACATGTCTGGTCTTGAAACCGCTCCCCGAGAGGGTAAGCCCATGTGCCAGTTCGTCCAGTACTATCCTCACCGCGATGTCGATTTGTTGGATCAAGGGCCCGCGAGCTGTCTTCGGCGTCTTGCGCAGGTTTGGCGTCGCGCCGGGCAGAGCGGCTTTGCCGTCGTAGACCATGACGCGGATATCGGCGCGGGTGTCGAAGGCGGCCAGCAGACTACCTGGCTCGTCGGCGAAGAGCAGCACCGCCGCGCGGGTGGGCAGTACTTCACCGCCCTCGCGCGTGGCCAGGCCGATCCGTAGTAACTGTTCGGGAAAGCCACCGCTCTTGAGGCCGCGTGCCGCTAGGAAGGTGCGCCAGGTGTCGGTTTCCAGCAGATCAAGGGCGATAGGCACGGTTTCGCTTGCCGCGCTGCGGACTCCACGCCGGTAGGACAGTTCGGCGATCTCGGCGGCGTTCAACTCGCGGTTGCTCGCATCCATGCGGGTCCAGGTGCCGTCGCCGAGCACCGAATGCACGTGGTCGCTCTTCTCCACGCGCAGCATGACGATGTGGCCGGGCTTGCCGTCGTGCAAGGTGCAAGGGAGACGCAACCAGTGCAGACGCTCGACGGGCGGCAAGAAGCGCTGCATCACCTGGCGGCGGAAATCGTCGAAAGCCTCCGGGTTTTCCTCGATACCGAACAGGCGCGACTGCGCCTTGGCTCCCGGTTTCAAGTCCTTGGCATCGCCGACGCCGATAATGAGCAAACCACCCTCAGAATTGGCGAAAGCGCATACCGTCTCGATCATCCGGCCATGCTTGGCGCTGATACGCTTGAAGTCCAGGGTGCGGCTCTCCGGCGTGGACACCAGGGTGGCGATGCGCGGCGCGGCTTGAGTGGGTGTGAGGTCAAGCATCGTTGTTGCCTTGGCCGATGCGGTACTTGATGTCGTAGTTCACAAGGTAGTCCACCTCGACATCTGATAGTCCGAAGTGCCGCGCCAATGCCAGATCCGCTTGCACAATAGCGTCGCGCGCGCGCTTCCCATCTATCTCGTCGTACTCGATTACATGACCTTGCTTTGTGCGGATTTTTTTTGGGATGGCCGATCGACGCAGTTCACCGTCAATGCCCTCAGAGAGAGCAGCCCAATCAGTCCGCGACCAATCTGTTGGCAACGGAAAACCCCTCACCAGCGAGTCGTTGATGTGTTCGCAATCGGCAAGGGTTGAGTAATACCAATAAAACAAGGATGAGTTGAGCAAACAATTGACGAACCCGGCAGGCGCGGAATCTGAAAAACCGATGGTGCGCCCGTGCGGCTGATCGACAACTTCGGCATTCCTTATGAATCGAGGTGCAAAAGTGCTGGACTTTGCCCAGTATCGGCAGGCCTCTTGATAAAACACATTATATTCGCCGCACTTACTGGTCAGAACATCCACTACACGGCTGCTCTTGAGCTTGCTCAGAATAGAGTGTCCAACCCGGCTACCAATCTTAGGAATGCGAAGGGCGGGTTCCTCTAGTCGTCTGCTCATAAGTTGTGTAGTGGCAAGAGCGTCTGGTCTTTCAGTGGTATAGAACCGTCGAACACAGCTGGTAGTGAGCAATGGCACACCGCCGCTTCGTCGAAGCCAGATAGCCGTCGGCATCTCAACACCTTCAAAAACGGACTCTGGCCGCCTCGGGAATGGCAGGACAAGGACTTGAGCGGATCTAGTCATAACATCTCGGAAGGCACGCATTCGTTCAGAGCTGAGCGATGTCAGCTGAACAATCAAGCCAATGGCACTATTTTCTGTGGCTAATTTAATGGAACGTTCTGAGACCAGTGCGTAGAGGTTTCTTGATGACTCACAACAATAATAGTCGGGGGGCCACACATATGGGACATCAGAGCTTGGGAACACTACGTACGGCGGATTGCCAATCACTACATCAAACCCACCCGCCGCCATCAGCGGATAAAAATCAACGAACCAGTGAAACGGTCTGTGGGTGGCTTTCCAGGCGTCGTATCCCCTCGTCTTGTTCGGATCTACCCCGTATTCGCGGGCCAGGTGGTAGTTCAGCGTCTCCTCCAACTCATAAAGCGTACCGGCCAAGGCCTGCTTGTCCTGGGCGGTGATGTGGCCGCCCTGTTGTACCTGCTGAATCTGGAAATTGTTGTACTGCTGTTCGACCGCGCTCAAGCGGATGCGAATGTCTTCCCAGGCATCATTGAAAAGATTGCCTTGGGTCTTGCCCATGACCGCGCGCTCGGTTTCGTCGGCGCTGGCGTAACCCACCAGGGTGTTGCCGTGGCGGATGTTGAAATCGATGTCGGGTAGCGGCTCGATGGCGTCGCCCGGCTCCAGAAGAGCCACGAGTTTGAGGAACAGGCGCAGCTTGGCAATTTCGGTGGCTTGCTCCTCGATATCGACGCCGTAGAGATTGTGCACGATGATGTGTTTGATGACCGCGTAGTCCTGTTCCCGATCGATGCGCGCGGTGGCGAAGCGAGCGAGGATTTCGTCCACCTCTGCCCATTTTTCGGGGTGGGTCTTTTCACCAGCGATCAGGGCGTCGCTACGCACCGCGTGCAGGGTCCGCAGGGTGGCGTCATAGAGTGGTTTCAGGATATTCAGCGCGGCGAACAGGAAGGCGCCGGAGCCGCAGGTCGGGTCGAGTACCGAGAGGTCATGGCGGAATTTCTCGTGGCTCTTGCGCGGCAGTCGCCCGGCCAGGATGAACCAGAAACTCTTGAGCAGGGCCGCGTCGGTGCAGCGCTCGATGAGGTCCTGGGCGAACTGGCGGATATCGAGGTTCCAGGTGATCAGGTCGGCGACGTCGCGCAGTTCGCCGGCGGTGATCCTGGCGCGAAACTCTCGGGTCCGCTGGTGGCGAGCGATCGTCTCGCGCCAGATTTCGGTAGGCAGGCTGGCGGCATCGTCGGCGCGCTTGTTCCAGGGTTCGCGACGGGTCAGAAGATCTGGGGCCTGGGTGTCCAGACCGGCCGCGATTTCCGAAGGGTAAGGCAGATCCACGCCCTTGAGCATGGCGGGGTAGAGGTAGGCATCGCCGCTTTCCTGGAGCAGTGGCCAGGCCAGGGCGTCGAAGGCGCCTGGATGTTCGGCGCGCACCTTGGCCAGCAGGCTGGGAATGATGGTGTTCTTGCCGATGTACTCGGTGACGTCTTCCTTGGTGTAGTAGGCCCCCATCTGCTTCTGGTTGACGAACTTTTCGAAGATGTAGCCCAGGACGTCAGGGTTGATCGGGTCGCGTTTGTCCGCTCTGCCTGCCTTCTTTTCAAGCGGACGGTCGTCCAGGTGCCAGTCCCACTGGGCGAAGAAGGCAAACAGCTTTTCAAAAGCGGCATCGGCGACGTCCAGGGCCGCGCCATGGCGTTGCTCCAGTTCGTGCCGAGCGAACAGGCCACCGTTGAGATAGGGCACCTCGCCAAACTCGGCCCGGATGGAGGCACGGTTGGCCTCCGTGCGCTCCTCGGCGAAGCCACGGAAGAACAGTGGGCAGAGGAAACGTCGGTAGAAGCTGATGGCGTGTTGCGCGTTCAGGTGGTCCATCAGGCGCCGTTGCAGGTAATCCTTTCTGTCGTCCAGAAATCGCTTTTCCTGCAGGAACCAGAGGAACATGAGGCGATCGATGAGCACGGCGGTGTACCAGCGCAGGTCTTCGCCGGTGTCCGGGATCCCCGCGATGAACTCGGCGAAGGACTTGCGCTGTTTCTCGAACTCGCCGTAGAACTTCCTGGTGACCTTGTCGCGGTCGAAGCCGGCTTGCAGACGCGCCGCAACGCCCAGCACCGAGAGAGTTTCTTCCTCGCCCAGCGTGAAGGCGATGGCGGACAGTTTCTGGCGCAGCAATTCGGGGGATTCGCCGACGCGCCAGTGCACCTCTCGGTATTGATTGGGTCTCCCTGGCGCACGCGAAACCCATTGCCAAACTTGCGTGCTGTGCGCCGCATCAGTGAAGACGATGAGGTGTTCGCGCGCCTGGGCAGTGATCTTACGTTCGATCTTCTGGCGAGTGGCGTAGGGTGGAATGTGGCCCGCATGGTCTGGCAAGGCGTGCAGGATTTGTACACCACGCTTGTGCGCGACCACGGCCAGAGCATGGGGTTGCCCGTCCACCTCGACCTGATAGGGCTCGCCCTGGCCGGGATAGTCCCAGCCCATGTCGACGAAGAGTGCCTGGAAACTGAATTGACGCAGGAGGTGAATGTTTATGTCGGGCATGGCTTATGGGTCTGCTTGTTGGCCAGGTATCAGCCCCAGCGAGCACACCACGCGCGGCTCGCGTAATTGTGCATCTTCTTCCGTATAGGTCAGGCGGCCTTCCTCGCGCAAGGTCTTCACTGCCCCGGCAAGCTCCTCGTCGTTGACGCCACCGCGCATGAGTCGGTTGAGAAGGTCGGCTGCCGTTTCCAGCAGGGGGCGAGCGTAGAGGTCGTCGAGCGCACGTTCCAGTTCTTCGTCGCGAAACAGGGTGTGCCTCTGGGCTTCGGCAGTGCGCTTGAGGCGCTCGTAGGCACGGCGGCGTGGGCTGGAGGGCCGACCCAGGCCGCCGCCGATCGCCCTGTCCTGGTGCACCGCCAGTTTCAACCCCTCGGCGACCAGTTCGTGGTGGTTTTCGGCACGGGGTACGGCGGGGGTGTCTGGCGCACATTCAGCGGCGCGCAGGATGGTGAACTGGGATTCGGTGACGGTCTTGCCATCGGGGTTGATCCAGGCGAGGTGGTCGTTGCCTTCGGGTGACTTGACATACACCAGCGTGCCCCCGCGCGCGGCATCGCTGCCGAGTGAGGGCAACGCAGTTTCGTCGAACGCGAAGGCGCGCGCCGAGTACGCCACCGGTGGCATGGATTCGACGGCGTGCGCGAGTTCAGGTCTGTCTTGCGTGGCTTGTTTCCAGATTTGCCAGGCGTAGGACGCAAGATCAACTTCGTCATCCCCATCGTCAAGGACACCAGACTTCTCGGTGTAGAGGTCGCGGATCGTATTGGCGTCGTCGTCTTCGAAAAAGGCTTCATCGGTACCCACGACTTCAGCGTTTTCCAGCAGGCGCTGCTGAATGCGGGTGCGCAAGTTGATGAGGCGCTCGACGCCTTCGGCGGGCAAGAAAGAATAACAATGGATCTCCTCCGCGCGCTGACCGATGCGGTCCACTCGGCCGGCGCGCTGAATCAGCCGGATGATGGCCCACGGCAGGTCGAAGTTGACAACCACGTTGCTGTCCTGCAGGTTCTGGCCTTCCGAGAGCACGTCGGTACAGATCAGAACTCGTACTTCGTCGGACTTGCGGATGCCCGCGTTATTCGATCTGGGCGAAAAGCGACAAGCCAGCGCATAGGGGTCTGCGCTGGCCCCGGTGGCGACTTCCACGTGAGTGATACCAGCGCGGCGCACCTCCCGCGCCAAGTATCGCGCCGTGTCGGCGAACTGCGTAAAGATCAGCACCTTGTCCTTGGCGTGCGTACGTTCGACCAGACGACGCAGGGCGATCAACTTCTGGTCATGGTGCGGATCCCACCGGCCATGCGTGCGCAGCAATCCAAGCAGGGTTTGGGTGTCCACCGCCAGATGTTCGGAGAGCGACCGCTTGAACAGTGTGGGGCGTATCCACTTGAAGCGCTTCTTGTATTCACAAGCATATTGCTGATAGACGACCCTGGCGCGCGCCAGGCCGTCGGGTGCGGCGTCCGCCTCGGCCACGGGTTCAACCAGGCCGTCGAGCAGATCTTCGGGGTCGCCTTCCAGGCCTTCAGCGTCTTCGTCTACCCTTCCCAGGTCGAGCAAGCCGGCGTCGAGCACACCCACCGGCAGGTCCAGGCCGTTTTCGATGGCATAGAGGTAAATCTGGTTGCGCAGAACGTGCCGGTCGATCGATTGCAGGAATGAAAAGCCGTTGGATTCCAGACGCTTGAAGAGGTTGGTGCGGCAAAATCCCATCAGCCGCTTGCCAGCGCGGCCCAGGTTGTCGATCAGCTTGCGCTCCGCGGCCGTGGCGGTCTTTTCAGCCAGCGGGTCGACATATAAACCCATGCCGTAGCGGGGTACATGCAGAGCGTTGATCTGATCGACCATTTCGGCCGAGTAAAGCCTCGCATAGCGGTCATCCGGGTCGGCTTCGTCGACGGCGAACTTCAGCGAAATGGGCAAGCGTTTCGGGAAGTAACGTTTCTCGCCATCGTTGCCGGCGATGTACTGGCGGCCGTTGTCATCTTCCGCAGTGTAGTGCTCGATGATGAAGCTGCGCGTGCGTCGAACCATATACAGACGGATCAACTCGCGCCAGTCGTCAAACTCGTCGCTCTTTTCGATGGCGAGAATCGAATTGACCTTGCACTGGTGCTGGCGCTCGAACTCGGGTTCGCTGATGCCATGTTTGCGCATGTGCCGCTCGGGTCGAATGCCGATGTTGGTCTTTTCGTCGATGAACAGCCGTAGCTGGCTGGACAGGTCGGTCTTGGCCTTGTTGTAGGGAGTGGCGGTGAGCAGGATAACCTTGGCATCGCAACTGCGGATGTAATCGGCAATTGCCTTGTAGCGTCGCCCCTCTCGGTTGCGCAGATTATGGCTTTCGTCGATGAGCACCAGACGATAGCGCTTGAGGCTGGGAAGCTTCCTGAACACCTGGCTGATTGGCACGACCATGCCGCGCAGACCGTATTCGGTGCGGTAGCGTGCCCACATCGGTTCGAGGTTTTTCGGGCAAATGATGAGGGTCTCGTAACCGAGATCGTCTTCGAACATGCGTGCCAATGCGGTTGCCATCATGGTCTTGCCCAGGCCGACGACGTCACCAATCATCACCCCGCCGCGCCGATGCAGATGGCGCGCGGCAATCTTCACCGCGCTTTTTTGAAACTCGAAGAGCTCCTGCTCGAAACGTGCCGGCAGACGGAATTGGCTGAGACCGGCGCGTGCCTCGGTGCTGAGGTGATAGGCGATATTGAGGTAGATTTGGTACGGGGGAATGCTCGCTTCGCGCGCCCAACTCGATTCGATGATGGCTGCGAGGTCTTGCGAGACGTCGATGGCCCAGCGGTCTTTCCAGCGCTCTTCGAACCATTCCGACAAACGCTGGGCTGCATGGTGTTCCAGCACATCGACGTTCAGTTCGCCCTGCCTGGAGAGCCCTTGCAGCGTGAGATTGCTGCTGCCGACGAAGCCGGTGATGGGGTTGTTCACGTCGTCGCGAAATAGCAGATAGAGCTTGGCGTGCAGTGGATACGGCAGAAATAGCTTGACGATGGCTTGGCCGGCTCGCAATTGCCGGGCGAGTCGACGCAGGCCGGCTTCGTCCTTGCCAGAGGGTATGCCCAAGGTGATCTGTTCGCGCAAGTGGGCCCCGAAGTGGGTCTTGAGCCTAACCGCCGTGCCTTGGTCGATCAGGTTGTCAGCGGCGACCGCGCGGTAAAGCTCGCGAACTTCCTCGTGCGGGGGGCGTTGCATGCCGACCAATACACGGCACACCTCTCCGTTGGCCGCTTGCCAGGGCTGTATCAGGTCATCAATGGCCTGCCAGCCGCGCAGATTGAGGTAGCCCACACAGAAATCGGCCCGGTTCGAGACTTGTAGTGTGGCTCGTAAGGCTTCGAGCAGTTCTTGTCGGATGTTGTCGAAGATGCGAGGCATGGACGGGAAATTCCTACTTTGATTCGCCGACGGAAGGTAGCACGAAAAATGCGGTAGGTAGTCATGGATGCCGTGTCGATTTCCTCTTAGCAGATGGCTTTCGCAAGGATGGAGCAGCAGGAGTTGCCGATGCACAGGAAAAGAACATTCATCTCCTGATGTCGGTCGTCAATGGCGAAAACAGCGGTTTACAAATTTCAACGATTCTAGCAATATAAAAACGTTTCGCAACGTGACGCCGCTCGCGGCGTTCAATTCTTCGGCTCACTGGGTGTCCAGCCGAGCACCACTCACCATTCGGAGGAGCAAGAAATGACGGTCAAGGTTGGCATCAACGGTTTCGGTCGCATCGGCAGGCTGGCGCTGCGCGCAGCGTGGGACACCCCAGAGCTGGAGTTCGTGCACATCAACGAGGCGAACGGACCGGTCGAGTCGGCGGCGCACTTGCTGGAGTTCGATTCCGTGCACGGCCGCTGGCGGCATGAGGTCGGCGTTAGCAGCGGGCGGATGGTGATCGATGGCAAACCGATTAGTTACAGCACTGCCAGGGATGTCGCCGGCGGCCCGTGGCGCGAGGCCGGCGTGGATATCGTTCTCGAAGCCAGCGGCAAGTGGCGGACGGTCGAAGATCTGTCGCCCTACCTCGCCGCCGGCGTGAAAAAGGTGATCGTCGCGGCACCGGTCAAGGGTGGCGATACGCTGAACATCGTCATGGGCGTCAACGACCAGCTCTACGACCCGGCCCGTGACCACATCGTCACGGCGGCATCGTGCACCACCAACTGTCTGGCGCCAGTGGTCAAGGTCGTGCACGAGGCGATCGGCATCTCGCACGGCATGATCACGACGATCCACAGCTCGACGAACACCCAGAGCGTGCACGACCAGATGCACAAGGACCTGCGTCGCGCGCGCGCTTCGAGCCTGTCGCTCGTGCCGACGACAACCGGTTCGGCGACGGCGATCGCGCTGATCTTCCCCGAGCTGAAAGGCAAACTCGACGGCCACGCAGTGCGTGTGCCGCTGCTCAACGCCTCGCTCACCGACTGCGTCTTCGAGATGCAGCGTCCAACGACGGTCGAAGAGGTCAACGGCCTGCTCCAGGCGGCGGCCGCAGGGGCCCTCAAGGGGATCCTCGGCTACGAAGAGCGGCCTCTGGTGTCGATGGACTACTGCGGCGATCCGCGCTCGTCGATCGTTGATGCGGCGCATACCCTGGTCATCAACGGTACGATGGTCAAAATCTACGCCTGGTACGACAACGAATGGGGTTACGCCAACCGCTACGTCGAACTGGCGCGCAAGCTGGCGGCGTCGCTGTAAGCACGCTTCGGTCAATTTGTTTCACCGGGGCCGTCGCCGCTACGCTGCGGGCAATGGCCTCGCTGCACTGCCACCTTTGTTGAAGGAAGAACATGAGCGATCCCTCCGCCGAGAAAACGACCGTTGCGCGTGCCGGTCTGCGCAACTACGTGCTGGTCACCGCCGCCTACTGGTCCGATACCGTGACCGATGGTGCCACCCGCATGCTGGTCCTATTCTATTTCTACAATCTCGGTTACACACCGCTTGCGGTGGCGTCGCTGTTCATCTTCTATGAAGTCTTCGGCATCCTGACCAACCTCTTCGGTGGCTACATCGGCGCCCGTTTCGGGCTCAAGACGACGCTGTTCATCGGCCTCGGGACGCAGCTCGTGGCGCTGTCGATGCTCGCCTTTGCGCCCCAGGCATGGCTGATCGTCGCCTGGGTCATGGCCTCGCAGGCACTGAGCGGGATCGCCAAGGACATGACCAAGATGAGCTCGAAGAGCGCGGTCAAGCTGATCGTTCCCGAGAATGCCTCGGCGACACTTTACCGCTGGGTGTCGATCCTGACCGGGTCGAAGAATGCACTGAAAGGGGTGGGCTTCTTCCTTGGCGGTCTGCTGCTGACCCTGCTCGACTTCCAGACAGCGCTCAAGCTGCTGGTTGCACTGGTTGGCACGACCTTGATCCTCACCGCCATCCTGATGCGCGGCGGCCTCGGCCAAGCCAACAAGAAGGCCAAGTTCGGGCAGATGTTCTCGCGTAACGCGGCGGTCAACAAGCTTGCCGCGGCGCGGATTTTTCTCTTCGGTGCGCGAGACGTCTGGTTCGTCGTCGGTCTGCCGGTTTTCCTCTCCAGCGTGCTTGGCTGGACTTTCTGGCAGTCAGGTGGCTTTCTCGCGGTGTGGGTGATTGGTTACGGCATCGTCCAGGCGACGACGCCGGGTCTGTTGCGTAGCCGCGTCGAGGAGAGGCACGAGCCCGATGGGCGAACGGCGACGATTCTCGCCTTCGTCCTCGCCGCGCTGCCGGCCGGCATCGCCCTCGCTCTCGGCGCCGGGGTCGCGCCAAGCATCGTCGTCGTCGCTGGACTGATCATCTTCGGGGCGGTCTTTGCCTTGAACTCGGCGGTGCACTCCTACCTGATTCTCGCCTACACCGACAGCGACAAGGTCGCGATGAGCGTCGGCTTTTACTACATGGCCAATGCCGCCGGTCGTCTCGCCGGCACGGTGCTGTCCGGGGCCCTCTATCAGTGGGGTCTGCAGAGCGGGCCGAGCAACGGTCTGATCGCCTGCCTGTGGGCGTCGTCGGCCTTCGTGCTCATCGCCGGCCTGCTGTCGCTACTGCTGCCACGCAACCTCGGCCCGAGGAGCAAGCCGATCAAGCTCGACGACCTCGGGGATTAGCGCGGGCGGCGCGATCGATCGCGATTTCAACCGTGCCCCTTGACCGCGATCCGGGAAGCTTCTCTGATGGCCATCGCTCTGGGTGACGATACAGCTCGCAAACCGCGCACCCCTATATCACCTGCCCGTCAGGCGCGATTGAGGGGTTTCACTCAGGCTACCTATACTCCAGCCGTTGTATCCGAACGCAACTTCACCGCCAGTTCAAACCCATGAGCGAATACCAATACTACGAATTCCAGGCCATAGACCGACCGCTCACCACCGCCGAAATGGGCGAGCTGCGGTCGGTCTCGACGCGGGCGCGCATCACGCCGACGAGTTTCGTCAACGAGTATGCGTGGGGCGACTTCAAGGGTCAGCCTGACGTCTGGATGGAGCGTTACTTCGACGCCTTCCTCTACCTCGCCAACTGGGGCACGCACATCCTGAAGCTGCGCCTGCCGCCGCGCCTGCTGAATCCGGCGACCGCCCTCGCCTACTTCGGCAGCGACAGCGCCTTCGTCAATGTGAAGTCCGGCAAGGTCATCCTCTCTTTCTCCTCCGACGACGAGGATGGCGGTGAGTGGGTCGAGGGCGAAGGACAGCTCTCGTCGCTGATTTCGGTCCGTGCCGAGCTGGCACGCGGTGATCTGCGGGCGCTCTACCTCGGCTGGCTGCTGCGGGTGCAAGCGGGAGAGATCGACAGCAAGGAAGCGGAGCCGCCGGTGCCGCCGGGCCTTGGCCAACTCAGTGCCTCTCTCGACAGTCTGGCGGACTTCCTGCGTATTGACGGCGACTTGCTGCACGTTGCCGCGAAGGCAAGTTCGCCACTCCCGGACCTTGCGCTCGATCGTGACGAGTTTCTTGCCTGGGTTGGCACGCTGGCCACCGCCGAAAAGGACGAGTTGATCACGAAACTCGTCGTCGAGTCGGATCAGGCCGCTGTCGCGGAGCTGCTGCAACGCTTCCTACGGCAACGCAGCGCTGCCGGCGCAGGGCCGGTGACCAGCGGCAGGACTGTCGGGCAACTGCTCGCGGCTGCAGCGGCGCACACCAAGCAGAGGAAACGCATCGAGGCCGAGAAACAGACCGCGGAAAGGGTACGGCGCGAGCGGGAGGCGGCAGCCGCCAGGGAGAAGCACCTGGACAGCCTCGTCGGGCGTGAGGCCCGACTGTGGGCCGAAATCGAAACGCTCGTCGCGACCACGCAGGCGGCCGGCTATGATCAAGCCGTGCGGCACTTGGTCGACCTGCGAGACCTCGCTACGCGCGGCAGGGGCGGCGACTTCCGTCTGCGCCTCGAGTCGCTGCGCCAGGCGCACGCGCGCAAGCTCGCCTTCATCAAACGACTGGACAAGGCGGGCTTGTGATGGGCCAGACCGGAATGAAAAAAGGCATCGCCGCGGCGATGCCTTTTCCCGTCTTGCGGCGCAGTCTAGAAGCCGGCGCCCTTGATTGACTTCAAGCCCTTGTAGACGGCCTTGCTGCCCAGTTGCTCCTCGATGCGCAGCAGCTGGTTGTACTTGCAGATGCGGTCGGTGCGCGACAGCGAACCGGTCTTGATCTGCCCGGCACCGGTTCCGACGGCGAGGTCGGCAATGAAGGAGTCTTCGGTCTCGCCCGAGCGATGCGAAGAGATCACGCCATAGCCGGCTTTCTGCGCCATCTTGATGGCGTCGAGCGTTTCAGTGACGGTGCCGATCTGGTTCACCTTGATCAGGATTGCGTTGGCCGCCTTCATGTCGATGCCCTGCTTCAGGCGGGTCGGGTTGGTGACAAAGAAGTCGTCGCCGACAATTTGCACCTTGCTGCCGAGCGCCTTGGTCAGTTTGACATAGCCTTCCCAGTCGCTCTGGTCGAGGCCATCCTCGATCGACACGATCGGGTACTTCTTGCACCAGTCGGTGTACACCGCAATCATCTCGTCGTCAGTAAACAGCTTGTCGGGATTCGACTTCCAGAACTTGTAGCCCTTGCGGCCACCTTCATCAAAGAGTTCGGAAGAAGCACAGTCGAGTGCGATGGCGATCTGCTTGCCGGGCTTGTAACCAGCGGCGACGATTGCCTGCATGACGACTTCGAGCGACTCGTCGTTGGTCAGGTTGGGCGCGAAGCCGCCTTCGTCGCCGACCGCCGTCACATGCCCGCCCTTCTTGAGGATGCCCTTCAGCGCGTGAAACACTTCGGTGATCCATTGCAGGCCTTGCGAGAACGACTCGGCGCCGACTGGCATGATCATGAACTCCTGGAAGTCGATCAGGTTGTCGGCGTGCTTGCCCCCGTTGATGATGTTGGCCATCGGCGTCGGCAAGGCGAAATCGCGGTTCTTGTGAATCTTGCCGATGTATTTCCACAGTGGCATCTTGCTGACGTTGGCACCCGCCAGCGTGATGGCCATCGAAGCGCCGAGGATTGCGTTGGCGCCGAGACTCGACTTGTTGGGAGTGCCGTCGAGCGCGATCATCGCCTCGTCGAGTTCGCGCTGGTTGAGCGGGTTCTTGCCCTTGAGCAGTTTGGCGATCTTCGTATTGACCGCTTCGACAGCCTTCAGCACGCCCTTGCCGAGATAGACCTTCTTGTCGCCATCGCGCAGCTCACAGGCCTCGAATTCGCCGGTCGATGCACCAGAGGGTACCGCGGCGCGAGCCATGAAACCATTGTCGAGCGTGATGTCGACTTCAACGGTCGGGTTGCCGCGCGAGTCGAGGATCTGCCGACCGACGACCTTGGTGATCTTGACAAAGTCTGGGGAAACGACGGGAGCCGCCTCTTCGACCTGTTCAACTTGTTCGACTTGTTCGACTTTTTTCGCTTTCTTGACTTTTTCGGCTTTTGCCATGATCGAGCTCCGTAGGAGTGGTTTGGTGGGAAGTTCGTGGGAACTTCGTGGAAAGTTTCTCTGCCTGATAATACCGAATTCGCATCACGCGGCGCAATGCTTGATGAGCGGGAAAACACCCTGGTTCGGCAATATATTCGGACGAGCAAAGGTCGTCCGCCGATCCGGTCCGGATCAAGTCACTCTGCCTGCCGAATCCGGTAAGCAACGGCAGGATGGCTGATCCCGCAGCGAATCCTGCCGCGCGCGGTCAGATCACTTTCTGCGCGCGCAAGTGGCCAATCTCGTCGACGCTGAAACCACCCTGACGAAGAATCTCCTCGCTGTGCTCACCCGCGGCAGGTGGTGGCAGACGCGCTTCGAAAGGCAGGTCACTGATCTTGAAGGGCGGCGCGAACTGTCTGACGCCATCGACCTCGACGATCATGCCGCGCGCCAGCAGCTGCTCGTTTTGGAGGCTCTCCTCGAAGCGCAGGACCGGCGTGACACAGCAGTCGACGCGGTCGAACAGCGCCGTCCATTCGGCGAAAGTGCGCTGCGCGAAGGTCGCCTCCAATTCGTGGCGGATGCGCTGTCCCTCGGCGCCGGTCGCGAAGGCGAAGGGCTTCAGGTCCGGACGCTCGATCGCCGCGCACAGCATCTGCCAGAACTTCGGCTCCATGGCGCTGACCGCGAAGTAGCGGCCGTCGCTGGTCGCATAGACACCGTAGCTGGGCATGCCGCCGGTGAGCACATCCTCGCCACGCGGCAGCGCCTGGCCCAAGCCGAGCACGGCCAGCAGCGGAAAGAGTGTGTGTGCGAAAACGGCGTCGGTCATTGCCACGTCGACGTAGCGTCCCTGGCCACTGGCCCGGGCACCGAGGACTGCCGCGAGGACGCCAACCAGCGCACTCAGTGAGCCGCCAAACAGGTCGCCAATCTGGAAGTTCGGAATCGCCGGCTCGCCTCCCGAGGTGCCAATCTGGTCAAGCAGTCCGCAGTAGCCCAGGTAGTTCAGGTCGTGGCCGGCGCGGTCACGGTACGGCCCATCCTGCCCGTAGCCGGTGATCGCACAGTAGACGATGCGTGGATTGAGCGACGACACGGCCTGGTAGCCGATGCCGAGCTTGTCCACCACGCCGGGACGGAAGCCCTCGAGGATGACATCCGCCTGCGCGGCGAGGCGCATGAAGGCGTCGACACCGGCGGCCTGCTTGAGGTCGAGGGTCAGGCTGCGCTTGTTGCGATTGACGAGCTGGAAGTAGCTGATATCACCGTGGACTGCACCGGCACTGCGCGCGTAATCGCCAGCGCCGGTGTCTTCGATCTTGATCACGTCGGCACCGAGATCGGCGAGATGCATGCTGGCCAGAGGTCCCGGCAACAGTCGCGTCAGATCAAGCACGCGAAGGCCGGCGAGAGGGGGAGAAGGCATTGGAATGGTCTTTCGGGAAGGTGATTTGCTGGAATGCTTGCCGGCGCCAGGAGCCCACCGGAGATGGCGGCGCTGCTTCTTAGCGACGGCCTGTGACAGCCTACAGCGCCCATTTTAGCCTTGCGGGAAAGCGAGTGGTCCGATCTTGCTGAAGACTTCGGGATTCGCGCGCGCGGCGCACCAATTTTTCACAGACTCTGAGTCTGGGTCCCTGCCGCTACCCTTCGCCGCCGGCCCTGGCCTACGGGGCTACCTTGCCTTCGATGAGACGTTTCTGCGGTTCTTCCGAGCTCTCAAACCGGAGCAGGTCAGGTACGGAGCCTCCCGGGCACGAAGGAAGGCAGGCGACCCCAATGATGGCTTCGACGTGTCGCCCGCTCCGGGTAGCAAACCAGACCGAGGAGCTGCAAGGAAACGATATCATCAGGAGTCGCCTGCCAGGTACTCCCTGCAAGGCATCCGGCCTAGACGGAATCGCCGCTTTGACGGAACATGCCGAGAAGGCCGAACACTGCGTTGATCATCGCCTTAGCCGAGTTCGACCGGGACGAAGATCTTCGCATTGTCGCGTTCGATCAGCAGCGCCACATTCTTGCCAGCCTTGTCGAGCAGGCTGCGCAGTTGCGGCACATCACGGACCGCCTGACCATTCAGCGAGAGGACGACGTCGCCGGGCAGCACGCCGGCGCGCGCCGCAGGTCCGCTGACGTTTTCGACCAGGAGCCCGTTCGGATTGTCGACCTGCCGGCGCTCTTCCGGGGTCAGCGGACGAAGCGCAAGGCCGAGACGGGACATGTCGGCGGCCTCGCTGTCGCCTGACGCCAGTTTTGGTCCCGGAATCTCACCGACGGCGAGCGCGATCTCCTTGCTTGCTCCCTTCCGCCAAACCTCCAGCTTGACCTGTGTTCCCGGCTTGATGTTGGCGACCAGGGGCGGCAGCTCCGACGAACGCCCGATCGCGGTATCGTTCAGCTTGACGATGATGTCCCCTGGCTCGAGACCGGCAGCAGCGGCCGGGCTGCCTTTCTCGACCGAACTGATCAGGGCCCCGGCCGTACTCTTCAGGCCGAAGGACTCCGCCAGCGATTGCGAAACCTCCTGGATCGTGACACCAATTCGGCCGTGACTGACCTTCCCATGCTGGACCAGTTGCTCCTTGATGTTCATCGCGACATCGATCGGGATGGCAAAGGAGACCCCCTGATAACCACCACTGCGGCTATAGATTTGCGAGTTGATGCCAATCACTTCGCCCTCCAGATTAAGCAGCGGCCCACCCGAATTGCCGGGGTTGATCGCCACGTCGGTCTGGATGAACGGGACATAGCTGTCGGAAGCCAGCGAACGTGATTTTGCCGAGACGATACCGGCAGTCACGGTGTTCTCGAAGCCGAATGGCGAACCAATGGCGACGACCCAGTCACCGACCCGCGCACGCACCGGGTCGCCGAGGCGAAGGACTGGCAAATCGCTGGCGTCGATGCGCAGCACCGCGACATCGGTCAACTTGTCCAGCCCGATCACCTTGGCCTTGAATTCGCGCCTGTCGGTCAGTTTGACGGTCACCTCGTCCGCATCAGCGACGACGTGGGCGTTGGTCAGGATCAGGCCATCGCTGCTGACGATGAAACCGGAACCCATACCGCGCGCGGGCCCCCGCTCCTGCGGCTGCGGCGTGCCGAAACGACGGAAGAACTCGAACATCGGATCGTTCGGATCCATGCCTGTCTTCTGCCGGCCGCTGACGCTGATATTGACCACCGCCCCACCCGCACTGTCGACGATGGCGCTGATGTCGGGTAGCGCTGCAGCCAGCCGCGCCGGCGGTGCGGCGGCGGGCGCCAGCGGGGTGGCAATTGCCTCGGCGGGGCCGACGGCCTGGCTGCCAAATTTTGCGTAGCCCACGCCCAGAGCGGTGATGACCGTGACGCCGAGCAGACTGCGTTTGATGGTTGTTGCTTGCATGGCTCTCTCCTGGTTGGTTCGATAAACGGAAGTGCCTGACTTCCGATGGGCGAACGATAGAAGACAGCGACTTAAATCTGACTTAAGACGACCCCGCTGCCGGGAATTCAACCCGGGCGCGGAGGCCACCAAGGCGGGAATCGTCGAGGACGACCCGCGCCTGATGGCGATCAGCGATGGTTTTGACGATCGCCAGCCCGAGACCGCTGCCTGGTCCGCCCGCTTGCCCCCGACGATAGAAACGGTCGAAAACACGTTCCCGATCTTCGAGCGGAATTCCCGGGCCGGAATCGCAGACCTCAATGAAAGGTCCGACCTCGTCTTGACCGGTGGCGAGGTCCACCTTGCCTCCCGGCGGGGTATAGCAGAGCGCGTTGCTCAACAGATTACCGAGCAGGATGCGCAACGCATCGCGTTCCCCCCTGACCACACACGCACCCGCAGACGGTATCGCCCCGAGATCGATCTGCCTGGCTTCTGCCAGTAGCAGATGATCGGCGATAACCTGTGCCGCCAGCTCGGCAAGATTCACCGCTGCCAGCGGCCGCTCACCACCGCCGGGCTCCTGCCGGGCCAGCGTCAGCAGTTGCTGCACCGAATGCGTGGCGCGTTGCAGCCCCCCCTTGAGTTCGGCGAAGGCTTCGGCACGCGACGCGGCATCGTCGGCACGCTCGGCGAGCTGCACCTGCAGTGTCAGCGCTGTCAAGGGCGTGCGCAGCTCGTGCGCGGCATCGGCGATGAATTCGCGCTGCGCCTCGAGCGCGCGCTTGAGGCGAACCAGCAGGTCGTTCAGCGCCCGGACCAGCGGCACCACCTCAGCCGGCACGCGGCTTTCCGGCAAGGGATCCAGCGCGACGGCGGTGCGCGTGGTCACCGCCCGCGCGACGTCGTCGAGAGGTCGCAGGCCGCGGCCGACGACCATCCAGATCAGCACCCCGAGCATCGGCAGCATGAGCAGGAAAGGAGCCACGGTGCGCCAGGCGGCCGCAAGCGCCAACTGGTCTCGCACCTGCATCGGTTGTGCCACCTGGATGATCTGGCTTCCCTGCTGCAGGCCGAAAACACGCCACTCACCACGGCCGCTATTGACCGTTGCAAAGCCGATCGGTGCCTGGTGGGGAAGCTCCTGGCGAGGGTGCGAGAGATAGAGGCGTGTACCATCCGGGCCCCAGATCTGGATCGAGAAATCCTGCGCGTCTTCGTCAATCCCGAATTCATGCTGCGGCCCGTTCTGGAGAGCATAGTCGCGGAGAGACAATGCCAACTGGCGGAGTTGATAGTCGAACAGCGCGTTGGCTTCAGCGCGCGCCGTGCGGTAGGTGACGAGCGCACCGAGCAGCGTGGTCAGCATGATCGCGGACAGCAGCGCGATCAGCAACTGGCGGCGGATTGATTTCATCAAACGAGAGGCACCAGATAGCCAACGCCGCGGATGTTCCTGATCCGTTCGGCACCGAGCTTTCGCCGCAGGGAATGGATATACACCTCGACGGCATTGCTTTCGACTTCCTCGCCCCAGCCGTATAGCCGCTCCTCGAGCTTCGCCCGCGACAGAGGCGTCCCCGGCTGTTCGAGCAACGCCCGCAGCAGCGCAAACTCACGCGCCGAGAGTTGCACCGGCTGGCCGTTCTGTGTCAGCTCATGGGTTGCCGGATTCATGCGTAGGTCGCCAAGCGCGATCACCGGGTCGGCGCGGCCGGCGTGACGGCGCAACACCGCCCGCATGCGTGCCGACAGTTCGTCGAGATCGAAGGGTTTCACAAGGTAGTCGTCGGCCCCGGTGTCGAGTCCCTTGATCCGGTCAGCGACCGAATCGCGGGCGGTGATCACCAGTACCGGGATGCGATTGGCGGCACGCCGCAGTCTGGCCAGCACCTCCAGCCCGGACTTGCCGGGCAGGCCGAGGTCGAGCAGCAGCATCTCGTAATCCGTGGTTGCCAGAGCGAGTTCGCCCGCCTGGCCATCGCGCACCCAGTCTATCGTGTAGCCATTCTGCCGCAGGCCCTGCTGAACACTCTTGCCGATCATCGGGTCGTCTTCGACGAGTAACACGCGCATGGTATGGGTTGAAGGCAAAGGGGCAGCCGGATACCGAAAGTCGAACGGCGCCACCGATGCAGCTGCTGCCTGTCCTGCCGGGCGCCCGGCCAGGCTGGATTCTACACGCCAACCACGGCTGGTAGGGCCATCGCCGCGACGCCGGCGCCGGGCTGCTGGCAGTCCAACCTTGTGGAGGCTGGCAGCGGGCACGGAGGCGGCGCAGGCAAGGGTCAGGCAGGGCAAGACCAGAGCGCGTTTGCCCGCCAGCGCGGTGACCGGCAGCGCCACCGGCACGGCCGGCTAACGGCCCTTGCGGCGTGGATTTGGTAGAATCCCGCCTTTCGCTGAAAAACCATCCCCTGGGAGCTTGCCGTGCAAATCGTCTGTCTCGACCTCGAAGGCGTCCTCGTCCCGGAAATCTGGATCGAGTTCGCCACGCGCACCGGCATTCCGGAGCTTCGCCGCACGACCCGCGACGAGCCGGACTACGACAAGCTGATGAAGTATCGCCTCGCCATCCTGACCGAACACGGGCTCGGGCTGCCGGATATCCAGAAGGTGATCGCCGCAATGGGACCGCTCGATGGCGCACGCGCCTTTGTCGATGGCCTGCGTGAGGACTATCAGTTGATCATCCTGTCCGACACTTTCTACGAGTTTGCGCACCCGCTGATGCGCCAGCTTGGCTGGCCGACGCTGTTCTGCCACAGCCTCGAAGCCGGCGCCGACGGAATGCTGGTGCGCTACCACCTGCGCATGCCCGACCAGAAGCGCGAGGCGGTTCGCCGCCTCAGGGAGCTCAGGTTCACGGTGGTCGCCGCGGGCGATTCGTACAACGATACGGCGATGCTGCGCGAGGCGCACGCAGGCATCCTTTTCCACCCCCCCGAGAACGTGATCCGGGAATTCCCGCAATTCCCGGTGACGCAGTCCTATGCAGAACTCCGCGCCGAGATCGACAAGGCCTTTCTCGCCTGTGCGACCGCCGAGAAAGGCTAGCACACGATGCAATCAAAGCGTTTCTACACCTTGTCGGGGTCCTGCCCGGACCAGATTGGCATCATCGCACGCGTCTCCGGTTTCATTGCCCAGCATCGAGGCTGGATCCTCGAATCAAGCTATCACGCCGACGACGGCAGCGGCGAGAATGACAGCCGCTATTTCATGCGCATGGAGGTGAAGGCCGATTCATTGCCGTTTCACCTGGCCGAGTTCCGCGAGCGCTTCCGTCCGCTCGCGGAAGATCTGTCGATGAACTGGAAGATCAGCGACTCGGCGGTGAAGCGCCGCGTCGTGATCATGGTCAGCAAACAGGAGCATTGCCTCTATGACCTGCTGTCCCGCTGGCAAGCCAGGGAACTGGACATCGAGATTCCGTGCATCATCTCGAATCACGACACCTTCAAGGCCTTCGTCGAATGGCACGGCATCCCGTTCCACTACGTGCCCGTCAACCCCGACAACAAGCAGGCGGCCTACGCCGAAATCGGTCGCATCTACGACGAGGTCAAGGGCGACACGATGGTCCTCGCGCGCTACATGCAGATTCTCCCGCCCGAGCTGTGTGATCGCTACCCGGGGCAGATGATCAATATCCACCATTCCTTTCTGCCCAGCTTCGTTGGCGCCCGGCCCTACCATCAGGCCTACCAGCGCGGCGTCAAGCTGATCGGCGCCACCTGCCACTACGTCACCCGAGACCTCGATCAGGGGCCAATCATCGAGCAAGACGTCATCCGCATCGATCACTCCGACTCGGTCGAAGACATGGTCCGCTACGGCAAGGACATCGAGAAAGCGGTCCTCGCGCGCGGGCTGCGTTATCACCTCGAGGACCGGGTCCTGGTACACGCCAACAAGACCGTGATTTTCCGGTGAGATTCTCCGCAGCTGCTTTTGACCGACCGACAGCTCGCGGCTGCCCGACTGCTGCCGGACGATCAAGCGGAGCCTCACCGGCATGATCACCCTCAAGGGCGTCAGCCTGCGCCGCGGCACCAGGACCGTGCTCGACAACACGTCAGTGACCGTCAACCCGGGCGAGCGGGTCGGACTGGTCGGTCGCAACGGCGCCGGAAAAACCACATTGTTCGGGCTGCTCGACGGCAGCCTGCACGAAGACGCCGGCGAGTTCGCGCGCCCCGCACAATGGCGCCTGGCGCAGGTCGTCCAGGAGATGCCGTCAAGCAGCCAGAGTGCCACCGACTTCGTGATCGAAGGCGACAGCATGCTGCTCGCCGCCCAGGCGGAAGTGCGCCTGGCCGAGGCCGACGGCGACGGCGAATGCCTGGCCCACGCGTACATGGCCTTGCACGACGCCGGTGCGCACGATGCCCAGGCCCGCGCCCAGGCGCTGATCCTCGGTCTCGGTTTCAAGACCACCGAATTGAACCATCCGGTCGACAGCTTCTCCGGCGGCTGGCGGATGCGTCTGCAACTGGCGCGCGCATTGATGTGCCCGTCGGATCTCCTGCTGCTCGACGAACCGACCAATCACCTCGATCTGGATGCGCTGGTCTGGCTGGAAACCTGGCTCAAGCGCTACGAAGGTACGATGGTCGTGATCAGTCACGACCGCGAGTTCCTTGACGCAGTGACTACCGCCATCCTTCATCTCGAAAATGGCAAGCTGACGCGCTACGGCGGCAACTACAGCACCTTTGAAGAAACCCGCGCCCAGCAGATCGACCTGCAACAGAACGCCTACCTCAAACAACAGGACAAGATCGCTCATCTGCAAAGCTTCATCACCCGTTTCAAGGCCAAGGCAACCAAAGCCAGACAGGCGCAAAGCCGGGTCAAGGCGCTTGAGCGGATGGAGCGCCTGGCGCCGGTACTGACCAGTGCCGACTTCACTTTCGAGTTCAAGGAACCGGCCAACCTGCCCAACCCGATGCTGGTCATGGCAGGGGCCTGCTTCGGCTACCCGCCAGCGATCGATGCCCCGGCCAGCACCCCGCCGACCGTGATTGTCCGCCAGGTCAACAGGTCGGTACTGGCTGGCCAGCGCATCGGCATCCTCGGCGCCAACGGACAGGGCAAATCAACGCTGGTCAAGACCATCGCCCGCGTTCTGACCTGCATCAGCGGCACCGTCAGCGAAGGGAAAGGGCTGAATATCGGCTACTTCGCCCAGCAGGAACTGGACGTCCTGCGGCCTCACGAAACCCCTCTGCAGCACATGGTGCGACTGGCCAAGGAAAGCCCGGCCGGCGGACAAAGCGACCGCGAGCAGGACCTGCGCAGCTTTCTCGGCACCTTCAATTTCACTGGCGAGATGGTCAAGCAGACGGTCGGCACGATGAGTGGCGGCGAGAAGGCGCGCCTGGTGCTGTGTATGATCGTCTGGCAGCGCCCCAACCTGCTGCTGCTTGACGAGCCGACCAACCATTTGGACCTTGCCACGCGTGAAGCGCTGGCCATGGCCCTCAACGAATTCGAGGGAACGGTGATGCTGGTCAGCCACGACCGTTCGTTGTTGCGTTCGGTGTGCGACGAGTTCTGGCTCGTCACTCGCGGTGGCCTGGAAGACTTTGCTGGCGACCTCGACGACTACCAGCGCTACCTGCTGGACGAGGCAAGACGCAGCCGTGAAAGCCTCAGGGAGTCCGTCAAACGGGAGAAGCAACCGATGATGCAGGCGCCTCCGCCAGGCGGCGGCAGGGCCAGAAAACCGCCTGGCCCGTTGAAGGCGCTGCAGCGTGACCAGGGACAGGTCGAAAGAACCCTGCTCGAACTGCAGACGGAACAGCACTCGCTGGAAGCCCGCTTGGCGACCGCGCTGGCGGCCCAGGAGCTGGCCAGTGTCGGCCGGCGACTGAACCAGATCGCGGCGGAACTGTCTGCTCTTGAAGACAGATGGCTGACCCTTTCCGAACAGATAGACACGGCAACACGACCGCTGCAGTCGTAAAGCTATCGGGCAGTTCCCTTACAGTAGATGGAGCAACAGATGGAATTTGAGTTGGCTGAGTGGTCATCGAAGATCGAGGTCGGGCTGCCGATGATCGATGAGCAGCATCGGCAGTTGTTCGATCTGGCCGCCACCTTCAGGGGCGCTGGTGACCAGATCCGGGTCTTGAAATCGCTGGCGATGCTTACCGAATACGTCAAGGTGCATTTCCGCGAGGAAGAGGAGTTGATGGCATCCTGCCACTACCCCGCCCTGGAGGCGCATGGGCGACTGCACGGCGAATTTCGCCGCATGCTTTTCGAACTGCTTGAGAACGCCAAGCAAATGACGCTCGACGAGATTGCCGATGAGGTCAAGTACCTGATCAACGGCTGGTTTTACAACCACATCCTGGTTACCGACTTCGACTACGTACCCACTGTCAAGGCGGCTTCTGCGGCGGGCGCGAAAGCGGAATGAGCGCGCACAGACTCAGACCGAAGCAGGGTTCGACCGCTTTCGGGTAAGTCCGGAGGCGGCGGCCAGAGGCTCGTCGCCCGCCTGCCGTCGGTTCAGCGAGCGACACGACAGGAACGACTCGCACGTGTTATCCGTGACATCCTTCACCGCGAGAAATCCCCGACCGCAGTAGGCTTCCTCTCGGCCTCGCACCTTTCGCCGCCATCGTCGTGCTGCACGATGGGTGCAACCGCTGTGCCTCCGCGCCGCGTGCCCGACCTCCCCGCGCATGCTTTCCACTGACTTGTCTGGGCGACAATCCATGCAGTTGTTCCGCTCTCCTTCCCTCCGGCAGATGCTCACCGTGCCGTACGTCGTACTGGTTCTGCTTCTCGCAGGCGCCATCGGTGGCTTGTCGTATTCCGCAGGGCGCACGGCGGTCGATACCCTTTCGAACCAGCTGTTGTCGGAGATGGTCTACCGCATTGCGCAGGCCGCCGAACGCCATGTACTGGGTGCCGAAGCGGTCCTCGAAACCGCATTTCCCGGCGGTCTTCCCGCCCCGGCCAGAATTGAAGACGACTTCGACAACCTGCGCACCCGCTTCTGGCTGGCGACCTCAGTCCATCGCGAGCCGAACAACTACGCCTACTATGGCGACCGCAATGGCCAGTTTTTCGGGCTCTGGCGCCATTCCGAAACCGCCGCCGAGCTGAGACTCCGCCGCACGGGCTCCGGCGCGCGCACCATTTATCGCTTCTCCGGGATCGCCGGCGAGCTGAAAGACCCGGTCCACGAGAAGCGCGTCTTCGAGCCACGCGAACGCCCATGGTTCAAGTCGGGCCAGACTTCCACCGCGCGCGTCTGGACGTCGGTCTATGTTGATTTCAGGACCGAGGAACTGGTTGCGACGCTGGCGCGGCGGGTCAACAACGCGCAAGGAGAATTCCAGGGCGTCGTCGCCACCGACCTGTCGCTGCAACGCGTCAACGACTTTCTGCGCTCCCTGCAGCTGACGGCGAACGGCATCGCCTATGTGGTCGAGAAGGATGGCAATCTGATCGGTAGCTCGCGCGGGCCGCACCTGCGCAAGGACGCTGCCGGTGGCAATGTGCGAATGAACGTGGCCACCAGCGAGGATCCGCTGGTGGTGGCCAGCTACCGGGAAATCGAGAAACTGCTGCTCACTGCCACCGACCCGTCGCAACCGCGTACCGTCGTCTTCGAAACCGGCGGCCGGCAGCAGGTCGAGGCTGCCTACGCCTGCATCCAGGATGCCGCCGGGCTGGACTGGATAATCGTCGTCGCCGTACCGCGCAGCGACTTCCTGCTGGGGGTCGCGGAAAATTTCAGGCGCACGCTGGTGCTTGCCTTGCTGGCGTCCCTGATGACCATCGTCATTGGCCTGGTGGTCCTTTCGGTGGTCGCCCGCGACCTCAGGGAACTGGCGAGCGCAGCACGCAGCGTCGGCAACGGCGACCTCAGCGCGACATTCGACGTCGCACGCGGTGACGAGATCGGTGACCTGGCCAAGAGCTTCCGCGCCATGCAGACCCGACTGCTGAGCGATCGCCTGACCGGTCTCGCCAACCGCGAGGCCTTCCTGCGACGCGTTGAAGACCGCCTGGCGCAACAGCAGGTGCTCGCCGAGCCGCACCCCTTCGCGGTCCTGTTCATCGATCTCAATGATTTCAAGCACATCAACGACAGTTTCGGTCACGACATCGGTGACAAGGTCCTGCAGGAAATGGCCCAGCGCATGCTCACCGGGCTACGCAGCCGGGATGTGGTGGCGCGCTACGCCGGCGACGAATTCGTCGTCATGCTTGATGCGGTCCATAATCGCCACGACGCCGAAAGCGCTCGCAGCAACCTCGAGCAACTTCTCCACGCGCCACTGGCGGCGATCGATTCCGTCGCGCGAGGGGCAGCGGCGGGTGCCGCAGTCGGTCTGGCAATGTACCCGGAGAATGGAGAGGACGTCGAGTCCCTGGTTCAATATGCCGATGCCGACATGTACCGGCGCAAACAGGCGAGAAAGCCGGGGCGCGCAGGATGGGCAGAGTAGGCGATCGCGCGAGCGTGAGTGATTCCCTGGCGAACCCCGGAGCGACCTCCGACTGGCCTGCTACGCCGGCATGAACCAGCGCTGCCCCTTGCCGCCGACCTCGCGCAAGGGGTAGCCGTAAAGCCTGCTCAGCGATTCGCTGCTGATCACCTCGTCGCAGCCACCCTGCTGCGTCGATCCGTCACCGAACAGGAGCAGTGCGTGGCTGCAGAAGCGCACTGCCAGACCGGGCTCGTGCAGAACCATCACGCAGGCGATCTCTCGCTCACGGGCAAGGGTTAGAAAAAGTTCGAGCGTGGCAATCTGGTGATTGAGGTCGAGGTGAGCCAGGGGTTCATCGAGCAGGTAGAGCTGCGGCGCCTGAGCGAGCAGCGTGGCAATCGACAACCGCTGCCGTTCGCCACCCGACAGCGTCTGAATGTCACGCTGTGCGAGTTCGGCCAGGCCGACCGCCGCCAGTGCCTGGCGGGCGATGCGCGCATCCTTCTCCGTTTCCCAATCCCAACGCGCAAGATGCGGGTGACGTCCGACCAAAGCTGTTTCAAGCACCGTTGAAGAAAAGGCCTCGCTTCGGCTCTGCGGCAACCAGCCGCGAGCAAGGGCGCTGGCGCGCGCGCCCAGGCTGCCGTAGCTCGCCCCATTGACCAGCACCTCGCCGGCGTCCGGCGGCCGCAGACCCGCCAGCACGGACAACAGGGTTGACTTGCCGGCACCGTTTCGGCCAAGAATGGCGAGGCACTCGCCCAGCTGCACATTCAGGGTCAGCTGACGACAGAAAGTGCGGCCAGCCAGGCCCACGTCGAGACCACGGGTGCTCAGAAGAGGTGTGCGGTGAGTCATGTCAGTCCCGGCCGGGTGCCGCCCGGCTGAGCAGGAAGAGGAAGACCGGGACGCCGATCAGTGCCGTCAGCACACCCACCGGCAATTGCTGCGGCGCGAGCACACTCCGGGCAAGGGTGTCGGCGATCACCAGCAGGCTGCCGCCGGCGAGCACCGAGGCGGGCAACAACAGGCGCTGATCATTGCCGGCAGCGAGCCGGACGAGATGTGGCACGATCAGTCCAATGAAGCCGATTGCGCCGGCGTGGGTGACCGCAGCCGCAGTCGCCAGCGACGCCAGGACGTAAACACCGCGGCGCAAGGGACCGACGGCAACACCCAGCGCCTGGGCGATATCGGCGCCACGCGCCAGCAGATTGAGCTCACGAGCAAACGGTAGCGTCGTCAGCAAAGCCACCACCAGCAGGATCAGCACGAGTCGCGGGTCACCGGTCTGCGACAGGTCACCCATCAGCCAGAACAGCATGCCGCGCAATCGCTCCTCGGGAGCGATTGCCAGCATCAGCGTGACGACCGCGCCACAACCCGCGGCGACGATGACGCCAGTGAGCAGCAACCGCGACTGCGTCCAGCCACCCTCGCCATGCGCCAGTCCGAAAACCAGCAGCATCGCTCCAAGCGCACCGACAAAGGCCAGACCATTGACGCCGGCGACGCCAAGACCAAGAACGATCGCCAGCAGCGCGCCGATACCGGCGCCACCCGAGATGCCGAGGACGTAGGGGTCGGCGAGAGGATTGCGCAGCAATACCTGCAGTAGCGCACCTGCCAGCGCCAACAGGCCACCGCAGGCAAAGCCGGTCAGTGCCCGCGGCAAACGCAGGCTGCGGACGACGTCGCCGGTCATGCTGACGTCGTCGCCAAAAAGCGACGCCAGTACCTCGGCCGGACTGATCGGAATGCTGCCCACCATCAGCGCCAGCGCGATGCTCAACTGCGACAGCCCGGCCAGGGCGGCAAGAATCAGCAGGGCACGGCGACGGGTGGGCATGCGACGTGCTACCTCGGCGCGTAGCGGACACCGACAAAGACGTTAGCCCCGGCGGTGGCATAGTCATTGGCCGTCTCGTAGTCCTTGTCGAAGATGTTGTTGGCGCGGACGAACAATGCCCAGTCGCGCTCGAAACGGTAGTCGGCGTAAAGGTTGACCAGGCCATAGCCACCCATGCGGATACGGTTGGCCGGATCTTCGTAACGATCGCCAACCAGCTTCCACTCGCCTCGAAACTCCCAGTTGCCGAGGGTTCGCGTGAGGTAGCTGCTCAGCTGCTGCTCGGCGCGACGCGCCAGGCGATTGCCCTTGTTCGGCCCGCTCTCCTCGTTACGCGGGTCCAGGAAGTCAACGGCAAGCCCCATGCCCCATTCCGAAAAACGTCCGTCGTAAGTGAAAGTGGCGCCGCGCAGCAGCGCCTGGCTGACGTTGACCGGAGCGAAGGTCGGCGGTCGATACTCAATCAGGTCGGAGAGCTCATTGTTGTAGATCACTGCCGAGAAGCGATGGCCAGCCTTTTCCCAGTTGGCGCCGACCTCGGTGTTCTTGGCGGTCTCCGGCTTCAGATCGGGATTGCCGCCGGCAAAAAAGAAGCTGGCCGGAAAATACAGCTCGTTGAAGGTCGGCGCACGGAACGCCGTTCCATACGAGACATGCGCCCGCCATTCCGGGGTAAATTGGTAGCCGTACGCAGCGGACCCTGTGGTTTCGCCGCCGAACTGCGAGTTGTCATCACGGCGCAGATTGAACTGTAGCCGGTGCTGATCGATACTGGCGTTCCAGCCAGCCAGCAGCGAGCGAATCGTCCGTTCGCTGACCGTGTAGTCGGTGGTGCCGGAGACCTTCTGACGGGTGTACTCGGCCGCCAGCAGCGCCTCACCAACCGGCAACCTGATGTCGTTCTGCCACGACGCCAGATCCATATCGGTGCGGAAAGTGCTGGCCCGGAAACTACCGGCATAGTCCTTTGCCTGATCGGTACTGCGGCCGAGGCGCAAGGTACTGGTCCACGCCTGATGCAGTCGATTGCGCGAATAGATCGAGTAAGAACCGACCATCTGGTCGTTATTGTAGTTCTTCGCCGGACCCAAGGCACTGAAGTCGTTTCCGTCGTACTGGTTGCTGCCCTTGCTGGCCAGCAGATTGACGCCGATCTCATGACCCTTTGCCGGGCGTACGGCGAAGTTGGCACTCAGATTCCTGTTGTAATACCCATCCCGATCCGGGTCATAGAAGACACTCTGCTTGTTGTGGATCGCGTTGAAGCCATCCGTGTTGAGGTAGCCTGCCTGCACGCTGTACGACACGAGATCGCTGCCGCCCGACACGCCGATGGTGGTGTCGCTGGTATTGAAGGAGCCGTAGCCGGTACTGGCGTTCACCCGTGCCGGCCCCTCGCCGCGCCGAGTGAAGATCTGGATCACGCCGCCGATGGCGTCGGCACCGTAGAGCGATGAAGCCGGGCCACGCAGGATCTCGATACGCTCGATCTGGTTCAGCGGAATGCGCGACAGCGCTGCGCTGCCGGTGGTCGCGGAACCAATGCGTTGACCATCGATCAGCACGATTGACTGGTTGGTGCTGGCACCTCGGATGAACACACCGCTATTGGTCCCCTCCCCGCCATTGGCGACGTACTGTATTCCCGGTTGGCGCGCCAGTAGTTGCGCCAGGGTCGATGCCCCGGCCTGGTCAATTTCTTCGCGCGAGATGACCGAGACGTCACTCGTCAACTCGTTGGTGCGGGTTGCCTGACGGGTAGCAGTGACGACAATCGGATCGAGCTGCTGGTCAGCGGCGGAAAGCGCCGTCGAGAACAAGGCAGCGACAGTCAAGGTAAGTGCCGCGGCGGCAGCGTCACGCGGTTGGTTTGGATGCATGATGGATTTCCCCCTGTTGCCGACAAGCGTCCCCGCAAGCCGGCGAGCCATAAACGCGGAATTGCGCGAGGGAGAACAGCAGGCGCGAGCGCCGAGCGTTCGGTGTCCGCTTCCCCGCGGCACGTCCGTCCAGTGGTGTGCGAAGGCCGGTATCCGGGCTCGCAAGTCCTGACATGTCGCCTTCCCAGGCTCTCGCCCAGTGGCATTTCGACACGCCCACACTCGCTGACCGTTGCGGGGGCAGCACAGGCATGGTGTTGCGCGAACACGCACCTGTTTCCCGTTTAACCGCTGCAGAAAACCTGCATGGCGGCACCTTGCACGATACTTCCCGCCGCTGAAACCAGCGGAAGCGCCGATTATAGCCTGCCCGAAGGACGGCGATCCTCCTTTGCAACAGAAAGCACCCCCGGTGGCACAAACAACCTTCACAAGCGACCCTTACGCCTTGACCGGACAGGGTTTTTGAATCTATAGTCTGGCCCATGCTGAATGAACTAAACGCCCTCGAGAGCAAGGTGGTCCAGGTGGTCGCGCTGTGCCGCACCCTGCGGACCGAGAATGACGGACTGCGCGAGCAACTCGTCACTGCCCAGGCCGACAAGGAACGACTTGCCGAGCGCATGGCAGCCGCCTGTGCCCGGCTTGAGCAACTGGCCCAACAACTGCCCGAAGCCAAGGCCTGAGAACCCCGACCCGATGCCCAACGACGCCAATTTCCTCGACATCACCCTGCTTGGCAAGGAATACCGGGTCGCCTGTCCACCTGATCAGCGTGCCGCACTGCTCAGTGCGGCAGCCTATGTTGACGGCAAGATGCGCGATATTGCCGAGAAGACCAAGAGCAATCTGGCCGAGCGAATCGCGGTCATGGCCGCGCTCAATATTGCCCACGAGCACCTTGGTCTCAATCAGGAATCGCCAGAGCAGCATCAGAAAATTGAATCTGAAATAGGGCTGGACATGGACGCGCTTAGGGGTAGAATCTTTTTCATGGAGGCGGAACTTGATGCCGTTCTGAAGTCGGAGTAGACGTTACGCTGGCCTCCAAGAGAGTTCCCTGCGGTGTTTGTCAAGGTCATAATTCCTTGAACCAATGCATATTGGCATTGGTCGCAGACCATAGAAACCGCTGTTGTGTGTGCCCCTAATGTCGGGTGTACCTGATGCGGAAGGGAAGTGACCTAACTGAACTCAGGTTCAGGATGCCGGCCTGGCGGCACTCGCGGGGACAAGATTGAAAAGCGCCGAACCTCTGGTTCAGCGCTTTTTTTTGTTCCGCTTTTTTCGTTCTTTTCGGCTCGGGTTTTGGCAACTTCTCCCGGACCAGTTTCAGCTCCAACCCGCCGCGTAAGCGCTACGCGAAGCGTGCCGACAAGCCGCCATCGACGACGAGTTCGGTGGCGGTGATGTACTTGGCCTCATCGGACGCCAGGAACAGCGCCGCGTAAGCCGTATCCCAGGCGTCGCCCATGTGGCCCAGCGGACACTGCGCGTCACGCGTGCGGATCAGGTTGGCAATGTCCCCTTCCTCACCGTAGACGCGGGTCAGCGCGGCATGCACCAGCGGCGTGTTCATCAACCCGGGCAGAACGCAGTTGGCGCGGATACCGTCGGGCGCGTGCCGGATGGCCATGGTGCGGGTCATCGCCACCATCGCCCCCTTGCTTGCAGCGTAGAAACCGTAGTTCACTCCAGCCCAGCCGAGCACGGCAACCGAAGCGTTGTTGACGATCGCCCCGGCATGCTGGCGAATCATCACCGGCAGCACGTGATGGCAGGTCAAATAGGCACTCTTGATATTGACCGACATCAGCCGGTCCCAGGTCGCCTCGTCGAGTTCCGCCGGACCTCCGACAACGGCGATGCCGACGTTATTGACCAGGATGTCGATCCGCCCGTAGGCCTCGAGCGCCATCGCCACCACTCGCGCAACGTCGGCGCCGCAGGTCACGTCGGCAACCACGGTGATAGCGCTGCCCCCCTCGTCGCTGATGATCTTCTGCGTTGCCGCGGCGGCCTCGGCGTCGATGTCGACGCCGACCACGCTGGCACCCTCGCGCGCAAAGAGTACCGACATCGCCTTGCCGTTGCCCCACCCAGGCCCGACCGAACCACTGCCGGTGACGATCGCCACCTTGTCTTGCAAACGTCCGCCCATCTTCAGTTCTCTCCTGACGGTTTCCATTGGCGCCGCAATTCGGTCTTCAGGGCCTTGCCATAGTTGTTCTTCGGCAGTGCTGCGACAAGGCCACGATCTACCGCGGGTCAAAACTACCGGATTCGTGGACGACATGGCGCTCGGCGCGGGCCAGCAGATGAGCCAGATTCACGGTCGGAAAGCCCGGTGGCGCCAGCTCGCCGCCCAGGCGCAGCGGGCGGCGCGGTCATTCTGGTGGGGCCTGCGCTCAGCCCGGAGCGGACAGCAGGAAATTCTGGACGATGCGCACCTGCGACTCTTCGAGGAACATCGGCGCATGCCCCACTCCCGGCACCTCGACGAGCGTCGCCTTTGGCCCCCTGCCGGTCATCTCGGCGGCGACCTCAGACGACAGGATGTCCGACTGGGCACCGCGCAGCACCAGCGTCGGGCAGCGAATCCCCTCGTACATTGGCCACAGATTGATTTCCTTGGCTTCGAGAAAGGCCTTCTGGTAAGGCTCGGCAATCGCGCGATCGTAGTTCATCTCGAAACCGCCGTCAGCCTTGGCGCGCGTGCCGACCACGGTCATGTAGCGCCATTGCGCATCAGTGAGGGCGCCGAAGGGGGCGCAGACGACCCGTACATAGGCTTCGGCCGCGGCGAGATCGGCAAAATCTGGCGACTTGCCAAGATACTCACCAATCCGTTGCAGCGCCTCGATGCTGATTGCTGGCCCGACATCGTTCAGCACCAGGCGGCTGATCGGTGAACCCGGCAGGCTGGAAAGAAACATGCCGATCAGGCCACCCATCGAGGTTCCCAGCCAGTGCACCGACTCGACCCCCAGGCGGGCGATCAGCGTCATCATGTCGTTGGCGTAGATCGGCACGGCGTAATCGTCGGAGAAGAACATGCGATCGCTGCGGCCGCGCCCGACCACGTCCGGGCAGACAACCCGGTAATCGCTGGCCAGCGCGTTGGCCAGCACGTCGAAGTCCCGCCCGTTGCGCGTCAGCCCGTGTACGCAAATTAGGACGCGCGGATTTGCCGGATCGCCCCACTCGGTGTAGGCCATCCGGTGCAGGCCATGCGGCCCCAGGCAACGCACCGAGTTCTCGCGCATCTCGTGCAACGGCCCGCCGGCAGCCTGCCCGGGCCGCGACGTCACCACCAGTTCATCGAATTCCTTGAGTATTGCCATGATTGCTCCCCCCGATGTCGTTCCATGTTCAACAGCACTGGTGAGAGTATGCCCGTCCGGCAAGCGAAGTCAATCGCCACTTTTCGGCCGCTGGCCAAAGCCCGGAGCCCAGTCCTGAAGCTTCCCCGGGCTGGTCCTCAGCGGCCTAACTCAGACCCGCTTGCGGCCGGTGATCATGGCGCGAACGAGGTTCTCGCGGTGCAGAAGCGTTTCCCAGACGACGCCAAGCAGATGTCCTGCAACCAGCAGCAACGTGAAGTTGGTCGCCACTTCGTGCGCCTCCTTGATCGTGTCGATCGCCGCATCGCTGCTCTCCGCCAGCATGGCGGCCAGCGGCCCCAGGCCCTTGTCGGCGCCGTACAGAGCCAGGCCCGTGACGACCGTCGCCGTCAGGCCCAGCAGCAAGGCCACGATCATCGCGCCGCCGGCCGGATTGTGCCCCAGGGTACGGCGCGCGCGCAGCGTCAGGACATCCCTGACATAAGCCAGGACGACACGCGGACTGTAAACGAAATCGCTGAACCGCGCGTAACGCGGACCGACGAAGCCCCAGAGCACACGGAACACGAGCAGGCCGGCAATGGCATAGCCTGCCCAGATATGGACCAGCTGCAACCACTCGCCGTTCAGCCGGTCCTGAAGACCTTCGAACAACTCGCCCTCGGTGAACCACGCAGCGCAGAAGCTGACGAACAGGGTCCAGTGGAAGAGACGGACCAGAGGGTCCCAAACCGGAACTTCAGTGGTATCGACAATACGCATCGCAATCTTCTGGCAGCGCCTCCCGACCGACGGCCGGGAGGCATGGAAATGGATCAGGCGCTGATCACCTGCGGCTTACTTGCCTTCTTCAGAAACCAGGGCGCCGGTCTTGATTTCGTAGTGCACTTCCCATTTCTTGCCGTCGGTGCCGTTGATTTTCACTTCCCAGGTCTGCTTGCCCTTCTTGGTGTCCTGGTAGGCCTTGGTGACCTCGCCCGGGTGCGCCTTGAGGGCCATCTCGACGGCCTGCTCCTTGGTGATTTCACGTGCCGGGACAGCCGCAGCAGGGACGGCGGCGGCCGGGGCGGCTGGCTTGGTGTCGGCAGCGAAAGTGGTACCAGCCAGGCTGGAGGCGATGACGAGGAGGGCAGCAGAGCAAAAAGCGGTGGTCTTGTTCATTCGATGGGTCTTTCAGTAAGGATTGCCGGGAGATAGTGTCTTCGGCTTGCGACGCGGCCCCGCAGCGGAACCCCGACGACAAGCACGAACGCCACTCTACGCTGCCATCCTTAAACAAATCTTAGCGCCACCCGACCTGCCTGATGCGCCCTGCCCCCAGCGCGGCCCCCCTCGCCGGCGCTCACCGGGAAAGTCACCTCAAAGTGGCAGCCCCGACGCGGGCACGCAGATCGTCAAGCTCTTCCATCAGGTCGGCCATCAGCGCAGCCAGTTCCGGCACGGCTTCGAAGTCCCTCTCGAGTTGCCGCATCCGCCGTGCGCGCAACAGGCTGGTGCTGGAAAAGCACCACACGCCGGCGACGCTCTCGGCGTGCGGGAACAGACCCTCCTCGATGTGGCGCATCAGCCAGCCGGGGTCGACGGTGCACGCAGCCGCCACCTGTTCCAGCGTCAACCAGCTGTTTTCCATCAGACTGCCGATCAGGATCTCATCGTCTCGCATGGCATCATGCCCTCCCTTGCCGGCGCGGATCGAAGGCGAGTTCCTGCGCCATGGTCTCATAGAGTGCCCGCGCCCTGGCCGTGTCGGCTGGCGGCAGCACCACCTGGATATCGAGCAGCAGGTCGCCGGCCTGTGGACCCGGTATGCCCTTGCCGCGCACGCGCAACTGGTGGCCACTCTGCGCCCCTTCCGGGATGCGCACCTTGACACTGCCCTGTGGCAGCTCGACCGCCAGCACCGTGCCCAGAGCCGCCTCCCACGGCGCAACCGGCAACGTCAGATACAGGTCACGCCCATGCACGCGGAAACGCGGATGCGGGTTGAAGCGAACTTCCAGCATCAGGTCACCGGCCTGCGCACCGCCTATGCCCGGTGCGCCCTGACCAGCCAGGCGAATGATCTGGCCGGCATGCACGCCCTGCGGAATCTTGACGTTCAGCGTCCGCGTGGCCAGTGTCACGCGCCCCTGCGCGTCGGTCTGCGGCACACGCAGGGAGATCTGCCGGGTGGCGCCGGTAAAGGCGTCCTCGAGGTCCAGCAGCACCTTGGCGTGATGATCCTCGCCGCGCGCCTGGAAGTGCGCCCGCTGGCTGGCACCGAAGCCGCGCGCGCCCCCCATGCGACCGAACAGTTCGGCGAAAAAGTCGGAAAAATCCGCCGCCTCGCCCGGCGCAAACCCCCGCCCGGAAAACTCGAAGCCGGCATCCCAATCGGGCGGCGGGCGGAATTCCTGGCCAGGCTGGTAACCGCGCCCCAACTGGTCATAGGCAGCCCGCTTCTCCGGGTCCGAAAGCACCGCATTGGCCTCGTTGAGTTCCTTCATGCGCGCCTCGGCGTCCGCTTCCTTGGAAACGTCCGGGTGATACTTGCGCGCCAGTTTCCTGAAGGCCTTCTTGATCTCATCCGCGGTCGCTTCGCGGGGGACCCCCAGAATCTGGTAGTAGTCCTTGAATTCCATCTATGGTCCTCGATCTGAAAGCGTGACTGGATAAGCAACAAAATAGTACTGATGCGTGGTGGAATCAAGATATTGAAGTCTACGGAACAGCCCCCAGATAGGATTCGAAGCGCCGGTCGTGGCGCCCCTCACCATCGTATGGAGGATTGAACATGATATATCGCTCCCTGTTTCCCCGCGACGTATTGGCGGAACTGGATCGGCTGCAGCGCGAGATGCAGCAGGGTTTCCGTCTTTCGCCGAGTATTCGCGGCATCGCGCGCGGCGGCTTTCCGGCCATGAACGTCGGCGGCACGCCGCAGTCGGTTGAAATCTACGCCTTCGCGCCGGGTATCGACCCCGCCACCCTCGACGTACAAATCGAGAAGGGCGTGCTCACCGTCGCCGGCGAGCGCCAGCGGCAGGCGCCAGGCGAGGAAGCCACGGTGCATATCGACGAGCGTTTCGAAGGTCGCTTCCGGCGCGTCGTGACGCTGCCCGACGATGTTGACCCGAATGCGGTCGACGCCAAGTACCGCGATGGCGTGCTGCGCATCAGCATCGCTCGCAAGCAGTCCGCCCAACCACGCCGGATCACCGTTCAGTAAGGAGGATCGAAGATGTCCGACAATAGCTCAGTCAGCAAACCGACCGCCCGGGATGAAGCAGCTCTGCAGCCCCCGGTCGACGTCATCGAGGATGCTTCAGGGATCACTCTTTACGCCGACCTGCCGGGTGTACCCAAGGACAAACTGCAGCTGCAGGTGGAAGCCGACACCCTGACCATCGAGGGCGAGATCGACCTCGAAATGCCCGGCGGCATCGAGGCCAGCCACGCCGAAGTCAATCTCTCGCGTTACCGCCGGGTGTTCACCCTGTCCAAGGAACTCGACGCAAGCAAAGTGAGCGCCGAGTTCAGCCAGGGCGTGCTCAAGCTCGCAATTCCAAAAGCCGAGCACGCCCAACCGCGCAAGGTCGAGGTCAAAATCCTGTAAGTCCTGCGCACAATCGGTTCCGGGTGCTGAACTGCACCCGGCAAGCCGGACACGCCGTCACCCTCCCCGGCCCCTGGTCAGCAATTCTTCGCTGGCCAGGGGCCGGGTCATGCAATACCCAAGCTCCACCACGCCCCGGCAGTCCGCCGAATCATCGCCCACACGTGGCCTACGCCCGACAAACCCGGCATAATCGCTCACCATCATGAGCGACCAGACGAAGCCCCTGCCGGCGCGCCGCCAGGCGCAACAACGGGCAGACGAAATCCGCGCCTTCCAGGCCGAGCTGGCGCGCCTGGAAGCGGCAGAGGTGCTCGCCCTCGGCAAGACGCAGCGGCAGGCACTGGCTGACTACCACCAATCACTGCTGGCGACCTACGCCAGCGCCTACGACATCGACCGCGACACCCGCGCCAGTCAGATTTCTCTCGGCATGCGGGTGGCCTCGTTCCTCGGTGCGCTGGCGCTGGCGGCAAGCGCCTTCTTCCTCTTCTACCAGTTCTGGGGGCGGTTTTCCGAAGCGGCGCAGGTCGCCATCCTGATCATCAGCGCCCTCGGCAGCCTTGGCCTGACGGTCTGGGTCCAGGGGCGCGACGCCAGCGGCTACTTCACCAAGCTGGCAGCGCTGGTCGCCTTTGCCTGCTTCGTGCTGAACATCTCGATGATCGGCCAGATTTTCAACATCACGCCGTCGGACAAGGCCCTGCTACCCTGGGCAGCGATGGCCTTCCTCCTCGCCTATGCCTGCGACCTTCGCCTGCTGCTGGCCGCCGGCATTGCCTGCGTGATCGCCTTCGTCGCCGCGCGCGTCAGCACCTGGAGCGGCATCTACTGGCTGCACGCCGGGGAGCGGCCGGAGAACTTCTTCGTCGCCGCCGCGCTGCTGCTCGCCCTACCGCGACTGTCGCTGCATCGCCGCTATCCCGGCTTCGCTGCGATCTATCGCGTATTCGGCCTGCTGACGGTCTTCATCCCGATGCTGATCCTGAGCCACTGGGGCCAGATCAGCTACCTCGACCTGCAACCGAAGCTGATCGAGGGTGGCTACCAGGTCGGTGGCTTCGCCGCTAGCGCCCTGGCCATCTGGATCGGCACGCGCCGCGAGTGGCCGGAAACGGTCAACACCGGCATCACCTTCTTCGTCCTGTTCCTGTACACCAAGCTCTACGACTGGTGGTGGGACGTGATGCCCAAGTATCTCTTCTTCCTGGTGCTGGGTCTCACCGCGCTGCTGGTTCTTCTGATCCTCAAGCGGCTGCGCGGCGTCATCGGTCGGAGTGACACGGGAGAACGGGCATGAAAGCCTGGACACGCGCGCACACCCTCGCCGCCGGAGCGGCGCTGATCGTGTTGACCAACGCGGTCGCGCTCGCCGGCGCCTTCCTGAACCGGAATGCTGAAGCGGAGAGCCGGGTCACGCTCAGCGAACGCGAACTGGCGCTGCCCTACGGCGGCTACCGGCAAGCGGAAGACAGCGGCCTGGCGCTGCAGCTGAACTGGCGCGTCCTCGACGAGGACCCCGACAGCTGGAACCATGGCTACGCCCGCCACGGCGGCCAGCCAGCGTGGCTGAATGCGGCTCACCTGGCCACTCTGGGCTTCGACACCACGGCTGGTGCAGCCACCAGCGAAGCACGCCAGCGCTTCACGCGTCAGTTGCCGCGGCAGGTTCTGCTGGTCCTCGAGCTTGAGGGACCGGCGTGGCAGCAGGCGGTCCTCCGCGCACGGGAAAACGCCGCCCGCCAGACCGCAGCTGCGGCTGCCAATCCCGGCAGTGAGCAGTTTGCCAAACAGGCCGAGGCCGGCCGTAGACGTCTTGCGCTCGAGGAGACGCATGCCAGCCGCCTGTTCGCCATCGACGCCGGTCTCGATGCCGATGCCCTGCGTCGCCGCTACCCGGATCGTAGCCGCCATCTGATCGTGCGTGGCACCGTACGACCAGCGGAGCGTGGTCGTGACGGCGATCACCGCCTCGCCGGCCATGTCAGCCAGCTGGCGATCGCCCAGGTCAATGTGCCCTTCGCGTTGCGGCCAGTGCTCGAACCGCTGCGCAGCCCCCCCCGCCCGGAGCCCGAACAGCAGGCGCCGCGCTACGAGGTGCAATTGGCGATCGGCCAGCGCCTCGAACCGTGGATCGAGCGTGTGACGACGCTGCCGGAACGCTGATGGCGGCAGTTCACCGGCCGGCCCTCGGCAGCCGCGAGAACCGGCAACCGGCAGCAGCGTCTGCCCGGCATCGAACACAAGCATCCGACACTGGCTTTCACACTGGCAAGAAAGGAACCGCAGGAAACATGGGCGAACGGGTAATCATCGACTTTGAAACCACCGGCCTGTCGGCCATGCAGGGCGACCGCGCGACCGAAGTCGCCGCAGTAGTGATCGACGAAACGGGCATCGTCGGCCGCTTTCAGAGCCTGATGAACGGCGGTCGCCGCATACCGCCCTTTGTCCAGGCTCTGACCGGCATCAGCAACGCGATGATCCGCCAGGCCCCGAGGGCCGAAGAGGTAATGCGCCAGTTGCTGGACTTCATCGCCGGGCGTCCCCTGGTCGCCCACAACGCTGCCTTTGACCACGGCTTCCTCGGCGCCGAACTTGACCGCATCGGCGCCGACTGTCCGACCGGGCTGCTCTGTTCGATGAAAGTTGCCCGCCGCGTCTATCCCGAAGCGCCCAATCACCGGATCGAAACGCTGATCCGGCACGTGCGCATCGAAGCCACCGGCCAGTACCACCGGGCACTGGCCGATGCCGAAATGACCGCCCTGCTCTGGCTGCGCATGGAGCACAAGCTGCAGAGCGACTTCGACTTGCCCGAGGTGCCGCTGGAACTGATGCAGCGCATCCAGACCGCCCCCTGCAAGGCTCTCGACAAGTGCGTGGTCAGCTTCAAGCGTCGCGCCTGGCCGGCCTAAGGCGATTTCCAGAGATGGAGGTACCGATAACGACAGCCGTCATCCCTGCGAAAGAGGGGATTCACCGTTCGGCCCGATGCAGGACAGCGTGTGGACCGGGTTCCCGTTTGCGGAACTCCTGGACGGTTTGCGATGGCAATGCCTGGAATTCGCCTTGGTTGGTCAGGCTGATCAGGCACGATGCATCGATCTTGCCAAATTTTGCCAAAGCGTCCAATCTTGACCCATGAGCACGATGAACATATCCCTACCGGACGCACTCAAGTCCTTCGTCGATGAGCAGGTCAGTCAAGGCTGTTACGGCACGAGCAGCGAGTACGTGCGCGAACTGATCCGCAAGCATCAGGATCGCCTGCAACTGCGCGGCCTCCTGCTCGCGGGCGCAGCGTCTGTACCCGCAGCGCCGGCCGATCCTGCCTACTTCGAGGGTCTGCGTGATCGGGTGCGCAAGGCGGCCAAGGACAGCGCTCGCGGGTGACGGCCA
>ERZ761603.297-NODE-297-length-42412-cov-103.386005_pt1 | contig 42412 bp, 33 predicted proteins | sample MGYA00511879_ERZ761603 | MGnify/ENA primary metagenome ERZ761603 (study PRJEB28899, sample SAMN02850040) | bioreactor sludge metagenome | biome: EBPR Sludge; feature: EBPR Bioreactor; material: flocular biomat | place: Australia: Thorneside Wastwater Treatment...
CACCAACGCATCGCTTGCTGGGGAATTATGCGAATGGCGTCGGCTGACTGCGGTTTTTAGGATAAAGCGCCCGATCCTGCTCAGTGACCTGGCGGCCGACCACGGAGGGCGCAGTGTCCTCGCGTACGCCCAGTTCCTGGAAGGCGATGTCGAACAATGACGCCTTCACGCGCTCCGGTGGCGGTTTCTCCAGCAAGGGCTGGAGCATGGCATCGGCAACCTCTTCCTTCCATTTCGACGAGAACCTGGCCGGCGTGCCGGTGGTGGCGTAGCGAGCGTCGTTCTTGTTCACGCCCAGCACCATCTGCGCGTAGGTGAACAGGCGCGGAATGTACGCGTCGTGCTGGTTGCGGATCATCTGCGAGATGGCCAGCTCGACTTCCACCTTCGGCGATTTGCACTCGATCACCGCGAAGGGGATACCGTTCACGAACAGAACGACATCGGGCCGCGCCGTGTCGTAGCTGCCGAGTTTTGCTCGATAGTGCTCGACGGAGAATTCGGTGGTGACGTGATAGACGTTGTTCGCTGGATTGCTCCAATCCACATAGTTGAGCGTGAAGCTCTTCACGTCGCCCTCGATGGACTGCTCCAACGCCACGCCGAGGGTCAGCAGGTCGTAGACGGCCTCATTGGTCTTCTGCAGGCCATCGCATTTCACGTTCTTCAGGCGCTGGATGGCACTCTGGATGTTCTCTCCGGAAAACAGCCAGGTCGCCGCCTTGTGCTGGATGCGGTTCTGCGCCTTCAACTGGCCGCGCAGGACTTCCTCCAGCAGCACGTTGCCGGCCCTGCCGCCGCGCGCGGCCAGCGCCTCGTTGGGCGTCAGATGCTCGAAGCCAAGATTGACCAGCACTTGCAGTGCCCGAATCTGTTGATGACCGAATTGTCGTGCACGTCGAGACTGCCCTTGTTGATGCGAAAAAGATATTGCGTCTTCGTTGTGTAATTCACGGCCAACGCCGGCCAGCAGGCAACCCCGTTATGGTCGAACATGAAACCCGATGCATAGACTTTCTTGAATTCCCGGTAGATCGGTGTCCCTTCCACCATTTCGCGGATACCGGAAGAGATAATGAAGTGCTCCAGCCGTACGCCCTTGGACTTGGCGTAGGCATTGATCCGCTTGAACCAGTCCCGCACCCCGGGGAACAGCTCGATCTTTGCACCAAAGCTCTTGAATTCGGCCCGACGCACAGCGACCTTTGCCTTACCTGCTTCCTCCAGCATCAAGCGCATGTAGGCAAGGATTTGATCCATTTCGTGCTTCTCGGCAAGTTGCCCTGACTCCTTCCAGAATTCGCTGGGTTTGATATCAAGCGCCGGAATGAAGTCATATTCCTGCATATTGCCGGGCGCCAGCGTGCCGTCGAAGTCGTAGGAAATCGCCATCGGAATGAGTTTCTTAGCCATGAGACTTCTCCTTGGATTTCGGTAATTTCACCCGCCATTGACCGGTGAGGAGTTTCTGCATCAGGCCGCGCTTCTGGGTCTTGAGCGCTTCCAGGTAATTGCCGAGAGTGGCAATTTCATCACGCAGTGCATTCAGGTAGAGGGCAATTGCGGCTTGCTTGGCCACGTCCGGCAGCGGAATTGCGAGACCCGCGAATTCGGTGAAGGACACGGTTTCGCGGACGCTGCCCTGGGCACTCTTCCTGATTCGCTCACATGCCTCGTGAGAATCCAGCCAGTGCAGGAAGTAGTCTGAATTAATCTTGGATTCGTCTACGCCGAACACCACATACATCGGGCTTAGCACGCCATCGTCCCAGCCATCCAGCCGGGCAATGGAGCCGACATTGATTCGGGAGGGGTTGTAGGCATATTGCCCGCGCCGCACCACTTTGTAGTTGGATAAGTCGGCGCTGGCGACCCGGCGCACGAATTGATCTTCAGGCAGGACGAAACCCCGCGAGTTGGTCACGCTAAGTACACGAGCCGCGTTGCCGCCGTGATTGCGCTCGGAAACTTCGTGGGCGAAGGACACAACGTGGCCGCGCGGATGATGGCCTCGGCTAATGGTGCGTGAAAGCTCATGACTGTAGTGACGTTCCTTTGCCGCGATCAGATTTTCTGTTATTCCGATGGCGCTCGACCATTCACGAAAAAGACGATTGATGGCCGCCTGCTCCGCCGCTGGCGGCAACACAATTGGAATTGACTGAAGTGCTGCTTTGTTCAGCTTGTATCGGCCAGCACCTTGACGAGTGAGATATGGCTTCAAGCTGCGATGCTTGAAGTAGTTGTAGAACCACTCTGCACTGCATCGCTCAGTTGTCTCGATTACATGAGCATGGTTATTGACGTTGAACTTTCCTGTCACGAGGATTGTTTGGGGTTTGTTCTCGACGTCCAGAAAGTGATCACCGTCCTCTCCGATAAGTGCATAGGTGCCGTCAAGACGATAACCGTCAATGCTATCGAGGACGCCCGTAGGACCGTAGTAGGGATAATCGCCCTCCATGCCGGAGCGCTCTTCCCGAGAGATGGGAAGACGAAGGTCATTGCGAATGGCGCATGCATCGCCGACGGTTGAGTGTGACCAATATTCAGGCATGGAGGCTGTCATTTCTTTGTCTCCCGCCCTTTATCCCCAAGCATGCGCTCCATCTGTTCCAGCGCCGCGACTGCCTTCACCATCCGATCAAAATCCGACTCGAACAGCCGGTCCTGCACGCTGCGGTCGGTGGCCTCGATGAAGCGGCTCAGGCGGGTTTCCCAACCCTGCATGGTCATGGGAATTTTGCGCTGCGCCATGTCCTCGGCCACATCCAGATAGGCGTTGACCAAGCGGGAGAGTTGCGCCATTTCGTGCTCGGTCAGGCAGTTCCTGGCCACCGCCAGGTCGAATTTCTGGATTTTGCCGAGCGGCGCGTCCTTCCGTGTGGTCAGCCCCATGTTCGCCTTTTCGCCATCGGCGCGGTGGTAGATGACCTCGGCAGCAGTCAGCCCGTGGATGGCCCAGTGCAGCTTGTTTTGCACGGTGGCGAAAAGGCGCTTGGTGGCCTGCGCCGTCACGTCGTAGTCGACTGCCGTGGCATAGATGTCGGTGATCTTCTGGTAGAACTTGCGCTGCGAGAGGCGAATCTCGCGGATGCGCTGAAGCTGCTCTTCGAAATACTGCTCGGTGAGGATGGCGCCGCCACGCTTGATTCGCTCGTCATCCATTGCACACGCCTTGATGGTGAACTGCTCGATGATGCCGGTGGCCCATTTGTGGAACTGCACCGCGCGCTCAGAGTTGACCGTGTAGCCCACGGCGATGATGGCGGGCAGTTTGTCGTGCTGGGTGTTGTAGCTCTTGCTGTCGGCGGCAGTTATCCGAAAATTTCGGATAACTGATTCGGCTTCGAGTTCGCTGTCGAAAAACACCTTTGTCAGGTGGTAGTTGATGGTTCGAACATCCACGTCGTAGAGCTGGGCCAGCATCTTCCGGGATAGCCAAATGCTCTCGTCGGCATGAACGGCTTCCACGCCACCCTGGCCGTTGGCAGCGACAAAGGTCAGGTACTCCGCCGCCGAGGAGCGGACAATCGAGACTTCCTGCTTCTTCATCAATGCCCCATTCGCCTGGATTCGAACCCAACTGTTCGAAAAATCCGGGCTTGTCCTTCGGCCTTGGCCGAGGGGTTGGGCTGGATGATGCGGAAAATTCCCTCGGTGTTGGCGCAATTCGCCTTTTGCTTGTCTCGCCGACGCAAATCCTTGATACAGCCTTCCGGCTGAACCGATTCGTGGAGCACCGCGACCACGTCGACGATAGCAAACCACCATTCGTCGTTGTGCCAGATGCGCCGGGTATTTCGTTCCTGAAATACGATGATTCGATCAGTCTCGCTGGCAGGAAGATTGGTCTTCGTCCGTTTACTCATACGCCCAACTCCTTGAGGTATGCCTTCATCCTGACCCGCACTTCGGCCAGTTCGCCTTCCAGTCGCTCGATTTCCCGTTCCACGGCGGCGACGTCGATTTCCTCTTCTTCCTCCAAGGTATCGACGTAGCGGGGGATGTTGAGGTTGAAGTCGTTTTCGGCAATCTCGTCCAGGGTGGCGACGCAGGCATACTTGTCGACGGGCTGGCGCGATTGGAAAGCGCCGAGGACTCGGGTCATGTGCGCTTCGAGCAGGGTGTTCTGGTTCTTGCCGGACTGGTAGTCGCGGCTGGCATCGATGAACAGCACGTTATGGCAGGCTTCGCGGGGGCCGCCTTTTTCCCGCGCCCGGTCGAAGACCAGGATGGCGACCGGGATCGAGGTGGTAGGGAAGAGGTTGCCGGGCAGGCCGATGACGGCATCGAGCAGGTTTTCCTCGATCAGTGCACGTCGGATGCGGCCCTCGGCGCCGCCCCGGAACAGCACGCCGTGCGGTACGACGACAGCGACGCGTCCTTCCTGCGGCAGGGCAACGCCGATCATATGGGAGATGAAGGCGTAGTCGCCCTTGGATTTGGGCGGCATGCCGCGCCAGAAGCGGCCGTAGCGGTCTGCCTCGACTTCCTGGCCGCCCCATTTGTCCAGGCTGAACGGGGGGTTGGCGACGACCACGTTGAAGCGCATCAAACGGTCGTTCTCGACCAGCGCCGGGCTGTTGAGGGTATCGCCCCATTCGATGCGGGCAGCGTCCTTGCCATGCAGGAACATGTTCATGCGCGCCAGCGCCCAGGTACTGCCATTTACCTCTTGGCCAAAGAGGGCGAAGTTGCGGCTGCCGGCCTGCTCGACCAACGCGGCGGCCTCGAGCAACAGACCACCCGAACCGCAGCTCGGGTCACAGATGCGGTCGCCGGATTTCGGCGCGGCCAGTTGCGCCAACAGACGGGAAACCTGCTTGGGCGTGTAGAACTCACCGGCCTTCTTGCCAGCATCGGAAGCGAAGCGCTCGATCAGATAGATATAGGTGTTGCCGATCACGTCCTCGGAAACGCGCGACGGGCGCAGGTCGAGCCTGGCGAAGTCGTTGAGCAGATTCTCCAGACGGCGGTTGCGATCCTTGGTCTTGCCGAGATTGGCTTCCGAATTGAAGTCGATGTTGCGAAACACGCCTTCGAGCTTGGCCTTGTTGGCCTCCTCAATGTGGTCAAGCACGATGTTGATCAATTCGCCGAGATTGGCTTCCTTGCGGCGGTCGTAAATGGCATTGAAGCCGGCAAGGAAGCGCTCAGTCACTTTGCCTTCCTCGTCCTTGAACTCGACATAGGGCAGAAGGAAGCGCTCGCGCTCCAGTTTGCGGCGGATACGTTCCTCATTGTCGCCATGCTCGCGCTGGTATTCGGCGTAATGGTCGGCCCACAGGTCGCTGATGTACTTGAGGAACAGCATCACCAGGATGTAGTCCTTGTACTGGGCCGGATCGACAACACCCCGGAAGGTGTCGCAGGCGGCCCATGCGGTGCTGTTGACGTCCTGTTGTGTGATCTGGCCGGTCATCGTGTTTTCCTTGATCTTGTCGGTGCCGGGGGCCGAAGCCCCGGGTGGGTGTTACTGATCGCCGCAGGGTGGATTGAAGCTGGCGCGAAGTTCGCGCTCGATCAGCATCCGCTGCTGTTTCCGCACGTAAAGCACGGCGACCGCCAACCCACCCCGCTCTTATTCAGCAAGTCTCATTTTGCAAAAACGCGATTACGACGATCATGATGTTTGGCATCATGGAAACGACGATCATGTTTGTCAATTTGTCGTAATCGTGTTTTTGCAGATCAACTTGTCCTTGTGGCAGCGGATTCCTTGATCCGCTTGCCCGCAGGCGCGTCCTTGATGTCGACGCCCGCCACCTTCTCACCGATGCCGGCTACGCTACCGTCGGCAAACGCAGTTCAGCCCCGAAGGTTGCCCGGAAAATTGAATTCCCCGGCGACCGCCGGAAATGGATGCCACGCTGCGCAGCATCCGTCCCGGGACAAGACTGGCCGCGAGCATCGATGCGATGCCTCATCCCGGCGGGACGACCATCGCCCGGATGATGGCCGGCACCGGCTGGCGAGCGCAGAACATCCGGGGCGCGATCTCCGGCTTGGTCAGGAAGCGACTCGCTTACCAAGTCGTCACCGACAAGAGGATGGACGGGCAGCGTGCCTGTGGCATCGCCTGCACTGCGGATTTCACGCTGAGTGACCGGTCATTTCCCGTCATCGTGACCGACGGAGTGATGCTGAATGAACAGGCTGCGATGATGCCTCGACCGGTCACGCTTATCGTGAAACGGCGGTCACGCATTTGTTGAATGGCGGTCACGACGGCATGAAACTGACGATGCGGGACGGTGATCCCCAGCGCCATCGATCAGATGCGCGCAGCCGGACCGTCGATCAGGCGTCTAATCGATCTTCTCAGAAACTTCGATCAGGTTTCCATCGGGGTCGCGGAGATAGATGGAGCGAATAGCCCCTGTCGCTCCGGTGCGCTCGACCGGCCCTTCGATGATCGGCCATCGGCAATGCCGCATGTTCGAGATTACGACCTCCAGCGGAACGATCGCAATGAAACACAGATCCAAGGCGCCTGGAGTCGGAAAGGAGGCTTTCGGTTCGAATTCGCTGCCTTTGATATGCAAATTGATCTTTTGATCACCGTACCTGAATGCCTTCCGCTCAACGGGAGGTGTGCCGCCGATGAATGTTTCCAGCGACATTCCCATCACGCGGGTATAAAAATCAATGCACCGCGTTTCATCAGCGGTTGTCAGCACGAGATGGTCAAGATGGCTGATCATGTGATTCCATTGCGCTGGGTAAAGGTACTGATCACGGCCAACCGCCAGTGAAATCGATCACCTGGCCGGTAACGAATTGCGACTTGCCAGAAGCCAGAAAGCCGATCAATTCACCGATTTCCTCGGGCTCGCCCAGCCTGCCCATCGGTACTTTGCCCGCGATTTCAGCCTTTCCCGCCGGGTCATCGATAAACCGTGCGCGTGGATAATAGGCTTCGCTGTAGAGATAATTGGGCGCCACGACATTGACTTGTATGCCGTGTGGTGCGACTTCCCGGGCGAGTGACCGGGCGAAGGCGGTCGTGGCAGCACGGACGGTCGTAGCCACCGCAAAGCCCACCTCAGGTTGGAGATAACGAGCCGATGTCACGAATACGAACCGCCCGCGTTGCGCGGCTTTCATTCCGGGCAATAGTCGCTGCGACAGCTCGACCGGGAAAAGGAGCAACGCCGCAAGTGACTCCTGAAACATGTCTGACGGAATCTGTCCGATCGGCAAGGGCGTATTCGGATGAACGTCGTTATGAATCACAGTTACGATGGCGGCCTCATGTGCGGCCAGTTCGGCCATCAGTTCCTGAGGCGTCTGCGCGCGCAGCGCCACGGCGCCGGGATGCGCGATTTGGTAATCTTTCGCCACCATCGCCTCGACGAATGACCTATCGTGGCAATAAACTCGGCCATGGTCGCGCAACAACACGGGTAGGCAACCCGGGCCGGTATATTGACAAACATGCGTCATCAAGATGCTCACGGTAGTGTCCTCAGGTCAAAGGCGGGATGAGTCCGGCAAGTTTTCGCCTTGTCGCATCGCCCAAGGGATGAGAGCGGCGGGTTTTCTCATTCATTTGGACGATGACGGTTTTCGCCGTCGCTACACAGCGCTTACGCTGAAACAGCCCCTGTTCGAGAGTCAATGAGCTTTTTCCAACGGTAGAAACGCGAGTACCGATATCGACTCGCCCAGGCCAAGTGATTTCGCCATGGAAATCCCGATGCAGACTGGCAATGACGAAAGCGCAACCCTCTGCTGCCAACGGGGAATCCGACGCATACCGCAGTTCCCCCCGGCCAGTCTCGAACATGGTTGAAAATACGGCATTATTGACATGACCCTGGCGATCCGTGTCGGCGTAACGCAGCTTCTCGCAGGTTCGCATCGAGGAGTCCGCGAGCGCTGCGTCAACTGTCAGCATGGCTTCAAGCCTCCAATTCCATTTCGTCTTACGGTGTGTTGGAGGCTAGCCGACCAGCCGCATCGGCACAGGCGCGAAGTACCCGCTCGGAAAATGCGTTATCGGCAACCGCTCTGGACAAGGAAAGGCCGCCCACGCACAAGGCCATCAAGGCAATGGCCTCGTCCAGCCGAGGATCGCGGCGGACTTGCCGATCCTCGACGCCGCTGCAGATCGCTTGCAGGGATTTGCGCAGTTCCTCTTCGAAGGCGGCCCGGAAGGCGTCATCGCTGCGTGCGGCTTCCGTCGCCAGCGCGGCCAGCGCACAGCCCTCAGCCGGATGGTCACGGTGATTCTTCGTCAGATAGCGGCGAGCCAAGCGTTGCAGTCGTTGCGCCCAGGTTTCGTGCTGAGGCTCGCCAACCCAACGTTTCCTGTTGTCGAGCAAGGCATGCTGCAAGGCGGCGGCCGACAAGGCCGACTTGCTCGCAAAGTGCGCATAGAAAGCGCCATGCGTCAGCCCGGCATCGCGCATCACCTTGGCGACACCTGCGCCAGCAAGACCCTCGACGCGCAGACGCGCCCCGGCAGCCTGCAGGATTCGGTTTCGGGATTCAGCTTTGTGCGTAGCGCGTGTAGTCATGATTTGGCATGATGAACGTCATGTGGCGATTGTTTCGCATGATGAACATCATGTCAAGCGCTCGATCGATCCGGTCCGGATTTGCCGATTCCCGCTTTCATTCAGTCGCTCCGGAGCCGCTTGGAGGTGTCATCCGGAAGCGGTGCGCTCGACCCGGAGGACGCCGAGTCGATGGCAAGCTGGGAACACCTTGGCGGTTTCTCGCTCGCCGCCAGCGTGTGCGTCGAAGGCGCCGACCGCCTGGGTCTGAAACGGCTGCTGCGCCAAGGCGCGCGAGCGGTCTTCGCAGTCGAGCGTTTGCGGGAAATCGACGCCGAACACCTGGTCTATCAGGCTGTCAAGTCAGGTCCCAGCGGCCCGGCGGCAGGGCGGCAGCCTCAGCTTGCTGCTGACGCCGCTCGAACGGATCGAGCGTCTGGCGGGGCTGATTTGGGTGACGCAAGCCGCCAATGACCAGGAGCAGGTCGAACCGATGCTGGCGACGCTGATCGCACAGAGCAAGGTGCCGGGTTCTGTGGCCTGCCTGATCGCCGACAGCGGCTTCTGCAGTGAGCAAAGCATCAAGGCGTGCGAGACGGCCGGCATCAATCCGTTGATCGCGGCGGCGCGCGACGAGCACCACCCGGGCTGGCGAGAGCGGCATAACGAACCAGGAGCGCTACCGGAGAACCCGACCCCCCTGCAAGGCATGCCGCATCGTCTGAAGAGCAAAGCGGGTCGAGCGCTCTATGCTTTGCGCAAACAGACGGTCGAACCGGTCTTCGGCATCATCAAATCGGTCATGGGCTTTCGTCAGTTCTCGCGGCGCGGTCAGCAGCAGATCACTGGGGAATGGACGCTGGTCTGCCGCGCCTGGAATGTGAAGCGCATGGCAAAGCTACGCCTTCAGCAGGGCAAAACGAGAGGAGAGCGACCGAAAAGCCCGCAAGACGGAGGGAAGCGGGCCTCTTCAATCCGCATTGTGAAATCTGAGGGTTCTCCCGACTCCAAGTCCGACAGGCGGCTAGCCACCGGCCACGGCCGGCCGCTTGGTTTTGGCCGCCGCCGGCACGGCCGAGGCGGCCTGCCGTGCCCGGGCAAAGTCCGCGAGCGGGCGGCGGATGGCTTCGCCAACATGGAGGCGCGGGTTCGAATCCGGGAAATTCTCCCGGGCCTCGCGCGCGGCAATCACCGGCCTCGCCTTTTCGAAGGCTTCGACAAACGAATAGGTCTGCCGCAAAGCCTCGTCGAAATAGGCTTTGCCGAAATAGGTGAAATCCGCCTCGTTACTGCAGCCGAACGAGTTTCTGTCCGCCGCTGCCGCGGTGATCACCAGGGTGTTGTCGTCCTGCAGGGCGTCGACGAAGCCGCCCGAGTGGCAGGCCGAGACCACCACGACGCGGCGCTTGATCCGCGCTTCGTCGAGCAGTTCGCGCAGGCGCCGGGGATCGAGGGTATTGAAACGCAGGGGCCAGAAATCGAGGACAAAGCTGTGATCGGGCGAGCCATGCGAAGTGAGGAAGAGGAACAGGATGTCCTCGTCGCGATCCATGATCGCGCCAATCCGCCGCAGCGTCAGACCAAGGCTCGTGGTACTGGCGATCGGCGACTCGGCGACACTTTGCGGGTTGTTGATCAGGAGCACCGAACGTCCCTCGGTGGCGAAGCGCTCGCGGAACAGCTCGGCAACCGAGCGAACTTCCTTCATGAACACATCCTGCCGGGAATAACCCGCCGCGCCGACGAAATACAGATCGGTGACACCCGGTCGCCCAGGCTTGAGGGCGGCCAGTTCGCGTTCCAGGAGTCGTGGTTGCAAGTAGAAAGCCTCTTCAGCCACCAGCGACAGGTACTTCCGCTCGAAGTCGCTGCCCGCCTCCTCGTCGTGCGCCTCGATCCACAGCGAGCGGTCGTGGTAGACGACGCTTGGCGGCACAGCGAGGAGCAATCCAGCCGCGGCAACGACCGCCAGTCGGTGGCCGGCGGGTGGCTTTAGAAAACGGATCGCCGCGCCGGCAAAGGCCAGGGCAAGCCACCATGGCGGCAGGTAGTAGATGGCTTCGCGCCAGTCCCTGGGCAGGAAATCCAGCGCTGCAGCGCTCGCGTGGAAGAGGAGCAGATACAGCGCCTCGACCGCCACCTGCACGGCCGCCAGCAGGGTCAACAGCGCCAGCGTCTGTCGTTGACGCCCGGCCAGGCAGGCGATACACCAGGCGGCGAAGAGCATCATCGGCACGTGGAACAAGGCGCCGGGCAATCCTTCCGCGGAAAACACGCCGCGCGTGCCGACGCGCAGCAGCGCTTCGGCGACGGGCAGGACGATGCCGAGCGCGGTCAAGGCGATGAATTGCGACCACGACGCCGACGGACGGCGCGACGGCAAGGGAAGGAACACGGCCAGACGCAGCCCCAAGCGCAGGTACTGGAGGAAACCAGGCCAGGCGCCAGATCTGCCGGTCGACCCGCCACCGGCAACGGCCACGTCGACCGGCACCTTGCCGGGGCTGTTGGTTGGCGCCGGAGCGCCGGCGATTCGTTCCCGCAGCAGGGCAAGGAAATCGGCCAGCTCGGCGCGCGAGGCAAAGGCAGTTTCCGGGACCGGGATGAAACTGACGTCGTCGACGTAGATCAGGACATGCCCGCAGGCGGTTTCGAGCGACTGAATCGCTGGCCACGCAATAAAGGTCGTGCCGTCGTCGTTCGCCCAGCGCAGGCCATCGTCGCCGACTTCCAGGACTCGCGGCCGGCGGACAAGGCAGCTTCCTTCGGCGATGCGGCGCGAGAGATCCTTCTGGAACATCGCCTGCTGGATGCCAAGCAGAACGATCCCGCCGACCAGCGCCAGCGCCAGCCAGTTCCCCCCGCGGGTGTCGAGCCAAATCCCGCCGACGAGCAGGGCGACGGCTGCGCTGACCAGCATCAGAGTCGCCTGATACGCGACCCGGCGCGGCCACTGCCATCGCTGGCGCACCAGGCGCTGCTGGTTGTGCGTCAAGAGCGCCGCATACTGCTCGGCGCCGAGTTCGTAGGCTATTCTGCTAGGCATCCGCGTCCTCGCCGGCTTCGTGGCAGGTCAGGCCGGCGTCCGCGTCCGGAGGTCGTCGTGCGCCGGCGCCGTGCAAGCATGGTAGCACGCCGGGAAATTCGTGCTTTGCCGCAGCTGGCTGCGGCCCCTGCCCGGCCGGAAAGGGGAAAGCGGGAAAGCGGGAAAGCGCCAGGCCGGACTTCCGCAAATAATCGGGGAGGGAGAACCATCAACGCCTTCGCCGCGGTCGCGCGACGCGTCTTAATCCCCTTCAGGAAATCGGGGAGGGAGAACATGAACACAGAATGAGTGAATTAGGTGAACACGTCTTAATCCCCTTCAGGAAATCGGGGAGGGAGAACTGTAGCGCTGGAAAGCCTCTGCTGGCAAGGGTTTCAGGGGGCAAGATCGGCGCCCTGGGCGGGAATATTCCCCGGGCATAATCAGCGAAGGTCCGAAACGTCATTTTCTCGTTTGTTTCCAGTCGGCTGCGTCGATCCTATGGAGCGCGTTTGCGATTCGGCGGCAACCGGCAGGCAGCGGACGTTTCGCCCGAGCACAGGAAGCCGGCTCTTGCCTTCGGCCGACTGACTTTCGCCGCGCGTGGGTCGCCCGACGATGCGCCGGGAGGGCGGATGGAAGCGACCAAGGCATGGCTTCATCGACACCCCCAAGCCGCCGCCCGCGACCGCGATCGGATCAAGCGCCAGGGCGGATCGATCAATCTCCGACATGGATCGATCAACCTCCGGCATTGATGTTTCCTTCCTGCGTCGGGATTGCCCGCCCGCCGGGTGGTCGCACCGGGCGGCGAAGCGCCGGCCGAGCTTGCCGAGGCTTTCGACGAGTTCACGGTGGAATACGCAGTGGGCGCGGAATTCTTCCCGGTCAAGGTTGCGCGGCAGGATTCAGGGGTGGTTTTCGGCAATGGCCAGCGCCTTGACGAAGAAGCTTCGGCTGTGGTTGGATCTTCTAGCCATCGGTTCAGCAGCTTGAAGTGGTCGGCGGCGAAGCAGTCCGCCATCGTTCTCAGATCCCTTCGACATCGATTCCGTGCTCGGCCAGCCAGGCCTTGCGCTGCGCGTAATCCGGCATGGCGCGCTCCACGCGCAGCCAGAACGCTGGCGTGTGGTGCGGCTCGTGCAGATGGGCGATCTCGTGCACCACCACGTACTCGGCGATGCGCGCCGGCAGCAGGATCGCTTTCCAGTGGAAGTACAGCCAGTCGCCCTTGCCGCACGATCCCCAGCGGTAGCCCAGGTCCTGCACCTTCACGCCAGCCGGAGATACCTCCATGCGCGACTGGACCTCGGCCACCCGACTCGACAGCCACGCCTTGGCTCGCTCGCTGTACCAGCGGATGAAGTGCTCGCGCGCGGCGGGCAGGGCGTCGCGGCGCAGGCAGAAGCGGCCCGCCGCCAGCTTCAGCGGCACGTCCTGCTCGTCCACCAGCTTCAGCCGATGGCTGCGCCCAAGGTAAAGAAAGCCCTCGCCGCCGACGAACTCCTTGCGCGGCACCCGGCGCTGCAGGCGGTCCTTCTCGGCCAGCTTGGTGTAGATCCAGAAGCGCTTCTCCAGGACGAAGGCGCGCAGTGCGGCCTCGTCCACCTTGGGTGGCGCCGACAATACCAGTTCCCCGTCACGCTCCACGGTGATCTGCATCGTCCTGCGACGTGCGCTGTGTCGCACGAGGAACTGCAGATCGTCCACCTGAAGGCGAGGGAGGTTCACGGGCGCCAGCATTGGTTCACACCTGCAGCAGCTTGTCGTGGTTGGCGCGGGCCTGCTCCATCAGCTTGTCGGCCAGCACCCCCGCCTTGTCGGCATCCACCGCTGGCGGACGCAGCCGCATCAGGTGCTCGAACAACTGCCCGTTCAAGTTGTCCTGGTCGGCCCGCTTGCTCGGGCTCCAGATTCCCCGATTGCCCTGCAGCTCCTGAACGAGCAGGTCCACCAGTTCGACCGTGACGTCGTTCAAGCGCAACCGTTCAGCCGGCGTCGGCGCTTGCCCGGCACAGACGACATCCAGCACCGTGCGCAGGAAAGGCGCGCAATGCTCCGGCAGGTCGCCGGGCGCATCTGCCGCGCCAGCCTTGCCCGTGCGCAGTTCATCGATGATCTTCTGAAGCTGCGCGATGACCTCGTTCCACTGCTCGCCCAGCGTCTTCAAGATCTCGTTCAGCCGTTCCGAGAGCTTGCGGTACAGCACCGGGTCCTCGTCCGTGTGCTTGCGGATGTGCGAGCGGATTGCGTGCTCCATCTCCGACGCCTTGGCGCGGTCGCTCGCTGCGCGGGCCACGTGCGTGTCGAACTCGGCGTCGGTCAACTGGATCGGCGGGATCTTGGGGTCGATGCCGAGCGAGATCACGTGCTCGTCGATCAGCCTGCGCACCTTGGCGCCGACGTCCTTGCCGAGAACCACCGTGTCCTTGTAGCGGTTGCGCGCCCGCGCGTAGATGTAGGCCAGCCGCTTCGCGTCGGCGGAGTACGGCAGGCCCTCCGGGCGCGGCAGCACCGTGTCCAGCGACGCCAGGAAGGCCTTGAGCTTGACTGCGAACTCGGCGCGCAGCTTTTCGCTGCCCAGCGCCTCGACGCAGGCCTCGGTGTCATCCAGCGACTCGATGCCCCGCCGGCGGAACAGATCCACCACGCGCAGGTGCCGTTCGCGCAGCACCAGCACCTCGTCCCTCAGGCTGGCCAGCGCGCCTTCCAGGTCCTCGTCGGCGTAGGCGGCCAGAGCTTCCTTCAGGTGCTGCGCCACGCCGTAGTAGTCCACCACGATGCCGCAGCGCTTGCCGAAGCCGGTGCGGTTGACGCGGGCGATGGCCTGCAGCAGCTCGGCTTCGCGGATCGGCCGGTCCAGGTAGATCACGCCCTCGATCGGCGCGTCGAAGCCGGTCAGCAGCATCGACTTCACCACCAGGAAGGCCAGCGGGTCGGTCTTCTCGGGCCGGGCGTGCGAGCCGGGCAAAAGAAGCGGCTTCTTGAAGCGCTTGATCAGTTGCTCATGCGCGGCGCCATCGGTCCAGGTCTCCCACGCCGGGTGGTCGTTGTTGCTGCCCGAAATGATGGGCGCGAACTCGATGCGCGCCAGCGTGTCGCGGTAGCGCCAGGCCTGCACCACCGCCTGCACCTGGGGCGGCCGCTGGCACAGGGCCTCGTCGTCCACGGCCCTGTCCGGCGGGCTCAAGCCTTCAGCCTCGGCCAGCAGTGCGTTGCGCGCCGTCTTCAGCGCCTGAAAGTAGCGGATCGCCGCCAGCCGGCTGTACGCCACCACCTGCGCCTTGTAGCCGTTGGGCAGGATGTGGGTGACGTAGTGGCGCAGGATGTCGCGCGCCTTGTCAGCGATCAGCGCCGGGGCGTCAAAGATGTGGCCCTTGGTGGCGTACTTCTGCTTGATCGCCTCCAGTTCCTCGGGCGTGTGCTGGCGGAAAAGGTCCTCGAACAGCTCGTCCAGGCTGGCGCCGTCCTTGATCGCACCATTGGCGGTGCGGCCCTCGTAGAGCACCGGCACCGTGGCGCCGTCGGCCTCGGCTTCCTTGATCGTGTAGCGGTCGATGAACTCGCCGAAGATCTCATGGGTGCGCTTCTTCTCGCCCATGATGATCGGCGTGCCGGTGAAGCCGATGCGCGCGCAGTTGGGCAGCCCAGCCAGCAGGTTGGCGTGCAGATCGCCCGCCTGCGTGCGGTGGGCCTCGTCCACCAGCACGAGGATGCTGTCGTCCTCGTTCAGCACTTCGAACCGATCTGCGGACGGTTGGCCAGCCTTGTAGCTGGCCCTCGGCTGTGCCACCTTGGGCAAGTCGTCGGCTGTCAGCGGCGCATCGCCCACCGTATCCGCGTCGCGGTACTTCTGGATGGTGGCGAAGACGAGGCCCGGCCCCTTGCGCCGCGCCAGCGCCTTCACGTCCGCCGTGCTGTCCGCCACCTCCACCAGCTCGCCGGTGAGCGTGGCGGTCACGGAGAGCTGGCGCTGCAGGTCCTTGCGGTCGGTGACGACGATGACCTTGAAGCGCCGCAGTTGCGCATCAACGCGCATCTTGCGCACCAGAAACACCATCGTCAGGCTCTTGCCCGAGCCCTGGGTGTGCCAGATGATGCCGCCGCGCTCGTCGTGCTCGCCGTGCTGCAACCGTGTCCGCCCGGTCTTGAGCCGGGCGATGGCGCGGTTCACCGCCCGGTACTGCTGGTAGCGGCAGACCGACTTGATGGTCTGGCCGCCCACCTGCATAAAGAGCAGAAAGTTCTTCAGCACGTCGAGCAGGTGTGCCGGCGCCAGCAGGCCGGCGATCAGGCGCTCCTGCTCCGACAGGCTGGCCTTGCCCAGCCCTTGCGCCACCTCGATCTCGCTGCCGGTGCCATCGGGCCCGACCACTGTCTTCCACTGCGCGTAGTGCTCGAACGCCGCGCCGATGCAGCCGACGCGCGCGGAGTCGTTGCAGGTGGCCACCAGCAACTGGTTGGTGGCGAACAGCGCTTCGCTGCCCTCGTTGTCGTCGATCTCGAAGGCGGCCTTGCGCTGGTTGCTGTAGCGGCGCAGTTGATCCACGGCCTGGGTCAGCGGCTCGGGGATTGACGGGCTCTTGCACTCCACCACCACCAGCGGCAGGCCGTTCACCAACAGCACCAGGTCGGGAACGATGAAAGCCTTGCCGCTGTTGAAGCCGGGCGGACAATCGACGCGGTACTGGTTGACGACGGTGAAGCGGTTGTTCGCCGGCGTGTCCCAGTCGATGTAGCGGATCGTCTGACCGCGCCCGCCGTCCCAACCCGGCAGGCCCTCGACCGTCAGCCCTTTGATCAGCAGCTCGGTGGCCTTCTGGTTGGCCTCCATCAGCTTGTGCGTGCCGAGCCGGGTGATGGCGGCCACGGCTTCCGACAGCCGCGCCTCGTCCAGCCAGGGCTGGCCCCCGTTGATGTGTGCGGGGCCAGGGTTCAGTGCGCGCAGGCGTTCACGCAGTACGCCCGCCTGGATCACCTCGGTGAAAGTGCTGCGCCCGGTGAGCGCCGGGGTGTCGAGGCTGCCTTCGGTGTATGTCCAGCCCAGCGACTGCAACTGGGCGACGAAAGGCTTTTCGACGTCTTCGAGTTCCCGGCCCATCAGGCGTGCTCCTTCTCGCGTTCGGCTCCGGCCAGCAGGGGGGTGACGCGGACTCGGCCGGTGAGGAGGTCGTCCATGAGGCCGGACTTGCCGTCGAGCAGCTTCTTCAACTGCGCTTGCTCTTGAATCAGAAGCTGGCCAATGGCGTGCACCCTGCGCAAAATTTCGTCTTGCTCCCGGGGCGACGGCCAAGGGAACGACAGACCCTTCAGCACGGCACTGTTGGCAACATCGCGCCCCGCTGAGTTGACAGTGGTCCTCAACTGCCCCCGAACGAGGACCGAACTGGCCAAGAGCAGCTGAAGGAAGTGCGGACGAGCCTTCGCTGGGTCGCAGGAGATTCGCATGAAGTTGGACGACATGATCCAACCTCGCTCAGTCTCCGAAACTACGACGGATCTTCCGACATCCGCTACTCGTGAGAAGACCACATCACCCGGAATCAACTCGAAATCGGCTAAGCGCGCGGCTGTAACCTCGTCCACATACAGCAGCTCCGACGCAATGAATACCGCCTCACCCAACGATCCGATCGTTACGACTGGGCTGCCGCTCTCTCGCCAATGCTCCCCCTTGAGCGATGAACCAAAAGGTCCAGTCCGAATGACCGAACGATCCTTGGGTGCTAATCCAGCAAGCCCGCTTATGTCCCACTCCTTCGGAATCCACCCCAGCGGCGACTCCTTGTAGAGATGCGGCGCCTCGGCTTGCGGCGGGCGCAGTTCGCCGTTGGCGTCGATGCCGCGCGTCAGCAGGTCGTGCAGCAGGCCCTGCTTGACGGCCTTGAGCTTGGCGATGATCGCCTCGGTTTCGTGGATGGCGGTGTCGAGGGTGTCGAGGATCTGCGCGATCGCTTTCTGCTCTCGGACCTCTGGCACTGGCACCGAGACCTTCGCGAGCTCACCCAGGTACAACCCGGCTTGAGCAGTGGCATTGCTTCTGCGTTTGAGTTCGGCCGAGAACGCCGAATGGCCCATCCAGTGGAACAGAAACCGGCTGCGCATCTTCTGCTGCTGCGGCCGGATATAGGCAACGCTGCGCTGAAACGTGATCCGTTGCCCCGAGTAGATCGCCCTTCGACCTAGTGAACCAACAATCGTAAGCAGCAGGTCGTCGGGTTCCAGCCGGAACGAGCGCGCCAGGTCAAGATACTCGGACTCGGAGATCCGATCGTCGGTGTAGTCAAAAGCGATTTCGCCGTTAGCGGTGATGTTCTTCGCGCTAAGGAGTGGAACACCCTCCGCTACTCGGCGATGCGTTCCGTGGGTTCCGTCCTTGATTGCTGTCGTCACCGCAGACAGCGACTGCGTCGGGAATTGCACGTTAAACATACCGCAACCCCCTCAAGAACCCCTGCAGCGCCCGCGCCGCTGCATCCCGCTTGCCCTCGATCTCGGTCAGCGTCACGCGGTACTTGTCCCACCAGTTCTCGAAAGCGGCGACGATGGTCTTGCGTTGGGCGGCGATGTAGCGTTCGACGATAGCGTGCATGTCGTTGTGCAGGATGGTGAGCAGCAGGTCGGCGGCGTGCTCGGGTGACAGGTCATCGACGGCGGCGTTGAACTGCACCGCAAAGCTTTCCTTGCTGGCCTTGAGCTGCTTTCTGACGGCGGCGAGTTCCCTCTTCCACGCTTTGAGCTGGGCTTCGTCGACCGCGTTGTCGTCGTCCGCTTCCTCGTCCGCAGCTTCGGTGGCTTCGCTATCCTCGGCCTCGGCATCCTTGGCGGACTTCGGATCAGCCGCCTTGATCTGGCTGTCGAGCTCGGCCTTCCTGGCCTCCAGCTCGGCGAAGGCGTCGACGAAGTCGCTCATCAGGAACTTGACGAGCTTGTGCTCCAGCGGGTTGGCTTTCTTCCTGGCGTCTTCATCTTCGAGTTCGCTGAGGATGGTTTCGCGCCAACCGCGGATCAGCCCCAGCGGGCCGCGCGCCATGATGGCCTTGAAGTCGTTGAGGTTGTCGTACCAGAAGCCAGCGCTGATGCCGCGCACTTGAAACACGTCGAGCAGGCCCACGGGCGCCAACACCGCCGCGAAGCTGTGCAACAGCGCCTCGCGAGTGGCCACTGCACTGTCGGCACCGTGCAGCGCAACGATGCGCGAGCGGTGTGCCTGCCACCATTGCTCGAACGCCGCGCGAACGGCGGCTTCCCTGGCAACGAGGCCTGCGTTGCCTTCGATGGCGGGCTTGAGGTCCTGGCGCTTCGTCAGCTCGGGCTTGAAGTCGAAGTACTTCGCATCCTTCTCGGCGAGCAGATCGAGCGGGTTCAAGCCGTGCGCCTGCAACAACGCCGCCTTGTCCGCCACTTCGGCCTTGGGCACGCCGCCGACCAGATGGGCGCGCACGTCGTGCGGCTCGGGCGGCGGGGCGTTGTCGGCGTAGCGGCGGATGTTGAGGTTGTGGTCGTTCTCCTTCAGCGTGGCGTTGCTGACGATGGCCGAAAAGCCCGGGATGGCACGGAATTCGTCGAAGGTGGTGACGATCTTCTCGATGTGCTCGGGCCGTAGCTGGTTCTGCGCCCGGCCCTCGAAGAACTCGCGGTCGGCGTTGATGAACAGCACCTTGCCCTGGCGCCCGGCGGGCTTGCCGCTGACGCGTTGGGCGCCGTGCTGCACCTGCTGGCGCAGAACCAGGATGCAGGCGGGGATGCCGGTGCCGTAGAACAGGTTGGGCGCAAGGCCGATCACGGCTTCGAGCAGGTCTTGATCGACGACGGCAGCGCGGATGCCGCGCTCATCACCGCCGCGAAACAGCACGCCATGCGGCATCACGGTGGCCACCATGCCGCCGTCGCGGGTGACGGCCAGCATGTGCTGCAGGAACATCAGGTCAGCCTTCTTGGCGCCGAGCGGCACCTGGCCGAAGCGGAAGCGTTCCGGGAATTTCGGCACCCAGGCGGGCGTGCCGTCGGCGTTCTTCTCGGTGTTGCCCCAGTTGATCGAGAACGGCGGGTTGGTCAGCACCCGGTCGAAGTGCAAGAGCTCGCCACCCTCCACGTGCTGCGGCTCGGCCAGGGTGTCTTCGTTCTGCAGGTTGGTGGTGCTGATGCCGTGCAGCAGCATGTTCATCTTGGCGATGGACCACACCGTGCCGTTGAACTCCTGGCCGAAGAGGTTGGCCTTGCGGCCGTCTTCGCCGTGTTCGTCGATGTATTCCTTGGCCGCGATCAGCATGCCGCCGGAGCCGCAGCAGGGGTCGTAGATGTCGTGCTTCAGTTCGGGCTTGAGCAGCCGCACCATCATTCGCACTACGGAGCGGGGCGTGTAGAACTCGCCGCCTTTCTTGCCGGCCGAGTCGGCGAACTCGCCGATCAGGTATTCGTAGGCGGCGCCCAGCAGGTCGGGGAACTCGAAGTCTTCGTTGCGCAGGCGGTAGATGCCGAAGTGCGTGATCAGTTGGCGCAGTTTGATGTCGGGGATCTTGCTCTGGCCGACTTTGCGCGTGAAGTCGATGTGCTCGAGCACGTCGTGCAGGCTGGTGTTGGCCGTCTCGATGCCGGTGAGCGCCTTGTTCAGGTAATCGCCGACGTTCTGGTGCGCGTCGTTGACCAGGGTCTCGTAGCGCGACTGCGGGGGCACCCAGAACGAGCCTTCCGTCATGTACCAGCGCCAGTTCTCGGCCGACTGCCGGGCCTGGCCTGCAGTCTTGCCGCCTTCCACTTCGAGGCGGATCACCTCCTCACGCCGCTGGTCGAAGACATCGGAGCAGCGCTTGAGGAACAGCATGCCGAAGATGTATTCCTTGAACTCCGAGGCATCCATCTTGCCGCGCAGGATGTCGGCGGCCTTGAACAGGTGGCGCTCCAGTTGAGGCAGGGTCAGGGGCATCGGTGATCTTCCGGATTCGTCATGCCTCGCCTTCCCGGTTCAGCAGTTCGAGGCAGGCAGTGTATTCGTAGATGCGGTTGCGCTTCATGCCGGTCACTTCGCGCACCAGGCCGAGCGCGATCATCGCGTCGAGCATCTTGCCCACGGTGTGCGGGCTCTGGCCGGTGACAGCGCCGATGGCGGGAATGGTGCTCATCGGGCGGGCGAACAGGGCCTGGTGCACCGGCAGCGCCGACGCGGCAACGCGGCCCAGGCTGCGGATGCGCTCGCGGTCGGCCTCGCCGAGGGCGTTGAGCGCCTTGGCGGTGTCCACGGCCTGCGCGGCCGAGTAACGTACGGCGGTGGCGAAGAACCACAGCCATTCCTCCCAGTCGCCGTGCAGGCGCACCCGCTGCAGCATCTCGTAGTAGTTGCTGCGGTAGGTCTTGAAGTACAACGACAGGTACAGCAGCGGCTCGCGCAGCACGCCCTCGTGCACCAGGATCAGCGGGATCAGCAAGCGACCCAGGCGCCCGTTGCCGTCCAGGTAGGGGTGGATGGTCTCGAACTGCACGTGCGAGAGCGCCGCCTTGATCAGCGCCGAGTGGCGGATCGGCTGGTCGTTGAGGAACTTTTCCAGGTCGGACAGGCAGTCGCCCAGGCGCTGCGGCGGTGGCGGCACGAAGCTTGCGCGTGCCGGCGACGGGCCACCGATCCAGTTCTGCGTCCGGCGCACCTCGCCCGGGGCCTTGCCGATGCCGCGACCGTGGGTCATCAGCTTGGCGTGCATCTCGTTCATCAGCCGGGTGCACAGCGGCAGGCCGCCCTTGAGCAGGGCCAGGCCGTGTTCGAGTGCCGCGACGTAGCAGGAGACCTCGCGCACATCGTCGAGCGGCACGCCGGGCGCGCCCGCGGCCTCGTAGAGCATCAGGTCCGCGAGTGACGATTGCGTGCCCTCGATCTGCGAGGACATCACCGCCTCCTTGCGCACGTAGCTGTAAAGGAATACAGAGATCTCGGGTAACAGCACGCTGACGCTATCGAGCCGGCCGAGTACCAGATGGGCTTCGTCCAGTCGTTCCTGAAGGCTGGCGTCGACGCTCAGCGACGGGTCGGGCGGCAGGGGCGCAGGCACGAACGCGCGGCAAGTTTCGCCTGCCGCGACTGAGGTTTCGTAGGTGCCAGTGACGCCGCGCTCCATGGGTGGGTCTTTGCAGTAAGAGGCGCCGGTTATTGCACGAATGCACGTTTTGTGCAATAGCAACGAAGAACAAATGCAGTTCGCGCCTTGGCTTCGATCCCGTCTCCAAGATGAAGTTGAAGACCCAGCGCACGATCGCCCCTCCAGGCAGCAGCCCGCCCGCTCGCGTGTCCAGCGTAGCGGCGCCGAGGGTTCGCTTTGCCGGGCTTCGCCCGCCCTTGACCCCGCCCCAGTGCTTCTTGAATACCCCGAGACGAAACACCCCTGTTTCCCCTCAAACAGCGACGGTCATTACAGGACTGCCAAGACGTCTCTTCCGTCGGTCAGCTCGTAGCCCGGATAACCGCCGGGCCTGCCGCGCGGCGGGCCGCCACTTTGGTACGCAGCTTCACCGGGCTTTGCGCTAGAGAAGGTTACGCATCAGATGCACCTGACACCGTTGCCGCGTGGCTCCCTGAAACTGCTTGGCGATCGCCTGCGTCAGCCCGCTATGCTCGTCGGAGACGACAAACAGCACCCCCTTCAGACCACAAGCTTTCAGCCATTGAAAAGTCTTGTCGCAGGTGACGAAATTTTCGCTGTCGCCGATCTGGACACCCAGAAGCTCCCGATACCCGTCGCTCCGAACGCCCGAGAGGATCAGCGCCGCCCGTCGAACGACCCGCTCGTCCTCCCGGCTCTTGATAAACAAAGCGTCCACCAGAACGAACGGGTAGTCCCCCGGCAACACTCGCTCATTGAACACCCGCACGCGAACCTCCAGGCGCGCACACAGCGTGCACACCGGCGATTTCGAGAAAGTGCGGGCAGAAAACCGGATTTTGCTCAGACGGCGGTTCTGAACTCTTCGATGTAGCCGCGTATCTCACCAGGAATTCTGCCGCATTCGAACATCCGACGAGCAAGCGCTGCCCGCCGTTCGTCAAACCTGATTCGCGTCCGGTGACTGATGTACTTGAGGGAAGCCTTGCCATCGAGCATCCGAAGCAGGCGCTCCCAACGTACCTCGGGACGCGCGCTCGGCACGTCGAACCGGTCGACCCCTTGACGCGCATTGCTCATCGCGTCGACGGGATCGTCCAGCCCCTGCTTTCGCAGCAGCTCCTGCAGCGCAGCAGTCAGCTCAGCGCCATCCTTTGCAGGATTGCAGCCGAAACCCGGTGCGGGCGCTGTAAGGTTGGCAGCCCTGGCCACAATACTTGCGGCTGCTTTGTCCTTCAGCTCGTTCGCGCAGCCAAGGCAGGAGGCGAGCACCGACGCTGCGGTATGCGCCGAGGTCATTTCTTCATCGTTGGCCTCAGTCCGCATGGTATCGGGATCCAGCAGGTAGTTCTCCAGTTCCCAACGCAGCAGCACGCGGATATGGGCGCCGTACGGTCGGGCACTTGAAAACGCGTCGTCCTCGTACTCCCACCACAGGCACCAATTCTGATCGGCGAGGAGCACGTCCCGATCAACCAGCCCGTAAGCCTTGATCCCGTTACTTCGCGCGTCACTCACCAGGTCGATGACCGCCCTGCACCCGCCTCCGCCGCTTCCCGATCCATACGAATCGGCTGCCTGGAAGCAGATGTCCTGCCCCTCGTCAAAGAACCAGCGTTTATGAATGATCTCGAAGTCCTCGGCCGACTCGAGAAAGACGACTACTCCTCCCCTCTGCTTTAGAACGAGTTGATCGGCGTCCTTCATCCTCTTGAATCCGCTCATCTCTCACCCCGCCTAATGCAAGTCTTCCTCGATGATCCATCCGCCCTTGATCAGGCCCTGCTCGCGAATATCCAGGGGGAAAGCTTCCAGGATCTCGACCGAGTGTGTGCTGGCGATGACTGTAGTGCCAGGCTGCTGGCGCACCAGGGCCTTCATCAGATGCAGCGCCTTATGCTGCCAGCGCACGTGCAGGTGAACGTCGAGTTCGTCCACCAGCACCCAGGTATTCCGCGTGCTGTGGGCACCAATGCGGAGAAACAGTTGTGTGAGGTTCTTCTCGCCGCTGGACAGGCGATCCAGGCGGTGAGTTTGCCCGCCGCTGTGAACGATCGCCTCTGGCGGGACCCGTCGAATCTCGGCCGCCAGGAACTTGTCGGACGATTTCGCGAAAACCGTGCTGTTTATCGTTTTCACCGCGTTCTCGTAGCTTCCGTTATCCAGCCACTTCAGCCAGACGAGGAGATTGTCCAGCGACGCGGTCCAATTGGTTCCGTGCGCCGCGAATTCCTGCACTGTGCGGTAGCCCCAGTGCTCCGGCTGAACGATCGGCCGCCCCTCCGACTCACTGAGCGACGGAATATCTCGGTACGCTGGGAAAAGCAGGGCTGTAGGCAAACTCAGGGTCGAGTTGGCGAATCCCTCCGGCGCCATGAGGCCTGAGTCGATGAGGGTATGGCGCAGATCCTGCACGAGATCATCGTGGGCGCCAACCTCCAGCAAACGGCCGCGCGCCTGCTGTCGGTATCCGCTTCTGTGCCATTCTTCCGCCCCGTAACGCTTCAAGTCTGCGTCGTCCCAGACCTTGAGAAACGTCTCCTCACCAATGTTTCCCGCCAACAGCGACAGGACAATACGGTGATCACGTCCCTGCCAGAAGATCCGACTCAGTACGTCAAGCTGAATCCTGCCCCGACCGCGGTCCAGATCCTCCTGACCGAAACGTTCGGGCTGTTCCTCACCGAGTTGGCGCATCAGCAGAGCCATGCACTCGAGCACGGTGGTCTTGCCGCGACCGTTTTCGGACATCAGCAGGAAGACGTTACACGGCTTGTCCTTGTCGTCTGTGAAGTCAATTTCGTAGGGAGTGCTCTGAAAAGGGCCCACTTGGTCGAGCGTCAGCCAGAGCGGCTGAAACTCATAGATGGTGATGTCGCTCATTGGCTTCTCCCGCGCACGCTCTGCAGACATAGCCGAATATCGTCGCTGCCCACCCTCACGCCGTGCGCGCGGCGCGCACGCGCTCCCGCCTGCGGCCGCAGCAGCATGTCGCCGGCACCGAGCAGCTTTTCGGCGCCGGTTTCGTCAAGAATGATCTTCGATTCCGCGCCCGTGCGCACCGAGAGCGCGATCCGCCCTGGCACGTTAGTACGCAGAAGACCACTGAACGTGTCCGCGTCGGGGCGCTGTGTGGCGAGTACGAGATGGATGCCTACCGCTCGCGCCTTCTGGGCCAGGCGGACCAGCGGCGCTTCGGCCTCGCGCGACTGGAACAGCAGATCCGCCAGTTCTTCGACCACCACCACCACGTAAGGCAGATCGATTCCACCCTGCGCACGTCCCTCGCTCAGGTTTGCCACCTCGTGCTGGCGCAACAGCAGCGTGCGACGCTCCATTTCGTCGACCAACTGCTGCAGGATCTCCAGTGCGTCGCCGATATCCTCGACGACTTCACCACCGGCCACCTGAGGAAATGCCGCGTATTGCGCCAGTTCCACCCGCTTTGGGTCGATCAGCGTGAGCTGCAGGTCTTGCGGCGCCAGCCGCCAGAGAAGCGACAACAGGAGCGCGTGCAGGCACACGCTCTTGCCGCTGCCGGTCGTCCCGCCGACGAGCAGGTGTGGCGCAGCGCCGAGGTCAAAATGCACCGGTTCGCCCAACACGTCGACACCCGGCCATACGGTCAGGGTCGGCACGTCATTGGCCTGCGTGGCCCACTCTCGCAGGCGAGCGCCCGGTATCGTGTGCCAGGACTCGGCGGGACGGGGAACGTCGAGCGCCAGCACGCGCGCCTCGCGCACCGGGCCTTCGTCTTCTTGCAGCAGGATGCCCTGGCGGGTCGACAGTCCAAGGTGGAGACCCAGCTTATCCAGCCCGCGCTTGACCTTGTCGTAATGATTGACGTCATCCAGGTAGACCCGATAGCGGCTGATGCGCGGCCCGTTGTCGACGCCACGGATCTGCGCCGACACACCAATTTCGCGCAAACCGGCGAGGATCTGCTGCCCCAGATCGGCGCGCACCGGGCGCGTCGTCGCCGCTCCGAAGAGTTCATGGTAGAGGAAGCCGTGAAAGTCGTGACCGGGACGCCAGGTCGTACGAATTTCCTGCAGGCCCCGGCGGACGTGGCGTTGCAGGTAGCGACGATAGCGGTGGTCCGCTTCTTCGCCGTGGAACATATCTTCTCCGTGGTAGATGCTGAGCAGCGCGCGCACCGCCAGATCGTAGTCTCGACGGCCCTCCTCGTCCGCTGACTGGCCTGCGCCGGTGATCCGCTCGAGTGCGTACTCGCTGCCCCCGAGACGGCTGCCGTCGAGTTCACTGCCTGGCGGCGTGGGAATCTGCAACGAGCGCGCGAGAGCGATGCGCAGAACGCGCAGCTTCGGCGCGCGCGGCGTGCCCAGACCGTGTAGCAGGACATCGCCTATCGTCCGTTCATCCTGTGCGTCGGTGTAGATATCCGGCATCACTCAGCCTCCGCGAAGCAGATCGGCGACATCGACAGGCTCGGCAACCGTATGTTCGCCATCCCGATTGCGCAGACGATAGGCGCGGTAAACGTGGGGAGAAATGAGTGCGAGCTTATTTGGATCAAGTTCCGCATCCGTTGGGAGAACAATGACCTGAGTCGCCGCGTTGGGATAGTAGTGGCGCAGGATGCCCTCCTGGTGGGCGAGGTCGATGCGGGCCAATGGGGTATCGACGACCACGGGAATCTTTTTTCCGGATACTTCGCTCAGAGCCCAGAGCAAAGCGGTGGCCATGAGCTGTTTCATTCCTGCCGAAAGGTTTCCCATACCGACCGGGCTTCCGTTCGCATCCCGGTAGTGCAGCCCGAAATCCTCGTCCAATTCCACCCGATCGATCAGGCGGTGCGATGTCATCAGGATCTTGAAATGCTGGTTGATCGCCTCTTCCAACTGGCTCCGCTGCTCCTGCTTGCGGAGCCTCTTGAATTCGGCGAACAGTGCGCCCAGGCGGCGGGCGGTTGTGATTCTGTCTTGCGTGATCCGGTTCTGACCAACCTTGCTTCTCTTTTCCTCCGCGTGCTTGCGGGCGTCGGCCAGCTTGCGCTCAAGCTCAACGGACTTCTTCTCGAACGCCCACTCCTGCTTCCTCTTGCTGTCCAGGTTCCGTTGCAGCTCGTCGCGCTCGGCGACGAGGCGTTCATAGCGTCTCCGTTCCTCGTCCGAGAGCGAGCCCACATTCAGCAGTTCTTCTTCCACTCGGCGTAGCTCGGCAGCCAGCCCTTGCAGGTGCCGCAGTTCCTCGGCGCGGACCGAGCGCAGCGCGCTTGCCTCCGCGTACGCGGCGAGTTGTTCGCGAGCCTCACTGGCCGCCGCGGGCTCCGGCCCGAAAGCAGGATCTCGGCTTTCGCTCGCTGCGTCGGCTTCCTGCTCCAGAATGGATACGAGTTTGTAGCGATAATAGGCTCTTTGACTGTCGCGAATGTCCGGAACGGGGAACTCGGGCTGGTCGAACAGGCGTGCCGGAAGCACATCGAGCAGCGAGTCGAGGACTCGAGCGCGGGCATGCGCGTTGCTGCCAAGAAACCTGTTCAGCCGTTCGAGCGCTCGCGCAACAAGCGATGGATTCACCAGCAGAACGATGTCTCGCGCCAGGCGGGTCGACACGAGGTCCACGGCTGCGGACTTCTCTGCCTGAATCCGTTCGCGATGCTGGCGAAGCTGAAGCTCATCGTGGCGGCGAACGAAGGCACTCAGTCCCTCGATGCGGCGGCCGACGCGGCGCAGCTTTGCCGTATCGTTCTCCATTTCGTGTGCCAGATCCGTACGACTGGCAAGCAGAGCGGTGCGCTCGGCTTCGAGCGCGCGCACCTCCCCCTCCATCCGCTCAAGGTCTGCCAGCGCCTGCGGATCGAGATCGTTGCGCTGCCAACGCCCGATTGCAGTATTCAGCGCCTCGCGAAGCGCATCGACCGAACTGATTCCAAGCAGACGCTCCATCTGGCGCTGCTGCACATCGCGGTTGGCCTCAGCTAACTCCTCAATCTGCTCGCCGTCAAAGAGAAAGAGATACAGATAGTCGCGCGGCAGGCGTCGGTCGAGAAACTGCTGCGCATCTTCGTCCCTGAAAATCTCGCTGGCGGTCGTCACGGTCAACGACTCCTCGCCGTTCCGGGAGTCGTGCTCAATGTGCCAGGACCTTTCCGCGGTAACGCGGCCACCGTCCTCACTCCAGATCAGTCGAACGGCACAGCGGGTCTGGCCGTCGCTGCGTGCTCTCCGGTTCATGATGCCCCACCAGTCGTCTCCGACGCCCAGCACATACTGCTTGACCGTGGGCATGCGGCTACGCTGCACCGCACGACGCAGCGGCTCATAATGAACGCCGGCGAAGAGAAGCTTGAGGCTGTTGAGCAGGCTCGTCTTACCGAAACCGTTGCGGCCGATGATCAGACAGACGTTTCGCCCAGGCTTTGGCGTAGCGAGGTCGATATCCTGCTCCCCGTAGTAGGAGAACAGATTGGTGAGGCGAATGCTTTCGAAGATCATGCGGCGGGATCAGTCCGGTCGGCCTGTCGAACCGCGTTCTCAACGACCTTGATCACCTCGTCAAGCAACTGTTGACGCGTGCTCGCGTTATCCGACGACGAGTAGCGCTCGGTGACCAGACTGTACAGATCAGCGGCCCAGATACTCTGCACCTCGAAGCGCGGGGCAAGTTCCTCAATCAGCGCAAGGTCCCTCGACAGGTCTTCCGGTGTGATCGTCACGCTCCCCTCCTCCCTTCCGAACTCTCTGGAAGATACCCAGTGCACTGCCAGTGACATCAAACTTGTCGGTCTACTGCTGCTGAATGTAAGTGATCTCCGCATCGTCGATCAGCCTGCGGCCGACGGTCTTCTCCAGTTCCAGCAGTCGACGAAGAATGAGCTTGCGCGTCTCGGAACTGAAAGGGCCCGGTCCGTCCGAGCCGTTGCGCCGTGTACCGTCGCGCTTGCCGGAATCTTCCCGGATTTCCTTGAGCCAGTTGCGAAATTCATTGAGCGGCTGCATTCAGGTCGCGCCCGCGTCGATGAATCCACGCATCGACTTGTCTTCCTTGACGACGGTGCAAGTCCAGCAACCGAAACGGCTTCCTCCACACGACGGCGTGTTGAGGTCGAGGACCACCGGACATTCGCCGCCACTCGCCTGCCGATAGAGGTCGAGCATGAAGTTGTGCGTGCCGCCCCACGGCGGCGGATTGCGAGTGAAAAGATACTCCCACACTTGCTCAGTGGTCCAATCGGCAATCGGCGTCATGACCAGAGCATCCCGAATCTCGCCGTGTGGGTTCAATCCGCGGCTGTTGGTGGCGCGACCCTGCATGCGCTGTGCGCGGTCGGCGCTCTCATCCAGACGCGTACCCAAGAGTAGAACCACCCCGCCGTGCTCGCGCACGATGCCGTCGATCACCGCCCGCGAAGGCTTGATCTTCATCTTCGTCGTGCACCAGCGGAACCAGCGCGTCGGTGAAGGGTATCCCTTGCCGATCAGGTTGCCCCAGAAACTCTGTTCTGGCGTGGGTTGCACGCGGTGCACGTGGAATGTCAGACCGTTCGCCCGGGCATGGCCGGCTAGCCGCGACAGCCGATCAGCGAGGTACTCTTCCACATTGGGTGCTTCGACACGCGTGTCGGAGGCTACGACATGGACGGGCTTGCACGCTGTGGGCCCGAGATCCATGAGCAACTCGTAGACCAGTTGGAGGAGCAGCGTGGAGTCCTTGCCGCCAGAATACGCCACCACCCACGGACGCTGATCGGCGAAGTAATGCGTCCGCAGAGACTCCTCCGTCTGAGCGATGTGCTCCTCGTCCGGAAGGCGGACCGACACGCGGATATCATCAAGCTTCATCGGTAGAATAGGGGCCACTTCAACGCAGGAACAACGATTTTACGCGCAACAAGGGTTTGACGCCCGACCGAAAGCAGATCTCATGCTCCATTCGCAAAGGTCAAACCGGTTGCTTCCAGCCAAGCTTGCTGCTGGGCAGACCTACCTGCACCCGGATTCCATCCCCTACCTTCACGCCAGCACGGCGGCGCGTGGCGCAGGCGGACAACATGGCCACAAATATGGGTTGCACAACACGCGGTATCGGCTGGAGCGCTGGGTCACCCCGGAGGGCGTGCGCATGCTCGGCCGGTTGTCGCCGAGATCGGTGGTGTGCATTTCGGCTGTCGGTTCCCAAGCGCCTCCGTTGTCACCTGCACCACGATCCGACATTCGAGACGCTGGCGCTGCGCATTGTCCTGAGCGTCGTGGAGCAGGCCTTGCGCCGCAACAGGCTCTTGATCCAGACGACGAAGTTGTCGCGGAGGCCGGCGTTGGCCGGATTGCGCTGGAGCGCGTCGAGGGCTTGAATGATCTGGCGCAGGTCTTCAGGCGTGCGGCTGTGTTCGAGGCGGAAGAGGGCCTCGACGGCGGTGCGGACGGAGGGCTCGGTATGCCGCATGAGGCGGGCTTCGTCGATCAAGTGATAGGCCAGCCGCGGCCGAAAGGCTTCGAGCCCACGCGGGGCCGGGGCGAAGAGGTCGGCGACCTCGACGGCGGCGCGCCAGGGCGGATGGCCGTTGTAGAGAACCACCGGCAGGATGGGCGGCAGCTTGCCCTCGGCGAGTTCTCCCGATGACGTGTTCCTTGCAGCCCCGACGAGCGCGCTTGCCAGCAGACCTGTTTCGCCCTACGATCAGGGCATGCGCTGCAACTCGCGTCCATCCGCCAGCAAGTCCGCCACGTGCCGAGCGCAGCGGCGGGCTGCGTTCTCTTCACATGCCGCCGATCGATTCTGCGCGCCAGCGATCACCGTCGAATAGGCTGGCTGCGCCAGCCGCGCCGGAGGCCCGTCCGGCGGCCCTGGACGGGGTTGACGAAGGCGTCTGGATCGAGGTCATTCACAAGATGGACGAGGTCTACAACGACCTCTTGCAGTACGAAGTGGCGCTCGAAGAGAAGAATGCGGCGCTGGAAGACTCGCAACAGTTCATCGAAAGCGTTCTTGCTTCGATTTCCGACATTCTGATCGTGTGCAATCGCCACGGCCTGATCCAGGAGGTGAATGATTCGCTGCGCCGGATTGTCGGCCTGGACGAGGATGCGCTGCGCGGCCAGCCGGTGTGCGAGCTTTTTGCCGATGACGCCTCGCGCCGGCGTGCGCGCGAGTTTTTCGCGGCGCGTCCGGCGACGGTGCAGGACTGCGAGCTGTTGATCACGGGTCGTGATGGGAGCCCGTTGCCGGTTTCGCTGAACTGCACGCCGCGCTTGTCGGGAACCGGCAAGCTGGTCGGCATGGTGCTCACCGGCCGGCCGGTCGGCGAGTTGCGGCGTGCGTATCACGCCTTGCGGCAGGCGCACGACGATCTGAAGCGGACGCAGCAGCAGCTTGTCCAGGCCGAGAAGATGGCCTCGCTCGGACGCCTGGTCGCCGGCGTCGCACACGAGCTGAACAATCCGATCAGCTTCGTTCTCGGCAACGTTCTCGCCCTCAGGCGCTACACGGCACGCCTGCAGACGTATCTGCAGGCGGTGCATGCAGACGAGGGCGTGCGCTCGCCGGGGGTCGAGGACTTGCGTCGCGAGCTGCGGATCGACCGCATCATGGACGATCTCGCCCCGCTGCTCGACGGCATGACGGAAGGCGCCGAACGTACGCGCGACATCGTCGACGGGCTGAAGCGCTTCTCGGCGATCGACCGCAGCGCCGAGGAAGCATTCAACCTGGCCGAGATCGTCGAACGCGCCGTGCGCTGGGTAACGCGTTCCGGCGGCAAGCGGCTCGCCGTGCATGTCGAACTGCCGAAGGATTTGCCGGTGATCGGATCGTCCGGGCAGATGCAGCAGGTGCTGATGAACATTGTCCAGAATGCCTGCGACGCCACCGTTGCCTGTTCGGCGCCGAGGCTCGAAATCAGCGCCACTTGCGCGGCGGGATGCGTCGAGCTGCACTTTGCCGACAACGGACCCGGCATCTCGCCCGACGACCTGGCGCGCATCTTTGATCCTTTCTTTACCACCAAGCCGGTCGGGCAGGGAACCGGGCTGGGCCTGTCGATCAGTTATGGCATCGTCGAGCGTCATGGCGGGCGTCTGGAAGCGGCGAATCGCTCGCAAGGCGGGGCGGTTTTCTCGCTCAGCCTGCCTTTGGCGCAGGCTTAGCCCGGCGTGCGGCTGCGTTCCCAGGCCCGCTTGCGACGATGATCCGGTCTGGTTGCTGGTCTCCGAGCGCGTTGGCGCGGGTTCGCCCGGGGCTCGGCCGGGCCCGCCGATAGCCCCTCGCCAGTCGCGCAGCCAAGCCATGTCCACGATCGATCGAAGCGCTGCAACGGAACGCCTGTCCGGCCTGATCGAGCGGGTGACGTATCACAACGAAGCCAACGGCTATTGTGTCCTGCGCCTGCGCGTCGCCGGTGAGCGCGATCTGACGACGCTGGTTGGCCATGCGCCGTCGGTCAGCCCGGGCGAGTACGTCTCGGCGCAGGGGCAGTGGGTGATCGATCGGCAACACGGCAAGCAGTTCCGTGCCGGATCGCTGAAGGTCTCGCCGCCGACGACGCTGATCGGCATCGAGCGTTACCTGGGCTCGGGCATGGTCAAGGGGATCGGCCCGGTCTACGCCGGCCGTCTGGTCAAGGCATTCGGTCTTGGTGTCTTTGACGTGATCGAACAGTCGCCGGAGAGCTTGCGCAGCGTGCCGGGAATCGGCGAGATTCGCGCCCGGCGCATCGCCTCGGGCTGGTCGGAGCAGAAGATCGTGCGCGAGATCATGGTCTTCCTGCACGCGCATGGGGTATCCACAGCGCGTGCCGTGCGCATCTTCCGGACCTACGGCGAGAACGCCATTGCCCTCGTGCAGGAGGACCCGTATCGTCTGGCGCGCGACATTCGCGGGATCGGTTTCCTGACCGCCGATACGATCGCGCGCAAGATCGGCATAGCGCACGACTCGCCCTTGCGCGCGCGCGCGGGCCTTTCGCATGCCCTGGCCGAGGCGGCGGGGCAGGGCCACTGTGGTCTGCCTTATCAGGAGCTGTTGCCGCTGGCGAGCAAGCTGCTGGAGATCGACGAGCCGGTGGTCGAGGCGGCGATCGCCCACGAGGTCGCCGCCGGCACCGTGATCCCCGATACCGTCGACGGCGTTCCCTGCGTGTTTCTCGCGACGCTGTACCAGGCCGAGAAGTCGATTGCGCAGCAGATTGCCCGCCTGCGCTCGGGGGCGCCGGGCTGGCCGCCATTCGATGCGGAGCGCGCCATCCCCTGGGTCGAAGAGAAGCTGTCGATGGCACTTGCCGGCGAACAGAAGGAGGCGGTCCGGCTTGCCCTGTCGAGCAAGCTGATGGTCATCACGGGGGGGCCGGGGGTCGGCAAGACGACGCTGGTCAATGCGATTCTGACCATCATGCGGGCAAAGCAGATCAAACCGCTGCTCTGCGCACCGACCGGCAGGGCTGCCCGGCGCCTCTCCGAATCCACCGGTGTCGAGGCGCGGACGATTCACCGGCTGCTCGAAATCAATCCGATGACCGGTGAGTTCAAGCGCAACCAGTCCCACCCGCTCGACTGCGATCTGCTCGTCGTCGACGAGTGCTCGATGATCGATGTGCCGCTCGCCAGTCAGCTCTTGAAGGCGGTTGCCGGATCGACTGCCGTCATTCTGGTGGGCGATGTCGATCAGCTTCCGTCCGTTGGTCCGGGCCAGTTTCTCGACGACGTGATCGCCTCACAGGTGCTGCCGGTCGTCCGTCTGACCGAGGTCTTCCGGCAGGCGGCGGCCTCGCGCATCGTGCGCAGCGCGCACCTGGTCCGCCAGGGGCTGATGCCGATCTTTCCGAACAAGGGCGAAGCTTCGGACCTCTACTTCATCGATGCAGAAGAGCCTGAAGCGATCGCCAAGGCCATCGTCGAGCTGGTCAGGCTGCGCCTGCCGAAGCGGTTTTCGGTAGACCCGGTGCGTGATATTCAGGTCCTCTGTCCGATGAACCGCGGACTGACTGGCGCGCGCGGCCTCAATCAGGCGCTGCAGGAAGCGCTCAATCCGCCGGGCGAAAACGGCATCGAGAAGTTCGGCTATCACTTTGGCGTCGGCGACAAGGTGATGCAGACGGAAAACAACTACGAGCGCGACGTGTACAACGGCGATATCGGCTTCATCATTTCGCTCGACCGCGAGGAGGGGGAAATCGGCGTCGATTTCTACGGTCGCTGCTTGCGCTATCCGTTCGCCGAGCTCGATGAACTGGTCCTCTGCTACGCAACGACGATTCACAAGTCGCAGGGATCGGAATACCCGGTGGTCGTCATCCCGATGTCCACCCAGCATTACACGATGCTCAAACGGAATCTGCTCTACACCGCGATAACGCGCGGCCGGCGGCTGGTTGTGCTGGTAGGTCAGAAGAAGGCGCTGGCGATCGCGGTCAAAGGCAGGCAGACGCTGCGCCGCTATGCCAAGCTCAGGGAGTGGCTGGTGTGAAGCCGCGCGCAGCGGTGCTGCCCAGGGATGCGGGCGCACAGGCCGCGAAAACCGCGACGCCGCGCGAAAATGCATTGGCAAGCTTGCCGTGGAATACGCCGGGCTCCGCTTCGGGTGGCACGCTGACCGGTTTCAGTCGGTGCAGATGACGACTTTTCCGGTAGATTTGCGCTCGACCACCTGCTTGAGTGCGGTCACCGCCTGCTGCAGCGGATAGGTCGCCGAGACGTGTGGCTGGATGGCGCCGCACAGGTACCAGTCGATCAGGGTTTGCAGGCTCGCCGTCATCACCTGCGGATTCAGTTCGACGTAGGCCGGCCAGTTCAGGCCGATGACGTCGACGTTCTTGACGAGCAGATGATTGGCCGGAATCTGCGGTACGTCGCCGCTGGCGAAACCGATGATCAGGATTCGTCCTTCGAAGGCAATGCTGCGCAGCGAGGCAGCAAAGGCGTCACCGCCGACCGGGTCGTAGATCACATCGGCGCCGCGGCCGTCGGTCAGTTCCTTGATGCGTGCGCGCAAGTCTTCCCGGCTTGTATCGATCAGATGGTGTGCGCCGTGGGTCTGCGCGAGCGCCAGCTTCTGCGCACTGCTCGCCGTGGCAATGACCGTCGCTCCCATTTGTCTGCCGATGGTTACGGCGGTCAGCCCGACGCCGCCGGCAGCGCCGTGCACGACAAGCACTTCGCCGGCTCGCAGGCGCGCGCGGTGCGCCAGGGCGACGTGCGAGGTGCCGAAAACGACCGGAAAAGCGGCCCCATGGGCCCATGACATGGCCTCCGGCATGTGCACGCAGCGCGTCACGTCGGCGACGACCTGCTCAGCGTAGCCGCCGCACGGCGTAATCGCGATGACGCGCTCGCCGACCGCGAACCCTGCTACGCCGCTGCCCGCTTCAAGGACCTCGCCGGCAATTTCGAAGCCCGGAACAAAAGGGGGTGCAGGCTGCTTCTGGTACTTGCCGCGCGTGATCAGACTGTCGGCAAAGTTGACGCCGCAGGCGCGCACGCGGATGCGCAATTGCTGCGGACCTGGGTGTGCTGGCGTCAGTTCCTCCAGCCGCAGGTGATCGGGGCCAGTCAGTTCACGACAGACGATGGCGCGCATGGCAGGGGTTCTCCGTCGAATGCCCAAGTCACTCGCTTGCCGGCTGCATGGTGGGCGAAGGAAGCAGCCGATCACCCCTCCCCGGGGCGGGGAGGGGTGCCCAGCACGATACGCCGGGCGGTGCGCGTCTATTCGCCGATGATCTTGCGTACGACGTCGGTCATCGAGATGACGCCGACCGGTTGGCCGTTCTCGGTGACCACCAGACGATGCATACGGCGGGCGGTGAGCAGGCTCACCGCGTCGCTGAGCAGCATGTCGGCGTCGCAGGTCGCGCAGCCCGGAGTCATCACTTCGCGCGCGCGCATGGCTCTCGCCTCGTCGGGCGTCCGCCCCTGCCGGGCGAGGACCATGTCGGTCTGCGAAACAACGCCGACTGCCTGGCCTTCGCCGTCCATCACGACGACGGCGTGGATTTCCCTGTCCACCATGATCTTGGCGACCGTGCCGACAGTGTCATCGGGCGTGCAGGAAATGATGCCGCGGTGCATCAGGTCGCGGACTCGCGTGCCGTCGTCGGAGATCGTCAAGGGTTCGCCGCCGGCAATGTCGGGCAGCGGAACCGACATCGGGTACGGCGCCGGCGTGGTGTGTACGTCGCCCTTGGGCAGCGTCGGATGAACCATGGCGACGGGCGCCTTGCCGCTGGCACCCAGGCCAAACTGCGTAGCGCCGATGAGGACGGACATGTTGCCGTGCGGGTGTTTGTTGTCGTGCATGAGTTGATGGGCGATGGGCAGTTCTTCGTAGGTAAATGCGCGCGACATGCAGGGGTCGAGTTGACCGCGCAGGGCGAGCTGGTTCATCTGGTTGGACTGCTCGGCGTTGGCAAAATGCGAGCCCTGCAAGCGCTTCTGGCGCATCCACAGGTAGCGCAGGTCGACGGTGGCGTTGTAGCCGGTGGTGCCGGCGCACACGACGACCATGCCGCCCGTTTCGCAGACGAAGATCGAGGTCGGGATGGTTGTTTCACCCGGATGTTCGAAGACGATGTTCGGGGCGCGCCGTTCGCCGAGGACGTCCCAGATTTTCGCGCCGAAGGAGCGCACACCCTTCAGCCATTTGGCGTAACCGGCATTGTCCTTCCAGTGCGGCAGCATCCCCCAGTGATCGAATTCGTTGCGATTGATGCAGCCTTTGGCGCCCAGCTTCATGCAGTAGTCGAACTTGTCTTCGCCCGAGACGACGGCAACCGAGGTCGCGCCGACCGCCTTGGCGATCTGGATCGCCATCGAGCCAAGCCCGCCGGCACCGCCCCAGATCAAAGCCACGTCGCCTTTCTTGATCGAGCTGGCGCCCCAGCCGTGCAGCATTCGCCAGGCAGTCGCGGCGACCAGCGTATACGCGGCAGACTCTTCCCAGGTCATGTGCTTGGGCTTCGGCATGCACTGGTGGCCCTGCACCTTGGTGAACTGGGCAAAGCTGCCCCAGTTCGTTTCGTAACCCCAGATGCGGAAACTCGGCGAGTACATCGGATCGCCGCCCCCTTGGACCCACGCGCAGTTGCGGTTCCACTGACCGCAGTGCATGACTACTTCGTCACCGACCTTGACGTTGGTGACGTCCTTGCCGACCTTGTATACGATGCCCGACGCGTCACTGCCGCCGATGTGGAAATCTTCAGCTTCGCCCGACTTGTTGCGTGCGGCGATGACGTTCACCGGGATGCCGAGCGCTGCCCAGACGTTGTTGTAGTTGATGCCGGCTGCCATGACGAGAACCAGAACCTCATCATCGGCGATCGCCGGCGTGTTGACGACTTCTTTCTGAAACGCTTCGGTCGGCTTGCCGAAGCGGTCCTGGCGGATCAGCCAGGCGTGCATCTTCTCCGGGACTTCGCCCAAGGGCGGCATGTCGCCCAGTTCATACAGTTGCTTGCTCATCAGGATGCTCCTTGTGGTTAAACAGTTGGTTGATTCACCGACAGCAATCTTGAAAGAATATGCTCGCGCATACGCTCGTACTCCTCGAACTGACCTGATCGCGTTTCGCTCAGACGCTGCTCGATCGCGCTGCGGCCGCCGGCCAGTTGCAGGCCGAAAGTGCCAAACTCTTCCTGCAGCAGGCGTACCACCCAGGCGCACTGATGGCGCGCCCGCAACGGAGCGAGCAATCCGGCATCACGCAGGAACTCGCGATGCCGGGCGAAATGATCATGAAACGGTCTCATCCCCGCGGCGGTAGCCGCGCTGACGAGACACACCGGATAGTCCCAATCCTCGCGACGGTCCGGCCGCGACGCACTGCGGCTGATTTCGGCCGCCGTCTTGCGTGCGGGCGCGCCCAGGTCGGACTTGTTGACCGCGAAAATGTCCGGGATCTCGATGATCCCGGACTTCAGATACTGGATTGTGTCACCCGACCCCGGTTGTGCTACATAGCAAACGGTATCGCTGATCTCGGCAATGTCGATTTCGGTCTGGCCAACGCCGACGGTCTCGATTACCACGATATCGAAGCAGGCCAACATCAGCCAGCTCATCGGCCAGACCTCGGTCGCCACGCCACCCAAGCGGTTGCGCGTGGCAAGCGACCGAATGAAAAGGCCTTCGTCATGCGACTGCGTCTTGATGCGAATGCGGTCGCCGAGCAGGGCGCCGCCGCCAAGTTCGGGGCGACTCGACGGGTCGACCGCGAGTACGCCGACGGTCCGTTCGGCACGCCGCCACTCGCGGATCAGCGCCGAGACCAGCGAGGACTTGCCGGCGCCCGGCGGCCCGGTCACCCCGACCAGATGCCCCTCGTTCAGCCAGCGTTCGCCCGACAGGCACGCCAGCAGGCGGATCGCACACTGGCGTGCGGCAGGCAGCTTGTTGTCGAGCAGATTCAGGCCGCTCGCCACCGCCGCCCGCTCCCGGCGCAGAATGCCTGCGGCCAGGCGCTCGGGATCGGGAAGCTTGCTGTAAGTCATCGATCGGTCAATGCAGCAGGCCTAGCCGCGTCAGCCCGTTGCCCGCCCGGATCACATCGACGATGTCCGCCATGATCGTGTTCAGATTGAAGTCCTTGGGCGTATAGACTGCGCGTACGCCCATCTCCACGAGCTTGGCGGCGTCGGCTGGCGGGATGATTCCGCCGGCGATCACCGGCAGATCGGCCAGATCGCGCGCGCGCAGTTCCTCGAGTACGGACGCGACCAGTTCCATATGACTGCCGGAAAGGATCGACAGGCCGACCAGGTGGACGCCCTCTTCCTGCGCCGCCTGGGCAATCTGTTGCGGAGTCAGGCGGATCCCGTCGTAGACGACCTCAAAGCCGACGTCGCGTGCCTTGACGGCAACCTGCTCGGCGCCGTTGGAGTGCCCGTCGAGGCCGGGTTTGCCGACCAGCAGCTTCAGGGGACGGCCGAGTTCGCTGCCGGTACGGGCGACGCGCTCCCTGAGATCGCTCACCTGATCCTTCTTGCCGAGCAACTCGCGCCGGTCGATCGCGATGTCGATGCCGGTTGGCGGCCTGAACTCGCCGAAAGCGTTGCGCAAGGTGTCGCCCCATTCGCCCGTCGTCACACCGGCCAGCGCGCAGCGGATCGAGCTCGGCATGATGTTCTCAGTGCTCCGCGCGGCATCGCCCAGGGCCTGCAGGGCGGCGCGCACATCGGCCTCGTTGCGCGCTCTCCGATGGGCCTGCAGACGTTCGATCTGCTCGCGCTCGGCGGCCGGATCGGTCTTCATGATGGCGCCGTCAGTGCCGCCGGTTAGCGGCGATTCGGCGGTTTCCTGGAAGCAATTGACGCCGATGATCTTCATTTCGCCTGCTTCGATCGCGCGCAGGCGGTTCATGTGGCTGCTGACCAGTTCGCGTTTGATATAGCCCGACTCGATCGCGGCGATGATTCCACCCTGTGCCTCGACGTTGTCGATTTCGCGACGGGCTCCGTCGACCAGTTCCTTTACCTTTGCCGCAATGACCGGCGATCCATCAAGAATGTCCTCATACTCCAGCAGATCGGTTTCGAAGGCCATGACCTGCTGCATGCGCAAGGCCCATTGCTGGTCCCACGGTCGGGGCAGACCCATCGCCTCGTTCCACGCCGGGAGCTGGATGGCGCGTGCTCGGGCGCGCTTGGAAAGGACGACGGCGAGCATCTCGAGGACGATTCTCTGCACGTTGTTTTCCGGCTGTGCTTCGGTCAGCCCGAGCGAGTTGACCTGTACGCCGTAACGGAAGCGGCGCAGCTTGGGGTCTTCGACGCCGTAGCGGCTGAGCGTCAAGGCGTCCCACATCTCGCCAAAAGCGCGCAGCTTGCAGCACTCTTCGACGAAACGCATGCCGGCATTGACGAAGAACGAGATTCGTTCGACCACCTGGGGAAACTCCTCCGCCCGGATCTCGCCGGAAGCCCTGACCCGGTCGAGGACGGCCATTCCGGTACACAGCGCGTAGGCGAGTTCCTGGACCGGCGTTGCCCCGGCTTCCTGCAGGTGGTAGCTGCAGATGTTGGTGGGATTCCACTTCGGCACGTGCTTGACCGTGTAGTTGATGGTGTCGGCGATCAGGCGCATCGAGGGCGCTGGCGGATAAATGTACGTGCCGCGCGAGAGGTACTCCTTGATGATGTCGTTCTGCGTCGTCCCGCTGAGCGTTTTCGGATCGATCCCCCGGCGCTGCGCCAAGCCGATATACAGTGCCAGCAGCCAGGCGGCAGTGGCATTGATCGTCATCGAGGTGTTCATCCGATCGAGCGGGATCTGGTCGAACAACTGACTCATGTCCTCGATATGCGAGATGGGTACTCCGACCTTGCCCACCTCACCGCGGGCGAGCGGACTGTCGGCGTCGTAGCCGGTCTGCGTGGGCAGGTCGAAGGCGACCGACAGGCCCGTCTGGCCTTTCGCCAGATTGGTTCGATAGAGCGCGTTGGACGCTCGGGCTGAGCTGTGACCGCTGTAGGTCCGCATCAGCCAGGGCTGATCCCGATTGTTCCGGGTGGCGACCATGACTATTTCCTCTTTCTGATCAAGAGCCGTCTCTCGATCTCAAATATTTTCTCGTCAATCTTTTCCTTGCCCAGCGCCTTCTTGTCGTTCTCCTTGATGAACAGATCTGCGCCATGTCTGGCGAGAGCGCTGGCAGCGCTGACGTTCTTGACGCCGATGAGCTGGAAGGTCACGATGCCGAAAGCGCCACCCAGTTCGCCGGGAGCATCTTCGGCTGCCAGCACGCGCGAGAGCGCTGCTACGGTGTCGCCGGCGACCGTCGGCTGGGTGTGATAGCCCTCGGTGAAACCGAGCTCCCACACGCTGTTTTCGCTGACGTCGCGGCTCGCCAGGCCCTCCAGCCAGGCGAAGACGAGGCCGCCGTAGACGATTGGTTTGCCGCTCATCTTGCCCGACAGGCCGGCGCTGAAGACCTGGTCGAAATGCAGGGGGTGCGTGTTGCCGACGGCGTAAGTGAGCGGCAGGTGCTCGTCGGTGACCGTCCGGCCGTTGGCATGGACGATGATCTCGCCGACCGGAAAGTCCTCGAAGTAAGACCGTGGACCGGTCAGCCCGGCCACGCCCTTCGCCGCAAACCGGGGCAGGTGCGCCTCGCCGTCCGCGACCCACGGAAAGTCCGGCAGCCGGCCGTCGGCCGACTCCGGCAAGGGGGTGGTCGACGGGCGGTCCCCCTGCGCGGCGACCATGATCTTCCTTTGGTACTGCAGCACGACCTGATCGTTCTGGTTGATGCCGAGCGTCCGGATGGTCACGATTCCCGGTTGTCCGGCACCGCGCTCCTTGCGCTCGATGACCTTGGTCAGCGAGCGAATCGTGTCCGTCGCGTAAACCGGTCGCAAGTACTGCGCATCGTAGTAGCCGAGGTTGGCCATCGCCTTTTCGGAGTCATTCTGCACACCCAGCGAAAGAACGACGTTGAAGACCATCTGCGGCGAGGCGGGCAGTCCGGCGAAGCCGTTTGCCCGGGCGAATTCCTCGTTAAGGTAAAGTGGATTGCATTGCATGTAGGTGCGGGCAAAACTCTCCATTTGCGCGCGGAAAAAGGTGAAGCCGCGTGGGTGCACGAAAACCTGCCCGGGCGCGAACTCCTCCAGATAGCGGCCATAGTGCGGATGGCGGACGCGCTCAAGGTCCACCCTGACCGCCTGGGCGAGTTCGGCCTGTGCTGGGAAGCGAATTGACTGCGACATGAGACTCTCCTGTTGATCGTTCCGGCAGGTGGACGCCCGATCTAGACGGCATCGATCAGCGCACGTGCGATAACCTTCAGCGCCAGCGTCTCCTCGGCGCCTTCGAAGATCGACAACACCCGCGCATCGAGGAAGTAGCGGCTGACCGGCGACTCTTCGGCGTAGCCCATGCCACCGTGTATCTGCATCGCCTCGCGCGTCAGCCACTCGGCCGTCCGACAGGTAAACAGCTTGACCATGCTGGCTTCCATCTGTCCTTGTCCCTGATCCATCAAGCGGCCAACGGCGTAGGTGAATTGGCGCGAAACGGTGAGCAGCGTGGCCATGCGAGCCAGTTTGGCGCGGGTGAGCTGAAAGTCGCCGATCGGCTTGCCGAAGGCCTGCCGTTCCTGGGCGTAGGAGACGGCCCGTTCAAACGCCGCCTGCATGACGCCGATCGCGCGCGCCGCCGTCTGGATACGTCCGCCGGCAAACCCTGCCATGGTGAAATAGAAGCCCTTGCCTTCGCCTTCCGGACCACCGACCAGGTTTTCATCGGGAACGAAGACATGATCGAAGAAGACCTCGTAGGAATGCATGCCGCGATAACCGATCGTGGCAATCGCCCGGCCGCTGAGCACGCCGCCCTCGGCCTGACGATACTCGAAGTCGTGTCCGTCATAGGAATCCTTCTCGACCAGGAACATGCTCAGTCCCTTGTGGCCGAGCGAGCGATCGGGATTGGAGCGCGCCAGGACGAGCAGGACGCCAGCCTTGCCGGCCATCGTGCACCACGTCTTGACGCCGTCGAGAATCCAGCCGCCGGCGCACTTGCTCGCCTTGAGCCGCATCGCGGCGACATCGGAGCCGGTATCCGGCTCGGTGACGGCAATGGCGCACAAGGGATCGCCCATCGCCACCTGCGGCAGCCATTTCTGCCGCTGCTCCTCGGTGCCGCCTTTCAGCAGGGCACGGCTGAGGATTTCAGGGCGCGTGATCAGGCTGCCGGCACCGCCCAGCGAGCCGCGCGAAAGCTCCTCGGTGACCACGATCATCCCCATGTTATCCTCATGGTCGTCGCTCTGGATGCCGCCGTAGCGTTCAGGGATGGACAGGCCGAAGCAGCCCATCTCGGTCAGCGGTTCGAGAATCTCCTGCG
>ERZ761603.299-NODE-299-length-42058-cov-41.522367_pt1 | contig 42058 bp, 47 predicted proteins | sample MGYA00511879_ERZ761603 | MGnify/ENA primary metagenome ERZ761603 (study PRJEB28899, sample SAMN02850040) | bioreactor sludge metagenome | biome: EBPR Sludge; feature: EBPR Bioreactor; material: flocular biomat | place: Australia: Thorneside Wastwater Treatment...
CGAGGACGGCTTCGCCGTCCTCGGCCGTGCCGCCGGCTAGTACGGCCAACGGCGACGCCAAACCGACGACCGCCCGGGATCGATTGGCGAATTTTTTCAAACGCACGAAGTGAACCGACCGATGAGATTTCACTTTTTCAGCGTCGAAGCGCTGACGCCGGCGACTGGTGAGGCCGAGTTGAACGCCTTCTGCGCTCAGCATCGCATTGTGTCGGTCGACAAGCAGTTCGTTGACCAGGGTGCCCACAGTTACTGGCTGTTCTGCCTGACGACCGTCGATGGCGACGGCGCCGAACGCTCTTCGGGCGGTGGCAAGCGCGGCCGTGTCGACTACCGCGAGGTCCTCAGCGAGACCGACTTCGCCGTCTTTGCCGACCTGCGCGATCTGCGCAAGACGATGGCCGAGGACCGTAGGTTGGGCTGAGGAACGAAGCCCAACATCACCCGCAAACAGACCAAGCCATGGACTATCGACGCGCCAATACTCCTGGCGGTACTTCTTCACCGTCAACCTCGCCGACCGGGGTTCCGATACGTTGGTACGCCACATCGAAGCGCTGCGAGCCGCGATGGCGGCAGTCAAGCACGCGCACCCTTATACGCTGTTGGCCATGGTCGTCCTTCCAGAGCATCGGCACACGATATGGCGCCTGCCCGCTGGCGATGCCAACTTTGCGCTCCGCTGGTCACTGATCAAGGCGGGCTTTTCCAGGCAATTGCCGAAAAACGAAGTCATTGGCGCCAGCCGCCAAAGCAAGCGTGAGCGCGGCATCTGGCAACGCCGCTATTGGGAACATCAGATCCGTGACGAGACCGATCTGGCACGGCACATCGAATACATCCATTTCAATCCGGTGAAGCACGGCTGGGTGAAGCAACCGACGGACTGGCTGCACTCCACACTGCATGGCTACATCAAACGCGGTATTGTGGAACCGGACTGGGGACGGGTTGGGGGCGCGATCGAGGGAAAACATCGCGACTGATAGCTTACCCCGATGGTCGGGGTTGTTGGGCTTCGCAGGGTCAGCCCAACCTACGTGACGGCTCATTCCGCCGCGCGAGGGGGCGAAAGCGCCACATCGGACGACACCCTTCGCGGTATAGTAATCAGTGATTGGTCTGGCTGGTTTCGCCGGCAGGCCAATCTACAAGTTCGCTGCTTCGGGGGATGAAGTAAGCCAAGCATGCACCATCAGCCTGAGACGTTCGGGTTCTTTCTCCACTTCAGCCGATCGGGCTTTGCACAGGAACAGGATCACACTATGACCGTATCGCTCAGATCCTTGGGAATTGATCGACTTGGATTCGAGGACCGCCTGACGCTCGTACAGGAGCTCTGGGATAACATTGCCGATCACGCAGCGGCGATGCCGCTCACCGAGGCACAGCAGGCGGAACTCGAGCGCCGTATCGCCGAGCATGAAGCCAACCCGGACGATGCTGTTTCCTGGGAGGAGATTCGGGAGTCGATCGGCCAGCGGCTACAGGCATGATCCTTGCGGTCGTCTTTCTGCGGGCCGCCCGGCTGGAGTTCGAGGCAGCGGCGTTGTGGTACGAAGAGTGAAGCCGCGGGCTCGGAGCGCAGTTCGTTGCCGAGATCGACCGCGCCGTACAACTGGCAGGGAGAGATCCACTTCGTTATCCCGTGGTCTTCCGAGATGTTCGCTCCATCGGGGCGCGACGATTCCCGTATTCCCTGTTCTACCGGACAGAAGCACGTCGCGTGGTTATCCTGGACGTGTTTCATGCGAGTCGAGATCCAGCGGTTTGGCGACAGAGAGTATGACAAATCCGTGACATCTGCGCGACAGACACCGTCCTTCGCTTGCCGCCAGCAATGAAAGTGTTGCTTGATCAGATGGCTTCCTCTCCACCGCGTCGCGGCGGTGTCAATACCCTTTGGCAGGTTGGTAGGCACCCTGCCGAACACCTGCCAAAGCGGCGCCTTGGTGGATCTTCCTGATGTCTGCTCCCGACCTTGCCGAAAGCTCTTTCCCCGACCCCTTTCCGCTGCCCTGGGCGAGCGATTGGGGCGAGGACGATGAACATGGCCTGTGGTTGGGCCTGACCATTGGCGGCGTGCGCCAGGTCTTCCGCTGGATCGCGCCGGGGCACTTCCTGATGGGTTCTCCGGCCGCCGAGCCAGAACGTTATGAGGACGAAGTGGAGCACGAAGTGACGCTGAGCCATGGTTTCTGGCTGGCAGAAACGGCCTGCACGCAGGCTTTCTGGCAAGCGGTAATGGGCAATAATTCAAGCGGTTTCAAGGACGACCCACGCAACCCGGTGGAGAACGTTAGTTGGGACGACGTGCAGACCTTCATCGGCCAACTCCAGCAGCGACTGGCAGGATTGCCGGCGCGACTGCCGAGCGAAGCGGAGTGGGAATACGCGTGTCGGGCCGGGACGACCACGCCGTTCTCCTTCGGCGACAATATAACCCCGGATCTGGTCAACTACGCTGGCAACCATCCCTATGCCAAGGGCAAGGAAGGATTTTATCGCCGGCAAACCGTACCAGTTGCTTCGCTTCCGGCGAATCCATGGGGTTTGTACGAGATGCACGGTAACGTTCTGGAATGGTGTGCTGACTGGTACGGTGAGTACCCGACAGACCCACAGATCGATCCGGTAGGCGCGCGGTCTGGTGCCGACCGTGTTTTGCGTGGGGGTTCGTGGCGCTACGATGCCAGGGACGCGCGGAGTGCCTATCGGTACAAGGATGTGCAAGAATACCGCTACATCCACATCGGGTTCCGGCTCGCGCTAGGTCAAGGACTTTCAGCCGGTTAAGCGAGGCCAAAAAGCCGCCCTGACGACCGCGCGGTGCTCAGGACAGCCAGCGCTGTACGGGGGTGAGGAGTTTGGCGGCGGAGCGGGGGTGATTTCAGATGTTTGGCGGCTAAAGTCGGCTCAACGCGACACGCCACGGCTCAACGCATGCGAGGCGGCCGAAGCAATGGCTTTGTCCTGGTCATAGGAATACTGCAGGTGCTTTACCGAAGTCTTCCCGATCATGTTTGACGACACTCTTGCTGCCCCGACCCCGATTTTTCTTGACACGGTTTTACCCCAAATTCGTGTCCAGAAAAATCGGGGTCGGGGCAATCCGCCGGGCAGGCAGGCGATCAGGCGGGGAAAACTGGGGAAGCCGGTTCGCGAGAAGGCTTTTGTCGAAAGACGCGCCTCAAGGAAAAAATCTTGCGAAAGCAAATGCTTGGAAAACGAGTCAACGACGTTAACATAAAAATCACGGCATATAAAATTTTACATCCGTATCACGGGGATACCCCCTTTGCCTGGTGCTCGCCCGGTGCGCAACCGCTTTCTCGATCGGTTCGTGAAATTATCCCAATCGCGTGTTAGGTTGAGAGCATTGGGTGCTGGCCCGACTGTACAGGACGTAGACGGCGCCGGCGACGCCCCACCAGATCACCAGCACCATCGGCACTGCCAGCACACGGGCGGCGTGGCGGATGCTGCCGAGCAGACGACGGACCAGTGGGTCGTCGGGTATGCCGTGTGGCGATGGTTCGGCTTCTGCAGGGTGTTGGTTCATGGTTTCCGCCGCCGATGCTGCACGCTTGACTGCCGCCGGGTGTTCGCTCGCGTGCTGGCCGTTGACGATCGGGTTTCAGGAGAACCACACCAGCACGAAGATGGCGAGCATCGTTACGGCAATCGCCAGCTTGGCGACGATCGCCACGAGAAAGCCGATGCCGGCGGCGAGGCCGGCGCGCGCCGCCGTGCGCTGGTCACGCCGCGCGATGTACTCGCCGCAGATGGCCCCGACGATCGGGCCGAGAATCAGTCCGGGCAGCCCGGCGAAGATGCCGAGCACGGCCCCGACGCCGGCCCCGACAATGGCCAGGCCACTGGCCCCGGCCCGCTTGACGCCCCAGACCGAGGCCAGCGTTTCGACCAGCCAGGCGGCCAGCGTCAGGACACCGAGGGCGATCAGGGTGGTCGTGCCGATGCGGGTGAAGTCGTCGAGCCAGGCGGCCAGCAACATGCCGCCAAAGAGCAGGGGTACGCCGGGCAGCAGTGGCAGGAAGACGCCGAGCAGGCCGAGCAGCATGGCGGCGAGTGCGACGAACCAGAGGATTTCGGTCATGCTCTTCCCGGCCTGAATTGCCGGGTTGAAGGAGATGGTGGGGGCTCATTTTCACAGACTTTCGCCAAGCGGCACAACATGGCGCGCGCGCCGCCCGGCGCAGCGGGCGGCTGAAGCCGGTTCTGCTACTTGGTGATCGGCGCATTGCGGCCGGAAAACCGGTCGCTCAGGCGCAAGGCTGCATCGCTGAAGCTGCCCAGCGGTTTCTCGCTGCAGTAGCGATCGACGTGCTGTTCGACCGTGCTGCTCGACATCGCCGATATTTGTTGGCTCTGGTTGGCGTAGTTGTGCCCGGTGAGGACGCCGCGCACCCAGGCGACGTAGATGGCGCGTTGTTCAGGATCGTCGCGCGACACCGACCAGGCGCGGCACGACATGTCGTCAAAGCCGACGATCTTGAGCGGCGTCGCCGCTCCGGCATGGCTTGCCGCCAAGGCGGCAAGCAGCGGGGCGATGCGCGGCATCAAATTCCATCGGGACATCCGGCTGCTCCTTGCGGGTGAAGGTATCGAGGCCGCAATTCTCGTCTGTAAAACGGTGCTCGTCCATGCCTCCGACCACTCTTCGCGGGAAAGCGCGTCAGGCTGCTGGCGGCGGCGGGAGGCACGGGTACAATGGTCGCCTCGCATTGCTTGACCAGGCCCCATGATCGGACATCTCTTCATCGTCAGCGCGCCGTCGGGCGCCGGCAAGACGACGCTGGTGCGGCTCCTGCTGGAGAACGATCCAGGAATCCGCGTGTCAGTCTCTCACAGCACGCGGGCGCCGCGAGCCGGTGAGGTGGATGGTCGCGAATACCATTTCGTCAGCGTGCAGGAGTTTCGCGACAAGATCGGAAAGGGCGACTTTCTTGAATGGGCGGAGGTGCACGGCAACCATTATGGTACGTCAAGAAGCGGCCTCGAGATCGCCCTGCGCGCTGGTCAGGATGTCCTGCTGGAGATCGACTGGCAGGGCGCGCAGCAGGTGCGCCAGGTGTTTCCCGAGGCAATCGCTGTCTTCGTCCTGCCGCCCTCGCTCGACACCCTGCAAGCACGTCTTTGCGGGCGGGCGACGGACAGCGCGGCAACGATCGCCCGCCGCCTGGCGGCAGCGCGCGAAGAGATGCGGCATGTAGGGGAATTCGACTATGTTATTATCAACGACGAACTTCAGTGCGCGCTGCACGACCTGCTGGCGGTGGTTCGCGCGGCGCGCCTGCGTTACGCCACGCAGTGCCAGCGCCATTCCACCCTGTTCGCAACAATGCTCTGATCATCCAGGAGATTTGCATGGCAAGAGTGACCGTAGACGACTGTCTGCACCGTATTCCGAACCGTTTCCAGATGACCCTGGCGGCGACCTATCGCGCACGCCAGATCACCGCCGGCGCTTCGCCGCTGATCGATGCCGGCCGTGACAAGCCGACGGTGATCGCCCTGCGCGAGATCGCGCTGGGCAAGGTCGGCCTGGAAGTTCTCAACCGCGGTCAGGCCTGACCGTCCCACGCACGCCTGCTCCGTGTGTGACCATGGATGCGGTTGCCCGACCAGGCCCGGCCGCTGACTTGCCGGTGGCTGAAGATCTTCCCGAGCCAAGCCGTCCAGAGGACGATCCCGCTTACCGGGTGTTCATCGACAGCCTGATGTACCTTCCGCCGGAAGAAATCGAGCTGGTCCGGGAAGCCTATCTGTTCAGCGAGGCGGCGCATCGGGGACAGAAACGCCTGTCGGGCGAGCCCTACATCACCCATCCCCTGGCTGTTGCCGGTGAGATCGCCGAATGGCAGATGGATGTCGAAGGGGTGGTCGCCGCGCTCCTGCATGATGTGATGGAGGACACCTCGGTCGGCAAGGGCCTGATTGCCGAGCGTTTCGGCAAGCCAGTCGCCGAGTTGGTGGATGGCCTGTCCAAGCTCGACAAGCTCGAGTTCCAGTCGATCGAAGAGGCGCAGGCCGAGAACTTCCGCAAGATGCTGATGGCCATGGCGCGGGATCTGCGCGTCGTGCTGATCAAGCTGGCCGACCGGCATCACAATCTGCAGACGATGTCCGCCGTGCGCGCCGACAAGCGCCGCCGCATCGCGCGCGAGACGCTGGAGATCTACGCGCCGATCGCCAACCGGCTGGGCCTCAACAAACTCTACCGCGAACTGCAGGATCTTTCCTTCCAGCTCATCTATCCGATGCGCGCCCGCGTGCTGGGCCGGGCGCTCAAGGCAGCGCGCGGCAACCGGCGCGAACTGCTGTCGCGGATTCTCGACGGGATCAACCGCAAGCTTCAGGACGTCGGCATCGAAGCCCGTGTTTTCGGACGCGAGAAGAGTCTTTACTCGATCTATCGCAAGATGCTCGACAAGCGCCTGTCATTCTCGCAGGTGCTCGATGTCTACGGCTTTCGCGTCCTAGTCAGTGAGGTGCCCACGACCTACCTGGCACTCGGCGCACTGCACGGGCTCTACAAGCCGGTGCCGGGCAAGTTCAAGGATTACATTGCCATTCCCAAGCCCAACGGCTACCAGTCGCTGCATACCACGCTGATCGGTCCGCATGGCACCCCGTTCGAGCTGCAGATTCGTACCGAGGCAATGGAGAACGTGGCGCAGGAGGGGATTGCCTCGCACTGGTTGTACAAGGACAGCGAGGAGTTTGGCGCCGATCTGCAGCAGAAGACCACCAAGTGGTTTCACTCCTTGCTCGATCTGCAGAGCGCGACCGACGAATCCGGTGATTTTCTCGAACACGTCAAGGTCGATCTGTTTCCGCACGAGATCTACGTATTCACCCCGAAGGGCAAGATCTTTGCCTTGCCGCGTGGTGCCACGGCGGTAGACCTGGCGTATGCGGTGCACTCCGACATCGGCAACCACTGTGTCGCGGCCAACATCAATTTCAAGTCGATGCCGCTGGTGACCGAACTGACCAACGGCGACCGGGTCGAGATCGTCACCGCTGCCGATGCGCACCCGAGCCTGGCCTGGCTCAGTTCGGTCAAGACCGGCCGGGCACGCAGCAAGATCCGCCACTATCTGAAAAGCGCACAGCATGACGAGTCGACGGCGCTTGGCGAGAAGATGCTCGACCAGGAGTTGCGGGCGCTGGGGGTGGTTGCCTCCGAATTGCCGGTGTCAAGCTGGAAGAACGTGTTGCGCGATTCCGGCAACAAGCTGATCAGGGAGGTGTACACCGACATCGGTCTTGGCTTCCGTCTTGCCGGAGTCGTCGCCCGTCGCCTGTTGGCGCGCGAGGACGCGGCGGCGGTGAGCGACCGGCTGCCCGCCTCGCTGGTCATCCGCGGGACCGAAGGCATGGCCGTGCAGTTCGCGCCCTGCTGCCAGCCGATCCCGGGCGATCCGATCATCGGTTCGATCTGGAAGGGCAAGGGCCTGGTCATCCATACGCATGATTGCCTGGCCATCCGCAAGGCGCGCAGCGCCAAACCGACGAAGTGGATCGATGTCGAGTGGGAGCCGGAACCGGGCAAGCTGTTCAGCGTCCGCATGCGGGTGATGGTGCAGAACACGCTTGGTGCGCTCGGGCGTATCGCCACCGAGATTTCCCGCTCGGGGACCAACATCGAGCATGTCAACATGGAAGAGAAGCATCCCGGTCTCTACACGACGATCAACTTCACGGTGCAGGTGGCCAACCGGACTGCCCTGGCGCGCCTGATGCGCAGCGTTCGTCGCTTGCCCGAGGTGGTGCGCATCTTTCGCGATCAGGGGATGACTACTTGAAGCTGCTCGGTGCAATGGGTCGCCCGCCGGGGCCTCGCCAGCGGCATTACCCGGCTTGAAGGTTCTCGTCCTCGGCGCCGGTGTCGTCGGCGTCAGCAGCGCCTGGTATCTGGCCAAGGCAGGACATCAGGTGACGGTGCTGGATCGCCAGCCGGCCGCCGGGCTGGAGACGAGTTTCGCCAACGGCGGGCAGATCTCCGTTTCACATGCCGAACCATGGGCCAACCCGCATGCGCCGCTACGCGCTCTGGCATGGATGTTGCGCGAGGACTCGCCGCTGCTCTTCCGCTGGCGCCGTGATGCCGCTCTGCTCGACTGGAGTCTGCGCTTTCTGCGCGAGTGCACCCCGAGTCGAACGCGTGACAATGTGCGCCAGATCGTCAGCCTGGCGCTGTACAGCCGTCGCCAGTTGCAGGCACTGCGCGCCGAAGCGGCACTGACCTACGATCATCTCGAACGTGGCATCCTGCATGTCTATACCGATCGTCGCGAACTGGCGGCTGCCAGCGCGGCGGCAGCCGTGATGCGCGAGTTCGGCTGCGAGCGCCAGACGGTCAGCGTGGACGAGTGCATTGCCCTGGAACCGGCACTCGAATCGGCACGCTCGCTGCTGGTTGGCGCCGACTATACTGCGGCGGACGAGTCCGGTGACGCACATCGCTTCACGCAACAACTGGCTGCCCGTTGCGCGGCGCGTGGTGTTGCCTTCCGTTACGGCGTGACGGTGGAGCGGCTGCAACCCGTCGCTGGCCGACTGGCGGGGGTGCTTGCCGGAGGCGAACTGTTTCAGGCTGATGCCTACGTTGCCGCACTGGGCAGCTATACACCCCTTTTGCTGCGGCCATTGGGCCTGCGCTTGCCGGTTTACCCCGCAAAGGGATATTCGGCCACCGTTCCCCTGGCGCCGGCCAGCATCGCGCCGACCATCAGCCTGACCGATGATGGCCACAAGATTGTCTTTTCACGGCTCGGCCAGCGCCTGCGCATCGCCGGAACCGCCGAATTCAATGGTTATGGCATGGAACTTAACGCCGTACGCTGTGGCGCCCTGATCAAGCGGACGAAGCAGCTTTTTCCTGCCCTGCAACCGGCGGGGGAAATCGAGTTCTGGTGTGGCCTGCGCCCGGCGACGCCCTCCAATGTACCGCTGATCGGCCGTTCGAGCATTCCCAATCTGTACATCAACACCGGGCATGGGACGCTCGGCTGGACGATGGCCTGCGGCTCGGCGGCCGCCCTGGCCGACATTGTCAGCGGCCGTTCTCCCGAGCCTCCCTTTCGCTTCCTTTGAGCCCGCCCAGGCGGCGCTGGAGACCACATGACTACCGTGATCTATGAATTGCGCGAACACGTTGCCGTTCTCACCCTCAACCGGCCGGAGTCGCTCAATGCGCTCAATCTCGCGATGATCGACCATCTGCGGGCCAGCACGGAGCGTGCCGCCTTCGATCGGCAGGCGCGCGCAGTACTTCTGCAGGGGGCAGGGGATCATTTCATGGCCGGCGGTGACATCAAGTGGTTTCGCGACCAGCTTGCCCTGCCGCCGCAGGAGCGCCAACGGCGCTTCGAGCAGGTGATCGCTGACGTCCATGGCTCCATTCTTGCGCTGAAAGGGATGGGCAAGCCGGTGGTCGCTGCCGTACAAGGTGCCGTGGCCGGCTTCGGCATGTCACTGATGATGGCCTGCGACATGGTCGTGGCGGCCGACAACGCCTACTTCACCCTGGCCTACAGCAATATCGCGCTGTCCCCCGATGGTGGCGCCACCTGGTCACTGCCGCGACAGGTCGGTCTCAAACAGGCAATGGAGATCGCCCTGCTGGGCGAGCGCTTCGACGCCGCGCGCGCCCGCGAGCTTGGCCTGCTCAATCGTGTCGTGGCGCCGGAACGGCTGGCAGGCGAAGCACTGGCTCTGGCGCAGAGACTGGCCAGCGGGCCCGCGGCTGCCTTCGCGCGCACCAAGGCACTGCTCAACCGATCCAGCGAGACTTCACTGGAAACGCAGTTGCAGGCCGAACAGCACGCTTTTGCCGCCTGCGGGGCCGAAGCCGACTTCACCGAAGGGCTGGCGGCCTTCTTCGATCGACGGCCGGCGTCTTATCATCAGTAGCCTCCGCGCATGCTGATCGACACCCATTGCCACCTCGCGGCGGCCGCTTTCGCCGACGATCGTCAGTCGGTGGTGAGCGCGGCGCGGCAGGCCGGGGTGTCGACCCTCGTCGTCCCGGCGGTAGACGCGGCCGGGTTTGGCGAGGTGCGCGCGGTCTGTGCGCTGCATGCGGGTTGTGCCCCCGCGTTTGGCATTCATCCGCTGTACGTGCAGCAGGCCGACGAGGACGACCTCGACCGTCTGCGCGCGGCTCTGCTGTGCTCGTCGCAGGGGCAGCAGCCGGTGGTTGCGGTGGGCGAGATCGGTCTCGACTTCTTCGTCGCCGACCCGGACGTCGCGCGGCAGGAGCATTTCTTCGTCGAACAGCTCAGGATTGCCCGTGCTGCAGATCTGCCGGTGCTGCTGCATGTTCGCCGCTCGATCGACCAGGTGCTCAAGTACCTGCGCCGGATTCGCGTACCGGGCGGCATCGCCCACGCTTTCAATGGCAGCCGGCAGCAGGCCGACGAGTTCATCCGGCTTGGCTTCAAGCTCGGTTTTGGCGGTTCGCTCACCTATGGCGGTTCGACCCGCATACGCCAGTTGGCGGCGGCCCTGCCGCTCACCGCGATCGTCCTGGAGACCGACGCGCCGGACATGCCGCCGGCCTGGCTGGCCGGTGAACGGAACCTGCCGGGCGAGTTGCCGCGGATCAACGACGTGCTGGCCACGCTGCGCGGCATCGATGGGCGCGCACTGGCGCTGGCGACGGCGACCAACGCGCGGGCCGTGCTGCCTCGGTTGCGTTCAGACGACTGATCGGTTAGGGTACGGCCTGTGACGGCTTGGGGCGACACCTTGCGGGGGGATGGGACAACCAGCCGGCGGGTGAACACGACAATCCGGGGCGAGGTTTTTTGGGCCGGTGGCAGACCAGCGGTCGGGCTCCGACCGGCTTACCGATCACGAAAGATTTCTTTGCCGAGCGCAAACGTTGGCATCTCCATCATGAAAAACAGCTTCGATCGACCGGTTGCCACGTGCGTGGCGGCGAAGAAGGTTCTCCCTGCCATTCCGCAGTACCTCCAGGCCCACTATTGGTGGGCCTACGTCCATCCACGCGCGGTGCATGTTTTCGAGCGGCAGTGGCTGGTCAACCTGATTCTCTGGGGTAACTACAAGCGGCTGTGCAATGCGGTGTTGCAGGACTATGGCCACTACCTGCCCGGGCGCACACTGCAGATTGCCTGTGCCTACGGCGATCTGACACCGCGCCTGGCGGATTGCGTAACGTCCAACGGCATGCTCGAGATCGTAGACATCCTGCCGATCCAGCTCGAGAACCTGTCGAGCAAGCTGGGCAGTGAAGTTCCGATCAAGCTGCATTGCATGGACTCCGCGGCGCTTACCTTTGCCGACGCGTCCTTTGACCGGGCATTGTTGTTCTTCCTGTTGCACGAACAGCCGCAGGTGGTGCGCGAGAAGACACTCGCCGAAGCGCTGCGGGTGGTCCGTCCGGGAGGTACGCTGACCATCGTGGACTACGCGCCGCCGAGCCGCTTCAACCCGTTGCGCTACTTCTGGAAGCCTGTGCTCGATCGCCTGGAACCGTTTGCACGGGATCTTTTCAGTGAGGAACTTGCTGCCTGGTTGCCAAAGGACGGTGGTTTTGTCACCCTCGGCAAGCAGCGTTTCTTTGGTGGCATGTATCAGATGTTGACCCTCAAGGTTGCTGAAGCAGGCAACGCGCGGCAAGCTGGTAAGTAGGTAGTCAGCCGGTCCCGTCGCAGTGTCTGCTGCGCGGGGCTTCTCGCAAGTTGATCGCGACCGGCTCTGGTCCGGTGCGAGAAAGGATCAAGCGTGGAGATATACAAAGCAGATGTGGTGATCGTGGGCGGCGGTGGGGCTGGCCTGCGGGCGGCGATCGCCGTGGCGGAGTCCGATCCGGCGCTGCGCATCGCTCTGGTGTCCAAGGTTTATCCGATGCGCAGCCATACGGTTTCTGCCGAAGGCGGTTCGGCCGGGGTGAAGCAGGCGACTGACAGCCTCGATTATCATTTCAATGACACGGTCCACGGCGGTGACTGGCTGTGCGAGCAGGACGTGGTCGAATACTTCGTCGCGCACTGTACCGAGGAGCTGACCCAGCTCGAGCACTGGGGCTGCCCGTGGAGTCGCACGCCGGACGGACATGTCAACGTGCGTGCGTTCGGCGGCATGAAGATCGAACGGACCTGGTTCGCGGCCGACAAGACCGGTTTCCACATGTTGCACACACTCTTCCAGACGTCGATCAAGTACCCCTCGATCAAGCGCTTCGACGAGCACTTCTGCGTCGACCTGATCGTCGAGGATGGCCGCGTGCAGGGAGTGGTGGCGATCGAGATCGGGTCCGGGGAGTTCACCCTGGTCGAGGCGCGTTCGGTGGTCATCGCCACGGGCGGAGCCGGCCGGGTGTTCCGCGAGAACACCAATGGCGGCGTCGTCACCGGCGACGGCATGGCCCTGGCCTATCGGCACGGGGTGCCTCTGCGCGACATGGAGTTCGTTCAGTACCATCCGACCTGCATGCCCGGCACTGGTCTCCTGTTCACCGAAGCCTGTCGTGGTGAAGGGGGTTTCCTGGTCAATAAGGACGGCTATCGTTACTTGCAGGACTACGGTCTCGGCCCGGCCGAGCCGACGCCGCGCAACAAGGCGATGGAACTCGGGCCGCGCGACCGCCTCAGCCAGGCTTTCTGGTACGAGCAGCAAAAGGGGCGCACCATCGAGGGGCCGCACGGGTCGGTCGTACACCTCGATCTGCGTCATCTCGGTGAGCAGAAACTGCGCGAGCGCCTGCCGCAGATCTATGAGCTGGCCGAACAGTTTCTCGGGGTTGACCCGGCACATGCGCCGATTCCGGTACGGCCTGCGGTACATTACACGATGGGTGGGATCATGGTCGACGGTCTGTGCGCAGCACCACTGTCTGGTCTCTATGCTGCCGGTGAGTGCTCGAGCGTCGGCATTCATGGTGCCAATCGGCTGGGTTCCAACTCGCTGTCCGAGTTGCTGGTGTTCGGCAAGGTGGCCGGCGTGGAAGCGGCGCGTTTCGCCAGGTCGACCTCTCCTGGCGATTCGGCAAAGCTGCTCAGACAGGCGCAGGCCGTCGAGCAACGGGTGACCGGCCTCAAGCTCAAGACAGGCGGCAGCGAGCGTATCGCCACCTTGCGCAAGGAAATGGCGCAGACCATGGAAGACGGTTGCGGTATCTATCGCCTGGCGGAAACGATGCAGAAGACCTGCGACAAGCTCGACGAGCTAAAGGTGCGTTTTCGGGATGTCAATATCGAGGACAAGTCGAGTGTCTGGAATACCGAGTGGCTGCTGGCCATCGAACTCGAGTATCAGCTCGACGTGGCACAATCGATGGCCTATTCGGCGCTCAATCGGCGTGAATCGCGCGGTGCGCACCAGCGGCTCGACGGCTTCGAGCAGCGTGATGACGTCAACTTCCTGAAACATTCTCAGGCACACTATGTCGGCGGCGGCTCGCCGCGCATCGACTACGGTCCTGTCAAGATCACCAAATCGCAGCCGGGCACCCGTGCCTACGGTGCCGCAGGCGAGAAGGCTGAGCAGGAAAGGAAGGCCTCCAATGTCTGAGAATCAGAAAGTCATCGAAATCGAGGTTCTGCGGTATCACCCGGAGAAGGACAACGAACCGTACCAGCAGGTGTTCGAGGTGCCGTTTACCGACGACATGTCGGTATTGCAGGGGGTGCAGTACATCAAGGACTATCTCGACGGATCATTGAGCTTTCGCTGGTCTTGCCGGATGGCCATTTGCGGCAGTTGCGGGATGATGATCAACGGCATCCCGAGTCTGTCCTGCCAGACCTTCCTGCGCGATTACTACCCGGCGCGGGTGCGCGTCGAGGCGCTTGCCCATTTCCCCATCGAGCGCGATCTGGTGATCGGCCTGGAGGGTTTCATCGAGAAGCTGGAGAGCATCCAGCCCTACATCATCCCGAAGGAAGCGCGCACGCTGGCGCAGGGCGAGTACCTGCAGACGCCGGAGCAACTCGGCGCTTATGAGCAGTTCAGTTCGTGCATCAACTGCCTGCTGTGCTACGCTGCCTGCCCGCAGTTCGGTCTGAACCCGAGTTTCATCGGACCGGCAGCCACCGCTCTGCTGCATCGTTACAACGTCGATTCGCGCGACGGGGGCAAGGCAGAACGCATGGAGCTGATCAATTCCGAACAAGGCGTGTTCAATTGCACCGCGGTGGGTTACTGCTCGGAGGTTTGCCCCAAGGGGGTGGACCCGGCGAACGCGGTTAATCAGAACAAGACGAACAGCGCGGCGGACTACTTTCTCCGTTTCCTCGCTCCGAAAGGAGGTGCCAAGTGAGCAAGCGTCGACCCTATGTTCGCTCGATGGACGGGTGGTGGCGGAAAAACCCGTTCTTTGTCGAGTACATGATCCACGAGGGTACTGCCCTTTTCGTTGCCGCGTACGCCGGGGTTCTGCTGACCGGGCTATGGCGCCTGTCGCAGGGTGAAGCGGCGTGGAGCGCCTGGCTCACCGCCTTGAGGAACCCGTGGTATATCGGTTTCCACCTGGTCGCGCTGGCGGCGATTGGCTATCACACCTACACCTGGTTCAAGATCATGCCGCGCACCATGCCGCCGGTGATCGTCGGCGGGCAGCGACTGCCCGGCTGGGTGATCACCGCCGGTGGCCTCGCGGCAGCGGCAGTGGCCAGTCTCGGCCTGCTTGCTCTGGTATGGGGGATGGCACGATGAAACCTGGACTGAAACGTTCCAACGCACCGATCTTCTGGGCGCTGTTCGGGGCTGGCGGCATGCTGTCGGCGCTGCTTGGTCCGATGCTGGTGTTCATTACCGGGTTGGCCATTCCGCTCGGCATCCTGCTGCCGGCGGACACCATGAGCTACCCGAAGATGCTCGCCTTCGCCCAGAACTTCATCGGCAAGAGCTTCATCCTGGCGATCATCGCCCTCTTCCTGTGGCACGCAGCACACCGCATCTTCCACAGCCTGCACGACATCGGGATTCACGCCGGCACCGGCGCCAAGTTGTTGTGCTACGGGCTTGCCATGCTGGGGACGGTACTCGCGGCCTACGCGCTGCTGGTGATCGGTTTCTAGACCCGCAGCTCTCCGGGCGCGCGGTTTCGGGTTGGCCGACCGGCCAACCCGGGCCACCATCGGTGGTTATGCCATGCCGCTCAGACGTGCCTTGCGCTCGCGCTCGATGCGCGTGATGTAGCGTTGCACCATGTTCATCCTGCTTCCCGGCAGCGCGATGAATGCGCAGCCCACCCGCACGTAACGCGCGCCGCTTCTGGTCGCCACTTCGAACTTGTTGCGTACTCCCAGAGTAGCGACCAGCAGACCCTCATCAGGCAGAGCCATCTTGCAGTCAGTGAGGATCCCGCCCCGCGGCAACAGACTGGCCAGATTGGGTGTGGCCATCAGACCGACGCCGCCGCCACTGATGTCAAGCAGTGATGCCTCGACCACCAGCGCACTACGATCGGCGCGTCGGAGTGTGGCAACGAAGCGGACCGGTTTGGTGACGGGTGTGGTCAGGCGATAATACTCGCGCCGCTGCAGGCGCAGGAGCTTCTCGGGGAACGCAGTACTGAACGCCGGCAGCCCGCCGCTGCGCGTTTCCACAAGTTTGCCCACGACGAACTGGATCTTGACCTTGTCGAGTTCGGTAGTCAGGAAAACCTGCTCGGCCAGCAAGGCCTGGCGGTTTACTGCTTCGTCGCGGCCACTGTCGAGGAGAATCCCGGCTGCCTCCGGATCAACCGCGAGAAGCGAGGTGAGCAGGAAGGATCTCCCGTGGTCGAAATAGGCACTTACCAAGGACCTTCGTTGTACCAGGGCGCGTAACACTGCCAGGATCTCCGCTTTCGACTGCAGGAGATATTGGGCGTAATCCTCGGTCCGTTCGATCTCGAAGCGGACCGGCGGCTGCTCCAGTGGGGTATGAGCGTCCGTTTCTTCCATCGGCATTCCTGGAATCGGCAGGGACGGGCAGTTTAACCCAGAAAACGCTTCCGCCTCCGCATTCGCCCACCCCTGCGCGGTGGAGAGAGCCTGTCGTTGGCCGCTGTACGGCCGGGCACCGCGCTGGCACCCATCGGCCGGCGGTTTTCTGTGCCGACCAGCATGGTTACCTGGCGCCCGTTTCGGCCGGCACCGCAAGCAGCGGTGTCGGCGCGGTCGCCTGGCCGTTCTCCAGTCGATAGAGCCAGGCCAGCAGTTCAGCAACCGCCAGGTACAACTGCGGCGGGATATGCTGATCGAGATCAACCTGCATCAGCAGCGAAACCAGCTCGGCCGATTCATGGACGTAGACTCCGTGTGCATGAGCGCGCGTGATGATCTGCTCGGCGAGCAGGCCACGTCCCTTGGCGAGTACGCGTGGAGCCGCCTCGGTCTGGTTATAGGCGAGTGCGACAGCGGTTTTCCGCGGGTCATCGTTGGGCAGGGGCATGCTTCCTCGCTTTCCTCTCGCGTCTCGGGCCAGTCCGCGACAGGCGTGCCGATTCACCTTGACCGCTCGCGAGCCGATGTCCGATGGTAACGGGCGCACTGACACAGCGCAAGCGGCCGGGTTTTCCGAGGTTATCGGGAGACTCCCGGCGACATCGCGCAGGACTTTGGGCGGTGCGATGTCATGCTTCGGGCGGGGACTCGCGGCACGCCAACTCGGGCAGGCAGCCCAGGATATTCGCATGAGTCTCGCACAAGGTCCAAAAAGTTGAGCGCGTGCGGTGTCGGATGTCGCCATAATGAGGCGCCGTGCTTTGCGGTCTTCCTTGGCGTCTTGCCGTGGGGGGTGTCGGAGAGGTTGAGGACGAACGGCCGCAAGACGGCGCAGTTCTGCGCGGTACGAGGGCATATCTGGTCATCGCCAAAGATCACACCCATGTACCAGTGTCCACTGTTCTCGACGCCCCCATGCTGGCGGACGACTTGTCTGCTTGATTCGATCAATGTCGGGAGTCAGGCTGTGGGTCGGGGCTTGCCGACGTCTCGTCCTGCCGGTTGGGCAGGATCCGTCTTGTGCGCTGGCAGTGTGATGCCGAGTGAGTCGAGCCTGAGTCCGGCTTGTTCGAGCAGCTTGTTCAGGGTGTCCGCGCCATCGCGCAGCAGGGCCCGGGTTTTCGAGTCGGCTGCGCTGATGGTCAGCGCCAGGTCCTTGCCCTGGATAGCGAGTCGAGCTTCGATCTCGCCCAGCCTGGGCAAGGTGAGCAGCAGTCGCGTTCGCCATTTCTCCTGCTCTTCTTCGCTGGCCGATGCGTCTTGCTGGGTCGGCTTCTCGATTTCCCAGCGCATGTCCTGCCCGGGCCAGAGCTGTCCCTGCCACGAGAAGAGCTGGGTCGCGAAGGCTTCAAGCTGTTGCTGCACAACTGACTGCACCTGTGGCGCCACGGGTTGCGAGATTTGGGCCACCTGGTTGTTGGGTACAGTGTTTTCGCTCGACCGACTGGGCGGGAGAGGCCCCGACCCCGCAGCGGGGGCGCTTGCCGTCTGCGCTGGCTCACTGGCTGCTGCGGGTCGCGGCGGCTCAGGACTGACCTGAGGCGCCAGCCTACCTTGCGGTTCCTGCAGTAGTTGCGCCTTGTCGTAGCGCCCCTCGACCCATTGTGCCTGGTGTGCCTCGTAAAACATGCCACTACGGCGGATCGCCTGCTCGAGCAGAGGCAGCAGTTCCCGGCCGTTGCTGGGCGGACTCGCGGCAATCGGCTGGTTGTTGTTGAGTGGCAGCGCTTGCGGGCCGGTTCGGCTGTCGTGTGTGCTGCCGAGCAGTAGATTGCCGATCAGTTGTCCGGTGCGACTCAGGCTGGTGGACGATGAATCGCCGTCCTGGCCGGGCCCGACTTTTGCCATCACCGCCAGGGTCAGTTTACCATCGGTTTCGGCGACCTCGAGCTCGATGGCGTCGCCGGTCTGGGCGCTGAACGGCAGGGCGAGGGTGATGCTGCGCTGGTTGATCATGGCCCGGTAGCTGCCGTTGGGCAGTAGCGATTGGATCTCGGCCAGCAGGCGCTGGCCAACGACGAGTCCGGAGAGCTTGTCGGTGATCTCCTGCAACTGCGGTGTCGGCCGCAGGGCGAGGTCGGTTGCCGGCTGCAGGCGGTTGGCGAGATCGGTGCGGAGCATCGACTCAGACCGCAGACGGTGCTTCGCGCAGGACGACTCGCAATTCTTGCAAACGCCGGTCGACCAGTGGCCGGAGCGCCGCATCGCAGTCCTGGCAACGTTCGACCAGGGCGCGGGCGCGTGCCTGGGTGGTCGGCGCCAGGTTGTGGGCTAGATCAGCCGGCAACGCGGCAACCAGAGCGCGGCGCGCTGCCTCGTGGCTGGCGAGCGACTCCCATTCTCCGCGTTCGGCGGCGCCCAGCATCGCCTCGGAGAATGCCAGCAGTTGTTCGAGCGTGCCCAGCGAGGAGTTCATGCCACGGCTTGTTGTGGCGCTGCGGGCGAGATCTCGCGCCAGGCACCATGAATTTCTTCAAGCAGACCGGCGACTTCATCGAGCGCTGACAGATCATTGTCCAGGTTGGCGCGCAGCAGACGCACGACCAAGTAATCGTAGAGTGCATCCAGGCGTGCCGCGATCTCGCCGCCATTTTCGAGATCGAGGCTGACCTTGAGGCCGTTGCCGATGATGTCGATCGCCTTGGAAATGGCCTCACCCTTGGCGGCGATCTGTTGCTGCTGGAGGGCGGCGCGTGCGTTACAGAGTGCGGCCTGAGCGCCAGAGAAAAGCAGCAGAATCAGACGGTGCGGGTCAGCCACTTCGATGGCCGCATCAACGCCTACCTTCCGATAGGCTGAAATCGCGTTGCGTGCATTGGCGAACATTTACGACCCCTGGCTATAGGTGGGCAGGTTGGCGAGCTGTTGCTGGAGGAAGGTGCTGGTCTTGGTCAAACCCGACATCAGCGTGTCGAGAGCGGTGAACTGCCGGCGATAGCGGGCTTCGATCTGTGTCAGGCGGCTCGCGATCACCTCGGACTGCTTGCCGAGACTATTGATTGAACTACTCAGCCCTTCGCTACGCGCGGCAATCAGCCCGCTACTGCCGGTCAGTCCATCGGCGGCGCTCTTCAATGCCTGGCCATAGGCCGCAACCAGATTGGCGACACCCGCCAGGTCACCGCCGATTGCCTTGCTCAGCGTGGCCGCGTCGACCTGCAGCCTGCCGTCCTTCTGCAGTGTCACGCCGATGTCCGTCAGGCGCTGCAGACTGGCGCTCGTCAGCTCAGGCGGTACCTTGCCCAGCGCGCCGCGGATGCTCTCGTCGGCCGCGCGCAGGGTGCTGTCGCCGTTCAGCGTGCCGGCTTTCTTGGTGGCCGCGTCGTAGCTGCCGAGACTGCTGGCGGTCGTGCGGAATTCGTTGAAGGCCTTGACCAGGGCATTGACGCCAGTGGTCAGGCTCGAAGTGTCCTTGCTGATGATGAAGGTCGTGGTGAGCGACGTCACTGGCGGTTCCGGGCCCTTGAGCAGGTTGAGCGTGACGCCGTCGACCGCGGTGCTCACGTTGTTGCCGCTGGCCGTGACGGCAATGCCATTCAGCTTGAGGGCGGAGCCCTGGGCAGTCTGTGTCTGGGCAAAGGGATCGGTGGCCAGCACCGCTGCATTCGGATCGTAGGCCAGGCCGGCAATCCCTGACAGCTTGATGAACTGGTTGCTGCCGGCCGTGTCGCTGGTCAGCACGAGCTGCTTGCCGGCAGTGCCGTTGATCACCACCGCCGATACCCCTGCACTGGCAGCATTGATCGCGTCACGCACGTTTTCCGGGGTTGCGCCGTCGGCGATCGTCACCGGGGTGCTCTTGTGCGGGCTGCTGCCGCCCAGGGAGTCGAGTGAAATGGTCAGCGTACCACCCGCCGGCAGGGTGCTGCTGGCGCCGGAGAATGGATTGGCTGACCCGCTTGCGCTCACCAGGCTGTGCTGTTTGGCGAACTGGGTCACTTCGATGCTGTAGGTGCCGGCGACGGCGCTTGACGTGGTGCTTGCCGAGGCGATCGTCGGGTCACTGACCGCTGCCTTGAAAACCGAGAACTTCTGTGTGGCGGTCGTTCCACTCGTCGGCACGAGGTTGCTGGCAGCCGTCTGCAGTCCGGAAACTGCACTTTGCAGCGATCCGAGCGCCGAGATCTTTGCCTGGAAACCAGCCTCCTTCCTGGCCAGAGCAGTCAGCGGCGCTTTTTCCAGTGCCATCAGTTGGCTGACAATGCTATTTACGTCGAGGTTCGAGCCCAAGCCCGGTGACGATATCGCCATGCGTCTCTCCCGCAATCCTCAATTGCTGCCTGCGCCACTCCGCTCAGGCCGACTGCTTGACAAAAAGTCCCTTGATACTGTCGAGCGCCTTGGCTATGGCGAGCATCTCGGCCGAAGGCATCTGGCGGATGACTTCCTTGGTCGTACGATCGATGATTCTGACCACCAGTTGCCCGGTGTCGTCATCGACGCTGAATTCGAGGTTGCTGTTGATCGGCTGGACAAAGGCGCGGACGCTTTCGGTGGCAGCTTCGAGTTGTTCCCGTGCGGGCGCCTGTACCTGCTGGCGCGATAGCGCTTGTTCGGTTGCCCTGGTCGTGCTCTCGGCAGGCGTTCTGGCTTCACGTGCCACCGGATTGGCCACGGGCTGAGCATGCGGCGGCAGGGAAACGGTGGTAGGCTGGATGTTCATCTTTCCCTCCTTCGGGAAGTGACCGAGGGGCGCGACCGCGTTGCCGCGCCCGCGCCCCTGATCTTACCCTTAATTGCTTGTCGTCGCTTAGCCGCGCAGCAGTGAGAGCACGTTCTGCGGCAGGGCGTTGGCCTGTGCCAGCATGGCTGTGCCGGCCTGCTGCAGAATCTGCGCGCGCGACAGATTGGCGGTTTCCACTGCGAAGTCGGCATCGAGGATGCGGCTGCGCGAAGCGGACAGGTTCTCGGAAGTCGTCGCCAGGTTACTCACCACACTGCTGAACCGGTTCTGCACCGCACCCAGGTTCGCTCGACTCGAGTTGATGTTGGACAGTGCCGAGTCGATCGTCGCGATGGCGTTCTGCGCGCCACTGGCAGTGGTCAGATCGACGCTCGAGATGCCGGCCCCGAACGTTGCGGTGGCCGCGGTGTAGCCTGCCGTCAGAGCGGTGGTGGCGATGTTGGCGCCACCCAGGTTGATGCCGGCGCTGCTCGTTGAAGACAGCTTGATGCCACCGTAGGTGTTGGCGGTGGTATTGGCGGCGAAGCCGGTGTTGGTTGCTGCAGCACTTCCCTTGGTTTCCACGGTGATGGTGCGGCCATCGCTGGCAGACAGGCTGACCTTCTTGCTGCTGGTGTCGAAAGTGGCAGTGACGCCGGTCTGGTTCGAAAGCGCATTGATTGCCGCGACCACGTTGTTGCCTTGTGCCGTGAAGTCGGCCGAAGTCCCTGCGGCAATCGCTCCGAGCTTGACGCCATTGATCTTGATGTAGTCGGTATTGTCTCCGGCAACTGCTGCGTTAGCGCTGAGCGCACCGCTGGTGACGCTGGTCTTGGTGGCCACAGCCGAGACGCCGGTCTGACCGGTGACGGTATTGAAGGCAGCGGCCTTGGCGATGGCGCTGTCCGATCCGGCTTTGGTGGTGCCTGCGGTCAGACCGGTTCTCGCAAGTGTGGCCGTGCCGCTCATCTCGATCTGGATGTCCCTGCCGTCTTTTGAGGTGAGGGTGAGCGCACCCGAGGCGGCGGCGGTAGCGACCACACCGGTGGTCGCGGTTTGCCCGTTGATCGCGGTAGCCAGGGCGGTACCCTGCAGCGCTGCACTGGTTCCGGCGGTGATCGCGCCGACCGATACGCCATTGATTTTCAGATCGCCGGCAGCGATGTCGTCTGCAGGCGTGGCAAAAGCGGTGGCAGCGACACCGGTAATCTGCGCCGAGCTGGAAACGCCATCCGAGACCGAAGGACCGACGCCATAACCATTGACCGTGATGCCGCCGGTCGAGATGGCGCCGTTGGCGACCGTTGCGGAGAGTGTCGTTGCAAAGGACGAGGTCGTCCCGACACCGAGGGCATCGGCCTTGGCGCTGGCGATGGTGTTGATCGCGATTGTTTCGCCGGTGTTGGCGCCAATCTGGAAAGACTGCGAGTTGAATGTGCCATCGAGCAGTTTCACACCGTTGAAGGCGGTCTGGCTGGCAACGGTGTTGATTTGCTGCACGAGCTGGTCGACTTCCTGCTGCAGGGCGGCACGGTCGGTGGCAGTGTTGGTGGCGTTGGAGGCCTGCACGGCCAGCTCGCGCATTCGCTGCAGGGATTCGGTAACACTCTGCAGGCCGCCTTCCGCTGTCTGGGCCAGTGAGATGCCGTCATTGGCGTTGCGCGAAGCCTGGTTGAGGCCGTTGATCTGCGAACTCATGCGGGCGGAAATGGCCAGCCCGGCAGCGTCATCCTTGGCACTGTTGATGCGCAGACCGGAAGACAGGCGCTGCAGTGAGGTGCTCAGCGAATTCTGTGCGCTGTTGAGGCTGCGCTGCGAGTTGAGCGACGCGACGTTGGTATTGATGACTTGCGGCATTTTCCTTCTCCTATCACTGTCAAATTGACTACCGGTTCCGATGATCCGGCTGGTGAGGCGGGTCCCGGTCCGTCCTGTGTGGCGATTTCTTCGCTTACATCCTTCCTTACGACCCGCCGCTCGAGAACTTTAGAAATTTTCTTTCGGCTTGCCGTGTAAGTCGTTTATCGGCAATCCGTCGGCCAAATTGAGGGGCTTTCCGCTGTCGTGCTGCGACTCTCCGCAACTTCCCGGGTGATGGCTGGCGGAGGCAAGCATGGAGCGCAGGTACGGCGCCCTGTTTTCAGAGACGCGTGCAGGTGGTTATAATGCGTCTCGGGCTGGCGGGGCCTTGCGGCCGACCGGTCGCCTTAGCGCATCGAACGGCTGAACGCGGCGAGTACGCTGGCTCGTCTGCCGTCGTCGTTGCTGACGGGCAGGGTTGTCGAGGGCCGCAGCGGCGCCCTGCCGAACCTCGGAAGGCCGGCAGATCGCCGGTCTTTCCGTCTGTTTTCCCGTGTTGGTAGACGTGCGTGGAGTACTATGCGGATCCTGCTCTGTAATGACGACGGTTATTTCGCACCGGGGATCGAGCATCTGGCACGTGCGTTGTCTGCCTTGGGTGAAATCACGGTGGTGGCGCCGGAACGCGACCGCAGCGGCGCCAGCAATTCACTGACGCTCGATCGCCCGCTATCGCTCAAGCGCGCAGCGAACGGGTTCTATTATGTCAACGGAACGCCCACCGATTGTGTCCACCTGGCGGTCACCGGCATGTTTGACACCCTGCCGGACATGGTGGTGTCGGGAATCAACATTGGCGCCAACATGGGCGACGACACGATCTACTCGGGAACGGTTGCGGCGGCCACCGAGGGCTTTCTGCTCGGCGTTCCGTCGCTGGCGGTTTCCCTCTGCAGCAAGAGCGGCGAGCACTTCGCGTGTGCCGCACGGGTGGCGAGCGAACTGGTCGGCATGCTGCAGAAGCAGGTGCTGGCTGAACCGGTATTGCTCAACGTCAATGTTCCGGACGTACCCTATGAGCGGTTGCGCGGCATCGCGGTGAGTCGTCTCGGCAAACGGCACAAGGCGGAGCCGGTGCTGCGCACATTGTCGCCGCGCAATGAAACGGTATTCTGGGTTGGCGCTGCCGGTGAGGCGCAGGATGCCGGCGAGGGCACCGATTTCCACGTAGTGCAGAACCACCAGGTGTCGGTGACACCATTGCAGATCGACCTGACGCACAACGCCCAGCTGCCGCTGGTGCGTGCCTGGCTGGCGCAATGATGAGCGGTGCCGTTCCCGGTTATGGCATGACCTCGCAGCGCACGCGCGCGCGCATGATCGAACGTCTACGCGATCAGGGGATCTTGGACGAAGAGGTGCTGGCGGCAATTGCTGCTGTGCCGCGGCACGTTTTTGTCGAAGAGGCTCTGGCCTCGCGCGCTTACGAGGATACGGCACTGCCGCTGGGTTTCTCGCAGACGATCTCGCAACCTTATGTCGTGGCGCGAATGATTGAAGCGCTGCGTACCGGGCGTTCGGATCTGGGCAAGACTCTGGAGATTGGTGCTGGCTGTGGCTACCAGGCGGCCGTGCTCGCGCAACTGACCGACGCAGTCTATGCGGTCGAACGAATCGAGCCGCTGCTGGCCAAGGCCAAGGTTAACCTGCGGACCATCCGGCAACTCAAGGTGCGCCTCAAGCATGCCGATGGGCATTTCGGTCTGCCCGAGGCGGCGCCTTTTGATACGATCATCGTCGCGGCAGCGGCAACTCGTGTCCCGACCGCTCTGCTGCAGCAACTGGCGGCGAATGGCCGCTTGATCCTGCCGTTGGGTACGGCGAGGCAGCAGTTGGTGCTGATCGAACGGCGGGCCGAGGGTTTTGTCGAAACCCGCCTGGATGCCGTGCGCTTCGTGCCACTACTTTCGGGAGTCGAGTGAAAGACCAAACCATGCTTTCCCGTCACGGACTCAGCCTGAGCGTGTCGATCCTGTTCGTTCTGGCCGCTTGCGCCAGCCATGCCCCGGCGCCGGTTGGCGAGCGCGCCGGGGGAACGGGCAGGCCAGCGGCGGCCGCCCCGGCGGTCGCCGGCAAGGACATTTACGTGGTGAAAAAGGGCGATACGCTGCATTCGATCGCACTCGATCACGGTCTGGACTACCGTGAGCTGGCAGCGTGGAACAATATCGAGAATCCGAATCGCATCCTGGTTGGCCAGGCGCTGCGCGTCAGGGCGTCAGGCGTCACGGCAGCTGTCGAGGGGGTCGTCGTGCGACCGATCACTACCGGTTCGCCGGTCGAACAACGGCCACTGGGCAGCCCCGGCTCGTCGGTCGAGCAGCGTGCGTCGGTTACGGGCAGCGAGCTTCTGAAACGTGCGCCACTGGCCGGCAAGGAGGCTTACTCCGAACAGGCCCTGGCGCGTGCGCAGTCATTGGCGGTCGAGCCGGTCGCGGTGGCGCCGGTTGCGGTAAAACCCGAAGTGAAGCCGGAAGCGAAACCCGAGGCACGGATTGAAGCCAAGCCGGAGGTGAAGCCCGAAGCCAAGCCCGAAGCGAAGCCGGACGAGACCAGGGTGAGCGATGCGGCGGGTGGCGAAGAAGTGAGCTGGCTTTGGCCGGCGAGCGGCAAGCTGATCGGTACCTTCAGCGAGGGTGGCAACAAGGGAATCGACATCAGCGGCAAGGCCGGAGACAGCGTGCTCGCTGCCGCCGGCGGCAAGGTCGTGTACAGCGGCACCGGCTTGCGCGGCTACGGTAAGCTGGTGATCGTCAAGCACAACAATACTTACCTGACGGCCTATGCACACAATCAGAATGTCCTGGTGAAGGAAGGCCAAGCGGTAACCAGGGGACAGAAGATCGCCGAAATGGGCAATACCGACGCCGATCAGGTCAAACTGCACTTCGAGATACGCCGCCAGGGCAAACCCGTCGACCCGTTGAAACATCTGCCCGCGCGCTGATTATGAGCGGCCCCTACGATTCCGAATACGACCCCTTCGCGGAGGATTCCGAGCCGTCCGGGTTGGTCGGTGAAGAATTGCTCGGCCTGGAGGTGACGGACTCTTTGCCGGCGCCCGAGGCCGAACTGCTCAACGATGTAACGCAGCACTACCTCAACGAGATCGGCGCCAAGCCGCTATTCTCGCCGGTCGAGGAGGCGGCCTGGGCTCGCCGGGCACGCTCCGGAGAGTTCCTGGCCCGGCAGAAGATGATCGAGCACAATCTGCGACTGGTGGTCAATATCGCCAAACATTACCTCAACCGCGGGCTGCCCCTGCTCGACATGATCGAGGAAGGGAATCTCGGTCTTATCCATGCGATCGAAAAGTTTGACCCGGAGCGCGGTTTCCGTTTTTCAACCTATGCCACCTGGTGGATCCGGCAAGGCATCGAGCGGGCGATCATGAACCAGTCTCGAACGATTCGCCTGCCGGTGCATGTGGTCAAGGAAATCAACCTCGTCCTGCGCGCCATTCGCCATCTCGAGGCGGCCAACGGGCGGGAAATTTGCGTCGAGCAGATTGCCCACCTGATCGATCGGCCGGGTGACGACGTGCGGCGTGTGATGGCGCTGAACGAGCGTATCGCCTCGCTCGATGCCCCCCTGCAAGTGGACCCCAGCCGCACGATCGGCGATGTCATCGCCGATGACAACCTGCTCGATCCGGATGAACTGCTGCAGTCGAGCGAAATCGGCGACCTGCTCAAACGCTGGGTGGGACAACTCGGAGAAAAGCAGCAGCAGGTTCTGCAACGCCGTTACGGCCTGGGCGGCATCGACGCCAGTACCCTCGAGGAAATCGCCCTCGATCTGAACCTGACCCGTGAACGTGTTCGTCAAATCCAGATAGAGGCGCTCGACCAGCTTCGACGGATCATCCGGCGCGGCGGCGGGACGGCGGGCAACCTGCTGTAGGGGTTTTCCCTCGTCGTCGAGAATGGCGGGCAAGCACAGACATGCACCAGCCCGGGATGTGGTGGTTTTGCATCGTCAACTGCGAGAAAGCCGTTTCAGCCTTTGTTTGGCGTTGACAATCCCCCGGTCATCTGGAGAACAATGGAACTGCGTTACATGACGTTAGAAGGAATGCCTAAAGTCGTTTATCACTCTTTCCGCGACCTGTTGTGCCTGCGCTCGACAGAAGACACGGTCCGGTAACCGCAGCCATGCAGCGATTGCCAGGGAATCAGGCGAGGCGCGGCCAGAGGCGCTCTTCCCGGTTGGGGGGACCAGCATGCAGATCCCGGATGATCCAGCGCTTTCGTTCTTTCGCGAACCTGCCGGCAATTTTCCTGAGTCGTGTTTCTCCGAGACAGAATTTCTTGAACGGCAGGTTGCGGCCATAGAGGCCTATGTGGAGCACTTTCCAGCGGATGAGCGGGAGTTGCGCGCGCTCGCATGGATCGAGGCCAATGCCAGTCAGTATCGTCACTGGTGGCAGCTGCAGGTGGCGAGCGGACGGTATTGAGCGTCCGGCAACTCCAGCCGGGCGCGTTCTGGCGTCTTGCTTGCAGCAAAAACAATAGGCCGCCGATCCGGGCGGCCAGGTATGCAGGATGCTTCTCAGGGCGGCGCGTGCAGGCGTCCCCACCGTATCATCGTGGTGATGCTGCGATCCTCCGAGTTCACGAGCCGTTGGCAGACAGTGCGCTGACACGTACGCCGTGCGCCTCGCGCAGGGCTTCGGCGAGCTGGAACACTGCCATCGCGTAGAAGCTCGACCTGTTGTAACGTGTAATGACGTAGAAGTTGTCGAAACCGAGCCAGTATTCGGTTACCGCACCCGGTGTGACGAGATCGATCAGGGCAGCCGGCCGATCTCCGTCAGCGGCAGCGGCGACTCCCTGGCTGGCCAGTTCGGCGACGGTGAGGGTGGGTTTGATGCCGGTGGCCAGCAAGGCGGCGGGATTGCCATTGACCCTTGCCGGTACGGCGACGGGTGCGCCTTTCTGCCAGCCATGCTGCTGGAGAAAACGACCGACGCTGCCGATGGCGTCCGTGTAGCTGTGGCGCAGGTCGATGCGGTCGTCGCCGTCGAAGTCGACGGCGAAACGGCGCTGGCTGCTGGGCATGAACTGCGGGATGCCGATGGCGCCGGCGAACGAGCCCTTGATTTCGAGCGGGCTGACGCCGTTCTCGCGGGCCAGCAGCAGGAACTGCTCGAGTTCGCTGCGGAAGAAGTCGGCGCGGGGCGGGTACAGGAAGGCGAGTGAAGCGAGCGCCTCAAGCACGCCGAAACTGCCCATGTGCTGACCGTAGATGGTTTCGACCCCGATAATCGCCACGATCACCTCGGCCGGTACGCCGTAGATCGCTTCGGCGCGCAGCAGGGTGGCGGCATGTTTCTGCCAGAAGGAAAGGCCGCCGACCAGACGCTGCTCGTTCACGAAGCGTTCGCGATAGCGATCCCACGAGCGCTGCTTTTCGGGAACGGCCGGCGGCCGGATCGCTTTCAGCACCGTGGCGTTCGGGCGGATGGCGGCAAACTGGCGCGTCAGGTGGGCAACGTCGAAGCCGTGCTGCTCGTGCATGCTGACGATGAAGGCCTGGACTTCCGGGTTCTGGCTGAAGCCTGCCGCTGCCTGGCCGAAGACGGGGAGCGGCGGCAGGCTGGCGAGGAGAGCGACGAGCAAGGTGGTGACAAGGTGTTTCACGCTTTTCTTCTCCCGTGGGGTGGTAGGCGGCGCACGCATTCTTGCAGCCGATACAGTTGTTCGCCATTGCTGCGGCCGTAGCGCAAGCCGGCATAGCAACAGGCGGCCTCGTTGGTCAGTGCGGCAAGCTCGGGCCGTTGGGAAGCCACGCGTTGCGCAAAAGCGAGTGGTCCCTCCCAGGGGAAGCGATCGATTCCGTGCTGTCCGAGCCGCGCGCAGTAGTTCTGCCAGGCACGCTCGACCGGGTCGACCGGGCGACGTCGCGGCAGGGTCCATAGGGTGACGACGAGCAGCACCAGGCCGCAGAGGAGCGCCAGTGAGGCGCTCATGCTCCGCCAGTCGGGGTTCGGCAAGCCGAGCCGCGAAAGCACGTCGCGCTGGCGCTGCGGATTGTACCCGAGTACCCACTGGTTCCAGGTGTTGTTTGCCGCCTCCCAGCGGTTGCGCACCTGCCGCAGCCAGTCCGCGTCGAGGCGGACGATGTCGGGCAGCGGCTCGCCGGACGGCAGCGCAGTGGCGATTCCCTGCTCGATGCGTGACGGGGCGACTGCCGCCGTCGGATCGAAGCGCACCCACCCCTCGCCAGCAAGCCAGACTTCGGCCCAGGCGTGGGCGTCCGACTGGCGTATGACGAGATAGCCATCGACCGGATTCATCTCGCCTCCCTGGTAGCCAGTCACCACCCGCGCCGGAACGCCGGCCGCACGCATCAGGAAGACGAAGGCCGAGGCGTAGTGCTCGCAGAAACCACGCCGTGTGCCGAAGAGAAATTCGTCGATCGGATTCGCACCGAGTAGCGGGGGGCGCAGCGTGTAATGAAAATCCTCCTGGCGAAACAGGGACAGCGCTGCCTCGGTGATGCCTGCCGGAGGCAGCGACCGCCACTTGCTGGCCAGGGCGCGGCTGCGCGGATTGACCTCGGCCGGCAGGCTCAGAGCCTGTTGCAGGATGGCGGGTGCCTCGACGCGGTTGGCACGATAGTCCACCGATGAGGCAAACGAGAAACGTGCGCGAGCCCGCAGCGGTTCGTGCGACAGGACTTCGAGGGTCGGCGCCAGCACGGCTTCCGGGGGACGGCTGGTGGCCAGGTCGAGGGCGAGCAGCCAGCGCTGGTTGTGCGCTTCGACGATGCTGGTGTAGCGATGCTCGGTGCCGATCACCTCGATCACCGGTTCGCTGGTCGGCAGCTTGATTTTTGGTGCGGCGGGATGCCAGGTGAACCCATCATAGTCGTCGAACACCGGGCCGCGCCAGTACAGTTCGGTTTTTTCCGGAATCTCTCCGACAAAGCGGCTGCGGAAGGCGATGGCGCCCGAGAGGATCAGATTGCTGATCGAGCCGGGCGCCATTTCATTGGACAAACCGCTGCGCCCGCCGTGTGCGTCCTGCGGCAGGCCCCACAGTGGGCCGGAGATGCGTGGGAAGAGCAGGTACAGGATGAGCATGAAGGGCAGTGCCTGGAGGAGCAGCAGGCCAGCCTGGCCGGCGATGTCGGCGAACGGCTGGGCACCGCCGTGCAGGCGGATCAGGGCGGCGGTGAGCAGGGTACAACTGGCCAGCAGCCAGAGGCCGGTCGCAATGCTCTGGGAATACAGATAGTGGGTCAGCAGCAGGAAGAAGCCGAGCATGACGACCACCAGGGCGTCGCGCCGGGTGTTCATCTCCAGCGGCTTGAGTGCCATGAAGAGGACCAGCATGGAGACGCCCGCCTCTCTGCCCAGCAGGCCGTTGAATTGCCAGGCGATGCCGGCGACCGAGGCGAGGACCAGCAAGGCCAGGCACCAGCCGGGCGGCAGGCGCCAACGTCGATGCCACAGCCAGGCCCGCCAGACCAGGGCGCCGGCGACCAGCAGAGTCAGCCAGGGCGGCAGGTGTTCGGCATGCGGGCTGGCGGTTGCCAGGGCAACCACCAACAGCCAGGGCGGCGTTCCGGGGTCGATGGGCTCCTGCTTAGTCGTCATGCGCCGCCTCACCCTCGCCGTAGAGCGCCAGTGCCTGCAGGCAGCGTGCCCGATGTGTGGCGCCCCGGGCCGGTGCGATGTGCCGGCCGGGGAGGCGCAAGCCATAGGTGGCCTGCTGCTGGTCGGCGGCCATGATCCAGCCGGTGAGGATCGACAGCCGTTCCTCGCCGTCGCGGTTGGCCGGGGTCTGCGTCCAATCGAGCCACAGCTCGTCGGTCGCGCCGCCGGCGAACTGTTTGACCAGCAGCTCCTGTTCATCCGAGCGGCGGGCTGCTGTCTTCCAGGCGATGTGCCGGGTCGGGTCGCTGATCTGGCGCGGGCGCAGGCCGGCGAAGTCCTCCTGTCCGCTGTCGCCCTGACGGTAGTCGGCATGGCCCCCCGCAGAGGGAGCTGGCAAGGGCGTGTGCAGAGGCTTCGGATAGACGACGCAGGACCAGGGGGGGTACAGGTAGCTCCAGGCGTGGAAGAGGCCCAGCGGATAGCGCGTGCACAGGGTGATGCGACCTGGGTCGAGGCGGCCGCGTTTGTGCGTCAGGAAGGGCAGGGTGATCGTCGCCCGGCCTTCGACGGGCAGGTCGAGGGTGACTATCGACTGCTGATCGAATGAGAAGTCAAGCCGGCGACGTGGCTGTCGGCGGGGGTTCTCGACTTCCAGCGGGAAACGGGCCAGGTCGCCGGCGAAAGCCGGTTCGCTGCGCCCCGGGGTCAGCCGCAGACCGAAAAGATTGTAAAAGGTGTGTACCATGCCCACCAGAGCGAGACCGACGAGCAGAAAGACCAGTGCATGGCCGAGGCTGAGGTCGTAGTTGACCGCGCCGATCAGCATGACGGCGAGAACCAGGGCAAACAGGGCGCCGGCGGCGGTTGGTACGATGAAGATCCGGCGTTGGGTGAGGACGATCGGCGATTGCTCGTCGCGGCCACGGCGGAAGATCCAGCGGTGAAGCCTTGCCCAGGGACGCATCAGGGCAGTGGCACGGCGCGGATCAGGTTGGCGATGTCCTCGGCATCGGCGTGGTTGCCGCTGGCCAGGCGCAGACGATGACGGGCGACGGCCGGCAGCACCGCCTGCACGTCTTCGGGCAGCACCATGTCCCGGCCGTCGGTAAACGCCCAGGCCCGCGCGGCGGAGAGCAGCGACAGGGCGGCACGCGGGCTCAGACCATGCACGAAGCGCGGCTCGCGGCGCGTTGCCGCGACCAGCAGTTGCAGGTAATCGAGCAGCACGGGCGCCGCGTGTACCGCTGCCGCCTGTCGCTGCAGCCCGGCAAACTCATCCGGGCCAAGCCGGGCATCGATGGCCGGTAGTTGTTCCCGCCGACCACCGCTCTCGAGCAGCCGGCGTTCGGCGTCGCGATCCGGGTAACCGAGATCGAGACGCAGGAGAAAGCGGTCGAGCTGCGATTCCGGCAGCGGGAAGGTGCCGATCTGGGTCGATGGATTCTGGGTTGCGATGACGAAGAACGGCTGCGGCAGCGGCCGCGTTTCTCCTTCGGCGGTCACCTGTCCCTCCTCCATTGCTTCGAGCAGGGCGCTCTGGGTTTTCGGGGTGGCACGGTTGATCTCGTCGGCCAGCAGGACCTGCGAGAAAACCGGTCCGGGCAGGAATCGGAAGCTGCCGCGCTCGCGATCGAAGATCGAGACGCCGACGATGTCCGCCGGCAACATGTCACTGGTGAACTGGATGCGCGCAAACTGGAAGCCGAGCAGGCGGGCCAGCGTGTGGGCGAGCGTCGTCTTGCCGACTCCCGGCAGATCCTCGATCAGCAGATGACCTTTCGCCAGCAGGCAGCAGAGGGCGAGTCTGGTCTGCATGGGCTTGCCAAGGATCACCACGTTGGCGGCGGCAAGTATCTCACTGACTGGTGATGCTTTGTTGGAGGGCGGCATGGCTTGTCGTGGTGGCGTGATTGGGATGATAATAAACCATCGATCAACAACACGATTCATCGTAGAACAGCGCGCCGATTGCGGCGTCCCTCTGCGGCAGAAAGGCCACAGTGACCACCACTGCATTCATCACCCATCGCGACTGTCGACTGCACGACATGGGTTCGTACCACCCGGAGGCCCCGGAGCGCCTGAATGCCATCAGCGACCACCTGATTGCACAGGGGCTGGATTCCTACTTCGTTTACCACGACGCACCTCTGGCAACCTTCCAGCAACTCAAGCGGGTGCATACTGCGGCCCACCTCGAACGGGTGAAGCGCGCCTCGCCGGAGTTGGGCATTTTCCACCTCGACCCGGACACGGCGATGAACCGGCATACCTGGCAGGCCGCCTTGCGGGCCGCCGGGGCGGGTGTGCTGGCGGTCGACCTGGTAATGTCCGGCGCGGTGGAGAACGCGTTCTGTGCGGTGCGGCCGCCCGGGCATCACGCCGAGCGTGCCACGGCGATGGGCTTCTGCTTCTTCAACAACATCGCCGTCGCGGCCGCCCACGCCCTGGCGGCACACAACCTGTCGCGGGTTGCGGTGATCGATTTCGACGTTCACCACGGGAACGGTACCGAAGACTGTTTCAGGGGTGAACCGCGGGTGCTGATGGTCAGCACTTTTCAGCATCCGTTCTACCCCTACAGCGGCACGGAAAGCCGCGCTCCGAACATGCTCAATGTTCCTCTCGGCCGGGGTACCGACGGTGAGGAGTTCCGTCGCGTGGTGAGCGATCTCTGGATGCCTCGCCTGTATGACTTCCAGCCCGAGATGCTGTTCATCTCGGCCGGTTTCGATGCCCACTACGAGGACGAGATGGGCGGTCTACGCCTGCTCGAGAAGGATTACGCCTGGGTTACCGAGCAATTGAAACAGCTCGCCGACGAGTGCGCACAAAAGCGGATCGTGTCGATGCTCGAAGGTGGATACTCGCTGTCGGCGCTGGCGCGCAGCGTTGCCGCCCATATCCGGGTGCTCGCCGAGCTCTGAGCAGCATTGCGGGGGCGGTGGCCACTCTGCTCCAGGGCGACGTTTTCATCGCCAAGGCGTTTTCCTTCGGTTAGAATCGGAACTTTTGATCTCCCCGGGCAATCCTTCGGGGACATCTTACGGGCGCCCATTCAAGACCATGATTACCGGATCGATCGTAGCGATTGTCACCCCGATGCACGAAGACGGCAGCCTCGACCTGCCCGGGCTGCGTCGCCTGGTGGATTTCCATGTACAACAGGGTACCGACGCGATCGTCATCGTCGGTACGACCGGCGAGTCGCCGACGGTCAATCTTGCCGAGCACTGCGAGCTGATTCGGGTGGCCGTCGAGCAGGTGGCGGGTCGTGTGCCGGTGATTGCCGGCACCGGTGCCAATTCCACCGCTGAAGCGATCGAGCTGACCCGTTTTGCCAAACAGGCGGGTGCCGATGCCGCGCTCTCGGTCGTTCCGTACTACAACAAGCCTGGTCAGGAAGGCCTCTATCGCCACTTTCGGGCGATTGCCGAGGCGGTCGATATCCCGGTCATCCTTTACAACGTGCCGGGGCGTACGGTGGCCGATCTGGGCAATGACACGGCGCTGCGCCTGGCCGAAGTGCCGAACATCGTTGGCATCAAGGATGCGACCGGCAACATGGATCGCGGCATCGAGCTGATCACGCGCGCGCCGCCGGGTTTCGCGGTTTACAGTGGCGACGATGCGAGCGCCTGTGCGCTGATCCTGATGGGCGCCAGCGGCGATATTTCCGTGGTGGCCAATGTGGCGCCGAAGCTGATGCACGAGATGTGCTCTGCTGCGCTGGCCGGCGACGTCCTCGGGGCGCGTCAGTTGAATGCCCGTTTGCTTGGTTTGCACCGACAGTTGTTCTGTGAGGCGAATCCCATCCCGGTCAAGTGGGCTTGCCGCGAAATGGGCTTGATCGAAGGTGGGTTGCGACTGCCGCTGACCTCCCTTTCGCCCGATAACCATGCACGGGTTCGCGCTGCCATGTCCCAGGCCGGCGTCCTCGTCTAACTGCAGGGTCGCCAGATGAGTCCCGTCTTTGCGCGCTTCCGGCTGGTCCTGTTGGTGCTGCTCGCCGGCTGCACCGGCTCTCTGCTCGAACCGAAGAGAATCGAGTACAAGACGGCGTCCGCCAGTTCGGTACCGCCGCTCGAGATTCCACCGGATCTGACCTCACCGACCCGCGACGACCGCTATGTGGTGCCCGATGCAGCTGGCAAGGGCACGGCCACCTACTCGGCCTACGCCGCCGAACGGTCGCCGCAGGCCAGAGCACAGCAGAAGGGCGACGTGCTGCCGGAAGTGGACCAGGCGCGCATCGACCGCTCCGGGACACAACGCTGGCTGGTTGCCGCAGGGACACCCGACAAGCTGTGGGGAGTGGTCAAGGAATTCTGGCAGGAGACCGGCTTCGTGATCAAGCTGGAACTGCCCGATGCCGGGGTGATGGAAACCGACTGGGCGGAGAACCGCGCCAAGATCCCGCAGGATTTCATCCGCAACGTGCTCGGCAAGGTAATCGACTCGGTCTATTCGACGGCCGAGCGGGACAAGTTCCGCACACGCCTGGAGCCCGGCAGCACGCCGGGGACGACCGACATCTTCATCAGTCATCGCGGGATGTACGAGATTTTCGTCTCCGAAGGCAAGGATCAAACCAAGTGGCAGCCTCGCCCGGCTGATCCGGAACTTGAGGCCGAGATGCTGCGACGTCTGATGATCCGCCTGGGCAGCGAGGAAAAAAGAGCCACGGCGGCACTCAAGTCAGCTCAGGAGAGGCCGCTCGAACGCGCCCGGTTGTCGCGTGGTGCCGATGGCGCCGGCACGCTGGAGGTTGAGGAACCCTTCGATCGGGCCTGGCGTCGGGTCGGCCTGGCCCTGGACCGGGTTGGTTTCACCGTGGAGGACCGTGACCGATCGAGAGGGCTGTATTTCGTTCGTTATGTCGATCCGGAAACCGATAACGAAAAAAAGGAAGAGGGTTTTCTCTCGAAACTCAATCCGTTCAAGGGTAGTGCTCCCAAGACGCAGACGCAGTACCGGATTTTCGTGCGCGAGGCGGGCGGTCGGTCGACCGTGCAGGTGCTCTCCCTGGAAGGTGGCGTTGATCAGTCGGACACGGCCAAGAGGATACTGAATCTGCTCTACGACCAGTTGAAGTAGAGTCCGGGTCTCACCGGGTTGTCCTGCATGCCGGCTTCTCTGTCCTTGTTGTCTGTACCCTCCGACCATGGGTGCGGTGTGGCAAGGATGGTGGGGGCATCCTGACGGATGTGCATGGCCGAGGCAGCCTGGATCTGCCTCGTCGGGATTGATCACGGAGTGGCAACCCGCGGTGTGTTGGCTGTTGCACTACCGGAGAGCATGAGGTGAGGTTCGCTCCGTTTTTCCTCTGCCATGTGGTGCCGTTCTCCCTGTCAGTGTTTGAATGAGCTGCTTGACGGCCATTCGCAGGACCTGTCCTGCACGGTTGCCGTAAGCCTGGTGCGGTGCGGCACGGAGCAGCACGGAGCAGCACACAACCCTGTGGCCCGGACATGGGTGCATCGAACAGGGGATGTGCTTTACGGCAGGACGCATGGGAATCCTCCCTGACCGAACCGCATGCTTTCCCGTGTGGAGCGGGGGGCAGGATCGCCTGCGCGAGCCGCGCAGGGCGCCGAGCGCGCAGCGCAGCAGGTGGGAAGACATTCTTCGTCGGGCTGCGGCGTGTCGGTGCGCCATTCCTCCTCCGGCAGGTCATGCGCCAGGTGTGCCAGGAGCGAGGCGAGCGGACGTGCCATCGAGAGTTCTCCGCATGCCCGCTGGTTGGCCGGGAACGCACAGTTCCGGAATCTGCGATTGGCGAAGACATCCCGCACTGGCCGACAGACTCGTTTGCCTGCGCCGCTGCATAAGCTAATAAGCAAAGATTCGTTGGCCGAGCGACAACACTTTTTTAGACTCCGTCCCGTCCCTTGATTGAACGGAGTCCCGATGAAACTGAAGCACCTTGTTGCCGGTCTCCTGACCGGTGTCTGGATGGTCGGCAGGGTGCTTGCTGCCGACATTGCCATCCTGAACGTCTCCTACGATCCGACCCGCGAGCTGTATCAGGACTTCAATGCCGTTTTTGCCAAACACTGGCAGGGGAAGACCGGTGACACCCTCAAGGTGAATGCCTCGCACGGCGGATCGGGCAAGCAGGCACGCTCGGTGATCGACGGTATCGACGCCGACGTGGTCACCCTGGCGTTGGCCTACGACATCGACGCCATCGCCGACCGGGGCATCCTGCCACTCGACTGGCAGAAACGGCTGCCCAACAATGCGGCGCCCTACACCTCGACGATCGTCTTCCTGGTCCGCAAGGGCAACCCCAAGGCCATCAAGGACTGGAACGATCTGGTCAAAGCCGGCGTCTCGATCGTCACCCCCAACCCCAAGACCTCCGGTGGTGCGCGCTGGAATTACCTCGCCGCCTGGGCTTACGCGTTGAAACAGCCAGGCGGCAACGAAGCCAGAGCGCGGGAATTCGTCGGCCAGATCTACGGCAACGTCAAGGTGCTCGATTCCGGCGCACGCGGTTCCACCACCACCTTTGTCGAGCGCGGCATCGGCGACGTGTTGCTTGCCTGGGAAAACGAAGCCTACCTGGCGATCAAGGAACTCGGGCCGGACAAGTTCGAGATCGTCACGCCGTCCTTGTCGATTCTGGCCGAGCCGCCGGTCTCCGTCGTCGACAAGGTGGTCGACAAGCGGGGAACGCGCAAGGTCGCGCAGGCCTACCTCGAATACCTGTACTCGCCGGAAGGCCAGGAAATCGCCGCCAAACACTATTACCGGCCGCGCGACGCCAAGATCGCCGCCAGGTACGCCAAACAGTTCGGCAAGGTCAACCTGGTCACCATCGACGATACCTTCGGCGGCTGGCGCAATGCCCAGAAGCTGCATTTCTCGGACGGCGGCATCTTCGACCAGATCTACGTTCCCGGCGGGAAACGTTGAAAACCTGGCTCAATCGTTGGCCGAATCCCCTGCGGCAGAAAGAGAGAATGAGCCAGTTCTCGTCCTTGTCGAGGCCCGCATGGCCAGTCTGAAGCGCTTCAGTCCCTTGCCGGGCTTTGGCCTGGCGATGGGTTACACGCTGCTCTATCTGACCCTGATCGTGCTGATCCCGCTCACGGCGGTCGGTGCCAAGACACTGAGCCTCGGCTGGGAGGCCTTCTGGTCGGCGGTGAGCAGCCCGCGCGTCGTCGCTTCGTACCAGCTCAGCTTCGGCGCCTCGCTGCTGGCGGCCGGCATCAACGTCGTCTTCGGCCTGATCTTCGCCTGGGTGCTGGTGCGCTATCGATTTCCCGGCAAGAGTCTGGTCGATGCCCTGGTGGACCTGCCGTTTGCCTTGCCGACGGCGGTGGCCGGCATCGCCCTGGCGACCATCTGCGCGGAGAACGGCCCGGTCGGCGAACTGCTCAAGACGTTCGCAATCGAGGTCGCGTACACGCCTTACGGGGTGCTGCTGGCGCTGGTCTTCATCGGCCTGCCGTTTGTCGTGCGCACGGTGCAGCCGGTGCTCGCCGATCTCGAAAGGGAAGTCGAGGAAGCCGCCGCCGGACTCGGAGCCGCGCGCTGGCAGACCTTCCTCAAGGTCATCCTGCCACACATCACGCCGGCACTGCTGACCGGTTTCGCCATGGCCTTCGCCCGTGCCGTCGGCGAGTACGGATCGGTGATCTTCATCGCCGGCAATGTGCCGATGGTCTCCGAGATCACGCCGCTGTTGATCATCACCAAGCTCGAACAGTACGACTACGCCGGCGCCACCGCAGTCGCCTCGGTGATGCTGGTCATTTCCTTCCTCCTGCTGCTGATCATCAATGCGCTGCAGGGCTGGATGCAGCAACGATACACCGCGGAGGCCTGAGATGAGTGGAACGATCACCTTGAAACCCGGTAGCCTGGTGCGTCATGAGACGCTCAGCACGCGCGAGCCGGCCTGGGTGAAGGGGGTGCTGATTGGCATCGCGCTGACCTTCTTCGCCGTTTTTCTGCTGCTGCCGCTGGCGACGGTTTTCACCGAAGCCTTGCGCAAGGGTTGGGGGGCTTACGCAGCAGCGCTGCTCCACCCGGATGCCCGGTCGGCGATCATGCTGACGGCGCTGGTCGCGGTCATTGCCGTGCCGCTCAACCTAGTCTTCGGGGTCGCCGCGGCGTGGGCCATTGCCAAGTTCGAGTTTGCCGGCAAGCGCCTGCTGATCACCCTGATCGACCTGCCTTTTTCCGTATCACCGGTGATCTCGGGGCTGATCTATGTGCTGATGTTCGGTGCGCAGGGCTGGTTCGGTCCCTGGCTGCAGGCACACGACATCAAGATCATCTTTGCCCTGCCCGGCATCGTTCTGGCGACCATCTTCGTCACGTTCCCCTTCGTCGCCCGCGAGCTGATTCCGCTGATGGAAGCGCAGGGGTCGGAAGAGGAGGAGGCGGCCGTCGTTCTCGGAGCTTCCGGCTGGCAGGTGTTCTGGCATACCACACTGCCGAGCATCAGGTGGGGTCTGCTGTACGGGGTGATTCTCTGTAACGCGCGCGCCATGGGCGAGTTCGGCGCCGTGTCGGTGGTCTCCGGGCACATTCGCGGCATGACCAACACCCTGCCGCTGCACGTCGAGATTCTCTATAACGAATACAACTACGCCGCAGCCTTTGCCGTGGCCTCGCTGCTGGCACTGCTGGCGATCGTCACGCTCGGGCTGAAAACACTGGTCGAGCGGCAGACGCGTCGGCAGCAGCAAAAGAAGAATGAACTTTCCGGAGAATGAGCCATGAGTATCGCCATCCGCAACATCAGCAAGCAGTTCGGCGCCTTCAAGGCGCTCGACGATGTCTCGATGGACATTCCTTCCGGTGAGCTGGTCGCCCTGCTGGGGCCCTCGGGCTGCGGCAAGACCACGCTGCTGCGCATCATCGCCGGCCTCGAATACGCCGACCAGGGGCAGATCCTGCTCGCAGGCGACGACACTTCGGCGCTTCATGCGCGTGACCGGCAGGTCGGTTTCGTCTTCCAGCACTACGCGCTGTTTCGCCATATGAGCGTTTTCGACAATGTCGCTTTCGGCCTGCGGGTCAAGCCGCGGCGCGACCGCCCGGCCGAAGCGGAGATCAGGCGCCGGGTGAAACGCCTGCTCGAACTGGTGCAGCTCGACTGGCTGGCCGACCGTTACCCATCGCAACTGTCCGGCGGCCAGCGCCAACGCATCGCGCTGGCCCGTGCGCTGGCGGTCGAACCGAAGGTGCTGCTGCTCGACGAACCCTTTGGCGCGCTCGATGCCAAGGTGCGGAAGGAGTTGCGGCGCTGGCTGCGGCAGTTGCACGACGAGATTCACGTCACCAGCGTTTTCGTCACGCACGACCAGGAAGAAGCACTCGAGGTCTCGGACCGGGTCGTCCTGATCAACCAGGGCAGAGTCGCACAGATCGGTACGCCCGAGGCGGTGTACGACCATCCGGCGACACCCTTCGTCGCCGACTTTCTCGGCTCGGTCAATCTGTTTCATGGCCGGGTCGAGGACGGACAACTGCGCCTGGGTGAACACGCACTTGGCGCCGCCGACGGCAGCGACGGCAGTGCGCTGGCCTTTGTGCGTTCGCACGAGTTCGAGCTACTCCCCGGCTGGGCTGGGCGTGGCGGGCTGCCGGCGACGATCGTCCGTGTCGTTTCGGTCGGGCCGAGCGCGCAGATCGAGCTGAGCCGCACCGACGGCGAACTGGTCGAGGTCGCGATCGCCCGCGACACCTTCCGCCTGCTGGGGCTTGGCGAAGGGGACAAAGTGTCGCTGCGCCCCCGTCAGATCCGCGTCTTTCCGACAGAAGCGCAGGCGGCTTGAGGCGAGACGATGAACTTTCAACAACTGCGCATCATTCGCGAAACGCTGCGCCAGGATTTCAACCTGACCGAGGTGGCCAGCGCGTTGTACACTTCGCAACCGGGGGTCAGCAAGCACATCAAGGATCTCGAGGACGAACTGGGCATCGAGATTTTCCTGCGCCGCGGCAAGCGGCTGCTCGGACTGACCGAGCCGGGCAAGGAACTGGCCGCGGTGGTGGACCGCATTCTGCTCGACAGCCAGAATCTGCGCCGCATTGCCGACCAGTTCGCCAGCCGGGAAACCGGTCACTTCGTCGTCGCCACCACGCACACCCAGGCGCGCTATGCGCTGCCGCAGATCATCAAGTGGTTCAGGACCGATTATCCCAAGGTGCACCTCGCACTGCATCAGGGCAGTCCGGAGGAGATTGCCGAAAAGCTCGTTTCGGGCGAGGCGGATGTCGGGATCGCCACCGAACGGCTCGACAAGGTGGCGGAACTGGCCACCTTCCCGTTCTACCGCTGGCATCACGCGGTGATCGTTCCGTACGGCCATCCTCTTCTCGAGGTCAAGGACCTGACGCTCGAGTTGATCGGCGAGTATCCGATCATCACCTATCATGAAGGTTTCACCGGCCGGACGCATATCGACAAGGCTTTTGCCGAGGCCGGTGTCGTGCCGGACATCGTGCTCTCGGCGATCGACGCGGACGTCATCAAGACCTATGTCGAACTCGACCTCGGCGTCGGCATCGTCGCCTCGATGGCCTACGATGGTTTCAAGGACCGCAATCTGGCGCTGATTCCGGTACCGCACCTGTTTCCGGAAAGCACGACTCGCCTCGCCGTACGTCGCGGCGTCTATCTGCGCAGCTATGCCCTGGCGTTCATCGAGAAAGTCTGTCCCGATATCGGGGAGCAAAACCTCAAAACGGCCATCCAGAAGCAGGTCGGGGGTGATTGGTCATGAGTTTCCGCATCCCGGGAAGATCATGCACCATGAGCGCCCGGCGGTCGCTGCAAGCCACGATTGGCGATGGCTGGGCGGTGCAGCGTCTCTCGGCGAGCCGGCACATGGGTTAAAATCACCGGGGCACAATTCCGTTCGGCTCAGTCAATCGTCAGGACATGCAATGGCACGAGAAAGCTATGCACAACGTACTATTGGTGGTGATTGTGGCGTACTCTCCGGCCGCTTGAGTTGATCCGCTTCGCCTCGCTGGGCAGCGGCAGCCAGGGCAATGCGCTGATTGTCGAAACGGGCGCGACCAAACTGCTGCTCGATTGCGGTTTTTCGATCCGCGCGGCGACAGCGCGACTGGCCAGACTCGGTGCGGCACCGGATGAACTGGCGGCAATCCTGGTGACGCACGAGCATGGCGATCATGTCGGAGGAGTTTTCGCGTTCGCTCGCCGCCACCGGCTTGCCGTCTATCTGACCCATGGCACGTACGTGGCAGCCGCACGCGGCCAGGCTGGCTTGCCGGAATGCCGTCTGATCGACGCGCAGCAGCCGTTTGCGATCGATGGCCTGGAAGTGCAGCCCTTTGCGGTGCCGCATGACGCACGCGAGCCGGTACAGTACGCGTTCAGTGACGGTGATCACCGCTTGGGCGTGCTCACCGACAGCGGTTCGATCACGCCGCATATCGCCGAGGTCCTGGCTGATTGCGACGGCCTCGTTCTGGAGTGCAATCATGACCAGACGCTGCTCGCGGTATCGCGCTATCCGGCGCTGCTCAAGCAGCGTATTGGTGGCCGCTTTGGCCACCTCGAGAACGAGCAGGCGGCGGACCTGTTGCGGCAGATCGACAGTCGCCGGTTGCAGCATGTGGTGGCCGCACACCTCAGTCAGGAGAACAACCGGCCGCAACTCGCCAGCAGGGCGCTCGCCTCGGCGCTTGGTTGTGGCGAGGAGTGGATTGGCGTCGCCGATCAGCAACGGGGCTTCGACTGGCGACAACTGAACTGAAGCGGTGGGCACAAAAAAAGCCGGCGCGAGCCGGCTTTTCTGCTGCTGTGCGGACGATCACTTCTTCATTGCATCCTTGGCAGCATCGGCAGCGCCAGCGGCGGCGGCACCAGCGACTTCCTTGGCCTTGTCCATGGCGGCGGTGTCGGCTGGCTTGGCAGCATCGGCCGGTTTGGCAGCACCGGCCGATGCT
>ERZ761603.300-NODE-300-length-41985-cov-14.452468_pt1 | contig 41985 bp, 72 predicted proteins | sample MGYA00511879_ERZ761603 | MGnify/ENA primary metagenome ERZ761603 (study PRJEB28899, sample SAMN02850040) | bioreactor sludge metagenome | biome: EBPR Sludge; feature: EBPR Bioreactor; material: flocular biomat | place: Australia: Thorneside Wastwater Treatment...
GAACCTCAAATACCCTATAAGGGAAGCTCAATTGTACCTTAGTGGAACCTCAAATGCAAGCCACTATCTACACGGGTCACCACCACTTCCAGCACCACTCAGCACCACATGTAGACAGCACTTTGCAGGGGGCAGCACCAGTAGTTTGTCAGGACGTGTGCCAGCACATTATTTAATAGAATCAGGCACTTAGTTGGTCTGACAGTGTGCCAGCACTACAGTAATTCTATATAGCAGAAAATTAAATTTGCTCCAGCACCAGAAAACAGACAGGTAAATGGATAGTCTGTAGAACAGCAATACAGGGAAGGGGAGGGTCTGTAGAACACAAATACAGGGAATGAGAGAGTCTGTAGGCACGCAGTGAATATACAGTGAAGCAGGGATACTATTACTTATACTCATAAGCCCCCGCCCCACTTTTTAGATAACACATAGGAAGGACTGTCACTCTCTATATATGTTATTCCCCCGCCCCGAATTTGCAGTTATACGTCGAACCAGAACATGCCTTCCTCGTTGGACAGAACCCCCGCGTCTTTGTATGCGTCCAACAAACATTCACCGATGATCGCTGCTGCATTGACAGAGGTGACTGGTTTATACACACGGGTCTTGTAACTAATCTTCAGGGTCTCGTCTTCGTACTGTTGGATCTTGATGCGGGAAGCCCCTCGCCCGACCTTCAGGTTTGCAATCGATTTCATTTTGCCTCCGTGTTGGTCACTACCTCTTCCGCACCGTCTAGGTCTAGGTAGTACCCGCCCTCAGTACCATGCTGGCGTAGCATCTCATTCCACTTGTCGATCAGGAACTGTGCCTTGTCGATAGGTAATCCGTTCTCCCAATCACCCTGCGAGCCGGCATCAGCCGCCTGGTGCCGATTGAAAGTCTTATGCTCCCGGCGCACCGTCCCATCGAACCTTATGGACTCTTGCACGTAGCCCTTTACCTTCAGCATCCTTTTTGCTCCGCGATGGCCGACCAGATGACGAAAACTTCCTTTTGTGCCATGACGGTTCCTTAGTTGAGTACGTGGAAATGAAAAAACACATGGGCCTCCACCGCCGACCCACCGAAGAAGACGGGGAAGTACCGACCGTCGTCAGTGCGTTGAAGGATGTAGCGAAGACCGTCTTCCTCACCGCGCGGATAGACCTTCTCCACTGCCCTGACCGCATTCGCCGCAGTCGCGTAGGTCTTGGTCGGTTCAAGAATAATCAGCTTAGCCATGGTACTTAGCCTCCGGCGCTTTCAGATACTTGAGATTGTCCGACTCCCGCACGGTTAGAATCGCCGTACCGTTCGGCCACACTACTATGCAGTAGTCGTCGTTACCCATGCCGACCTCCCCAGACCCCTCGTCTTGCCCGAAATCGCCGGAGAAAGACACCTCCCAATTCCCGGTAGTCTCGATACCACGATGTACCGCCTCAAGTAAGGTGTGGCAAGCGATTTGAACCCGAGACTCGTAATTAGCGCTTTCGTTCATGGCTTATGTGCCTCGCTGTTGTGTTTCGATGCTGTAATTGTACTCCTACAGAGCTACATACACGCCTCACAACGTAACAAGCCCAAGCCTGTTACTAGGCCACACCGCCCGCTGGTAGCGCGGATCACGAACCGTAACCCACATGTAGGGAGTGCCGTTGACAGTCTTGGACTCGATACTCCCCACATGCACTACGGTGCCGATAAACCCCGCAGACCCGCGATCTTCAGGGCACTTTACGCGGGAGCCTACCCGCAGTTTTCGGGCTTCTTCGATGTTCATTCACCCCTCCGCGAACCGCATGCCCCATAGTAGACAGATCGACGCTCGATCCACCCCTCCGGGAACCAGCGCTGCTGGTGGTCCTTCGCGTCTGCCGAGTCAGCGAATACCGCCATAGTCTCGCCGTGCTTGTTGCACGATAGCCACACGTATTTCATTTGTGTCCTCACACTTCCGGATGGGTGCTGATGAGCCACGCGGCGATGCGCTCCGGTGACCACTCGTCGTAGTAGATACCGGTATTCACCCCGTCCTCTATGTCGCCGTCCGACAGATAGTAGGCGTACTCTACACCCTGCATAATGTCGGATGACACGAAGTCGGCAATGATGTCTCCATCCATAGTAACGACTTGCCACCGCTCTCCGGATTCATCCAGAGACAAGGTGTAGTCGCAACCATCCACCGTGATCGTCTTAGTCATAGTAGGCACCCTCCCGCCCCAGATCGACGTAGAACTCGCTCTCCGGATACTGGTTGTCCAGATCGCGGTCATTGATGTACATGCACGCGCGATCCTCGGCGTAATCAGGGTCCTCGTGACGGAACTCGCGGACGCAAAATTCCTCACCGGTTTCGGTGCGTTGCATTACTTTTGCGCGGTACATGGTGCCTCCTGTGTGAGTGCTGTTTCGATGATGCTATCTTACCTCGCCCAGAACGCCTGCGCGCTCCACTTTGAAATCGATTGCAATCTCCCCAGAAGCGGGAAAACCTCCATAATTTCCCGTAAATCGCCACATTTAATGCAATTTCTGATCTTTCCGGGTTTAATGCAGCGCACAAAGGTTGGTCAGATTGTGTGCCACTATCGTACTTTTCTGTAGTCCCATCCCTTAGTAACGGTGGCGCAGTGGCGTTTCCAGAAATCTACCAACTCCCACAAATGCTTACTGTACGCCCCTGCTAGCTTACCGTCCAGCGAGCACAGGACCCAATTGACTCTCCCCGTCTTGTCACGCATCCTTTTGAAGTGCGGTTTATCATTACGACAAACGTACAAGAACACTAATACCCCTAGGGCACACCTAGTAATACCGTACTCATACTCGCACAATCTCTGACTGATAGACCCCGGAGACCTTCCGTGCTCACTGCACAGTACGTCGAACCGCGTCCCCACCCCTAGATACAGCCACAGGTCGTAGTCTTCTGCGGGCGACCAGCGTACCCCCATGCGCGGAGGATTATCGAATCCTCCACGATCTATACGGTAGCCGCCTCCCACGAACCATCCCCGACCATCCGTCTTCGCCATGACTGCCTCTATTATTACCGTTTTACCACGCTGTACAGCCTCGCTACGCCTCCGGCGCGTCCTCGGGCTGGTCCGTGTAGCCGAGAGCCGTGCGCAGCGCTTGCGTGCGGATTGTTTGCTCCGTCAGACGGGTTAGCACGTAATGCGCGGGGCAACCGCCCTTGCAGTCCGGGTAGTTGTGACGGTGCATAGCATGCAACTCAGCGAATGCTTCTGTGAGTACCTTGACCGTCTGGTCCAGATACTCACGCAAGTTGTCGTTAGTCTCCACCATAATCCACCCCCAGAAGATGCTCGATGCTGGAGCCGCGAGGCACGAGTTTGTTGATCTCGTAGATGTCACGCTCTACGGTGAGGTCCATACCCTCCACATGGGTGCGCTTAGCCATAGCCTCGGCTAGCCCCTCCACACCTTGCGGGTGCAGATGCCCGTAGTGTTGGATATGCCTGCGCTGGATGTCCAGCGCCTCTTGCAGTGTCATCCGGGTAGATTTGAACATGATTTCAATCTCAGCCTAGATACGCCTTGCGGCAGGTTAGGGAACAGAACATCTTTGCATCGTAGTACGTGTGACCACCATCGGTCTCGATGTAGTACCGATACAGAAAGCGATTGGTGGGTTCCTTCTTGCGGTTCTTCCTCCACAGAACCTGCCCACACCATGCGCAAGTCTGGTTACCAGCATCCTCCCGCTCCCGCATCAGTGTCGTGCGAGCGGTCGGATCGCGGCGAATGTATTCAGGCATGCTACACCCCGTCTATCTGGATGGTGATACGAGAACCTTGATACACGATGTAGGTTCTTCTGACTTGGATATGGACCTTACGCCACCGCCCCTCGAACCTTGCGTACCATACATCGGCGTGGCTGTGGCGTACGCGTACGCTCTCGGTACGGAATGGCCCCTCGGTACCCTCACCGTGGTGTAGGTACCCTACGAACTCGTCAGACATGTTTGCCCCCCTTCCTCTTAGACAAGGGAAGAGTACGCCTAACGATGCTGCGGAACCGCTTCAGGGCGGAGACCCTATACTCGACCAACACAGGATGGTGAGCCTCGCACGAGGAAGCCCCGGCAGCTACCGCCTCGGTGTAGCGCTCGTATAGCTTACGCCACAGGTCCGTATCGAACCCCACATTCATGTAGTCACCGTCGCGCCCGGCCATCAGCGCATCCCTATAGAGATACGTGAGGTAGCGAGGGAGCGCATTGCACGTGTAGTGCACAACGTGTTGCTCGATTTCCTTGATGGCAGTATCTATGTCTTCCAGCCATCCCCGCTTCTCTTCGGCGTCCCTCGGGGCATCACGGTCGGGTAGAACGTTGTAGGCGGCAGGTACTCGCATTTGTGCGGTTCCAGAAAATACTACTTGCGGATCGTAGGTATCAGTAGCGGGATAGTGCTGCGCCCGTCCATACCGAACACCTTGCGAAGCGCCGTATCGATATGCGTGTCGTTCAGGTATGAGTAGAGATTGTCGCAAACCCACCGCGACCATCCCCCCGGAAGATCACCGAACGCAATGTGCGCGACATCGTGTCGGTACCGCATGGCCGTGAGATTGCTTGCACGATAGAGTGCTCGACGGTCTTCGGTATCGTACTCGGAACAGCGCTTCCGAATCTCTTCGTAGTGCTCCTTCAGCATCTTCATTTGGTGTTCCTCGCTTCCTGGCGCATGTCGCGGATTGTAGCGTGGGCATTGTATCGGGCATACCTCCAGAACGTACGCGCCACGCCTAGAGGTAGATCACCCCAGTGATCGATGTAGACCTCGCACCGTGCGCGAAAGATATCGCGGGTAAGCAAGGTCTCCACGTACCCCGCATCCTTGTGGTCCCGGAATAGCTCGGACCACTTGCGAGGGCGAGCGCCGCCCATCCACACGATAGGCCCGATGAAGCAGTTACCTTCAGCCATACGGCGGAGGCGATAGCCATCGAACTCACTGTAGAAGACATGCAGGGCGCTCAAGGCATTTACTGCCTTGATGTCCGAACAGCCGGAAGCCCCATCGACTTCCCACTCAATCGTGTAGGTACGCATGACTTCCCCCTTTGTGAGCCGTGTTTCGATGCTGTAAGTATAGGGCTACCAGCCGTGGTTCGCTACGTCACGAAGATATCCGTACCGTACCGCACATATACCCATGTCACCAAACTGTGATCGTTCAGAATCTGGTAGTCCGTAAAGCACTCCGCGTCGTAGCTAAAGCTGGCGGTTACCTCCCTATTCACATGAATAGTCGAGCAGAACGTGACGTATTTATGCAAGCCGCGAGCTTCGATGCGGATACTGAACCAGCGCTGCAATTCACGGCCATTTAGTTGGGTGTAGGTTCTAGCCACCATTCTTGGCCTCGCGCATAAGGGTGTCGACCATATGCGTTACCATGTCCACACGCTCTTCCGCCGTGATGATACCCGCTGCGCACTTAACGTCCCCGATCCACACGTCGAAGGTGTCGCGAGCAGTCTCCTCGTCGGTGGTGGCACTCATCAGCTTCAGGGCGGGGGCCACAACATCCAAACCGAACGACAGCGCAGCGAGGACGTAGTTGCGGAACACTTCGCGCGCATGGCTATCGGCAACATCCACCATGCCGTCTTTCTCGATATCCTCCATGACGATTTCCACCGCCGTCATGGTATTGAGCAGCTTAGCCATCGCCGCAGGATATACATCCCGGAGATGCTGTTTGGTCTGTTCACTCATGCTCTACATCCTCCTGTAAAACCAGCGACCGCGGTCGCATAGTAAGATAATCCCCGGTACACGCTTGAGCTTCCCGATCAGAATCTCGGAACGAGCAAGCTTGGCACGTACTTCGCATCCGGTGAATCCGTAGTCACGGTAATACCGGATAGCTTCCTTGAGCGTACGAAACACAGGGGTGCCGACCCACATACCGTTGCTCATGATGTAGCCTCCCGCGCAGCAATTGCGCCTTCCTCGGTAACGTACCAGTACCGTACGTTATCGGGTGAAATGTAGAAGCAGTTGCGCAATCCGTGCTTCATCGGTAACTCGTAGTAATCGGGCTGGCGCTTCCAGGTGCGGAGTTTACCGTTGACACGTGCGCGCATCGGCGTCCCATCCGCGTTATTATACGCGGAGCAGAACAGCGTCTGCCCCCGAGTAACAGCGTAGACATCGACAGGTAGAATCTTGGTAGCCATGGTTACTCCCTCACGAGGAACTTAACTCGCCAATCGCGGTACTCAGGGTTATCTTCGATAGCGTTATAGCCATCGAAGTGCAGGTACTCGCCCGCACTGTCGAGGTAGTAGAACCCCGCCCAGCAATTCTGGTCGTGGATGACACATTCGGTAGCCCCCAAAAACCCACGCATGTACGCGTTGATGAAATCCGGGGTCCACTTCTTCGTGTGCTCCGTCCAGTTCTCCTCGGGGTACTTCGCCCGCGTCTTCAGGATACCCTCGACATGCGCTAGTGCGCAGTCAAAACGGTGCATAGCGGCTAGTGCAGCTTTGGTGGTTTTCTTGCGTGCCATTTGTGGCTCCTCGGTGTTTCGATGATGTAACTATAGGCTACGCAGTGACTGGCAAGTGAACCAGAATACGAGTGGTACACTTTTCGAAATTCACCTCATCGTACCGGGCATGCTCTACCGCGGATCTCAGACTATCGTGTACACAGAGCGTAAACCAGCAACCATCCCCCAGGTAGAGCTGGTACTCCACCTTCCCTGGCTCTCCTACCCCCAAACCGAAACAGATGGGGACCGAATGAAAGCTGTGCATAGTGCCTCCAGCGCGCAAGGTTAATTGTATTATGTGCCACTACCTCGTTTTTGAAATCGTGTGCAATCCTAAGCCTCAAGAGAGACAGAGTTCGTAGATATGGTAACAAAACACCCGGTCGATACCTACCTCGTCGTACAGGTATTCATGTTGAGGCTCGAACGTACCGATATACCTCCCCCACTTGTGCCATCGCCATCCACCTCTTTCGTACTGCGCTTCGCGTCGAACTTCGCACAGAGTAACGGTGAAGCAGCGATCACTTTCCGTTAGCTCCGGGTACAGGGACAGAATCTGGTCTGCGCTGTCGCATACCCCGTACGCCCCCCGATACCCGTCATTACCATCAGAATCGAACGTGGGGTAACGTTCCACCCTGTACGGCCATGAGATGAAGCGCTCGCCACTAAAGGTAGGGATTTGATACACCCCTTGACGGATACGCGATACCACGAAGCGGTTACCATTCACTTCGGCGATCACCCTCGAAAGAACGTCACCGTGCCCCGCTGTGTCTAAAGCGATAGTATCTACCAGCATAGCGATTCCCCTTGGTTACAGACCGTGTAATAGCTGGGCCATACCGGACACTAGCATGCTCTCGGTGGGAAGGTGGCGATACACGATGATGCCTTTCCGTGTATACAACCACGGCCCATCTTCAAACAGGACAGTGAAGCCTGCCTTCTCGACCCGCTTTTGCAGCCAATCATCGTTGGGCATGATCCGGCGCATACCCTTGAGAGGTGCGTTCAGGACCTCCATACACAGCCGTGTAGGCTTCTTTTCCGTGCATGGGATGATCCTGAACTTCACATATATTTCTTGCGGAGAGCTAATCATCACCGTTACCTCTGTTGATTGCCAAGCACTTGCATTGCGATTTCGCATACCCGCCCGACAGACATCGCAAGTAGCCGCGCCTTGTTCTTCTCATTGACCGCATCATATACCTTGACCACGGCGGACGCGGACCACATATCGACAAAGCACTCATTGACCTTGGATGCGTTGCAGCTTGCGACTATCTCGCGCATTTTGGCTAACCCCTCTTCGCCCAGGGGTGCTAAACGCTGGCTAGCTCGATACTGCTGCTTAGTCATAGTGCGCCCCTCCTTGTGTGGTGAGCATATGCTAAGGTACATATAGAAGAAAGGCCGCATCACGCGGCCATCCCCTATCGTTTATGTGCTCGGTAATATACAGGGCATGGGTAGCCTTCGGCTTTAGCTGGATACCCATAATCCTTCAAGGCGTCCGCCAGCCGCGTAGCCTGCTCTATACTACCTTGCGCACAAGTTACCTGTATGTGTCGGCCCTCTAGCTCGCAAACAACCGATCCGCTAATAGAAGACTGGCACAGTGGCTTACCGGCAACAGATACATGGTAACGGAGCACGATCATTCCTTGATCGCAGATACCGTCGTATCCCCATTGTATCGGCCACGGGCTGCGTAGCTTCGATCTTCAGGTACAGGCTCATGCTGGAAAAACACCATCTGACCTATGGCATCGCCTGGGCGAATCCTGATATGGTGAAACCTCGCCAGATTGCATAGCTCCAGCGTAAGCTTCGAGCCGTTCCACCCGGCATCGCAGTTATGCACGAATACGCCTGCGGCGATGGCGAAATTGTGATGCTCCTCCACGGTCATGTCGTACACAGGAACTGGCGTACGCCTGCGACGGTGCTGTACCGACACAACTTTGTGGTTTTTGTACTCGTCAGGAATCGGCGTACCCCACCGCTTGTTGTTCGTGCTTGCCGCGGCTTTGGCGGCAGCAATAGCACGACGCGCCGCGTACTCCGGGTCTTGCCACAGCGCCTTGTTGGTCTCCCGCATTGTCTCCGAGGCGATACGCCGCTGCTCAGGTGAGCGATTACGTTCCGCGTTATGTAGGGCGACATGCTCTTGTGCAGTCATGCGCAACAAGTTGCCGGGGCTGTTGTCAGCCTTATTGTGGTTGTCATGGTGCACACAATACCCTTCAGGTAACGGGCCGTTAAGTGCGGCATCTACCAGAGTATGCGTCTTATGCCACCGACCCTTCGGGTTCTTCCATTTACCCTTGAGTACAGTGGACGGGCAATACACAAACTCGTGATCGTGCTGGCCTGTCTTACGGTAGAACGGCATCAACGCCGTCCCGCGCAGTAGGTGTTGCGCCTCGCAGTAACCGCCATGCCGTAGCATGATCCGGTGCTCGGGGGTGCACTCAAACGTATCCCCGCTATCCAGCGTGACAACGACAGTGGACGTGACTTGCTTCGTTTCCCACACACGCGATACGAAGCCGGGTACAACTTCCCCGCAGTCGTCTAACGAGTACACCCAGAATTGCTTACCCACAAGGGAGGCAATCGGTACCGTGCTACCGTCAAGCAGCGGGATACCTGTACTCCCGACGAAGCACCAACCCGCATTCAGATGCTCCAAGAAGATACGAGCCATACTGGACTTCAGCTTGTACTCCGCGCAGATGTTGTTCGGTAGATTGAACGTCTCAGCGCTAGAAGCCAAGATGGCTTCTCGAGGGGCCAGGGCGTATCCGGACAGAGGGTCCATAACGTACCGACTCATATGCATCCGCTGGCGTGCCCGGTAATCTATCTCAGGGAAACCGTTGTCTGTATCCTGTTCCACTAGGATATCCGTACCCAAATGGATATCCAAAGAGCCAGCATTCACGTCCTCGAATTTAGCGCCAACCACGACGCCCCGCTCGATGAGTTCACAGATTGCATTGTACGAAAGAAGCATGGCTACCCCCAGATGTATTAGGAGTAGCCATTATACCTCAGCGTAGTAGCCCGTACCGTTAGCGTACCTTTGTGACTGCCTTCCAGAACTCTACGGTACCGCTCTCACCATTCTTCGGCCAACCATTAACAGGAACGATCAGCGCGGCTGGGTTAGGTACCTCAGAGAGACCGTCTCCGCTGACGTACATATCCCCCTGGATGGTGTAGCACAGGATCTTGTCTTGATCCGCTATACGCGTCACGGTTCCGTAGTACATGGCTGTACCGCTCTGCCCGACGACCACCCGTACTCTGTCCCCCGGAGAGATCAGATAGGTGTCGTGCGGTAGTTCCGCCTGCGAGCAGCGAATCTCTAGCTCCCCGCGCAGCGGGGAGGGTAGTGCAAACACTTCATCCATCGCTGTCTCCGTAATAGTCGTCCAGATACTTCCGGGCTTCTGCTTCCAGAGGAAAAACGGACCAATCGGTGCAGTCCATGTAGCCTGGGGCTGTCATGCGGGCACCCCAGCCATAGTTGAACTCGACATAATCAACGTCCTCGACGGAAGACGACAGGTACTGACTGAAATCGCGGACAATCTCAGCGAACTCCGGGCTGTCTACAGTAAACACGACACCGAGAGTAGGCAGCGTTGCCATCTCTTCCGCGTCTACGAACTCCAGCCCGTCAGACGTGACGAACTTCGCCCACACGCTATACCGCACCTGTGGCTGCATAAATGACATGATGCCTCCTAATGTGTCACGCGACGTACGGCATGCCCCGACAAAACACGGCGGCGTACGGCCTCGCTAACCCCACGCTCGTACATGCGACGGTTCAGTTCCGCGTGATCCGCGCCGCGAGCCACCGCATCAATCTGGTTGTCGATAAACTGCGCCATCGACCAGTCGATACGCATTTCAGACGACGCAACCTGCTCCCGCAGAGTAGTGTATGTCGATAGCTCAGACGGCATAGGATCACCTGTAAAATGTGGCTTTGCAGAAAGTCTTAAGGACCTCCAGCTTGGCGGACTCTCTATCGACGGCTCTGACGAAACACTCTTCTCTCCCGGCAGGGCCGTCACTGTAGGCATGGTACATCCACCCGATGCGGCTGTCACCCAGCCCCCAATAGGCACCGCCGCGGTCGTACCCACCGCTGTCTATCGACATACGGTAGAGCCGAAACTTTGCGCCGTCAGCGAGACCTAGTACATGATCTGGCCGACCCATCGCGGAACCCCAGCGGGAGTACGCCTTGGGTAGTTCAGGGTAGCGCATACTAGATCGCCATGTCCTTGACCGGGACCAGATGTGCCGTGGAGATGTGGTAAGCCCGGTTCCCTTCACCGCGCGAGATGGCCGCGTAGAAAGCTTCGGCCAATGCCATATCCACTTTGCCGGTGGCTGCGCGCCCTTCGAAATTGGCTCGACCCTGGGGCGTGAGCTTCACCTTCGAGTCCTTCGCCGCCATGTTCTCGTTGGCAATATGGTAGTCCACCGCGGACTTGCCCATCAGCGTTTCCGCGGCTACCCGCAGGGCGGACTTACCGCCTAGCAACCCGAGGAACTTCAGGGCCGCGTGGGTGTGCGCACACAGGCGCGTGCCTGCGGTCGGGCGAGCCCCCGGCGCCAGGAAGAAGAACGTTTTCGGCTGCGGCGCAGCTTTCGCGGTCTTGGTCGCCTTGGCAGTTACGGCGGTACGCGGCTTGCGCACAGTGGTGGTAACGGTCTTGGTCATGACAGTATCTCCTGTGTGAGTCATGAAAAGTATTCGCCGATCTTATTGAACAGATCCGCCGCTTCCGCCTCGCTTAGCTTGGACGGGCGTGGGGGGCGACGTATCCGCATACTACCCGAGGTCTCGGCCTTGACGGGCGCCACCTCTTGCTGCTTCGTCGTGACGGGCTTACGTGCTTCCTTCGCAGTCGGAGGGTCGACAACAACACGTCGGGCTGTGGGGCGAGAAACCTCCGCCGGCAACACGTTTTCGTCTTCCGGGCCTTTCTCGAGAGAGATACGCCACAACTTGCGCCCCTCTACAGAGATCTTACCCTCGCCGTGATTGCCGTACAGTCGCTTGATCAGAATAGTCTGGTCTTTCGCGTTTTTGCGCGGTAGCGCGACAATCTTCGCCTTGTAGGGCACAATCGTGCCGTCAGGTTTCGTGGCCCAGATAGCGTTATTGTAGATCGTGTCGCCTTTCTTCAGGCCGGATACTTGTTCGTCCGTAAGCATTTGTGCCCCCGTTTGAAATCGTGTGCAAATTATACAAGACGCTAAGCCTACGCGTACCCCAGCGTTTTGCCTGCCTTGCGGGCAGCTAAGATCATACTCTTGATCTGTTCCAGGCGTTGCTTCAGGTAGCTACTATCGATCCCCATATGCGTAACCCGACCCTCCACCTTGGTATCGCGCACTAAAAAGTCGTACGCGTCGGTGGCAAGCATTGCCTCGACCACGGCGAGGACCACCGACATACGATCCCGATCCCAGTAACCGCAGGGGTCTTTCGGGTTGAACTGTTTGTCGATAGCTGCAATCACCGTAGCGGCATTGACGTTACTCATACTGATAGGTTCCATCCCTTCAGGATAGACGTACTCGGTGACGCGCCCGTTGTAGCAGGCGAAACACTCCGCGCCATCTGCGATATATCCGTGGCCGTTGCACTCGCCGCAGACTTTCATTGAAAACTCCGGATCAACATCACGGACGAAAATCGAGATAGTCATACCAGTATCCTTGTGTGGATAGTCTAAACACTTTGGGCTACCCCGAAGGGTAGGCCGAAATGTTCAGGTTACTTCTTTTCTTTCGTATAGACGTTGAGGCCGATAACTGCACCCTCCCCGCCCTCGACGGTGTGATTACCTTCCGATGTAGCGATGATAGTCGTCTTGCCGCTCGCGCTCGGCCCCAGCCGGATGTTGAGATCGATCTTCAGGGTCATGATCCCTTTCTCATCGATTGTGTAGGCAGCGTTACGCCCGATCTTACCCTCCGACACTTTGAATTTCTTGACTGCCATTTGTAGCCTCCAGGATTAAAAGCTTGTCTCGGTACCGCAAACCGCTACGCCATCATACTGATTGAGTAGCAAATTGATCGGGTCACAAACCTCGGCCACCGAGTAGCCGGTTTCGTTGTTGTAGATCTTGTCGTGGATCATGACAGGCAGAGAATCCTCGCCGTGATCGTGAGCCACGAGGAGAAAGTCGGTCCCGCGAATCTCACCTTGCGGGGTGTGGTGTGTAAGCACGACCCCAGAAATCACTATACCTTTAATCGTCATTCCCTCTCCCAGTCTAGTTGTAGTAGCTGTGTGCCACTAGAGAGTTTCCAGGTGCCTGCGAATTTTGATTCGTCCTTTACGCTGCCTTATCTCTCGACTACGTCGGATGCGAGAAAGTATAAGCGAATGAACGTCCGGTAGAGTGTACCAGGGTGGGCGACTGGAAATACCGGCCTGCACTACCTTACGTTTGGTCTCCGACATAGCCCACCTCCGGGGCAGTTATCCCCGCCCGCGCGCCTACACCGACGTGGCCGGCACGAAACCTGTGGTACTCCTTGACTGCCTCGCCAAGCCACTCCACGAACTCGTCGGCAGAAACCCGACCATCGATTACTCTACAATCCACGCGGATCTCGACCGATAAGCACCGAACTCTGGTGCGCGTAATTCTCTGCACCATTTATCACCTCCGTCATTGTCGGCACCTTCTTGGGGTACCGCATGGTGTATGCCTTAGTAAGGCCAACCCGCACCGCGTAGGCTTGTGCGTCTGGGAAAGTGTCAAACACAAGCGGTCGTCCAGTGTGACCGTCTTCAGCCACCTCCAGTACTTCGCGCGTCGTGCTGAAGAAGATGAGCAGAGGATACACCATGCGCATCCGCCACTTGGCGTGCGCCGGGTCAAAATAGATGTCGTACATCATAGGGCCACCTGTGAAATTGATTTCAAACGTACTCTAGATCCACCATATCCCGGTACGCCTCGGCACATGCTACTACCTGTTCCGGTGTCGGCGGCAGGATAGTAGCTCCAGGTACGATGGTGCGAATACTCGTATCCCCTCCGAGAAAGATCGACACGGTCTTATGGGCGTCCAACACCTGCTGTAGCGTTCGCTTACCGAACTGATGCTGCGCAGCCGCGTCCCCATCACGTACGCCGACTAATGTGTAGAAAGTGCGTTTGAGACTAACCCCAGCGACCTTGGCAACAAGGTCCACGACACGCAGGTTAGGCCGCTGCTTCGGGTTGTAGTATCTATGCATATGTAGTTCCTTTCACTCCTTGCTGTAGGCGAGGAACCATGGGCCCTTGAGTTTAGTACGTCGCTTCAGATACGCCCTGGTGCAGGTCTTGGACGAGCCTTCGTGGCTTCCGCAGATGGCTTGCGCTTCCGCTTCCGTCAGACCGGTATATATCGTGCGGGCGGGAATGTTGTCACGGAAGTAGAGAATCTTAACTTTGTAACTCATGGCTTAGCCTCCTGTATGAGTGATGCCATTATACCCTAGACCTTGATGTAGATCCGTGCAGGGTGCCCCCGCGGCGTGACGCTACCGTAATCTCCACTTCCGCCGCAAATGCGGTATCGCGGTACTCTTCAGGTGCGGCGAATAACTCGCCGTAGTCTTCTCTCGGAACCAACAGGTCCGGTCCCTCCCCGAAGGTATCTGAAGTCTCCAGACTCGGAGGGGTGGTTTCGGATGTACGCCTCTGCCCCAGCCCGAAGCCACTCTTCACCCACTGAAGTAAGGACATAGTAATCTACTCCTTTAGTATTTCTGACCACGAGTCGGCCTTCCCGCTCCATGACACGAGGAGCGTTCACGCCTATAACCGCCTGAGCATCTACTACAGGTACTGCACGAAACCCCGAGGGCGCCGCAAAGCAGTTCCATATGTGCTTTTTGGTGCAAGGGTTATCTCGTGTAAATTTAGCTACTTCAGGCTTCATGGCTCCTTCTCCCCCAAAAGGGTAGGCTCGCATACGGCCATAAGTCGTAAGCCTCTCCCAGCGCCGTACAACCGAAAATCCAGATACTCTGATGCTGGTCTAGATAGAACTTCAAAGGCTGCTGCCTCAGACGGTCTATGAACTCCTGCGGAGGGGACCGCACTAGATTGTGCAGCAAGGGTAGCACCCCTCCAGGTGCGTGAATGTACACTTTGTACTTACCGCCCTTTGCAGGACGCACAACCACGGTATTACGCATAACCGCGTTATACACGGTAGCCCCGTTAGGGTCCGCGGTGATTGTCCAGTTTTCCTTACTGAATATCATGACAGGATTGCTGCGCGTACCCACCCCAGAAAGCTATCCGCCGGCACCGCGGCGATGCATACTAGGAGTATCAGTACGAGGATAAACAACTGCGCTAAGAGCCCGAGGAGACGCATACAGATAGCCCATGATGCATCCTTGTGTGGATCGTTAAAGGGTCTACATCCTACTACTAAAGAACTAGGCCCGTCCCGGCAGGGCTCAAACCTGCGACCTCCCCGCGCGCCGGGGTGTTCTATCGACTGAACTACAGGACGGATAACTGGATAACCCATACAGGAAGCCTACCAAGCTCCCACGGACGGCACGTCCTAACTCACGGTAGGGCATTCGCACAGTTAAGTACGCTTAGCCTTGCTACCCTACTCCTTACTACCTTGACAGGACTAAACCTTACTACCTTAAACCATGATCCTTGAACCTTCAGGATATTTTATGGCTAGCACCAAAAGCTAGTGACTGGGCAGTTAGACAGTCTGCGGTCGGTTCCCTCGCACTTACGCGGCGAAAGTTACGGTGCCTCTTACAGGTTTTTATCTCTGCACGTCTATCCAGTTTGAAATCGATTGCAATTACTCGATCAGATCGGTAATCGCGTTGGCTACCTCCAGAGCCGCGTCAATCTCCGACGGCGCCGACTGCAACATAGACTTCATACTGTCACGCGTCTTCGGGTCGTAGTACCGCCGAATCTTCACTTCTTGCTCAGTGCCGTTGGATTGGCGAATAACGCCTTCCTTCAGGCCCCGGTCGGTCATCGCCGTGTAAGAGGCAAGCTCCAGCGCGGCCAAGTCCTTCCGCATGTGAATCCACTCTGCGATTGACTTGGTAACCTCCCGCTCCATGAACGTCACGGTAACCGGCGTGCAGAGGTTCGTGCGCTGGATGGCGATACGCAGGCGTAGGATTTCCTTCAGGATGTCCTGCCGCGCCTGGACGAAGGCGTCCACTGCCTGCCGCTGGTCCGGATAGACCGGGGTCTCATGCGACAGGTCGGCGGAGTGATCACGGATCATGATTTGCAGGTCATCGACCTTGCGGCGCAAATCCTTGATCTTCTTCAGCGCTTGAATGAGTTTCATACCTTACCCCTTGATACCAGAAAGTTCGTAGGCTTTCACCCGGTCCATGATGTACCACTGCTTCGGTCGTACGTCGCCGTGGTAGGAAAAGCACTCGAATTCTTCACTGCTGTACGCTACCGCCGCAGCGTCGAATGCCCCATTGTCCACTACGCACACTGGAACCAATGAAACGTGCCCTACAGCTAGGTACGCTTCATGTACGTTGCAGGGTACCGCGTGATACTCCTCCTCCAGATACTTACCCTTGCCGCGCTCCGGACCCTGAATATAGTAACCCACGACACTTCTCCTTTCTACCTTCACCGTTAAACCATTAGGTAGGGTGACTGCACCTTTGCCCGCGCATGCTGCCTGTTTCCATGCACGTCTTCCCGGCTCATACAATCACCCTACGTAATGGTGTGGTTCAGTACGTAATCCAATTCAATACATTTTGTATGGTTTTTCTACTGACACTAAACTCCTCCATCCAATCGCGCACACAGCCGTAATACCGCTCTCGACTGCGTAATTCAAATACCTGAGTTTCAGTAAGTCTAGCATTGCCATTCTTTACCCCAGAAGACCTAGCACTTAGCTCTGAGCGTCCTGTAGTAGTACGCATCCACTCGTGGGTATCTTGCAAATTCTTTACCCCTAGCGCTTTACGGGCATTATCCGCTAAAGATAGCGGTTGCAGGTTATCAGGGTTATCGTTTGTGCAGTCGCCATCTACGTGATCTACTGTTTCCCCTGGCAGCAATCGCCTACGAAGTTTTATTTCCAGGCGGAGGCGTGCTAGTAGCATAGTGTGTTTACGACCATCGTAGTACACATCCACAACGTATCTGCGCGCTTTACGCCATAGATACGGGCCTACCACTCTACTTCGACTGCCATACAACGATCTGATTTGCCTAATGGTGGGCAGAGAGGGAGTCGAACCCTCACGGCTTTCGCCAGATGCTCCTAAGACATCCGTGTCTACCATTTCACCATCCGCCCATATACCAAAAATAGATTGGTGCGTCTACCAATTTCACCATCCGGGGTTTGGTGGGCGCGGAGGGATTTGAACCCACGACCAACGGATTACTTACCTACCCTAACACGCCGTACCCTACGCACCGGTAGGGTAGTGGGCGGGGTGGGATTCGAACCCACGACCAACGAATTATGAGTTCGCTGCCTAACCGCACGGCTTCCCGCCCACTGACTCTTTACCCCGCCACACCTCCTAGAGCAGCAAGGACTATCTGCTTTAGTTCCGTGTAGCTGGCGTAACTCTCTACTAAAAGCACTACCGCAAACCGGGCACAAAAACTCGATATACGTTTTACGTCTAGCCGACTTACGCACATTATCCGTAAGCGATAGTATTTGTAAGTTCTCTATACGACCATCCAGCGCATCCCCGTTGACATGATCCACGGTCTCATCAGAGGTAAGCATACGTCCTAGGCTAACAGCCATGAGATACCTAGCATAAGAGATAGTGGTTCTTTCTCTACTACCGGGCACTACTAGGCAAGCCATACGTCTGCGTTCCTTCTTGTGCAGTACAACGTACAGTCGATACCTAGAAAACGGGTGTTCAGCCATATTTGCGGGCATGATAGCTTCCTCCATGCACACATTATACAGCAACCGCTATAAGCTATCACCGACTGCTCTAACCGCTGAGCTACACGCCCGGAAAATCGGGTGCTGCAATCAATTTCAATTATAACGAAATCTGACTCGGATCGGGACTACAGGTGGCCTACTGCAATCCCTCACCGGCTCAGAACTCGCGCAGTTCGTTGCTTCGGTTACTTGCTTCCGATGCCCGCGTTCCATCGGCAGGTGCGGGTGGCACCTCGCGGGAGGTTCAGGATACCGTATCCCCTGCTATATATCCTCACCGCCACGGATGCGGCTACCTTGCAAGCAGCGTGATACGCACTCTACCTACAAGTACGGGTCTCTTACGGTATAGGGCCATCCAGCCGGTAAGTGGCTGGATTACGCGCGCCCTCACCTTCATAGCGTGGTCGGCGGAAACAGGACCGACCGTGCTAACCCTATACCGTTTCGCCGGAGTCTCACCGGCTCGTCAGAGAGATTATTCCTCGCCCTTCTTTCCTTTTTTCTTGTTGTTATTGTTGCCGGTTCTGTACCACGCATTGCGCTTCTCGTTCGGACGGCCTGCACGCGCGAACTGCTGATTATGCGGTGCGTTGGGATGCTGGCGTGCGCTCATGTGTTTTAGTCCTGATTGTGTTTTCGAGTGTTGCCATTGTATAGGTGCGTGGCGCCTACTTAGCCGGCAGTTGTAGGCTACCCTCCCGAACCCACGAGGCGCAATATTCATGTGCCTGTACGGGCGGGCGCATAGCGATGATCTGCAACGAATCACCCTGGAGGGACCTCACCGGGGCCAAAGCAGCAACCGGAGGATTCAGATTGCAGAAAGTGTCACGAAAGTAATCACAGGTACCGCAGCGTCGAATGCTCATCACCTATACCTCAGTTATCGCCAAGTGTGTGTAGCATTTTAGCTGTAACACTTTCTTTGTCAAGCCCCACCTGTTTTGCCTTCCACAGACGGTTTCCCAGGTGATCTACACCGATGATCCCGCAGCCTTCACATAGCACCGTCACTTCGTCACCGGCACTACACAACCCAGTAAAGTCACCGTAGTCCTCACCGAACTTCTCAGTAGAACACGACTTACAGAAGCCGGCCATCACTTGCTCCTAGTTAAAGAGAACCTGTGCCAGTACAGAATTTCATATGTAGGGGGGATTCTGTGCCAGTACAGGATTCTCGTAAAGTGAAATCGATTGCAAATTGCTTTCTTACCGTCTGGCTCTATCGACAAATTTCAAGACGGTACGTATGCCGTTATCCAGCCTGACCATACGTATCTCCCTAACCTTACGCTTTTTCCTACGATCAAAGATGGTGAGAGCAAAATCGTAATCCGTGGTACGTAGAACCTTAGTTACTATTCTACTCAGGCTTACCTCTTCTACGATATACAGCATTGCGCGTCCCCCGGCTACAAGTCTGTATGATCATGCCTGTTATATGCAGCGTCGATAGCCTCCCGCACTTCTTCGAGAGAATACCTACTCCAAAACCGGCGACCTTCGGATGCCAGCAAAAACGGCCACCCGAGTACCGCAACAAGTATCGTCACAGCCACGTAGGTCAGAATGTACGCTAATGCCCCCCGCTCCATAGGTTGATGGTACAAACTGTACGCTACCGAAAAATGTAGCGCCGGGATTATCAGCCCGAACTTGATTACACCTACACCAATGTAGGATAGTGCCGCGATCTCATACCAATACATCAATACCTCCTGGAGTCTTCGTACCTATCTCCGAGGTCCGGTCTATCCGGTGCCCCGCCCCCTTTTTCGGGGATTGCTACCCACGAACTCCTGCGAGTCAGAAGTGAGTAGTACGCCCCGCACACGGCATCGGCAACATCCTTACTGCCGTTTACCGGGTGATCTACTTTGCCCTTGTCGTCGTCGTATTCTAGGTCGAATAGTTCCCCTATAAGTACGTCCTGTTGGTACATGCGGATACGATTATCGTTGTAGGCGTCTCGCAGGTTTTTATACGGAGCAGAAGTTCTGTCTACCGAAATGTTCCCCGTCTTCATCCCTAGCTTGCGCCACTGCTGGATAGACTCGATACTAAAGATACCGTCGTATGTTACCGCCTTGATCGGGTAGCCATAGACATCACGTAGCTGCTTAATCCAAGTACGTACTTCAGCAAAATCTATCTCGTTGTTACTATCCGGCTCTATAGAGCAAGCAAGCTCTACGGTTGCCACAGGAAGGCTCTCTATCGCCCCATTACTGCGCGTAGTCGTAGTAAGCCCATCATAGCGCAACATAGCTACGCCGCAGTTATGCACTGCCGTATTACCGACTACATAGCTATGTGTATCGCCTACGGTTAAGTCGAATACTCGGCATTCGCCCCCGTCAGTGATTTCCGTAATAGGCGAAAGTAGATAGTCCGGTAGTGCCATAGCGCGGGAGCAAGATACGTCAATCGACACAGCGGACCACGTAGCAAAAGCAGCCATAGAGGAGCTACCGGAGAGAGACACATGGTAGCAAGTGCGGTGATGTACGCCATCCGAATCAGTGTACGCCTGTGTCTCGCATAGACTCGGAGTAAAACCATTGGATACCAAAAGCCAATAGAAACTCTTTGCCATCTGCTTGCTTACGGTTTTAACCTTAAAGTGAACAGGATCGCCGGATTCGGAATACTTCACATAACCGTCACCATCGACGTATCCGTGCGCGATCCCTGCTTGGAACATTCGTGAGCCTACATGAGCACAGTCTAGGTGCTTACGGTCGGAATACTCCCCCACCGCAGCCAACAAGAATGCCACTAGAGCATCACTCTTGCGCGTACGGAGAGTTACACCATTTGATTTCTTGTCCCGGCATACACGAACTCCTACACCAAAATACTTTTGTAGGTATCCCTCAAGGTTCTTTCGTATCTGTGTTTCGTCCTTGTGTAAAGAAAACTGCACGTACTCGGTACCGTGGTGCAGGTAGAAACTTCCTTCTGCGGCGAACAAACCGGCAATATACCCGGTCCCATAGGTCAGAGGTACCCCGCAAATAGCGTCTATGGATTGACTTTGCTTCCGGGGAGTAACAAGGAAGTCTCCGGGGCGAAGGTCGCCTAACTCAACAAACTCAGGAGTGTAGGAATAGCGCTTTTTCGCGGCCTTTGCAGCGCGGCCAAAGAACATTTTGTCGGAAGGTTTAACCAACCGACCATCGGTATAGGACACGGAATCTCGCCGGACAGCCCACACCTTATGCGTAGCCGTTGCCTTTAGATTTTCGTGCCAACCATAGATAGATACGTCCAATACAGACTTGACACCATTATCGAAAGTGCACGTGACTTCCTCGTGAGTGCCTTTATGTGTAACAGCGGTATCGCCTACTTTTACCCTCTCAATAGGTACATACCTCCCGTCCGCTAGAAGAACCGGCTGGCCTTCAGCAACGCACCTGTCACCTGTCTTCGACAAGTCAACATGGACATATCGCGGTTTCGACGGGTCGGTACAGTAGTGATTGAACTTAACCACTGGCATACCATCCACGCCAAGGATAACGTTGTCCTTGACCAAGATAGACGCCAAGCCCTCTTCCTCGCCAGCAGAGATAGCCTCATAAATCTTGAACCGACGCTGTATGAACGGCGAAATAGAGCTAGTGGAGATACCGCATATGTCCCGCAAAGCAGAGTGCGGGTCTCTACGGAACTCACTCTCGTACTCCACAGGTATATCCAATATCCTGGCACCCTCCGGATAGCTATCGCCCTCCTCCAAGATACGAACATCGTTTAGTACGTCGTTGCCTACCAGCAAACGGAAGCGCTCGCCACAGAAGTTTTCCTGCGGCTTCACCTCATACTGAGCCTTGTCGTATATGTAGACCCCGCGCTCGTTGTGGTCTAGTACTTGCTGCTTGCGCTTATCTGTGAAGTCTCCGCGATATCGAGTAGAGGAGGAGGTACATACGATACCTATCTTAGGTCCTGGCTTGGTGAAACGGCCTTTCACCCGACGCGTCATGGAACTGTGGATAGTCTGTGCTTGGTCGTACACACCGGCTCTACCGGTAGTGACCTCCGCGCGCTTAGACCGTAGAACCACGTTCATGAAATTGATTTCATCGATAATGCCGGCTACAACAGCCTCGCCCAAGATGGAGTCGGCATCTACGCCCGCGGGAGTCACACGAATGTTCTTCTCTTCGAAGATCATTTCAGACTCGACTAGCTTACTGGGTCTGAGGTGCTTCTGGAAGTACGGTATGTTCTCCACCATGTGACGAAGCGGGTCGTAGATGACCTTCTTTGTCACATGAGGCTTAGCCGCCATAATAGGGAACACAATTGAGGTAGCTTTCGGCAAACCGTAATACGCCTGTGGATTGTCCAGACAAGATAGCAAGTACAGGTGGTAAAGCGTAGTCAACTTGCTTATTTCAGTCTTACCCGTACCCGTATTGCCAGTGACATACACTGACCCTCTACGCCTAGCCAACCACATACCTGTAGGCAGCGTGAAACAGTAGCAGTATCCATCACTGGCTTCTACTAACTCTACAGATCGGCCTTTAGGGCTAGCTGCCATAGAGTATTCAGTAGTACGGCAACGTTTAACCCTGTACTCTACAGATCGGTTACCGCCGCGCCGCTGCCACTGCATAGTGGCACGAATTCCTGTGGCTAGATGCGCGTACTGTATAAAGTCAGCTTCCTCCTTCTTAGCCGTATAGAACTGGTCATGAAATTCACTACCGTCCCAGTGCATTACTTCGTCTACCACGATGCGTAGCTGCGAGGCAGTGCATTCCCACCATCCTGAGTACGTCTTATTGCGCTCAGGCGCGTAGAACCTAAGTCGTCTATACCCGTCGCTATGTGGTGTGTCCGAGAATGCTATGCCTGCCTCTTTCAAAAGTCGCCTAGCGCGCTCTATTTTTCTACGCTTCTTAAGAATGACGTTACACCAGCAGGAGTCGTCTCTAGCATCGAATGTCCCATCCGCATGCACCATGACCATTACACGGATGGCTTCATCCGACAATGGAATACCGGTACGCCCTGTCACTATAAATGTAGACAGGAACTTACCCGCAAACCCGGCTACGTTCCTATTATGTGTAGCGGCCACTTCCTCCGCAGACATCTCACATATCTTGCCTGTGTTTACGTTACGGTAGATAACCCTATGTCCGGGAGTCAGCATCATGTCTAGCCCCCCTCTAGGAGAGAAGTGGTAGAACAGTCTATGCCTCCTCCGCACGTAGGCATCGGGTCTGACAAATTCTAGCGTGCCGTCTGCGCTATATTGCCCAACAAGGTCGCCGTCCACATAGTCAGATATATGTTTCCACCCTGTAGGTGTAAGGAATTCTGTCTCCGCGTCTACACAGGCGCCCATAAGTAGCATTTCGTGGTGGGCCTCCGGCATACCTCTCCACCAATCCCTATTTGCAGCGACTACGGCCTCGCGCACCTCGGGCCATAAACGAAGGTCCGTAGCGCCTATAAACTCTTCGCTTTCCAAGAACTCTTCTATAGATACAGGGGCATGCGTTAGGTGCTTCATGAAGTTGAAGAGCACGCTATCATTGTGGTACACGCGCCGTTCTAGGGCGGTCGCATACATCTCGCCAAATAGCTTATTCTCGCAGCGGCCAGCCTCCTCCCACGCAGCCTGAACCATGGCACGAGACTGCTCGGATACGCCAGGGGCGCTACCCGGCGTCGGTCTTCTTCCTCGACGGATACGGTTCATAGATCGATGTTTTCCTGGTCACCAGAATCGATATCGCGCGTAGCGTTACTGAACTCTGCTCCTCCTCCAGAAAGAAGTCGCTCGGTGTTTTCCATCAACCTACGCACATCCGACACGCCCTTGCCGTCTTGAGCCATCTTAAAGCGCAGAACGTCATAGACGCCTGCTGTCTGGAAGAACCGATGCATGTCGTTTTTAGCTGCAAGCGCAGTACGTACCGCCGCCAGACGTAGCGGCATAGGCAGATCGTGCTTCGACGCTGCACGCATAGCCATAGCCGCGGCTTCCTCGTAGTAACCTTTGCTGTCACCTACGATCTCGTCTATGTCTAGGGCCCTGGATTCAGACCGCAGCCGAGATTTAAGTTCGTCCCTGTCGCGGTATATCTGCGATAGAGACACCCCTAGCTGCTCGGCTATCTGATCCAAAGGAACCCCACGCATCATCAAGCGGTGTAGTAGCTTAAGGCGATACTCGCGCTCGTACGTGGTCGCCCTGCGACGCACTTGGTCTAGGCGCCCGCGGGGATTAAAGTCTTCGTGTGGTGTGCCTGCCACTACCTCGCCCTCTGGGGGTGTAGGTACCCTAGCAGCCCTAGCATCGGCGTACTCACCTACCCGGTCGTCCGGTGTGAGGCTGGTACCCTCCGCAGTCGTAGAGTCAGATAGTGAGGCACCCGTAAAGGCGAAACCGCCCCTTCCCCTACGAGAGATACGACGCCCTACTGTCCGCTCACCACCTTCTCTGTCATCCATATCTCACCTCTTAGTACATACGCTCGTAGAGAACTGGAGCCACCGGCTAGTAACCGCATAATCGATAAAGCCTGCTTGAATGCACATATCCTCAAGCCACGCGGGGCTTGTAGGCCACATCGAGTTCTTCAATGCTGCGGTCTTCGCGGCAATCTCTCCCAGGGTATAGCCGTTGCGTACGCGGAAGCGCATGTACTCATCCGCGAACATACCAGCGTACGTATCGGTAACAGTGTCTTTCTGGCCGAGTATTAGTACCCCTCCCGATTTCAGGGTCTCGTACGCCCAACGCAACGCCTTTAGCTTATCCGCGTCGCTCTGTATGAACTGTAATACGTACATCATGCACACGATATCTGCGGTCCTCGGTGCTGGCGGAAGATCTTCTATCTTCGATACTACAGGAGTCACCCAAGGAATGTCCGCGGTAAGAAGCGTGAGCATGGGAGCGGACGAGTCTATCGCCTCCAGGTCTATGCGGGGATGTCTCTTGGTGTACGGCCATTGCAATTGATTGCAAATCTCTTTGAAAAACTCCCCGCGAGACGCACCGACATCTACTACTTTCGTGCGCTCTTGATCCAGGAATCGGTCTAGTAGCAAAGAGACATGGAGTCTGTGCGCCTCCGCATACATCGGGATAGATCGCGCGGCCATGTCCGGGAATACCGCCGCCACCTCTTGGTCGAACTCGAACTTATCAACGTTCGAAGGGTAATGCACTATACGCTTTCCCACGATATCTACAGACATATGTCCGTCGCCTCTATCTAAGTTTAACGCCGAGTCGCTTGCCGAAGCACTTCTTAGCGTGCTTGCTGAGACCCATGTCCTGCCCGTCACTGTAGGGCAACTCAAACTCTAGTTCTAGAGCCTGAGATAGCACATTATAGTTGATACCTTTAGGTGCAGTCAGCTTGAAGTAGAAGACATTCCCTCCCGGCCAATACTCCCTCTTCAACCACAAGCGAGAAAACATCTCCTCGGCTTCCTCCCGCGTGTGGAACTTCTGTATCTTCGGCGACTTAACTACGTCACCCACACGAACCCCTGGCTCAGAGTCAAATACAAAGTAGTTAGCTTGCCGGATTCCGCCGTATTCGTAGACAAAATCGGATATATCTCTGCACGTACCGTATATCGTAGTACTGCGATCCGATAAGGCATGCACTATAGCCAACACCGCCATACGATCTCGCGGGAACGGGATGCTGTTCAACACGGAGGCCAAGAATATGGACGTAAATTTTCTGCCGTCCGCGATCTCGTCTAGAAACTCTCTAGCCTTCATGCGCGAGTAGTCGGGCGAGGGCGTACCTACACCGCTTTCCGGGTCTATACGGTATGGCTCAAATTCCGTGCAGTGCATCCCTCGGGCCTCTAGGAAAGGCTTTACTTTGCACAAACCCGCGCCGAAATCCAGCAAGTCCGACCCGTGCAAATCTCGGAAGTTTCGCCAGTACTCCGGACTATACGAGTCTCGGTCTAGCAGGGTCTTACCCCCGTTCGCCCAGAAACGATAAGCCTTCGGTACATTCCCTCTATTGTTCTGGGGGCGACGGAAAGCCGAGTACCGCATCATGCGGGCAAAGTCCTCATCGACATGAAAATCCATGCTCAGATAGTTGAGGAAATTCAAGGCCACCTTGGCGTACTCGTCCGGTATCTCTATGATCGGCCACTTCTTTACCCCTGCCTCCTTGGCAGCAAACAAGCGATTGATACCGTTCACAATCTGCCCGGACGAAGACACTACTACCGGTATCTGTACGCCCATCCGCATGAGGCTGGTAGCGATAACCACAGCTTTCTTGTCGTATCTGTCTGAATCGCCCTTGCCCATACTTGCGATACTCTTGAGTTTGCAATTGAGTGCAAACCAGTCTTCGCCTTCATGGTCGGGTAGCTCCTCCGCGGCCTCGATTACCGTCTCAATGCTCAAGCGCTCCTGCGCCGACGACCCGGTATCCAGCGCCCCAAAGTCGTTGGTGGCCCTGTTGAACAGGATGTTGATACCTTGGATATCTTTCTCGGCGACTTCAATAGTCACGACTGGAATGTTTTCAATCCCTAGATCTGTCGCTACCCTCTGTCGCTGGTGTCCGGATAGCAACATTCCTCCCGGAGTAGCATATACAGGCATCAAAAAGCCTAGTTTAGCGAGAGACAGGCGTAGTAACCCTAGGCGAGCGTCGTCGGCCTTGCGGGGGTTCTTCTTGTCCGGAATAAGGGCCGTTATGGGTGTGTTCTTTATCATGTCGATTCTGCCCGAATGCCTAGCCTGCGCTTGAGTTCTGCCGCGATAGCCAACTCATCGTAGTCGCATAGCTCGCGGATACCCGCCACCCAATTACGGTAGTCACTGGCCGGGATAAAAAAGACGATCTCGCCTATGACAATACGTGCAGTGGCTGGGGCTCTCCGCTCCACCCTACGCACACGGTCCCGAGCCTCCTGATCGATAAGGTTATCCGTGTTAAGGCAGTCGTCGGCTACTGCGTCGGTAAGACAATCTATCTCTTCCTGTGCAAAACCGTAGTCAGTAAAGACAATCCCCGAGCCTTTCAGCCTGCCTAGTTCGGGAGCCAACAGATCGAAGTCCCAGCGAGCTAGTTCGGCAACCTTGTTATCGATAATCCGGAAGGCGTCGATCTGGTCTTCTGTAAGAAACTCGGCTTTGATAACCGGTACTTCCGATAGGCCCAGGGTTTTAGCTGCCTCTACGCGTGTATGCCCCGCTACCAGTACGTTGTTGGCGTCAACTACTACCGGTACGAGGAACCCGAACGCACGGATGGAATTAGCTACTGACTGTATCGCCCCCGCATTGTCTCGCGGGTTGTAGGCGTAGGGTGCCAAGGTATTGATGTCCATGTAGGACATACTTATCTTGGTATCCATGGGGGAAGCTGGCGCGGCTTTGCGCGTCCTGCGCTGACGTTTCGCTACTGGCTTCATCGACTCACCTCTATGTGCTTCTGCCTAAACCACCGTCTGCTAGTCCCGCGCATAGCAGCTAGCTTCATCGCTCATGCGCACCTCACCAGACGATAGTGGAATAAAAAAGGGGGCATAGCCGTATGACTATGCCCCCGCTTACCCCCTAGCGGGGTAGTGCGTTACTCCTCTTCTTCTTCCTCGACCTTCTTGGTCTTGGAAGCAGTCTTACCCTTGGCCGGGACCTTGGCTGCTGCCTTGGCCGACTTCTTCGGCTTGATGTTGAGGTATTCGGCGCCCCACTCGGTAACGATGTGTTCGAAGACAGCCGCGAGGTCTTGGGTAGCAAGCGTCTGGGCCGCTTCTTCCAGGATCTCGGTGACTACCGTAGCGTTCTCCTCGAACAGGCGGAACTTGAAGGTGACGCGCTTGCGAGTGGCCTTGCCTTCGCCCTTGCCAGCGACGTACTGCTCCTTGATCGTGTCCTGTAGGTCGGCGACCGTGTTGCCTTCCGCGAGTTCTACCAGATCCTCGGCGTTCTCCTCGGTCATGACTGCGGCGATCTTCGCTGCCTTCGTCCAACCAATCTCCTTCACCTTGTCGGCAGCAATGCCGTACATATTGAACTTGTAGTAGATGTCGATCAAGTACATCGCCTTGCGGTACTCGATGTTCAGGTGTTCCTTGACGTAGAGGCCGAAGCCACCGTTCTCCTTGTAGCGGTCATCGAGGCTCTGGAACTCCTTGCTCAGACGGACATGGTACAGGACGCCGCCAAGACGGTAATCCAGTTCCGCGCCTTCTTCGACAAGCTCGGATGCAAGCTCAAGGATGTTCTCGGCACCCTCGACCAGGGCGACGATGTCCTCGTCCTCGTTCTCGAGAGGGGCAAGCTCGTCGCTCTCTTCCTGCTTCTCCTCTTTCGCCGGAGCCTTCTTGGCCGCGGACTTGGCAGGAGCCTTCTTGGTATCCGCCTTGGCAGGGGCCTTGCTCTTGGTTGCTGCCTTGGCCGGAGCCTTCTTGGCAGGAGCCTTCTTGGCAGGAGCCTCTTCCTCTTCCTCTTCCTCTTCCTCGGCTTGCGCCTTGGCGGGAGCCTTCTTGGCGGGAGCCTTGGCAGGGGCCTTCTTGGAAGAAGCTTTCTTGGCGGGTGCCTCTTCTTCCTCTTCTTCCTCTTCTTCCTCTTCCTCTTCCTCTTCTTCGGCTTCCTCGGCTTGCGCCTTGGCCTTGCCCTTGGCGGGAGCCTTACCCTTGGCCGCGGCCTTCTCTTCTGCGGCCTCGACTTCATCGAAGAAAACCTCCACGACAACAGTCTTCGCGTTGTCCTCGGAAACCTTTTTCTTCGGGTTGTAGTCCGGATTGTCGATCTCGAAAGCAACCATCTCTTCTTCCGGGTTCACCTCGACGATGGTGTATTCGTCACCTTCGGTCAGAACCTGCTCGGCTTCTGCGATCTCTTCGCTGTAACCGAGAAACTTGACCACCTGACCAACCTTGAATGCTTTCTTTGCCATTTGATGTACCTTCCTCTTCCTGTTTAGTGACCGCGCCATGCAAAGAATCTTGCATAGCTGCATAGTACTACTATTGATGAAAAATGCAACCTACACCGTTTTTGAAATCGTGTTCAAACTACTATGCTGCAACCGGCCAAGGCTTTTCGCTGGTAATGGCCGCGAGTGCGAGGTAGTAATCTACTATTAGCGTACGCTTCCCCCATCTTCAGCAACGCCGCTGCGTCGCTTTGATCGGAAGTCTTGAACCTGACTCCCTCGGTTCTGTATACGTACTCCGCTACCTCTTCTTTCTCTGCCCTGCCACTGCCTGTAGCGAAAAGCTTTAAGCTGGTAGGGGGGACCGCCAATATAGCAATCCCTCGGGAGTAAAGCAACTTTTTGATAACCCCGCCTAGCTCCCCGATACCGAAAATAGTATTACTTCCCCGTTTTCGCCCTCCCGCAAACGCATAGTCTTCATAGGCGACAAGGGTAGGCGAATACCGCTCGATAAACCCTGTCACGGCGTTCTCTATATATACGAGCCGAGCTACGCCGCGCATCTTGTTAGGGGGAGATATCCTGCTAGCCCATAGAACTTGACCGCTACCGGAAACGAAACGGTACGCTACGCCGAACCCGGTGAGACTAGGGTCCATGCCCATGACTATCATTGAAAGCACTCCATAACAACGTGGCACTTCTTTGCGTCGGGGCAACTATTTGATGCGCATTTCCATCGCGGCGGAAGTTCGCCTGTCTTGTAGTAACGTGCTAGAGCTTTGGCATCCTCTATGTAGTCATCTATGTACTTAAGCGATGCCTCCGCGTCCAATACAAACTCCTTAAACGGTGTGCCGCTAAACACGAACCCTTTGGTCGCATATACGACAGACACCACAGAGGATACTGGATAGCCCAACTCTTTAAGTAAGTACCAATAAAAGACCACTTGTATTACGTGCTCTGGCTTGGCACGAGTCAGTACCTTCCACTGGTCATGAGCTATCGACTTGATCTCTATGGGGTACAAAACCCCTTTAGAACTTACTCGCATCACTATGTCCGGAGACCCGCGGACGCGCCATCTAGGATGCTCAAGCACAAGCTCTTCGTACCGATCTAGCGGGCCCCCGCACGATTCGCAAACAGAGTCGACTACCTTTGCGTAGTAGGAAGGCTGGTCGGTCTTGGTCTCCCCGCATTTGCAGGACCACATACCATACATATCCTTTCGGTACTTCGACAACATCATGCTTTTGATGTAGTCGTGTATGGCTTCGCCCTGGGCGAACGTAAGACCCATCGACGCTGTTATGATTTGCGCAGGCATAGGCAAGTCTAGTTCCTTGCTTAGCGCGATCTGCCGTACGCATTTGTTTATCAGATCGGATACGTGAATATGCTCCCCGTCCCGGAACTTACTGGGGCGGGAAGGGATGCTGCTGAGCATATCCATAACCGGCGTGTCCTCCGCCCGGTATATAGTGACTACCTGCCCTTTTGTTGCGGGCTTGGTCGCATCTTTCGCGTCCCTAGCAGATCGTACTATCCGTTTTCTGGTGGTCATATTGAACTCAATTTCAAATCATGGATTGACAAGCTCATCCAGTATATATGTAGGTACGACTGCTACCTCCTTTACCTTCTTGCCTGCCCCGTCGTTGAACTCTATCACTATACACGGAAGTTCGTTACTCCCCAGAGCCGCCTCCTCTATCTGCCGGATCATCTCTAGGGTTACGGAGAAACTTTTATGCTTGGTAGTCTTAGCCTCTATACGAAGGACCCCGCGCACCCGTACATCGCCTTTCTCGCTCTTACTCCCGGAAGCAAGTGTTTTCTTACCACCTAGCCTAGTAGCCAGTTCTTTCTCTTGCTTACGTGACCGCCTGTAAGATGAGTTGCCTTTACGCTCGTCACGATTGATAAACGATTCTCTACTCATTCCAGAAACCTATTTACGAACTCTTCGGGCATGTTCAGGGCCTGGGCCTGAGATGCTATCAGGAAATTTCTGAGGTCCCAATAAACATCACGATTCGCGTAGAGGTACACAATCGCATCGTCTACTTTTCGAAATTCAAGTTCGTGCCCCCAGAACTCTAGCTTCTTGGCCTTGCTGCCTTCCCCGGTGAATACACCAAATTTCTTGGCAAAGGCTAGCATCGTACCAGCGTCGTCAATTTCGCCTTCGGATAGGCCCAAAGCCTCGTTGTCTTGGCGTAGCAGCCTGAACTCCCCTGCCCTACCCCCACCGTTAAGCTTGTTCTTCGTGATAGTGAAACTGTGTTCGTTGAGAACCATAGTGTCGTTGCCCACACTATCCTTGCCTGTATTCTCCTTGTTCTTCATTATCAATTGCAGGGAGGTAGAAAACTCCAGAGCTTTACCTCCAGGGATACTACGAGGCTCACCAAACCCGGCAAACCCACCGATCTTTGACCTGAACTGATTAACGAATAGCAAGGACACATTATGGTCTCGCTTCCGTTCTCGGATCATACTGGCAGTAGCCTTACGAACCATCCCACCAACCAATCGCGCTTGCACACCAACCAATGCATCCTCTGCGCTGCTGTCGATCTCTTTCATAGGCACTAGCGCGGCTATCGAGTCGATAACTACCAAGGAAACCTCCTTAGTACCTATGAAAGCATCCGTGACATCTACGGCAGATTCACCTGTCTCGGGTTGGAACAGTACTAGGTTATCAAGGTCTACGCCAATCTTACCCGCCCACACAGGATCGAACGTACCTTCTACATCTATATACGCCGGCTGTTGGTCTGGGTACTTCTTCTGCGCTCCAGCTATCGTCTTGTACGCAAGCAGCGACTTACCTGCATGCCGCTCCCCGACGACCATGCTAGCTCGATTTGCCGGTATCCCGCCTAGCGTATAGAAATCCAGTATGAAGATCCCTGTAGGGATTCTGTCGGGCTGTACTACGGCGCTAGCCCGAGCCACGCTATTGTCTCCATAACGCTTGCGTATCGTACTGAGGGTAGAACTAAGTTCCTCTTCCTGGATCGAGGACACGTTTCTTGTCGTGCGAATCCTAGCCATGTTTTTTAGTCCTCTTCCGAAATACCCAGATACTCGTTAATCTCTGTGTCCAGACGGCTAGCTACTTCATCCGATATCTCTTTATAGAACTTGTCCGTGATCTGCTCTTTATAGCAAGGTATGGTGTACGACACGTCGATGCGTAGAGACTCGTAATCGCCTGTCGATTTAGTTACCCCAGCGGATACCCGCACATATGCGGGTTCTGTGACGAACTTATGGACAGCAATAGTCTCCTCTTTGCGAGTAGATTCCTTTCCGAAAGGTTGAACTGTTACGCTGACCGTAGTCTCCTCCACACGCTCTACCTCGGTAGTGCGCGCCCTACGCACTCTTGACGTAGCCATCTCTATACTCCTGTAGCCCTATACCGCTGCACAGCGTCCCACACCCTGCGTATGGTGTGCGTGTGCTTGGTTGTGAAATACGAAAACTCTTGCTCGTGCCTGACTAACTCTACTCGAATGGCCTCCATCTCACCTCTGCTATAGTGCAGGTACCCCCGGTTCGTGTCCGCTAGTACTGGAGGAGGTATTAGCCCTTCCTTAACCCACCGCTTGAAGCCTAGCATTGTCTTACCTAGAGCTTCTGCCGCTTGCTTCATGGTGAATACCCCGACATACAACAGTGTAGGGTCATCCCCGCGGCGCACTTCCTTAGTTATAGGGGCCACTAAAAGCCCGCTCTCGAATACGCAAGATCTTTTCGGGTGTTCGCTACGATAGTTAGCACGCTCTCTCTGTTTTATTCTTTCAGCGTACTCTACGTCGTTAGCGTATTGTTCCCGTCTAACTGCGTTACGATCTTTAGCTTTTTTAACTCCGCTACGTTCGTCCGTGCGTCTTCCACCAAGTCGCGTAGATTTTTCTTCCGTACCCCTTTTTCGATTCTCCACTGATATATCTCCGCAGAACTTCGGGCGTATTCTCTCACCCGCTGGCTGAACTGAAAGTCGATGCGGTAAGAATTGATATCTCGAATGGTTACCCATATCGGCACCAACTTACCCTCTTTTACTCGCAGTACTCTACCGTGTACTTGTTCTGCCCTTGACCTTGGTGTGCAGTCTATGCCGCCCGACAACCTAGGGACATCCACACCTTTGGCAAACATACCGTAGGTAGCAAGGATTACCCTAGACGACTCCAACACCTTTTCTTTGTCTTTCTTGGAAATCTTTTTCTGTGTGGGGGATAGTGCAACCGGAGTGTACTTTACTGCCCTGCTCCACCCCTCCGGACGAGACTTAGGACTCGCCTCTTTCTGATATCGCCAAACAGTCCTGTAGCCGCAATAGATGCCTAAGTCCTCTACCGGTATGCCCTCCCCCGCACACAGGTAATACAAGGTCTCTAGCTGGTCTATCCTGTCGCTGAGTAGGAGTACGTCTCGCCCTGACTCGTACAACCACTTAGCCGCGCGTGCTATCAGTGAGTTTCTGTCCGTATCTTCTGCCACCTCCGAAAGTATCCTACCGGTCTTAGGGGAGATATTCGCATACCACGAATAGACCGTATACGACTCTAGATAATAAACATACGACGTGTCGTGCTTATCTGTAAGCTCTGCCTCCACGTCACCTAAGTTAAGCTCTAGTAACTTCTGTAGCGCATCACGCCTATCGATAGTTGCGGATACACCAAAACGGACAGCCGCGGAGAACTGCATAAGGGCTTGAGAGAACGTAGGAGCCCCCGCAGTATGCGCTTCGTCAAATACGGCCACCCCAAAGTAGTCGTAGAACGCATCTGAGTAGCGTCGACGCACTAGGCTCTGCATCATGGCAATAACAATGTACTTACCCTTGTACTCGCACTTAGGCCCTACGACTACCCCTATCTGGTCATCGCTAAGGCCGAGTACCGTTTTAGCTCGCTCGCGCCACTGATCCATCAAGTTGGCTTGGTCTACAACCACGACTGCGGTAACGCCGAGTTTCTGGATCACGGATAGGGCCATTACGGTCTTGCCTTTGCCCGTAGCCGCCGATATCAAGAAGTCCGTTTTACTCTGTGCCACCTTGAGCATCTTACGTACAAACGCATCTTGGTAGGCGTAGTCTCCGGTGTGTACGACCTCGATTGGGTACTTACGCACGAACCCGTACGACATCCGGTCCTCTACGTCCTCCCCAATCTTTGAAATCAATTTCAAACCGTAATTGCGAGGTATAGCTACGTACTCTTCCCCCCGCTGCCACGGCTCTACTTCTTGCGTAGTGTCATCACCCATGCGGCGATACTTAACCCGAAGCTCGTTCTCCAGATCGAGACTGTCGAAAGTATCTACGGGTATATAGACAGCGTTGGATATGTAAGACATACGGTAGAAAGGGGGCTCACGCCCCCTGCCCCATGTTATCGGGTACGACGCATTGTTACGCGGCGAGGATTACGCTTATTGGTAGTCTCAGCATCGTCCTCGTCCTCGTCCTCGTCGTCCTCATCGTCGCCCTCCGGCGCGGGCTTACCACGGCGGGTCGGAGTAGACTTTTTTGCCTTGGATGCCCCCGAAGTGGCCTTTCGACCGCGGGCGGGAGGCAGATCGTCTTCTTCATCTTCCTCTTCGTCCCCCTCTTCCTCATCATCTTCGGCTTGCGCCTTGCGCCTGCTTATGCCGGGGCGAGGAGGCGCGTCCTTGGTCTTGGTGCGCCCACGCGGGGGCGGCACATCTTCTTCTTCCTCGTCGTCCTCGTCATCCTCGACCGAAGGCTTCCTACTGCGGGTAGCGGGAGCCGCCTTGGTTTTCGCTGTAGCACGGCGACCACGGGCGGGGGGCGCATCGTCTTCGTCGTCCTCTTCCTCCTCCTCGTCGTCGGTACGCTTCTTGGCCTTGGTCTTCATGCGGGACGTACGCGAAGGGCTCTCGTAGTCGTCATCGTCCGCGGACTTCCGCCCGCGACGGCCCAGGGCGGCGGATTCATGCTTGCGGCTACCGGGAGTAGGCTCACCCCCAACCAGGGCACGAAGTTGGTCAACATCTACATCCCCGTAGATAGCTTCGTAGTCGATAGGCTCGTGGCACTCCTCAGTGTGCTTCTTACCGTCCTTATCTTTCCAGGAACGCGTGTAGGTAAGAAGGTCGTCTTCATCGACGTACTCCACAAACTCGATGTCGTTACCGATGGACGCGCTCTTATCGTCGTCCCTGGTAAATTCGATGAGCATCCCCCGAAGACTCTCGCCCTTCGCTTCAGCCTTCTCGAACAGACGCTGGAACTTCTTCTGCTGTGCGGGCTTGACAGCCAAAAGCTTGCGCGAGAATTCGACTGTCTTTCCGTCCGAAGTCTCGAACGGTGTGAGGTCGATCACGGTAAGGTACATGATGTAGGTTGGGTCTTTCCCCGTAGCCTCGCACACAGGGCAATTGTCCGACTCCATGACGCAACCAGTGAAGGTGTCCCACCGTTTCGTACGAGGGTTCTGTAGGGCATGCTCGTATCGGAAGAAGTTCGGCTCTTCGTCCACGATGATCGCTTGGCGAGTCTCCCCGACGGGGACATAGAACCGGAATGGGGCGAACGGTTGGTTCTTACGCATCTCTGCGCGTGCTGCGGCTCGCTCACGTTCCTTGTCCGCCTTTTCGCGGCCCGCCGCTCCGGTATAAAAAGTTGCTGCTTTGCGTGTCATTTGGTACCCCCGATAAAAAGTTTGTCTAACTCACTTGCTAAGGCTTTTGCCAGTGTCGGCCTTATGCCTATACGGTAGAAAACCATGAAGTCTATAGGTGACTTCGTTTCTACAACTTCGCTGCCGTACCCCGGCATGCTGCACAGCAAGGCTTCGCCTGCCAGTCCTAACCCCTTGAAGGGGGAAATAATCAACACTGGGTTGATTGCTCGTTTCTTCTTACGAAGTTTTGGGTCATCGATGCTTAGCACTACTGTGCGGCCCCAAAGTAAGGGGCGTAGCAAACTTGTTGCTACCGTATATTCGGCTTTCTTGCCGCAGTAGATCTTAGGTAGGCAGCGAGACAAAGTCAAACCTACGCTATCCGCGCTTTGCCCACCATCGCATCCAGATCCTGATCCCGCATGCTTGCTGGGTCCTTTGGTATTCCCCATTTCCCGCCCACCAATACCCGACTCTTTTTAGGGTAACGACAGTAACTTACCGGCAAGTAAGGTCGTAGCATGTCGATAGCTACATCCTTCGCCCGCTCTCCTGCGCTGTCGTTGTCGTACATCAATATCACGGGTTTACCCAGGTCTAGCAGTACCTGCAACTGGTACGGTGTAAGACCGGCGTGCATCGTCCCGACTACTGGGTAACCAGCTTGTGCCGTCTTCGCATAATCAAACAACCCCTCTACGACCAATACAAACTCGTCTTCTGGGCGCACTAAATGCGACCCTAACAGCAATAACTCTTTCTGTAGCCCGTAGTAGTCCCTAACTTTGGGCTCTACGTTCTTACCTACCGCCCTGCCTGTAAATCCGGACAACTCACCTTTATGGGTAAACACCGGGAAAACAATTCTCTCTGCACCGTGAGAATCTTCAGGGTCTAAGACGATATCCAGGTACGCGATGGTTTCGTCTGTAATCTCTCTTCTAGCCATGTATGGGTGCCCGGCGGCACTCTCAAACAACTCAAGGTACTCTTTGTCAAGCACGCGTACTTGCTTCCTTCTAGTCTTTCTACGCTCCCCCCACTCCGGGAGGGTACCGCCCAAAAACTCCCCCGTATCTATCTGCTTGATAAGTCTCTTGTACGACTCCCCGGTGTATTTCTCGAGTTCCCGTAGAAGCCAGACCAAAGGCCCACTACGCTTCCGAGTACAACACGCGTAGCAGTTATAGACACTGGAACCATCTTCATTGATAGAAATCCCCGCGCTGGGTGTGCGATCTGTACCTCGCTCATGCGTCCAAGGCGCTAACACGCAATGGGTCGAGACCCAGCGGTCGTGATCGACTATGACAGCGTTGGGTCCCGCGATCTCTTTAATGAAGTCATGGATTCCTTCTCTATCCACGTACCTTAATCCTCTTGAGCTTTACTGTAGGGTCGCCCGGTTTCCCAGCCTCTGTCTTGGATATCTTGGCTAGTGCGCGCTCCGGCAATATCTCCCGCGCTTTAGTAACCGATACTGTAACCGCATCAAAGAAGTCTCCTTCATCCACCGCGAGGTAGAATTTGCGCGGGTCTATTGTGGTCGAAGACCGCCCCGAAGGGACTACAACCTCTGCGACTAGCTCCCCACAAAAGTGGGTAGTCTGTTTTGCCTTCTGCATTAAGGCAGTTAGGCTAGCTAAGTCGGTTTTGACCTGCGCGGACAGTACGGCAATCGTGTCTTCACTTTTTGCAATCGATTGCATTAGGTCTTCAATCGCCTTCGTGTCTACAGCCGGCTGCGCCCTACGTATGCGGCGGATTACTATACGCGTACTCATAATTTACCCCTCCTCTATACATTATACCTGTATAGAATTATTTGTCAATGCGGTGTTATTCAACTAGGCCGTAGTTATGCGGCTCCCGCTGTTCCGGCACGTAGACTTCTACCTCGCCATCGTCGTTGGTAACGACAGACGTAAAGTCGTACGGGTCGTCCAGCGTAAGACCTTCAAGCTCGTACGTGTCCCCGAAGTTCAAGCCAAAACTGACGTCGGCCACGATTGGGCATGCAAGTTTGACACCAAACCATTCTTCGATAGGGTTGGTCTCCATGTACCACTTAAGGGTCTTGGCCCCCCACTCAAGGTACTCGGCCTTGACGTAACAGAAGATAGCATCATGGACAAACGCGATAGGCGCAAGGTACTCAGGATCGATCTCAGCCGAAAGACGACCTATAGCCATGACGCCTAGCGAAGATGCAAACTCCTGCACTGGACTGTTAATACTCTGACGCCCCGCTTCCTGCTGAATCATCTCGTCGTCGGAGTCGATCATAGGCAAGTGGCGGATACGCCCAGAATACGACCGTACTTCCTTAGTACGCATCGCCTCTGCACGCTGGCGTTCGTGCCATGCGGGTAGGCGACTGTACTTATTGAAGAATGCGCTACGGACGCGCTGCGCTTCTTCGTCAGTAAACTCTACCCCGTACTGGGTCTTCGCGTACCCGATAAACTTCCGCCACCCCATACCGTAGCAGTTGGATACCAATCGCCCTTCTACAGTAAAACGGCGGCGCGGTCCCGCATCGATCAGGTCATAAACCCTGACCTTACGCGGCGCACCCGTTTCTTTCTCTGCCGGTTCTTTAGATTCTCCGAACGCGAGACCAGCCGTAAATTCTCTGGACAATAGTCTCCGTCGTTGTTGATCCGGTCGAAGTCCTTGCCCTTGAAGGTCTCCGAAGGCCACTTCGTTAATGCCCACTCGATGAAACTCTGTCTCGTCGGAAACAACACGCGAATACCTCGTCCTTTGTAGTTTCTCGAACTCCTGTGTGTCCACCTCTCGCACCGTTGCACCATAGCATCGTATCTCTGCCCAAGAGTCTCTACTGGCGCACCGCGAGGGTACTTCCTCGTCTGACATCTGCAATTCGTAGTCTTGCCGCACAAGATATTGTCCACCAATATCCAGCGTGACTCGCCGCACACGGAGCACACCGCTTCGCAGTAGCGTCGGCTGCGCTCGCGCTTCTCTAACCGACCGGTCAGGGATAATGACCCTAACCGGATGCGACGCATCTCCGCTAACAACGATTCGTCGCTTCTCCAGCGAGGATGCGCAGTCCCCGAGCCGAACCGGGTCGCTATGTCCTTCCGTAAATACTTCGTGATCTGGTGTTGCGGTGAGTCCGTCATAGGTTATTACCTCCTGTTCGCCCCGGCACACTAAGCCCTGATGCGTTACCCATTCTACGCCATCCCATACACGATGCCAATCCTGAATGTCCTCTATCGGGACCAAACCCACATGCGTAAGGACTCGTTGCCCTTCGGCTATACAGAAACCAAAGTTAACGGCCTTAGCCTTCTGTCGTGCCGACTTCTGCTCGTCCTTCGGTAGCTCAGCGAATCGAGCCTTAGAGATACCCAAGACAATAAGCGCAGTCTCTTTGTGGATATCCCCTCCCTCCCGGTAAATCCGAAGCATAGTAGGCTCATTCGCCATACACGCGGATATACGGAGTTCGGCCTGGGACAAGTCAGCCTCAAGCACAAAGTACCCTTCTGGCGCGACGAAAGAACGTCGGTACGCCTTAGCCATCTTCCCGCGCTTAGGTATGTTCTGTCCGTTCGGTTCTTCGGAAGAGGTTCGTCCCGTAACTGTTTTAGCTAGACTATACGTAGGTCTAACCAACCCATCTACGATGTATTTCTTTTTGAACCCGCGGATGTTCGTGTTAAGCAACCGCTCGTTCTTAACGTACTCTGACAGTTCGTACGTAAAAGGGCACTCGTCGTAGAAATATGGCAAATGGTCCTTGGACGACACGCTGGCGATACGTTTATCCGGTGGAAGTTTCGCGGTCTTCGGGGTGAATACTTTAGGCTTAAGCCTGAAACCGTCCTTGTGGTAAAACAGAATGTCTCGTGTAAAGTCGGGCCGACTGAACTTGAGGGCAGAGGAAATCTTACCCTTCTTCTCGGTGACTAGATCGAGGTGTTTCCGTTTGATGCTGCGAGGCACCTGATCTATAAGGGAGTCATACTGTTTCGTTACTTCCTCGTCCATCACCTCCTCGAACTCGTCCAGCGCCTCTTCGTCCACGAGCATACCGCGCTGCTCAATGAGAGAGAAAGCGTTCAGTCCAGGGATAGACACCCTACGATAGTGAGCCTTAAGCCGTGAGTCGCTATACACGATCTTCCGTAGCGCACGATACAGACGTAGCCCGCTATCTACGTCACCGCACCCGTAATCTATAAGGCGGTTAAGCGGTACCTCCCACATACGACTCTTGTCTGTAGTGGCATTGAAGTGGTCGGCGTACCCCGCCATCTCAGGTACATACTGCCGCACAAGCATGTCCTGTCCTTTAGCTATCGAGTTCTCATCGATAAGGCAGGCAAGCATAAGGGTGTCACCGCCGATAGGGTATCCAACCCCTACCACAGCTTCTACGTAGACACGGTCGTATTTGGCATTCTGTCCTACCACAATCGTGCGCGGGTTGTTCAGTAGCGTACGTAGCTGCTCGCGCAGTCTCCTCTTAGCCCTAGCCGTTGCAGGCTTTTCTGGGTGATCCCAGACGAGCATGTAGGCTTCTCCAGGCGCTACGCAAAACTGCATAGTCAACACCGCAGCGCTAGGACTAAACTTTCTGTCGTGAATATCCGGGTCGTACGTACGGACATCGTCAGGGCCCGCCTGGAAATGGCTAAGCCCGGTGTTCTCCGTATCGAAGAACAACACTCGCGGCTCCATATCTATCAGGAACTGCAAGTCATCGATTATCTCGTACCGCCCCAACTGCGACTTAGACCGAACACGAAGGTTGTAGGATACGTCTGATAGGTCCCGCAACGTTTTGCAATCGGTTTCAAACGTAGGTAGATGCTGCGGATACATCAACACCATGCCGGGGCTAAGTAGGGGGAATACTACAGTACCCAACTCGGAGCTACGCTCTGCGATCCCGCGCACTCCGGTGATCTTGACCGCTCTACCCATCACCTGACGCGCTGCATTATTACCGAGAGGCAATACGGCCTCTGGCTGCACCTCACTAAGATAGTCAAGCATATAGCCGCGGCAGTGGTCGCGGATAGCCTTGACCTCCTTGGTAGTCAGTTGGTCTACGTCGTGCGGGCATCGAACCTGCGGAAAGAATACAAAGTCATCCCGGCTAAACCCCGCGGCTGTCATGTACTTACCAAACAGAGACGACGCCTGCCGGTTCATCAATCGGCCTTCTGACAGATTGTGCGGACTCGGTGCGTCAGTCACGACCACGAATCTAGACATCGTCTGTTTAGGTATAGGGGCCGGTATGGCTACACCCTCTAGAGGGCACCCCTCGCATCTATCACACGTCACGCTTAGCCCTCCGGATACGTGTAGACGCCCTCATCATCTGCTTTGTTGCGAGCAAAAGTTCTTCCCGCAAAGCTTCGGCTTTTTCTTCCAGAGCGTTTATCTCTAAGCACAGTTTCTTGACCCGCACTACTCTAGGGTTGTATGGATGCTCTTTCATGTAGAAGCTCTCTTCCATACTCAGCAAGTATGCGTATTTAGCCATCGTTATGCCCTACCTGTTTGCAATCGATTTCAAGCGGTCCAGTCTAGGCTAGACCCGTCCCCGGTTTCGTTGTCTAGCTCTGCGATATCTTCGTCCGCCAATTCGTCCAGGTTTACAGGTCTGAATCGGTAGCTGTAAGGGAACTGCCCTTGCTCACCGTCTCGACCTTTGATGAGTGCCGCGATTCTCGTTTCTCTCTCCCTCCCCGGCACACCCTCCTGTATCGACAATATGATGGAACTGTGTGTGGAGATAGCGTCAGAATACGCAATATTCTCTAGCGACCCATCCTTACCTTTTTTACCGGAAGCACGGTTGTACTGCGTAGTCACTACCATCGGTACATTGCGCGCCAATACTAGCTGCTTGGATTCGGTAAAGACTTCTGACACGCGCTCGGTAGTAGTACGCACGTTGCGGTTCTCTGCCGCCATAAGATACACACCGTCGATGAATACGATGTCTGGGCAAAACTCTTGAATCAAGAGGTCTACATCAGCAACGTGGCGCTTCATACCCCCAGCAAAAATCTTGAGTCTGTCCGCGCCAGCGACATTAGCTACATACTCGCCGAGCCTGCGCCTCGCAGAGGTAGATACTTGTCCTCTCTTGATCAAGTTTGGGTCTATGCCAGTAAACAGCCCCAACATCCTCCGCATGATCTGTTCGATGGGCATTTCCATCGACACGATTAGAACTGACGCCCCGTAAGAGAACGCGGCGGCTGCGTGGCGCAGCATCGTCATGGTCTTGCCCATCTCCGGGCGAGCTACGTAGGTGATCAAGTCCCCGACCTGATACCCGGAAGTAACCTCGTCGTACCTAGACCACAATGTAGGTATCCCGCTCATCCCTGGACGGGAATGCACGTAGTCATACCTATCCAAGACCGCTTGCCCTGCCTCAGTCAAGTTGCGGATATCATTATCTGAGTACGCTATCCGCGTGGCGGAGTTCATCTCGGATATCACCGTGCGAGCGGTATCCATATCGAACGAACTCAGGCTGTCACGGAAACGACTGAACTGCCCTCTAAGCTGCGCATACAGGCGACGGTCAAACAACTTTTTCCTGTAGTACTCCGGTGTCTCCTCTGCCTCCGGAAGCTCACAGTCTAGCTCCTCCTCAACGGTAGCAAGGGCGGGAATAACGCTATAGCGCCGATAATGGCTACGTATAAAGCGATAAACCTCTACCTCGTCCTCCACAAACAAATCTGCCGGTACATCCCGTAAAAGAGAGCCACTACCATTCAACCGGCGCTACCTTCTGGTAGCCTTTTTCTGCCAAGATCGGAAGAGCACACGTCTGAACT
>ERZ761603.302-NODE-302-length-41878-cov-21.718695_pt1 | contig 41878 bp, 31 predicted proteins | sample MGYA00511879_ERZ761603 | MGnify/ENA primary metagenome ERZ761603 (study PRJEB28899, sample SAMN02850040) | bioreactor sludge metagenome | biome: EBPR Sludge; feature: EBPR Bioreactor; material: flocular biomat | place: Australia: Thorneside Wastwater Treatment...
CGCAAGTGCTGTTGGTGATGCTCACATTGGCGGGCGCGCTGCTGAAGGTGGGGCACACTGGTGCAGCAGGTGTTACCGTCACCACCTTTGTGGCCGTACAACCACTTGCATTGGTGTAGGTGATGGTGGCCATACCTTCGCTTACGCCCGTCACTACGCCGGAGCTGTTGACCGTAGCTACCCCTGTGTTGTTGGAGGTATAGGGCATCGATCCGGCGGGGGTGCCGCTACCCGTGAGGGTGATCATAGCGTTTACGGCCACAGAGGAGAGCCCCGAAATGGTAGGCGTCACACAAATGCCCGGTATGGTGACGGCAGTTGCCGACTCAGGGCTGGTCATATTGGCGTCGATGTCGCATGCGCAGCGCGTTTTGATGCTCTGCGCTGGGCCATCTTGGTCGTATATGGGTAGGGTGCTGCTCCAGCTACCGCTATTAACTTGGTATTGCAAGGTTGAGCCCGTAGGGCAAGGCGTGCTACCCGGCGCTGTGATGCTACCCCCAGAAAGCGTACAAGCCGAGGCGCAGGTACTGTTGGTGATGGTTACATTGGCGGGGGCGCCGCTGAAGGTGGGGCAGGAGGGCGCACTGCCAATGTTATAGCAGTTGGGCGTGGGGGCTGTGGTAATGTTATTTACCGAGGTGGCCGTGGCCCCGCTTGGGTTGGAGGCTATGTTGACCACCGTCGAAACGTCCTGCGCAACGACATAGTAGCACACCTGATCTCCATTGGCCAAACCGCCCATGGCGGCGGCAGAGATGGTGAAGTTCCAGGAACCATTGCGGCCCGTACCACTGGCAAGCGTACCCGCAGCGCTTTGCCAGGCGCCTGCATTTTTTCTAAAATAGATACGCGGACGAAGGTCTTGGGCCAGCGCCGCGAAACCATAGCCGCCATTGACATCTGTGATGGTGGCCGTCAGCGTGCGGTCGCTTGTACTCATCGTACTGGTCAATGCCGTATATGTGATGGAAGGGGCGGTGGCGTCGTCCTGGATACCTCCGCGCTCGTATGCTCCCAAGTCAATGCCCGTATCGGTGCGCGAGTAGTTGCGTTGGTCTTTGATGGGTACGTTTGCACCTGTTGCGGTATTGGCACCCACATTGGCAAGGGTGCTGGCAGGCAAGAGTTCAAGGGTTTGGGTTGGTCCGCCGTTGTTGGCAAGCGTGCCGCTCAGACCGAGCGTACTGTTGCCGGAATTGTAATCAAATGCTAAGGTAGGCGCACCAGCTACGCCTGTGCTGCTGTTGCCATAGTTTTTGGTAGAATTGTTAAAATTACCAGTAGTAGCTGCTACATAGATGTCCTTGGAAGGATGATTAAAAATTGTATTGACAATCTGGGTCGTGGCGCTGGCGTCGGCCGGGTTTAGGTAGAGGCCGCTTCCATTGCCACTCGCCGAATTGCCACTGAAGGTACAGTTGACGATGCGGGTCACCAAGCTGTTTCCGCCCATTTGCCTCCAGACTGCTCCGCCATCTACAGCAGTATTGCCCACAAAAGTGCAATTGGTCAAGACATTGGGGTTCGTGTTGGCACCTGCCGATCCCATACGAATGGCCCCGCCAACAGAGGCAGAGGAATTGTTATTGAAAAGGCAACCAGTGACACCGCCCGTTACACCGCCGGAGAAAGAAATTGCGCCGCCTTGCGCCGGGATGTTTGCGCTGGTCGTGGCCGAATTGCCTTCAAAAGTACAGTCTCGGATCGTCCAGGCAACGGTGGAAGACAGCATGGCGACCGCGCCGCCCCCGCCGGTTGTTGAATTATTGAGGAAGATGCTATTGGTCAAGATAACCGACCCTCCCCCTCCACTCCCGAAGGCAATTGCCCCGCCACGTGCGCCGCCGGTGGCTGCCAAGGCTCTGTTATCTTCAAAAACACAGTTGTCAAACGTGATTGTTTGTCCCGCCGTTACAAGGCCATATATGGCTCCTCCGTTGTTGGAGTTTAAAACAGGGAAACCATCATTGCGGTAAAAGTGTACCCGGTTTGCCGAAAAATTCCCGGTTACGTTGTCTATACTGAATGCCCCGCCATAGGCATTGGAGGCATTGCCATACCCATGTTGGATTTTTATGTCTTCTATTGTAATCGCAGAGGATCCAACGATGGTAAAAATTCTGTTTGCGGCCGAAGCTCTGCTCGCAGCGCCCTGTACCGTCGTAGCGGATATGCCGTTCCCTTTGATGGTCAGGTTTTTATTCGTAATAGTGATGCCGTTTTCGGTGTGCAAAGCCGTATTAACATGGATAATATCGCCACTGGCCGATGCTGCCACTGCCGCTGCAATGGTCGGGTGATCGCAACCGCCGGCGCATACCGTTCGGGTGGTTTGTGCCTGTATGGTTGCGGTACCATACATCGTTGCCAATAAAACACCAATGGCGTTCAGGAGCCATCGGGTTGTTTGTAAACAGGTGCTCATCATAAGAATTTTGATTTGTAAAGTTGTGATTTGAAATATGGATGCGATCTTATACCCGATGAAAAATGGTTTGCGAAAAAATATAAACCATTTTTCATCGGGATAACTGATAGCCAGTGGTTTGCGAATTAAGATTTTTGCAAACCACTGGCTATCGAGTATAACTGGACTTCATCGTTTTGAATACATGGAACCTTTAGGACTTGAATACAAGAATTTGCACAAGTATGGGACACTGTTGTGCGCAACACAACATGCGGAATGAGCATCTCGAAAATGTGGGAAGGAGGAAACGGCTGAGTAGGTTGCAGGCGCACTAAAATTGTCATGTTTTAGGTGTGATACCGTCAATCACAGTATTGACGGTGCAAAGATATAGTGTCTCTTTGAGAATGTATTTAAAAAAATATCAAGCATTAGCAAGTGTCTGTTTAAGAGGTTTTTGAGAACGATTTACAAGTTAGATCAGCCGTCTGTAATCAAACATTTTCCCTCTTGGCCGGTTATTTTTTGCTCATGGCGGCCGATGGTCTGTCAATCTCTATCCACAAAAACAAAAAAAATGGAATTGATAAAAACACAAATTGGGCGCTTGCGGATACTGGCTTTTATGGAGGGCGTGTCGTTTTTAGTCATCCTTTTTGTGACGATGCCGCTCAAATATCTCTTACAAATGCCCGGCCCCAATTACTTTTTCGGAATGGCGCATGGCTTGCTGTTTGTGCTGTATGTGGTGGCGGTGATGCTGGTGAAAATGGAGCAGGATTGGGGAATCAAAAAAACCTCTCTGGCGCTGCTGGCCTCGGTGATACCTTTCGGCACTTTCTGGGCCGATCATAAATTGTTCAAACCTGCTGCCAATTGATACGCAAAACAGACTGCTCTAAATTGAAACGTCCCGAAAACAGTACTCACTGATTCCGGGACGTTCCCCGCTAATGGCCACTACAAGCCAAGTGGCCAACTTCCACTCATTTATTTTTTCAACAGCCCAATGGCAATCAAGTCAGCAGTTGGCGGCTCGCAGCTTTTTATCGCTTGCCCATTTTCGCCGTCAGCTCCTCATACAGGGTTCTGATTTCGCCGCTTGCGCCCATCATGCAGCCCGAAACAGAGATGCCCGAAACCTTGAACCCGAAACCTTACTTGTACTCCTCCCGCACCGGGCAAAACACATCCAGAATTTTGCAGGGCGTCAGCGCGCGGCCACTATGCTCTACATCGGAGGGAATGACCGCCACCAAGCCGGGTTCATACACCTGAGTCTCGCCGGCAACAGTGAGTTCAAAGCGTCCTTCCATCACATAAGTCGTTTGTTCGTGGAAATGGCTGTGCAGCGGCAGTTCGGCGCCGGCCTCTATTTCCCAAAAAACCAGCGTGGACTTTTCGGTGTGAACAAAGCGGCCCCGGAAGCCTTTAATGAGTTCTTTCGGTTCTATTTGAAGCAGGTCGTAAGTCATGGTTCTTATTTTGAAAGCAAAGATGCAGACTTACCCGATATTTCTGTTTCAATGGCTCGTTTTTTGAGGCAAAGCAGTATATTTGCGCGCCTTTAAAACAACATTTCTTACCATTAAAATACCAGCACCACTATGGCATTCGATATGCAGATGCTCGCGGCTCATTACGAGTCTTTCGCTCAACGGGTTGATCAGGCCAAAAAAGCATTGGGCCGCTCCCTGACTCTGACCGAAAAAATCCTTTACGCACACTTGCACCCCGATTCCTCGCTGCAATCTTATGCGCGTGGCAAAGACTATGTGTTTTTCGCTCCCGACCGGGTGGCCATGCAAGATGCTACGGCTCAAATGGCGCTCCTTCAGTTTATGATGTGCGGCCGCAACCAAACCGCCGTGCCCTCCACCGTACACTGCGACCACCTTATACAGGCCAAAAACGGTTCGGCTGCCGACCTCAAAACTGCCAATGAAATCAACTCGGAAGTGTATGATTTTCTGGCCTCTGTATCCAACAAATATGGCATCGGCTTCTGGAAACCGGGCGCGGGCATCATCCACCAGATCGTACTGGAAAACTATGCTTTCCCCGGCGGTATGATGATCGGCACCGACTCACATACCCCCAACGCGGGCGGCCTCGGTATGGTGGCCATCGGCGTGGGCGGCGCTGATGCCGTGGACGTCATGGTAGGAATGCCCTGGGAACTGAAAATGCCCAAAGTGATAGGCGTGAAGCTGACCGGCAAACTCAATGGCTGGACTTCGGCCAAAGATGTGATCCTAAAAGTAGCCGGTATCCTCACCGTGAAAGGCGGTACGGGCGCTATTGTAGAGTATTTCGGCCCGGGTGCAGAGGCCATGTCTTGTACCGGCAAAGGCACGGTTTGCAACATGGGCGCTGAGATCGGAGCTACCACCTCTATTTTTGGTTACGACGCTTCCATGAGCCGCTACCTGCGCGCCACCGAACGCGCTGATGTGGCGGAATTGGCCGATAAGGTGGCCTCCTACCTCACCGGCGATGCGGAATGTTATGCCAATCCGGGGCAGTATTTCGATCAGGTCATTGAAATTGATTTGGATACGCTGGAGCCGCACATCAACGGCCCTTATACCCCCGACCTCGCCTGGCCGATCTCCAAATTTGCTCAGGCCGTGCGCGAAAACAACTACCCGCAGCGCCTCGAAGTGGGTCTCATCGGGTCTTGTACCAACTCTTCTTACGAAGACCTCGATCGCGCTGCTTCCGTTGCCCGGCAGGCAGTGGACAAAAAGCTGAAAGTGAAAGCGGAATTTACCATCACGCCGGGTTCCGAACTCATCCGCTACACCGTAGCACGCGACGGCCAGCTCGAAGCCTTCGAACGCATCGGCGGCGTGGTGATGGCCAATGCCTGCGGCCCCTGCATCGGCCAATGGGCGCGCCACACGGATGATCCTACCCGTGCCAATTCCATCATCACTTCCTTCAACCGCAACTTCTCCAAGCGCAACGACGGCAACCCCCAAACGCGCTCTTTCGTGGCCTCGCCCGAAATCGTGACGGCTATGGCCATTGCCGGCGACCTTTGCTTCAATCCGCTGACCGACACGCTCGTCAATGAAGACGGGCAGGCCGTGAAACTCGATCCGCCCAGCGGCGTAGAATTGCCGCCCAAAGGCTTCGATGTGGAAGATGCCGGCTATCAGGCGCCCGCCGCCGACGGCAGCGGCGTCAATGTCAGTGTTTCACCCACGTCCAATCGCCTTCAATTGCTCACGCCCTTCCAGCCCATCGCTTCGGAGCAATTGAAGGGCATGCGCGTTCTCCTCAAGGCGAAAGGCAAGTGTACGACCGACCACATTTCGATGGCCGGCCCCTGGCTGGAGTTCCGCGGTCACCTGCAAAACATAGCCCGCAATACATTCATCAGCGCCATCAATGCTTTCAACGGCGAGGCCAACAGCGTCATCAACTACGTTGAGAACAAATACATGGCTGTACCCGAATCCGGTCTTGCTTATCGCGACGCAGGCATCGGTACGGTGGTGTTTGGTGAAGAAAATTACGGCGAAGGCTCTTCCCGCGAGCACGCCGCCATGCAGCCCCGCTTCCTCGGAGTGAAGGCCGTGGTGGTCAAATCATTTGCCCGCATCCACGAAACCAACCTGAAAAAGCAGGGTATGCTGGCGCTTACTTTTGCCAATCCGGAAGATTACGAACTGATTCGCCAGGACGATCTCATTGACCTGACCGGTTTTGAGAATATGGCGCCCGGTCGCAATCTGACCATGATACTCCACCACGCCGACGGTACGCAGGACAGCATAGAACTGAGCCATACCTACAATCAGGCTCAGATTGAATGGGTGCAGTCGGGTTCGGCGCTCAACAAAATCAGAAAAGGATTAGGAGCATAAAAGCACTCCTGATGTGGTGATGAAGTGAGGGGTTGCATATAGCTGCTCCCACTTCATCGCACGGTCTTTTCTACCTGTTTTTTCTAAAGTTCAATCCTCTAAGCAACATGATCCAATTAGATAAAATCTCTGCCGCGCCGCCGGCTGATCTGAAGAAAAAAGACATCAGAGAAGAAACACAGCGATTAATCAAACGCTTGGGCGAACTCCAGCGGGTGATGTATGCTGAAAAAAAACACTCTGTTTTGGTGGTGTTGCAGGGTATGGACGGCAGCGGCAAAGACGGCGCGGTGGTCAATGTTTTTGAGGATTGCGCTCCGATGGGCTTGCAGGTGGTGGGTTTCAAAAAGCCTACCGAGGAGGAGTTTGCACACGATTTTCTCTGGCGGATTCACAAACACGCCCCCCAACGCGGCATGATCAATATCTTCGTTCGCTCTCATTATGAAGACATTCTGATTCAACGCGTACACAAATGGATCAGCGAAGAGCGAGTGGAAAAACGGATGCAGTCCATCAATGCTCTTGAGGAATTGTTGGCGTATGACAACCATACGCAGGTGTGCAAATTCTTTCTGCACATTTCCAAAGAGCAACAGCAAATTGAACTCCAGCAACGCATAGACGACCCCACGAAATACTGGAAACACAACTCCGGCGATTGGCGCGAACGCGAACTCTGGCCCGAATACATGCGCTGCTATGAGGATGCGCTCAATCGTTCTTCCATTCCCTGGACGATTGTGCCGGTGGACGAGCGCTGGTATCGCGATTACATCATTGCCAAAACGCTGGTAGAGCATCTGGAAAAATTGGATATGAAGTATCCGCCTTTGGAGAAGTAAAAGCCCCTTTACTCGAACGCCCGCAAGGGGTCGGCCACGTTACGCTGGTTCGGGATTTTGATAAAATCCAGGGTGCCGGGTTTGACGGCGAGGGAAAAATTATAAGTACCCCGCGTAGGTTGCCAGTTGAACAACAAACTCCAACAATGCAAATCTCTGCTGAAACCAAAGGACGGAAACGACAACCCTCTTTGCCTGAAATCGTAGCCGAAATTGCCCACATTGATGGCCCAGTTGGGGCTGAGTTGTATATTGCCCTGCACATTGATGGCATTCGTGGCGATGTCGAAAACAGCATTGCCCGCGTTGTCGGTGCGCCAGCCCATGACGAGGTTGTGATTGAGGCTGAAGTTTTCAAACAAACTGAGGAAATCCTCTTCTTTCACTTTGTTGCCGCCCCCGGTCTGCTGCGTTCGCAGGTCTTCCACCACTTCTTCCGGTTTGCCTTGCAATAGAGACCTCAGCTTGCCCACCGTGATACTGGTATTGAAACTGATGTCTGCGCGGGTGAAGCGGAGCAGTTGTTTGCGGTCTTGCCAGACTGAAATGTTGATTCTACGGCCCTGCTCATCAGCGATGTAAGGATCGAAAGCCGCTCCGAGGCTCATGGTGGTCATGCCTTTGAAAAAACGGGCAGTACCTGCGGCAGTCACCGGGCTGAATTTGAGAGAATCGGCAGCAAAATTGTAGGAACCGCCCAGTACCAGGTTGTCGAAGAGTTTGATTTTGCGGTCCACCGTATCCTTTTTACCTCGCAGTTTGGCCTCGAAAATGTTGTTGAACGAATACGACAGCGCCATTTGCCGTTCGCTTTGCGGCGGCCCTCCATAAATGCCCCCCTCGAAAACGGAGTAGGTTCGGATGAGATCGGCGCGGATAGAATCCTGCACACTTTGGAAATACCCCAGATTGGGATTGTTGTAATTGGGCGAGTAATTGAACGAAATACTGGGTTTGATTACATGCCGCAAGCCGCGCAGGTAGCCGCTTTTGAAACGCATGGTGCCGAATATCTGCGTAGTGAGCGAGAGGCTGGCCGAATAAGTGCGGTACGGTGTGAAGCCCGATCTTCGGAATTGCTCGATGCGCCCCAGACGGAGGGTATCGGTGCGCAGAACGCCCTGAATGATGGTGTCGCGGGTTTCGAGTCCGGGGATGAAATTGCGCTGCGTAGATTGTAGGTACCACACTTCGTTGTAGTTGATGCCGGGGTTGAGATTGAAAAACTTCAGCACCTTGAACGAGGTGCCGGTACTGGCCGTGTGCCGCACGCCGAACTGTGCGTTGTCCAAAGTGGCGCGGGTAAACAGCGTGGTATCGGTAGTAACGAACCGGTTGGCTGCCTCACCCGAATAGCGCAGCACGATGCTCTCGTACCAGCGTTCCGCCCCGACGCGTTCCTTGCGTTTGAAAGGATAGAGCGCCTGCACCGGAAACTGGATATTGGGGAAGTTGATGGTCATTTCGCGGCTGACGGCGTTCTGGCTGTGGTTCATGCTCACGCTGAGGCTGTACGGTTTGCCGGGGTAGGTTTTGTTGTAAGACAGATTGGAGTTGAGTTGTGTGTTGAGTACGCTTTGGGCATCGTTGTAGCGGCGTTGTTGGTTGTTGTTGGTTTGAATATTGACGCTGCCCCCGAAAGTACGGGTAGGATGCGCCGCGCGATCCTGATTGTGCCGCCAGGAGAGTCCGAAAGAATTGATGGTATCAAAAGTGCCTTCATTGTTTTCTCTACGTTGAGAATCATAGTTGATGGTCATGCCGCCGGAATACTTGTAGCGCTTGCGGTAGTCGGCAGTAGCCGAAACGCCCCAGGTGCCGGAAAATGGGTAGATGTTGCCCCTCAACTGCAGGTTGAGATGATCATTGATGGGGAAATACCAGCCCACGCCACGCAAGCCAAAGCCCCATTGGTCGGAATACTCGTAATCGTTGGGAAAAAGCAGACCGGTTTGTTTGCCTCCGGGAATGGGAAAGAAGCCAAACGGCAGTGCAATGGGAGTGGGTACGCCGCCGATTTCGAGGTAAGATGGCCCCACGATGACCATCTTATCTGGGATGATTTTCATTTTTTTGGCCCGGATGCCGAAATGCGGATGGTCGGCCGTACAGGTGGTGAACAGGCCGTTGTGGCTGCAAATCACATCGTTGGCGGTGGTATCGGTTTCCGTGACTGCGCCGCTGATGAATTTGGATTTTTCAGCGTGGATAAAGATGTCGTTTTGCTGCGAAGTGACCTCATACACCATGCCCTTGCGCGATTTGAAATTGTAGCGCATGCGTTTGGCCTCGAAGGTTTGCTCGCCTTCTGAAAATTGGGGAAAACCCGCCAATTGGCCGGTGCTGTCGGGGCGCCCTTCGGCAGAGACGATGCTCGATTTCCAGTCGAAAACAATATAATCGGCTTGCAGCGTTATGGTGGTGTATTTCACAACAGCCTGCCCGAAGAGATGCACTTTTTGGTCTTCCACGTCCAAAATCATAGAATCGCGGGCCTCATACTCTACCGGTGCGTCCAAAGAATCTTTGGAAAATACCACGCCACTGAACAGAGGGGGAGGCAGGGAGTCGAGGGCGAGGTTCAGGGAGTCGGTGCTGAAGGTGAGCGTATCGGCAGGAGCCGGCGGGATGCTGTCGGGCAAAGGGCGCTGCTGGGCGAAGAGGTTCCACGCGCCGCACAGCAAGATGAAAAATATGCAGTACTTCTTTGTTTTCAAGCGATTATAAACTTATTTTGCACGACAAAACCAACTACGCTGTTGATTCAGGAAAACTTTACAATGAGAAACATTCAAAGGCAACCCACGTCCCAAACGCGCCAATGCCATCTTCCGTCCCTGCTCTTAAAAGGCTTTAACGTTTTCTTAGCGTTCGCGCTGTGGGCCATTCCCGCCTCAATCGGGCGCGAAATTATCAAACCCGCCGATATTTTGCCCAACAGAATGCGCACCGTTGTCATTGACGCGGGGCATGGCGGCCACGATCCGGGCTGTCTGGGCAGCGACAGCCGCGAAAAACACATCACCCTCTCGGTGGCCAAACGCCTCGCCGCAGCTATTCAGGCCGCTCACCCCGATCTCAAAGTGGTACTCACCCGCGATACCGATGTGTTCGTTCCTTTGCATGAGCGGGCCTCCATCGCCAATCGCCTGCACGCCGACCTGTTCATCTCCATTCACTGCAATTTTATGCCAGGAAAATCCTCGGTACAAGGTTCCGAAACCTATGTGATGGGCCTGCACACCACCGAGCACAACCTCGCTGTGGCAAAACGAGAAAATGCCGCTATCTTGTTGGAAGATAACTACGAAACGAATTACGATTTCGACCCCAACTCGCCGGAAGGCCACATTGCGCTCAGTATGTTTCAGAGTGCCTACATCGAGCAGAGCATCCTGTTTGCCGACCTCGTAGAGAAGCACATAGCGCTCATCGGGCGCAAAAGCCGGGGTGTGCGGCAGGCCGGTTTTGTGGTACTCAAAGCTACCGCCATGCCCTCGGCCCTCATCGAAATCGGTTTTTTGAGCAACAAAGATGAGGAAACGTACCTCAAAGCGGATGACGGCCAGGCTGCCGTCACCGGGGCCATCCTTGATGCGTTTTCGCAATATCGCATTTTGCGCGAAAGCGGAACCGCTGCATTGCCTGTGGCAACGACTCCCAAAACGGTGCCTGCGCCCCAAACAAACGCTCAGCCGTCCGCCCGCTCCAAACCGGAAGGCATCCCGTTGGGCGCCATAGAGCAACCCGCCGTTGCCGCCACGCCCGAACCCGTATCTCCGCCGCCGGCTTCTTACTCCTGGCCTTCTACCGATACGCCCAAAGTGATAGGCCAAAAAACGCCGCCAACAGACACCCGGCCACGCGGTACAGACGGGGCTGCCGCCAAAACGGAACCCGCTGCGGTTCAGGTGGAGTTTTGTGTGCAGCTTTCGGCCACCGCTGCGCCTGCCGATTTGAATTTGCCGGTTTGGAAAAGCACGGGCTATCAGGTGCAAGAGTTGAAAGAAGACGGCAGGTACAAATATCTGATCAGAAACATAACAACCTATGCACAGGCACAACAGGTTAAAAATCAGGTACAAAGCAACGGCTTTCCGGGCGCTTTCATCACGGCTTACCAACAGGGCCGCCGCATCAGCGTGGAAGAGGCCATCCGATTGACCAAATGATTCAAAAACCGGCGTGTTGAATGGAGTTTTGCTACCTTTGTGCGCTCAATGATCCAAAATCCTTTTCAATGAAAATTTCAAGTGAAGTAAAAATCGGCCTGCTCACTATTGTCACCCTGGCGGTCTCGCTTTGGGGGTTCAAATTCATTCAGGGCAAGAATATGCTGCGCGCTTCCAATGTATATTATGTGGAGTACCCCAGCATTGACCTGCTCAAAAAGGCTACCGATGTGACGATCAACGGCTTCCCCGTAGGCGTTGTGTCCGATATGTATCTCAAACCCAACGACCCCGAAAAACGCATTGTGGTGGTGCTTGACCTCAAACGAGACATTCAGATTCCGAAAGATGCCCGCGCCGTCATTGTTTCTACCGGTTTTATGGGAGATAAAAGCGTGATGATTAAATACGACCGCGCCTGTACCGGCCCCGATTGCGCCCAAAGCGGCGATTATCTCAAAGGCGAATTGCAGGGTTTTATGTCTTATATGTTGGGCGGCGACGGCACTATGGACGCATACATGGCCTCTATTAAATCGGGTTTTGCCGACCTTATTGATACGCTCAATCAGCAGCTTCTCAGCCCCGAAAGCCAAACGCCGATTGCAGAAAGTGTGGCCGACTTGCGCAAATCGCTGGCCAACTTAGAGTCGGCTACCGCCCAACTTGATCAACTCATGCGTCGCTCCGGCGGCAAGATTGACGGCACGCTGGGCAATTTGCAGTCCATTACTGGGAATTTTGACTCTAAAGAAAAGGAAATCAACACTTTAATTGATAATTTCAGCGCGGTGAGCACTCAAATGAAAGAAGCCGATCTGAAAAAGACGCTCGAGGAAGTAAAGGCTTCGGTGAGCAATCTCAAAACCACGCTGGCTACTACGGAGCAAACATTGGGCAGCGTCAACACGATGATGGGCAAAATCAATGCGGGCGAAGGCTCGCTGGGCAAGCTGCTCAAAGACGACGCTTTGTTCAACGATCTCTCCGGGCTGAGTACCAAAGCCGACTCGCTGATGACCGATATTCAGACGCGCCCGTACAGGTACATGCCGCTGAAAAGCCGTGCCAGAGTTAAAAAATTTGATCGCTTGGATGCGAAAGAGACCGGTACCAAGCAATGATGCGGCTGTTCGCAACCGATATGCCGAACTGGGCGTAGAAGTCTATTACCGCGAGGAAGGCAGCGATTACAACAACCCGCATTTTCCGCAGATCAGGCAGTTGTTGTTGAATAACCGGCATCGGATAGACTTCAGCCACAGCCTCGATTTTTGTTGCGGCAGCGGCGAAGTCAGCAAGGTGGTACTCGAAATGGGCTTCCCGCTCCCGTCTGCTTCCGACCCATTCACAGCAGAGGCGTACGGGCGCAATTTCGATGCGGAATGCCTCCCCTGGAGCTTCGACGACGTGATCCGGGGCAAAGCCGAGGGCCGTTTTTCGTCGGTGATATGCAGTTTTGCCATGCACCTCTGCCCGGAGAAAAAGTTGTTTCCGCTCACGCGCCAACTGTTGTCTATGGCGCCGCAATTGGTAGTCGTTACTCCGCACAAGCGGCCCGACTTATCCAAGCTCGAAGGGGTGCAACTGGATTTCGAGGATGCTTGGCGTACCGAGCGCGGCAAATCGGTATTTTTGAAATCGTATTCTTTGCGGTAGTCCGGTATTCAGTAGGTGGTGGGCTTTTCCCAACCCGGAACCTGGAACCCGGAACCCGGAATTGTGAATCTGAAATAATCAACCATGCTTTTCAGAATTGTCATCGTTCTTTTCAGTGTAGTCGCTTTCATCAATGGATGCAACAGCCTGATTTCCCGCGTAGCCGGCACCCACAAACTCCGCCAATACAGTATGGAACAAGTGGTACAAGAGGGCATCGGCGACGCCGATTTTATAGTAGCTGCCTCGGCCTGGCGCAGCGGCGACTTTGTACATACGCCGCCCCTCAAGCGCGGCTACAAGCCGGTATTGGCCTACCCGATATTGAGCAAGAGCCAGATGGACAGCATAGACAAAGGCATGGCCGTGCATCCTGCCATCATTGCATGGACACAACGCTTCGATGCAAACTGTGTCAATGCAGGCAATTGCGTTCCCAAAGAGGAATTCACCCTCAAGGGCATTACCCGCAAAATTGACAAAGAACGCAACCGCGTGACAACGTTGCCCAAAGACCGCTACATCATCCCGGAAAACATCACCTACCTCGAAACCGAACGCGAGCCTTTGGCCTGGTATTGGAATTTGGTCATCATGCTGGCAGCGCTGGCACTGGGCGGCGGCACAGAATGGTATCATTCCCGGAAATCGAAAAACACAACGGAACCAACTCAAAAATAACAACTTATGATACAGAGACAACGCATTGTGGCCGGCAACTGGAAAATGAATAAGTCATATGTGGAAGGCCGCGAGCTGGTAAAAGAAATTTCCGACCGCCTGCAACCCACCGATACGATGGTCATCCTGGCGCCGCCCTTTATTCACCTCAACAATGTGGGCAACAACATTCGAGGCGTGGCCAATATGTTCCTCGCCGCCCAAAACTGCCACTGGGCAGAAAGCGGCGCCTACACCGGCGAAATCTCCGCCCGGATGCTCGAATCCATTGAGGTGCAATATGTTATCATTGGGCACTCCGAACGCCGCGAGTACTTCCTCGAAACCGACGAGATATTGGCTAAAAAAATAGACGCCGTTTTGGCGCACAACATGCGTCCGATTTTCTGCTGCGGCGAAAAACTCGAAGTGCGCGAAGCCGGCACGCAGGAACAATTGGTGGAGGAACAACTCCGCAAAGCCCTGTTCCACCTGTCGCCGGAGGCATTTCAAAAGGTCGTCATCGCTTACGAACCCGTGTGGGCCATCGGTACCGGCAAAACGGCCTCGCCCCAACAGGCACAAGACATGCACGCTTTCATTCGCAGCGTCATTGCCGGCCAATATGGCGATGAAGCAGCTCAGGCTACCTCCATTCTGTACGGCGGCAGTTGCAATCCCTCCAATGCGCGCGAGCTGTTCGGTCAGGCCGATGTGGACGGGGGGCTTATTGGGGGCGCCTCGCTCAAAGCCGATGATTTTCTGGCGATAGTGAACAGTTTTTCATAAGATGAATGAGGACTTACTGGATGATGTCGGCTCGGTAAGAGAAAAACCCTCCCTGCTGTTTTCAAAAATATCGCTGGCAGCAGCGGTGTTCACGATATTGTCTTTTTTGCTGATGATAGCAGCTATTCCCAGAAGCATTAAGGTATCAGAAAGGCACCCTATGATTATTATCGGTTTATTGTCGGGGCTGATTTTCCTTTTTTTCCTCGTCGGGGTGATTTCCTCCATCATCGCGCTTGTGAGGAGAGAGCCTTCTCATTGGACCAATTGGGTAGGCAGTATTGCCAACTTGCTGTACCTTCTGGCGGTTATTGCCACGCTTCTTTTTACCAAAAACTAAAAGATGTATTGATAAATATTTGGCGATACATAATTGATTGTCAGTTGATTATGAGGTTGATTTTGTGGTCCCGCCAGGAATCGAACCTGGATCTAGAGTTTAGGAAACTCCTATTCTATCCGTTGAACTACGGGACCGACAGCAGGAAAGTGCTTTCGGGGCGCAAAGTTATGTTTTTAACCGGCAACCTGAAAAGAAAGTTTTGTAATTTTCGGCCATGAATATTGAGGAATTCCGAGACTACTGCATGGCCAAAAAGGCCGTAGAAGAAACCTTCCCTTTTGACGAGGTGACGTTGGTTTTTAAGGTCATGGGCAAGATGTTTGCCATCACCGGCCTTGACAATGAGCGCTTTACCGTCACCATGAAATGCGATCCCGACTGGGCTGAAGAACTCCGCGAGGAGCACCCCGAAATTCAACCCGGCTATCATACCAGCAAACGCCTTTGGAATACCGTGGATTTTGAGGGCATGCTCGACGATGCGTTTTTGTGCCGCCTCATTGACCACTCCTACGATCAGGTGCTGGCCGGGCTTCCCAAAAAAGTGCGGCAGGAATGGGAACAATGGCCCGAATCATGACGGATTTTCTCATCATCGGGCAGGGGCTGGCGGGTACTTTGCTGGCGCATTTTCTGCAATCAGACGGATATACGGTGCGCATCGTGGACGAATACCAGGTCCGCGCCTCCACCCGCGTGGCCGCCGGGCTGATCAATCCCGTCACGGGCCGCCGCTTCGTAAAGTCTTGGCGCATAGATGATTTGCTCCCTTTTGCCCGACAGACTTACCGCCTGCTGGAATCCCAATTGGGCGTGGCGCTCTACCATGAACGGCCCATTTACCGGGCCTTGTACTCGGTGGAGGAAGAAAACCTCTGGTTGGAGCGCTGTGCCGATCTGCAGTATCGTCAATATGTATCCGACGAGGGGCTGCCCGAAAGCATCGCACCATACATTCACCCACCGCGCGGGTTCGGGCGGGTAAACGGCGGCGCGCAGGTCAACATCGGTACATTGGTGGACGCCTTTCGGCAAAGGGCTACGGCAGAAGGTATTTTGGAGGCGGCTCCTTTTGATTTTGCTCAGTTGCAAATTTCGGAAGACGCCGTTCGATATGGCAGTCTGAGCGCCCGGCACATCGTTTTCTGCGAAGGGCGCTGGGGCAAAACCAACCCCTTGTTCAGCGAGTTGCCGTTGGTGGGCGACAAAGGCGAGGTACTCTTGGTACGCTTGCCTGCCGGAGTGTCGCTGGAGGCCATCATCAAGCACAGGGTTTTTGTGGTGCCGATGGGCGAGGACTTGTACTGGGTGGGGTCCAATTACAGTTCGCGTTATGAGTCGGATGCGCCCACAGAGCAGGGTAGGGGATGGTTAGAGGAAAATCTGCGGCGTTCGCTTCGTTGCTCTTTCGAGGTGTTGGACCACCGGGCTGCAGTGCGGCCTACCGTGAAAGATCGCCGTCCCTTGCTGGGCAGGCATTCCGAATACGGCAATGTGCTTATTTTCAACGGATTGGGTACAAAAGGCACTTCGCTGGGGCCGTTTTGGGCACGTCATTTTGCCGATTTCCTTGGGGGTAAAACCGAGCTGGATGCGGAGGTGGATGTTCGTAGGTTTGGGTGAAAGCCCAAATCACGCTTCCCCGGCATTTCTCTGAACCCCTTACCGCCCAAACTGTTACCTTTGCGTTTTTCTGTACAACATCCGATTTTGCATCATGCCCACTTTTTCCATAGACCTGAAAGAAGGTAAACTCGTAAAAAACAGCGATCTCATCGTTGGTATTGACCTCGGCACTACCAACAGCCTTGTGGCGTATATGAAAGACGGCGCGGCAGTGGCCGTCAAAGACCCCGACGGCAAAAGCGCGTTGGTGCCCTCCATCGTCCATTTTTTGCCTGAAGGCGGCGTGCTGGTGGGCGACGAGGCCAAAGAAAAGCTGGTTTCCGACCCACGCCATACCATTTACTCCGTGAAGCGCCTCATGGGCAAGTCTTACCGCGATGTGAAGGGTTTTGAGCAATATTTCGGCTACCAGATCATTGATGAAGACACGGAAAGCCTTGTAAAAATAAGGGTAAAAGATCGGTTTTACACGCCCATCGAGTTGTCTGCCGAAATCCTAAAAGCCCTCAAAGCCCGCATTGAAGGCGTACTCGAGCAGCCGGTTTCCAAAGCCGTCATTACCGTGCCCGCCTATTTCAACGATGCCCAGCGACAGGCCACCCGCGATGCCGGAAAATTGGCCGGACTTGATGTATTGCGCATTGTGAACGAACCCACTGCCGCCAGTCTGGCCTATGGTATCGGCTTGCATCCCGATGACAATCAGGTCATTGCGGTGTATGATCTCGGCGGCGGCACTTTCGATATTTCCATTCTCCGCATTGAGCAGGGTGTATTTGAGGTACTCTCTACCAATGGCGATACCTTCCTCGGCGGCGATGATTTTGACCGCGTCATCATGGATTTTTGGGCAGATCAGAATGCCGATTTACGGAGCCTTCTGGAGACCGATAAGGGGCTGCGGCAGGAAATGCGCCTGCTGGCCGAGTCCGCCAAAAAGCAACTCAGTTCATCCGACTGGTTTGAGGGCAGGGTAGGGGAGCGCCACTTAGAAATATCAGCACAGCAATTCGAGACGCTCATCCAGCCATTCGTGGATCGCACCATAGACGCCTGCCGGAGCGCGCTCCGTGATGCGGGCCTCCAAGCATCTGATATTCAGCATGTCATCATGGTGGGAGGTTCTACGCGCACGCCGCTGGTGAAGCGGTCGGTGGCTGCTTTTTTCGGTCGCGAGGTGAACGATTCGCTCAATCCCGACGAGGTAGTAGCCCTGGGGGCCGCCATTCAGGCCGATGTGCTGGCGGGCAACCAAAAAGACCTGCTGCTCATAGACATCACGCCGCTGTCGCTGGGCATTGAGACCATGGGCGGCCTCATGGATGTGATTTTGCCGCGCAACTCGAAAGTGCCGGCGCGTGTGGGCCGCAGTTACACCACCTCGGTGGACGGGCAGCGCAACCTCAAAGTGGCGGTGTATCAGGGCGAGCGGGATTTGGTGGCGCACAATCGCAAGCTCGGCGAGTTCATCCTGCGCGGCATACCGCCCATGCCGGCGGGTTTGCCCAAAATTGAAATCCATTTTATTTTGGATGCCGATGGGATTTTGCGCGTCAGGGCGAAGGAGCTGCGTTCGGGCGTAGAGCAGGAGGTGGAAATGCGCTCTCAGTACGGCATCTCTGAGGAGGAAATGGCCCTGATGCTGATTGATTCCATCCAGAATGCTCAGTCGGACATGGCGGCCCGCGCCCTGCTGGAGGCCCGCAATGAGGCCCGCAGCGTGCTGCTGGCTACCGACCGTTTTCTGATTCAAAACGCCGAACTGTTCAGCCCGGAGGAAAAAGCGCAAATTACAGCCATCGCCGGCGAATTGGACGCTGCCGTGCAGGGCGAAGATAAAGACCTCATCAACAAGGTGTTGGAAGACCTCAATACCTACTCGGCGCCGCTGGCTCACCGGGCGTTGGAGGCCAATGTGGCGCAGGCCTTGAAGGGGAACAAGGTGTGAGGTGCCGGCCCGTATGCTCGCTTGAAAGTAAGTTTTCGGGAGCTTAGTGAAGGGGTGACTCAGCCGGTATAGCCCCGTAGTCACCCCTTCACTACGCACAAGAAGGTAGTTATCGGGTACATTCTTTGCTCACACCCAGCACATACTTTTGCACCACGCCGATACTGCCGGCTGTTTCTGCGCCGGCAAAACCCCGTATCATGCTGTCTTTCAACTGAGTGCGCGCCAGTTCTGTGAGCTGCCCCGATACCGGCTGATACGACCAGTGCCATTTTTCCTCAAAATATCCATTGGGGCGCTCCGGGCCTTTGGCCGAGTATGGCCGACAAAAACCGTACTCGTGGGCATGGGCCGTGAGCCACTCAAAAATCTTGAGGCCCTCGCCCTGACGGAAGTACCCGTCGGTGAGGGCGTTGATGTCAATATCGGTGCCCCAGTGGTGGCGCGAGGAGCCGGGCATGGAACTGTATTCCAGTATTTTGAGCGCCCGCTGCACCGGGTCGGGCATGGTTTCTGCCAGGTTTTTGCCGTCCACCAAGCGGCTGCCGTTCCATTTTGCCTCCCAGATTTCTTTTTGGCGATTGAAATTGCGTGTAGCCGAGATGATGCGCAGCGTTACCCCGTCGGCAGCGGCGGCGGCGTGCATTTTTTTGAAGGCTTCGTAGGCGTCGCGGCGCAGGTATTGGCCGGTACGGTCGGCATATTTTATGTCAATGGTGGTGAAATCGGGATGCGAAGCGGGATCAAATTGTCCGGTCAGGTAGGCAATGGTGAAGGAGTCTTGCCGCGTCGTGGTTTCGGCTTCCGGCGCTGTTGTTTCCGTTAGAGCTGCTGTTTCTGCGGCAGCGCTGAGGGCCAGGTCGGTTTGGGGCGACTGAGGGCGGCAATTGCTTAGCAACAAAGCTGTAATTGCCATGAAAATCATTGAGTTGTGCATAGCCTGTGGTTTTAAACAACAAGGGCTGCAAACGACATTCGGCTGTTGGTGCAGCCGGCAGCTTGCAGCCCCGGTAAAATGGTATGAGATTGAAATCAGAACTCCGAGCGGCCCGGATTGGCATCGTTGAAACGCTTGGTTACCTCGTGCCAGTTGATGACATTGAAAAACGCGGCCACATAGTCGGGGCGGCGGTTTTGGTAGTTGAGGTAGTAGGCGTGCTCCCACACATCGAGGCCGAGGATGGGCGTGCCTTTGGCATCGTGAATGTCCATCAGCGGGTTGTCCTGATTGGCGGTGGAAGTGACGAACAGGTGGTCGTTGCCGTCCACGCAAAGCCAGGCCCAGCCCGAGCCGAAGCGCGTCATGGCGGCGTTGGTAAACTGCGTTTTGAAGTTTTCAAAGCTGCCGAAATCGCGTTCGATGGCCTTGTGGATGTTCATTTGCGGAGTGGGTTCGCCGCCGCCGTTGGGCGACATGATTTCCCAAAACAGGTTGTGGTTGTAAAAACCGCCCCCGTTGTTGCGCACCGCCGGCGAATACTTGGAAATATTGGCCAGGATGTCTTCAATTTTCAATCCTTCAGCCTCCGTGCCGGCCAGGGCCGCGTTGAGGTTGTTGGTGTACGCTGCATGGTGTTTGGTGTGGTGTATCTCCATGGTGCGGGCATCAATATGCGGCTCCAGGGCGTCGTAAGCGTAGGGTAATTCCGGAAGTTGGAATGCCATGATCAGATGATATTTTGAGTGAAAAAATGGTATTTGGAAAAATCAAAAGTAGAACGCCCCGCCCCGTTTTTAGTTTTCAAGAGGGGCAAGGAAAATCAATCTCGTTTTCGCCAAAGGGTTGGTATTTTTTGCATGGCTTAGCGAAGGGGTGACTCGCAGTCCCCCCTTCGCTACACACTTCATTCAATGGCTGCCGTAATTTTTCTCTCCGGCTCGGATAACAACCGGCAGCCGATGATCAGCCGGCGGCAGCAGGCAGGTGGCAAAGGGCGTAAACGCGCAGGGCGGCAGGTAGGCTTTGTTGAAATCAATATGCGTTTGGCCGTCCGGGCCGGGCTTGGCCACCGACAAATACCGCCCGCCGCCGTAAGTCTCTGCGCCGGTTGTGGCATCGGCAAAAACGAGGAAAAAACTTTCGGGGCCTTCTTCCAATACGGGGATTTGCAGATCGCGCCCGCTCACTTTAAAGTGCAAAACGCCCGGACTCTGCTGCTCTATGTTCATGCCCAGAATATTGGGTACCAACAAGATACGCGGTTCGGAGTATGCCTCGAACCGGGCCGGAATGCGCCACTTTTTTCTGACCGGGAAATGCGGTATGTGCTCAAAGCCCTGAAGATTTGGGTGCTCGGCATCCCAGAGCCGGACGCCGTATTGCGTGCCCCGCTTGATGACCACCCAAGAAAAACGGCCCATATTCGGCATGGCATTGGCCGGCCAAAGCAGCAGTTCCGTCACCGGTTTGTTTTGAAATTGCACGCCCGCTTCCGGCAGGGCGCTCATCCACACCGAATCGTTTTGTAGTCGAAAGGCGCCTACCCTCGCCGGCGCGGCAGCAGGAAAAACGACCTTATTGCCGGCATCCGACCCGAAACTGTTGTCGCCCTCTTTTAGCCACAACAGCCCGGCCAAAGACAGCCAGCCCTGCGGCGCCCGGAGTGCGGCGATGCGGTTGGCGCGCCATTCCCGAAGTTCGGATGGGTAGGAATGGGAAGATTGAGCCTGCCCAGATGCCAAGCCAAGATTAAGAGCCATTGAAACGGCGATGACCGTTCTGAAAAAGCGCAACTTTAGGATGGATAAAAAGCACATTTTAAATCCATTCAGAAATTCTGTCGTATTGTTTTTCAATGCTTTATCAATTTTGATGCCCAAACAACTCCAGCGGCCGCCGATCTGATTTGAATAACATAAAGCCCTGGCGATGTATCCGATAATTGTAATTGCATGATGAATTCTCCCGGAATGAAGGCGTGATTTTCTTTGCGTATCAGGCGGCCATGCAAGTCGTTTACAACCAGTTCTCCCTCAAATGAGTCCTTGATTTGTAGTTGCAAAATGGTTTCCCCACTGGTTGGATTAGGGTAAAGCGCACTTCCTCCAACGATCTGATCCTCAACGGAAACATTGATGGAACATGACAGCCCGCGCATGATTTTGCCTCTGATCTCACCATCGGGATGCGCTGCGGTCTGCACGATCAAATATGAATTTCCAGACTCAAACTTCTGCACCTCGTTACCGGTTATCGGGAATTGCCCGCTGCCTACGGGATTAGGCAAATTGACACTGAAAAAGATAAGGCCGTTTGTGCCGGGCGCTCCTTCGTGGACACGGGCAAAAGTGGCAGGCCCCGAAAGGCCGCTGACAATGTAGCGATAAACAAAATGGCTGTTGAGCCGATCCGTGCTGAAATAAGCCGCGCCAATGGCTGTCGAACCTGTGGGAGGAACTACCTGATCGCTGCAAATATCAAACGCATACACCCTCTTCAACAGCGGCTCGAGTTGCCCCCGAATTTCTCCTCCGGGATGAGCCGCCGTGTGAACGTTGACATATATTCCACTATTGAGCAGTTGAGTGACGAAATTGCCGGTCGCGGGCACTTTCGCGGTATAGTAGTTGGGCAACGAGGTGGTTTGGAGCGCCACTGTAACAGGGCCTGATACGCCCGCGGCACCCTGATGCAAATGCGCGGTAGTGGGGGTCAGCCCGGAGGCAATTACATGATATGTTATTGAGTCCAGGCCGGGGGATAAAAAGGCGAGGGCTGCACCGGAAGCCGCTGAATTGACTGGGGGAACTTCCTGGTCGCCGTTGAGCAGAGACTCAAATGTGAGACCTTTGGTAAGCGATAATTGTCCTCGTATTTCACCACCGGGATGGGCATTCGTATGGACGTTGACATAGAGCGTTCCTGCAATCAGTTTTTGGAAAAAATCCACAGGCAGCGAGGATGTACTGAGCGTCCCGGAAAGTACATTAGGCAAGCCCTGAGAAAGCGGGGTTACAACCGGTCCATTTACACCGATGGCTCCGGAGTGGATATGCGCTGCTGTAATCGGCCCCGATAGTCCGTTGACAACTATGTAATAACGTATCGTAAAATTGCCCGGCGAGTAGGCCAACAGCCCCAGCCCGGAAGCCGATGTGCTAACAGGCGATACCTCAGAAGCGCCATTCAGTATTACGCTGTACATTTCTTCACTCATCAGTTCCAGATGACCACGGATTTCACCATTCGGGTTGGCGGCAGTATGCACATCTATGTAAAGTTCGGGTATGAATGCTTTTTGCCAAAAAACCGTGGGAATAGGAATATCGGCGCGCAGCCTGTTACCGCTCACATTGTTGCTGAGGTTGATTAAAACCGGGCCATTGGCAGTAGGCGATCCGGTATGAATATGGCAGGCGGTAACCGGACCGCTCAAACCGTGAAACACCCCGTTGATGCTGATATGAGTTCGATCCTCGGAAATCAGAACGGTCACAATTCCACGGGCAGAGTTGTTGACAGACGGTATCACTTGCCCTCCGTTGAGATCGGTGGTAAAAAGTATCCTGTTGTTGCGGAAAATTTGGGCGGCTGCGTTGTTATGTGCCAACATCAGCACGAAAAACAACAGGAAAGCCCACGGGAAAAGGGATGAAAAATGAGTTTTCATGGTCATCAGGTTTTTGGTGAAATGGAAAAGGCTTTTCCAACAGCCTTCTGATTACAAATGTATGATAATCATTGTAATCATTTCATCGCAAACAAATGAAAAGCTCAATTTTTCCCCTCACACACTCACCCCTGCAAACAGACTCTTGATCTCATGCGCATCCTCCGGCTTCATCCTGCCGCTGAGCATCAGACGAAGTTCCCGTCTGCGCGGCGCCGTATCGTAGCGCTGTTGCTCTATCTCGTTCAGCGGCGTCACAGGCGGCACCGGCACGGGACTGCCATTTTCGCCGTCCAGGGCCACAAACGTGTAGTACGCCGTGTTGCACCTCCGCGCATTGTGCCCTTTGATATCGCAGGCAAACACCTCCACGATGATCTCCACCGAGGTATTGAACGCCCGCGTCACGGAGGCCTCCAGTGTTACCACCTCGCCCACGCGAATGGGCCGCTGAAACGACACCTGATCCACCGAGGCCGTCACCACATGCGCCTCGCAATGCTTGCCCGCACAAATGCCACAGGCAATGTCCATCCAGCGCAACAAATTGCCGCCCATCAAATTCCCCATCGGGTTGGTGTCGTTGGGCATCACCATTTCCGTCATCACGGTGTTCGATTCAGATACTTTTTTGGCCTTCAAGGTTTTTCAATTTTGTGTTTTGTAGTTCATCCCGGTTCAAAGTTCCGGGTTTCGCGTTCCAGGTTCCGCGTTTCCCTTGCGTTCGCGGAATTTCGCGCCCTTCGCTCCAATTCGCGTTAAAAATTTTCGCGTTTCGGGGGGGGAATCGCCCACTGCCTACCGAATCACCACCCCCTTCCTGTTAATAAACGGCACCATCATAAAATGCTCCGGTCGGATGCTGCCCCGTACAAACACATACTTCTTGTCATACATGTAGTTGTCGTGCAAAAAACTCACCCAGTACTCATTCGTCAGATCAAACACCTGCACCTGAATCGGCTCCACCTGTACCACGCTCAGCGGTCCCACCTCCTCAAAAAAATGGCGCAACGTCGTCGTTCGCCTCTGCTCCCCGCCCTGCTGCTCGCTGTATCCCGTCGAGTTCACCAGCACACAAGTGATCGGCTCCTCTTTCAGATTGATCAAAAACACGTCCCAGAGTTCCTCTTTGTCCTCCAAGCTTTCATCGCGCGGCACAATGGCAATCGCCAGGTCTTCCACTTTGTGTATTAGAATGTCTTTTTTCATATCGTTTTCCATTCAAATTCAAACAATTGTGCAAAATGCCCCCTCAACTTCTCCCGCAGCTCCTCCATATCCATCACCCGCCCCAGTTCCCGCTGCATCGAGGTCACATCCTTATCCGCATCGGCTATACCGCAGGGCACTATATTTTTAAAATGCCCCAGATCAGTGTTCACATTAAAGGCAAAACCGTGCATCGTCACCCAGCGGCTCAGGTGCACCCCAATGGCGCATATCTTTCGCTTCGGCCTTCCGCCGTCGCCCTCCAGCCACACCCCCGTATAGCCCTGCTCGCGCCCCGCCGCTATGCCGTACTCCGCCAGTGTGCGAATGACCGCCTCCTCCAGATAGCGCACATATTTGTGTACATCCGTGAAAAAGCAGTCGAGATCAAAAATCGGATACCCCACTATCTGGCCCGGCCCGTGATAGGTAATATCTCCGCCCCGGTTGATTTTAAAAAACTCAAACCCCTCTTTTTCAAGTGTTTCTGCATCTAACAGCAGATTGTCCTCCGAGCCGCTTTTGCCCAGCGTATAAACCGGCGCATGCTCGCAAAACAACAAATAGTGCTGCTGCTCCTCTGCCGGCAGCCCCTCCGCCGTCCGCGTTCGGTTGGCCAATTTTCGGTCCACCAACTCCCGCAACAAAGCCTCCTGAAGGCTCCACGCCTCCCGGTAGGATATGCGACCCAGATTGCGATATGTTACTTTCGGCATTTTGTCTTCCAATATATTTTGGGCGCCCCCCGCCACTCGCTTAGCCACCCCTCCGACCATCCAGCACCAAGCCGGCGGGTCGGGTCATCTGCTCTTACCGCAGCCCCACCGCCTATTCCTCTATCCGGCTGCGGTACCGCGTCTGCCCCTGGCGCACAAGGCGGGCGCGAAGATACGGGCTATTAACAATTGTTGTACATTCGTGTTCTATTGCACACAATTCTCTAACATGTTCAGTCGAATCAATCCCTCTCATCCTGTAGTCATGGCAGCGCTCTGTCTTGGCGGCGTGTTGGTTGTCAATTTGTTGGCCAAACTCCTGCAAATCAGCGGTATGCAAGTCACTCCCCGTTTCCCCTGGATGGCGGCGGCGGCCTTTCTGCTCCTTTTTTCCATCTTCAATTCCGTTGCTTCCCTCTTCGCTGCCGACGGCGTAAAGTACTGGGGCCGCTCTATTTACAGTTTTCTGGGACTGGCGCTCGGCTCAGGTTTGATGGCTTATGCTTTTTCTTCGCTTTCCATCGGCGAGGCCGGTTCTTACCGCTGGATTTTTGTGGTACTCACGTTCGGCTACCTCGTTTTTATTTCCATCATGAACATCGCCCGCCGCATCGTCGAATTCGCTCAACGCGAAGAATGGAGCCACCCCCGCATCCGCCAGAAAAAAAGAAGGTGAGTTCGGTAGCCGCGCCATGGCGCGGGGTTTTCGGTATGCGGTGGGCGGTTCCAACCCGAAACCTTAAACCCGAAACCCACCTTCCCACGCCTGTGGCGTGGTTCGGCGGATGAAACCCGAAACCTTGAACCCGAAACCTTAAACTGTAAATCCAAAACCATGTCACTCATCAAATCCATCTCAGGCATACGCGGCACCATCGGCGGCCAGGCCGGCCACAACCTCACTCCGCAAGACATCGTTGAATGCACCGCCGCCTACGGCGCCTGGCTCCTCCAAACCGGCGCCGCCCCCAAAATCGTACTGGGCCGCGACGGACGCATCTCCGGCCCCATGGTCGGCGCATTGGTCACACAAACCCTGCTGGCATTGGGCATCGAGGTCATTGACCTGGGCCTCTCCACCACGCCCACCGTCGAAATGGCCGTGCCCCGCGAACAAGCCGGCGGCGGCATCATCCTCACGGCCAGCCACAACCCCGCACACTGGAACGCCCTCAAACTCCTCAATGCCTCCGGCGAATTCATCTCCCAGGCCGACGGTGAAGCCTTCCTCGCCCTGCTCCAAAACGGCGGCATCACCTACGCCGAAGTGGATCGCCTCGGCGCCTGCCGCAGCGATGATACCGCGCTGGACTACCATGTGGCGCGCATTCTGGCCCTGCCCGACGTGGAAGTGGAGGCCGTACAAAATCGCCGCTTCAGAGTGGTGGTGGATGCCGTCAACTCTACCGGCGCCATAGCCATGCCCGCCATCCTGGAGGCGCTGGGCTGCGAAGTATATATCCTGAACGGCGAGGTCAACGGCCGTTTTGCCCACAATCCCGAACCCCTGCCCGAACATCTCGGCGGACTTTCGGAAGCCGTGCGCAACCTCGCTGCCGACCTCGGTATCGCCGTTGACCCCGACGTGGATCGCTTAGCTTTGGTGTGCGAAGACGGCAGCTTTTTCGGCGAGGAATACACTTTGGTGGCGGTATCCGACTACATCCTAAGCCGCCGCAAGGGCAATACCGTTTCCAACCTGTCCTCGTCCCGCGCACTGCGCGATGTGACGCAACAGCATGGCGGACAGTACTTTGCGGCAGCGGTGGGCGAGGTCAATGTCGTACAGAAAATGAAATCGGTGCAGGCCGTCATCGGCGGCGAGGGCAACGGCGGCATCATTGTACCCGAACTGCATTATGGCCGCGATGCCCTGGCCGGGACGGCGTTGTTTCTTTCGCATCTGGCCCTTTCGGGCAACAGCATCTCGCAACTGAGGCGCCGTTATCCCGATTATTTTATGATCAAAGACAAAATCAGCCTGCAACCCGACACCGACATGAACGCCCTGCTCTCCCAATTGCACGAGCAGTTCCGCCACGAATCCTGCGACGTAAGCGACGGCCTCAAAATTGATTTCGCCGACGGCTGGGTACACCTCCGCCGCTCCAACACCGAGCCGATCATCAGGATTTACGCCGAAAGCGTTTCGGAGCAGCGGGCGCAGGAATTGGCGGAAAGGATGAAGGGCGCAGCGCTGGGTATGTCTTAAAAAAACGTTTCATAATTGCTATCTTTGCCACTATGAAAAGATACTTCAATACCACCGGGTTGTGTAGCCCAGAGGATCACTACATGGTCAATCCCTTTCGGGATATATACGATGACATTTTGCGGCTCATCGAAGCCAAGCAGTATTTCCTCATCCACGCGCCCCGTCAAACGGGCAAAACCACCTTTTTGCACTCGCTGGCGCATCGGCTCAACCGGGAGGGAAGGTACATAGCTACCGTGTGTTCGTTGGAATCTGCCGGGTATCAGAGCATTTCCGTGGAGGATGCCAATCATGTTTTCATACAATCCATGTATAATCGGGCAAGCCTGTTCGTGGATGAGAGCAATATGCCCCCACATCCCGACAATTATTCAAAAAGCTCCGTTCTGCTGCAAAGATACCTGACCGAATGGTGCAATCGCTTGGAAAAACCATTGGTACTCCTCCTCGATGAAGTAGATGCCCTGTACGACGACGTACTGATCTCCACCCTGCGCCAACTCCGCGACGGCTTCCAGTCGCGCCCCTCCGGCTTTCCGCAATCTGTCGCCTTGGTCGGCCTGCGCGACATCCGCGAGTACCGCCTACGCGCCCGCGCCGACAATCCCTCCATTGGGGCAGGCTCGCCGTTCAATGTCAAAGCCAAATCGTTTTTTCTACCCGTGTTCAGTCTCGAAGAAGTGCGCGGATTGTTGCAACAACACACCGACGATACAGGGCAGGTGTTTACAGAAGAGGTGTTCCAGAAATTATACGAGTTCTCCGGCGGCCAACCCTGGCTGACCAATGCGCTGGCCAATGAAATTGTAGCAGAAATATTAAAAAATGACTACTCATGTACCATCACGCCCGACATAGTGGAAGAGGCCAAAGAGCGCCTCATTGCACAGCGGCAAACGCATTTGGACAGTCTGGCGGATAAGTTGGACGAACCCAAAGTAAAACCCATCATTACAGCCATCATCAATGGAGAGTCGCCTACCTTTGATGGTTTCGATGACAGCATGCGTTACTGCCGCGATTTGGGCATCATTGCCAACGGCGACCCGGTGCGCTTTGCAAATCCCATTTACCGGGAAATCATCACCCGAATCATGAACTCGGCTTTCCAGAGAGGCATTAATCAGGACATCGCCCAAACCTCCTGGTATCTGCGCCCGGACGGCTCTTTGGATATGGACAAGCTGCTGGAAGCTTTCGTGGATTTTTACCGCTGGAATTCCGAATCCTGGCTAGAACGCTTTGAGTACAAAGAAGCGGGTCACCAATTACTCCTTATGGCTTTTTTGCAACGCATCATCAATGGCGGCGGGCGCATAGAACGCGAAATGGCCATCGGCAACGGGCGCACCGACTTAGCCGTTTTTTGGAAAGAGCAGGTCATTCCCATCGAGATCAAAATGCACCACAACGCCCGCTCCGAGCCGGATGGCTTGCGCCAAATATCCCGCTACATGGACAAATTAGGCCAAAAGCAGGGCTACTTTATTCTTTTTGAAAAAAAGTCCTCCGAAGAGTTACCCTGGGAAACCCGCATCCGCCGCGAAGTGCACGAAGTGGACGGCAAAGAAGTGATTTTACTGGGGATGTAGGGAAGGATGCTGCTTTCAGAAGCGTCTCCCCCCTACAACTCCACCCTCACCACTTTCACCGTCCAGTTTTGCAAGCCGTCGCTCATGCGCAGCAGGTAAGTTCCCGCAGGCCACTCCGAGAGGTCCAAGCGGTGATTGCCGGAACGAGCAGGCAGGTTGTGTGCCAATCGCCAACTGCGCCCTTCAGCAGACACTAAGAACATCCCCAGGCTGCGCGTAGTCGGCAAGTCCCAGGTGAGCGCCAGCGGCCCGGCCGTCGGATTGGAAAATGCCAAAAGGGTATATGCCGCCGCCTCTTGCTCGGTCGAGGAAGTAATATTGGGCACCGGCATCTGGCCGCCCACGCTGTATTGGCAGCCATTGGCGTCGGTGACGACCAATGTGTAAGTGCCGGCGGGCGCGTTGCTCAGTTCGGGCGCGGAAGTATTGGCAAAAAACGCATTGTTGCGATACCAGTCGTAAGTGAACGGCGCTGTACCGCCGGCCACCTGCACGGCAATGCGCCCGTTGGCCTGATTGCCCGAAGCCGGCTCTATCTCGCTGCTTATCAGGGTGGCCGGCGCCGGCGACAAAACCCTCACCGGCAACGCGATGCTGCATCCGTTCTGATCGTTGAGCGTGAGCGAATACCAACCTGCCGACAAATCAACCGCCGCGCCGGTAGTGGCTCCGGTGGACCATTCATAAGTATAGGAACCACTGCCGCCTTCAATGTTTACGGCTACCGCCGAGCCGTCTGAGCCGCCGGGACATGCGGTGTTCGTGACCTCCACCTGTGCCGTGAGTTGGCAGTTCGGATCGGCCTGGCAGGCTATGCGGCCGCTGACGGAACGCTCGCAGCCCTTGACATCCGTGGCTATGACGATATATTCATCGCCCGCAGCCAGAAGTTCATGTTCCTGATTGCCCTGAAGAAAGTAAGAACTGATGCCGCCGCTCACGTTGATGTTCAGCGAGGCATAGCCGTTGCCGAAACACTCCACGCCGACTGTCAGGCTCATAGGTGTGTAGGAGGCGGGCAGGGAGGCGTCCTCGATGGAGAGACAGATGTTGCCGCGCTCGGCATAACCCGAAATATTGGCCGTAGAGCTGACCCGCACGAAGTAGGTCTGGCCCGGCGTGAGGCTGCTCACAACGGGGCCGCCTTCGCAGAGATTGGGATTGCGCACACAGAACACCTCCGTCATCTGATCGCAGTTGCCCCGGTAAACGGAGAGCGCATTCATAAAATCGGCATCGGGCAACAAACGTACCGACCCCGATGCAGGCGCCACAAACGAAAACCAGATGCTGCCGCTCAAAAACGGCTCGCAGGAAATGGCCGGGCCGTCAAAATCCGCCCCGCGATTGTTGGCCATCACGCAGGCGCCGCCCAGCGCTACCGGCAATGCCGAAATACAGCGGTCGTTGGCAGGCGCCGCAATGACGGTCTTTTTGACGCTGGGACAAACGCCGCCCTCTATGGTGGCAAATGCGCCGCTGATGCGCACCCAATAAGTGCGGCCCGGTTCCGGCTCGTACAAGGTCAATTGGCCGCCGTATTCGTTCACGGCTACCTCGTATAAATTGCTGCATCCATTGGCATACAGCGTAATAACGTCTGCAAAATCAGCGCCGGCGGCAATGAGCAGGGGCGTCGTTTCTTCTGCCGTGAACCGGAACCAGGCATCGGCGCGGGCCAGGGTATTGCGGCTGGGCAGGGGCGCGGCGGTGGGAGCGTGTACGTTGAGCGTTTGCTCGCAATCAGCATCTATGGCCAAAACGCCGGCCTGTTCGCAACGCGCGTGCGGAGGCGCTGCGGGCGCGCCGTTGCTGGATGCTACGCCGATGCAGAAGCTACCCGCAGAGGCGCCGAATCCTCCCGTCTGGCCGCTTACGCGGAAGCGGTACGTCTGCCCGGCCTCGACAGGGATGTACAGGTTTTCGCCGGTGAAGCCGTGCTCGTCTTTGTTGATGCAATGAGCGGGCAGCAGCGCCTCGCATGGCCCCTCAAACACGGTGATGACGTCGTTGAATTTGGATTGGGTCGAAATTTTGATCTGCCCGGCAGTTTCCGCCGTGTAGCTGTACCACAGCGAATGCGTATTTCTCAGGCTGCAATCGGGTTGCGGGCCGTCAAAAATGGCCTGGCCGTTGTGCGCTTCCACGCAGGGCGCGTCCAGCGAGATGGGGCGGGCTTTTTCGCATACCTCGTTGATTTCGCCCTCGCCGCTGAGTTTGACATTATCAACGCCCACCCACCAGTTCCATGCGCCGCCGTCGTCGTATTGAAAGAAAAACCGCATGTTTTTGGAACGAAAAGCCGACAAGTCCACCGAGCGATGCACATATCCGTTGAGCTGCGGGCCGCCGAGGTCGTTGGTAAACACGGCTGCGATGCGCGATTGGCCGGTTTCCGTATCAATGACCCCGACCGAAAAGGACTCGTTGTCGGTGTAGGTTCGGTAGATCACATCGAAATCCAGTATCAGAGACGCTGCCACGCTGCCGTCCATTTCGGGGCCATACAGCCGGCCCGTGAAAGCCGGCGTACCATTGCCGATGCCGTCGTCATCAATGTAGGCAAAACAGGTACCGTTCATAGAATTGGAGGCCGTTGCGGAAGCGTTGGTCAGAAAACCAAAGCTCCAGGTGTAAGGCCCGGATACAGATTCGGTTTGCCAGCCTTCGGGCAGCGCGCAATCGTTGAACTGTTCGAGTACGAAATTGCGGGCCGTGCCTTCGCCGCGCACCACGATGTTGTCTATACCCGCCCACCAGGCCCAGGTGCCGCCGTCGTCGTAGCGGATGACTAATTGCATGGTGGAAGAAGGAAAAAAGGAGAGGTCTGCGATGAGCGGCACAAACTGCGAAAACTGCGTGCCTGTTTGGCTGGCCCCGCCCCGGTATTTGCCGAGCAGGTGGTAGTTTTGGCCGTCGTAGGCATAAATCGTGAGGCTGTCCCGGCCATCGTAATTGCGAAAATGCACATCCATAGACACGGTGGCGGTCGTCCAGCCGGTGATGTCGAACGCGGGCGAAATCAACTCCAGATTCCAGGGCGGCGTGTTCTCTCCGGTAGCGTCGTCGTCAATGATGAGCATGCAGGAGCCGTCTATGGTAGAGCCATCGCTGCTGTTGTTTTGAGGCATTCCCACATACCAGTCTGCATCGGGATTGCCGTTGAGATGTACGGTCCACCCGTCGGAGAGCGAGCAGGAGTTGAAGTCTTCAGAAAACAAAACTGTTTGAGCCTGAACGCTTAACAGCGCCGAAGCCATGAGGAAGCAGGATAAGTAGATTGCCTTCACGATTTTTTTTGCAATAAAAGTAACACGCACTTCCCGATTTGAGCTATTATTGAGGGATTTTTTTAAATTTCATTGTATCAAAGCATGCATACATCCGCCACCCTCCTGCCGCCGCTCGATCCTTTTGTGCCCAATGCAGATCAGCCCTGGGATGCGCGCAGAGTTCAACATTTTTATCAGCGCATAGGCCTGGCCGCCTCTTACGAACAAGTGGTGCAGGGTTTGGCCATGTCGCCTTCCGAATTGGCCGACAGCGTGATAGACGCCCTGCTGGCCGCCCCCGATCCCGTAGCGCCGATTTGGGCCAACTGGACCTGGGATGATTACCAAGACAACAACGACTTGTATTTTGAACACAAATACGAGTTTCGCCTGCGATGGCTGCGCGAGATGATCGAGGAAGGGCTGCGCTCCAAACTGGCACTCTTTTGGCACAATCACTTCGTCACCGAAGAGGTGGTGTATGATTGCAACTCCTTCATGTGGGCCTACTACCTGCTGCTGCACAAAAATGCGCTGGGCAATTTCCGCACTTTCGTGGAAGAAATGGGCAAAAACCCCGCCATGCTGGTCTATCTCAACGGCAACATCAACGTGGCAGGCCAACCCAATGAAAACTACGCTCGCGAACTCATGGAACTCTTCACCATGGGCGAGGGCAACGGCTACACCCAAACCGACATCGTGGAGGTGGCCCGCGCACTCACCGGCTGGCGCGTGGACAGGTACAATTGCGACAATGCCGTCACTTTTGCTCCCAACCGCCACGACAACGGCATAAAAACCATCTTCGGCCAAGCCGGCAATTGGGGGTATAACGACGTTCACGAACTCATTTTTACCCTCCGCCGAGACGAAACTGCCCGCCACATCTGCGGCAAAATATACCGGGCTTTTGTGTATCAAAAAATAGACGAACAGGTGGTGGAAGCAATGGCCGAAACCTTCAAAGCCAACAACTGGGAACTGGCGCCGGTGTTCCGACTACTGTTCAAAAGCACTCATTTTTACGAAGACCGCCACATCAATACCTGCATTAAAAGTCCGATTGAAACCATGGCCGGGCTGTTCCGCCTCAGCGGCGTGACCTCTCCCGATGAGATCAACGACGACAACATCGGCTACCTCAATTACATCGTCTCCGAAATGGGGCAGGAGCCGTTCAATCCGGTGGACGTAGCCGGTTGGCCGGGATACCACGCCTGGCTCAACGAAAATACCCTCGCTTTCAGGTGGAGTTTCAGCGCTTCGTTTCTCTTCGGTTTGTTTTCCAACAATGAAGAAATCCGCGAAAAACTGCGCCGCCTCGCCATTGATCTCACCGAACCCGACGAGACCGACGCCCGCCGCGTCACTCAGGAACTGATCGGGCACTACCTGAAACGGGAACTCGAACCGGCGCTTTTTGAAACGGCACTGGAGTACTTCAAAGGTGAGGTACCCGAAAATTACTTCGAAGACGGCACCTGGAGCGTGCAGTATGTGGAGACGCCTTACCAGATCATCAATTTACTGTATTATCTCACGCGTTTGCCGGAATGGCAGCTTTGTTGAGGGAAGCTTTTTTTACATGTTTAGTGAAGGGGTGACTCCGTCAAGTCCATCTCCCAGTAGTCACCCCTTCACTAAGCCAGACAACTCGAAGCTCGCAGCTATTTAACTACTTCATTTAACCGCTACCATAACCATGCACGATCACCATACGCCTTCCGGCAAACACCCAAAAGCAGCACAACACCTGCGTCGTCGCTATGGCGCGTCTATGGAACAGCAGGCCGAACACGAACAGGCACACCGCGCCTTTGGTCGTCGCGACTTCCTCAAACTCACCGGCCTCGCCGCCGCCGGAGGCTCCATGATGCTGGGCAGCAATACCCTGCGCGCCTTTGCGCCGGGCGCCCTGCTCTCTCAATTGGCCCTCAGCGATTGCGGCGACCGCACCCTCGTACTTATTCGACTCAAAGGCGGCAACGACGGCCTCAATACCGTCATCCTGCGGGGCAACGACGAGTACTACAACATCCGCCCCACTCTGGCCGTGCAGGAACCCGATTTGTGGGCCTTGAGCCAGGATTTCGGTATGCCCAACTACATGCAGGCCCTGCAGCCACTGTGGGAAGAAGGCAAAATGCGCGTCATTCACAACGTGGGCTACCCCGATGCCAATTATTCGCATTTCAGATCGAGCGACATCTGGGCTTCGGCTTCCGATTCCAACGAATTGGTCGCCACCGGCTGGATCGGGCGCTGGTTGGAAAACGAACTCCAGGCCTTCGCTGCCACACCGCCCGCCGCGCCGCCCGCCTTGCAGATCGGGGTGGAAACCAATATGATTTTCAGAGCCGTGGGCGGCAATACAGCCCTGAGCATCAGCAATCCGCAGGAATTTTATCAAATAGCGCTCTCCGGGCAGTTGTACAACTTGTCGAACCTCGGACCGGAGCCGCCCGACCGCGAATTGGCCTTCGTGCGAACGGTGTCCAACAACGCCTTCCGCTACTCGGAGTCCATCCGCGACGCCTACAATTCCGCCTCCAATCAGGCCGATTACCCCGACACCGGCTTGGCCGAACGATTGGCCATCGTGGCGCGCCTCATCAAAGGCAAACTCGGCAGCAAAGTGTATATGGTCACCATTGACGGCTTCGATACCCACGCCGATCAGGCGCTGAATCACCCCCGGCTGCTGGCTTCTGTGGCCAACAGCGTGGCGGCGTTCTGGCAAGACCTCGGCGCCGGCGGGCAGTCGCAAAACGTATTGGCCATGACTTTTTCGGAATTTGGCCGCACGATTTACGAAAACGGCAGCCTCGGCACCGATCACGGCACCGGCGCGCCTATGCTGGTCTTCGGCGACGGGATCGGCAACGGATTCCACGGCACAGCCCCCGACTTGGTGAATACCGACCAATACGGCGATCCGTTCTACTCCGTTGACTTCCGCGACGCGTACAGCACGGTGCTCCAAAACTGGCTCTGCCTGCATCCCGATGTGATACAAACGGTGCTGCAACGCCCCCTCGGCAACGGCATCGCCGGACTGCTGCCGCCTTCTTCGCCCCCGCCGCCGCTCAACAATCCGGCAGCCTTGCTGGGGCATCATCCGGCCGAATCGGAGCCGGGCGCCATTTCCATCAAATACAGCATTCAGAGCCGGGGACAGGTGCGGCTTTCCATTATGTTGCCCAATGGCTCGGCCTTGCGCACGCTGGTAGATGAGTTTCAGGAGCGGGGTAGTTATACGTTCCATTTCAGGCCCTCGCGCTTTTTCCTCGCGCCGGGCGAGTATGTGTATCGCCTCGAAACCGGAGGGCGCATTTATCAAAGGAATCTGAAGGTGTAATGCGGGCGCTTGCGTTTTCAGGTGACATCTAACAGCCGAGCTTCAGCGAGGCGGGAAGGTGTCGCATGAAAACAGGGGAGGTTTTCCTTCGCCATCGCGAGATGACACCTTCCGCCACTGGTTGTTACATCCCGGCGTTAGATGTCACCTCGCTTGCGTTTTTCCCGGCGAAGTGAGGAGCTAACCCGAAGTTAGCGCCTCACCTGCCGCACATGGGGTTACCGCACAAAACGGAAGCTCCGCGCATCGCCTTCCATCCGCACAAAATAGATGCCCTCCGGCAGCGTCGCCACTTCAAACACGGCCTGCGTACCGCCCTGCGCCACCGTTTGGCGTTGCAGCACCCGGCCCTGCACATCCAACAGCCACAGCACGCCATCCTGCGAAGCCGGCGCCGGCAGGTTCACATGCAGGCGATCCTGTGCCGGCGAGGGGAACAGGTACAAGCCGCCCGACTGCCCGCCCTTGAAGTCCACCACAATGGTTTTGTGATACTCGAAGCGTCCGTCGAAATCCACCTGGCGGAGGCGGTAGTAGTTGAGGCCCGGCAGCGGCTTGTCGTCCGTGAGGGTATAGCTTTGCGGCAGTGTGGTCGTACCCGCACCGGCTACGCGGCCGATTTCCTCCCAGCGCAGGCCTTCGGCAGATTTCTCTACGGCCATGTAGTCGTTGTTTTGCTCGGAGGCAGTGGCCCAGTCCAAACGAATGGAAGACGCGAGGGGCTTGGCAGAGAAGGAGAGGAGTTCAATGGGGAAAGCCGTAGCATCGCCTACACCAAACGGCGAGAACGAAGTGGTGGTAGCCGTCCAGGTATTTCCGCTGCGGGTAGCGCTCAGTTCTTCCCAACTCCCGGCAACGTAATGCCCTATCACCGGCGAGGTAGTCGCTATCGGGTCGCTGGGTGTGAACGACAACGAGGTAGAACTGGGCGAAGAAGAGGTAATATCCCATTCTTTGCCTACTGCCTTGTCTGGTATGGGCGGCGCAACCGTGAACGAAGATTGAACGCGCGCTCCGATGGTGGTTGCATTGGTAGGCGTTGCGCTGACAGGATCGTAAGAGCCGGTGCTTGCGCCAATGGGGAAGTCCTTGGTGGCGCCCGCGCCAACACTCATTTGAAGAGCGCCCGTACCGTTGGTGACGATGTAGCGGGTAGAAGAAGCACCGGAAATGCTCCCGGAAACGGTGAGGTTGTTGGCGCCGAGGGTGAGGAGGCCGGAAGTGAAGGTGAGGGTGGTGCCGGCATTGGTGTTGAAATCATTATTTAACGTTACTCCAATTGCACTATTGATCCTGAAATGAATAGTGTTATTTATTGCCCCTCCTGTTTTGCTAAGCATTTGGTTTGTACCATTGAACTCAATTGTTCCACTCCCGCTACTTGATTCTGTTATCGTTCCCCCGGATTGGTTAAAGTTTCCGGAAATATTCAGTTTGCCATTTCCACTTCCTGCTGAAAAATTTATTGTTCCTCCTGACTGCGAATAATTGGATGTGTTAATGGTTCCGTCAGAATTGGTTCCTAATCGTATTTCGGCTGAGCCGGTAGAGATTAATGTGAAGGTACCAGTAACAGTTATAGTAGAGCCACTAAGATTAGGATTTGTACTAAGGCTCGGCGTGTTCCATGTAAAGTTGCTGAATGCTTGGTTGATTCCAGATGGAAAACTTCCTGACGTGGGATTGGTATAACCAATAACTTCACATGTTGAGCCTGTACTCCAAGTAGCAGTAGGAATGGTGCCATAAGTGTTGGTGTAATTATGTTGATAAACGCCACCATTCTGCATCTCAATGGTACCTGTGGCAGTAATCGTACCAAGTGTGTTTTTTAATGTGCCCTGAACAATGAGGTCTGTACCTGTTCCATCCGCTATTGTTAAAGTCGCGCTTGAAACCTCCAGCGTCGTTCCACTTGCCAGCACCAATTGATCTATCGTTGTATTTGTACTAATGGTAATGGAATGGTTATCATGAACAGTCACACTCAAGTCGCTCGCTATGGGGGCTGCTCCGGCATCGGTCCAGGTGATGTTGTCTTCAGAAATCTCCCAAGTGGAAGCGCTGGACCAGTCACCGCTTTGTTTGGTTCTAAAGTGATAAGGTGGCGCCGGCGTCGTTACACAAATGGTAAAACTGCCGAAACCACTTCCATTGCCATAGCCATATACTCTCACCAAATAAGTAGCTCCCACTGTCAGGCCAGTTGCATTGATGACCTCGGTTCCTGCACTGCCGGTTGCATCCGCGCAGGCAATATTGGTACCGTTACAAGCGCCTGATCTTAAATCAACTACAGCATCTAATGAACCTGCGCCTACCACCGTGATGGTATGGTTGGCATTGGTCGCAACAAACGAATACCACACGTCGTCATCGGCTGTTCCTGTGAAACCATTGCAAAGAATGGCCGATACCCCCGAATTCGTAGCGCCCACTGTGGTGCCGGAAGTACTGCCGCCGCAGGTTTGGGTTCCAGAAACTGTCAGCGAGACAGCGCCCGAACAATTGTCATTGGCCAAAAGCCCCGTTCCTGTAAAACTCACTACGCACGAGCCTTCATTGCCGTCGTTGTTGGCAATGGTAATATTGGCCGTTCGTGTGCCGGTGGTAGTTGGTGAAAACTGAACGACCATATCCGAGGAATTGCCCGGAGTGATGGGCGTAGTTGGTTGCGTAGTGATGCTGTAATCGCCGGGATGCGATCCGCCGAGGCTGAGCGGAAGGTTGTTCAGGGTCAGGTCTGCTGTACCGATGTTTTTGATGCGCACGGTGATGCTGCCCGAACTGCCGATATGGACGCTCCCAAAGCTCTGCGCCGCTGCACCGCAGTTGATTTCATTTCCTACCGGCACTTCCAACTGTATTTCCGGAATGCCTACAATGGTCATGTTTTCTGCTGCTGCAAAACTGCTTCCCGAATAGGTGGGCGCTGTGCTGTAAGTAAAATCCCCGTCTGCGTCCACATAAGCAGATACCGTTCTGCCGGTTACGGCGGCTCCTGCTACGTCGCAGGTGATGAACAAATACCTTGTACCAATCGGAAAAGACTGGTTGGATACTGTAAAGGTCTGGTCCCCGGTGGAAGGACTGTTGATGGTAGCAATCGTTGCATCTCCGCCAAAAGTTGCATCCGTAGAGAACCACAGTTTGAAATTGCTGATGTCGCCCGATTGCCAGGTGCCTCCTGTGCTCGCTACCACTTCCGTCAATGTTGCAGCGGCATCGGACGTGCCTGTTTGTATGCGGTACAGTACATTGTTGGCAGAGCTTTGCACGATATTGGCCGCTGCCTGAGCCGTGCCGGTGTGGGTGATGGCGGAGGGAGGTGAGGCAGTTGTTACATTGCCGGCCAGTTCTGTCAAATTGTAACAAACACCAGTATTATTATACTCGTAAACGGCAAAGTGGTATGTAGTGCTGTGAGTGAGACCTGTTACGGTAAGACCCGTGCCGGTGCCGTTATAGACTACATAATTGCCGCTTCCTATCTGGTCACCGCTACCGAATGCTGCATTGGCGGCATAAGAAGTGCCGCTAACGGGATCTGCATTTACCGCACTGCCTGCCCGTGCTACTACGAGTACATTGTCGCCATTACCACGCATCCAGCCAATGTCCATTTGGGTGGTTTGGATGTTGGAGGAGGTAAAGGTGTGGGCTTGGGTGGAAGGGGCTGAGCAGGAGGGAATCGCAACACTAGAAATAAGAAGATCATCTAGTCTGATTCTGTCTCTTGAATTACTACTTCCTGAATTAATATAATATATCCATCGTACTTGCACTATACTTTGATTGTTACATTCAGATGGAAGAGGAATATCTGTAAAATTTTGTGCTGAATTAGATGACGTGGTGTTGGTTGTTAAATATGCCGTATTGGCAATTGTCGTAAAGTTACCAGTTGTCCCGATTCGATATTGAAGTTGAAGGCCGTTAATTCTATCAGTAGCACCACTTCCACCTGCTGTCAGTTGCTCCGCCGTCCAAGATAGTAGTATGTCTTGTCGATCAGTTGAATTTATTGCAACTACAATAGCTCCAATGTTATTGCTGCTTGAATTAAGAAAGCTTATACCATTTGCGATCTCATTTCTTATACTACCTGTAGTTATTGTAGTTGAATTATCTGCTAAGACTCTATCGCCATCAGCGTTTCCAACACTTGAACTGGTAGGCTCTGAGGAAAATTTCCAACCTTGCATAGAACTTGGATATGCCACGATATTTCCATTAGCGAAGCCATTGAATGAATAATTGCTTGCACTTAGGCTATGCGCTGTTGGATTAGTCTGCCCCCACACACTCCCCACTCCGGCCATCATCGCCAGTATAAGCCCCAAGCGTAGTACATTCATTTTCATAGTTGTTGTTTTTTTTGTTGTGATAAGAGATTGGTTATTAGTCAAAAAAAGAGCCATCGGCCTGCGCCAGCGCAAGTGCGGTATGGAAAATCAGGTGATAAGGCAAAGCGTACAGGCGCAAAGGTAGTAAGGGTATGCGCGCCCGGTTCATGGGATGAGAAGAATTAACGCAAAGGTAATGTGCGGCGGGGAAATGGGGAATTTTTTTTTCAGAGGGTGTGGGGGTGGGGTGGCGGAGGCGGAGGGTGCTGTACGCGGTGGTACTCGCGGAGGGCGCTCTACGGGCCCCTCTACGTTTGTCATTCCGCAGCGCAGCGAAGGAATCCGTACAGTCTCGTGGGTCGCTCTGCGCGGGCGCCTGGCGTGATGGTACGGATTCCTTCGGAATGACAGGTGGGAACACAAACGGAGGGTGCAAGCGGAGGGTGCCGCACGCGGGGGTACTCACGAGGGCGCTCTACGGGCCCCTCTACGTTTGTCATTCCGCAGCGCAGCGAAGGAATCCGTACAGTCTCGTGGGTCGCTCTGCGCGGGCGCCTGGCGTGATGGTACGGATTCCTTCGGAATGACAGGTGGGAACACAAACGGTGGGCCGCTCTGCGCGGGCGCCTGGCGTGATGGTACGGATTCCTTCGGAATGACAGGTGGGAACACAAACGGAGGGTGCAAGCGCGGTGGTACGGATTCCTTCGGAATGACAGGTGGGAACACAAACGGAGGGTGCAGGCGGAGAGCGCTGCACGCGGGGATGCCACACGCGGGGCAGCCGGCATTCAGCCGCCTTTGGTTCGGATGAACTCCTCCATGTACTCGCCCCAGATTTTATTGGGAGGCCACTCGCCGCAGCATTCCTCATTCAGAAACCGCCAATCGGGGTTTACCTCCCTGATGAGCGCTTCCTTTCGCTCCCGCGTCCAGTCTTTGATTTCTTTTTCGCGGGCAATGGCGTTGTTGATGTATTGGTGTGTTTCCACATACACCAAGCAATAGCAGAAATACCGCCCGGCAAAGGTTTTCTGCTTGCCCCGGTTGGCGTAGTGTTCTACCAAGCGGCGGGCTATGCTGTTGGTGACGCCGGTGTATAAGGTGGTACATTTGGGGTTGGTAATGATATAGACGTAGTATTCGTGCCTTCTCATGGCGGCGGGATTGAGTGAATGATGAAAACGATTCTGTGCTGTGTATGTTGATGCTGACGGCATTTTTTTGCGCGGGCGCGTTACAGGATGCTTGCGTTGCAGCTTTACGTCATTGCCACAAAAAACCATACTTTTGCATCATGCTGCATCCATCGCATTACCACCTCTTTTTCTGGCCGGTTTTTCTGGCGGCCGCACTCCTTCAGGGGCAATCGGCGCACCGGGATTTGCGCTCCGGCGACAAAGCCTACCGAAATGGCGCTTTTGAAAAAGCCGAAAACAACTACCGGCAAGCCGCTGAATCACAGCCTGATGCGCAAAGTCATTACAACCTCGGCAATGCGTTGTACCAACAAAAAAAGTATGACGCGGCGGCAACGGCCTACGAAAAGGCGGCCCGCTCGGCTCCCGATGCCGATACGCGGGCGCGGGCGCTCCACAATCTGGGCAACGCGCATTACCAACAAAAACAATTGGATAAAGCCATTGAAGCGTACAAAGCGGCGCTTCGCAACAGTCCCGGCGATGCGGATACGGCAAGGAATCTGGCATTGGCGCAACGGGAGAGCGGTGAGCGGTCGGCAGTCGGCGGTGAGCAGTCGGCGGTGGGCGGTGAGCAGTCGGCGGTGGGCGGTGAGCAGTCGGCGGTGGGCGGTGAGCGGTCGGCAGTGGGCGGTGAGCGGTCGGCAGTGGGCGGTGAGCGGTCGGCGGTGGGCGGTGAGCAGTCGGCGGTCGGCGACAGCTTCCCATGCAGCCCCCCCGGGCAAGGCTTCGACGACAATCAGGCTAACGCCGGCTTGGTCCATGTCGCGCAGGGTGGCGTAGAGGTCGTGCGCATAGCCGATCGGGCTGGCCGGCAGCATGCGCCAGAGATGCGGCATCCCAGCCTGCGGTGGCTGGTTGTGGCTGATGACGCCGCAATGGTCGCCTTTGTGGCGCTGGGCAGTGAGAAAATCGAGGAGACGGCTGCCGGCGACCAAACGCATCGCCGTCTGCGGCGCATAGTGCGCCGCCAACGAACCGGAGACGCGCGGCGCGCCGGTTGCGGTTTCGATCATCGGGCAACG